>Ga0307372_10002747_pt1 | contig 28731 bp, 26 predicted proteins | sample OX1MG_FD_202533 | JGI IMG/M metagenome (GOLD analysis project Ga0307372, IMG submission 202533) | Soil microbial communities from Risofladan, Vaasa, Finland - OX-1 | ecosystem: Environmental > Terrestrial > Soil > Coastal area > Acid sulfate soil | place: Finland: Risofladan, Vaasa | collected... | reverse complement strand
GGCAAGCAACACCCCTACGGCGAGGGCCGAGACCACCCTGCCCGCCATAGTCGTTTGTCGCATCTTCAAGCGCGCGCCGGCCGCCGTCAGCAATTGATAGGGACTCGGCCTCGGAGCAACGCCGGAGGCGTGATGTCCGACATAGCACCCACAGGCTACGCCGATCATCCTTACAGAACGGTGAAGGTGGGCCTGCCCGGGTTTGACGGACACGTTTGCCAAGCCTCCTCGCCATACGAGGAACTGCGCCGCGAAGCGTTCAATCTCGTGACCCGAGTGATGAGCGGCGCCACAAGGCCACCCAGATCGGGCACGATGTCGTGCAACAGACGGGCACGATGTCCTGAGATATCACGGTGGAGCCGATGGGGAGATTCGAACTCCCGGCCAACCGCTTACAAGGCGGTTGCTCTACCCCTGAGCTACATCGGCGGGCCTCGATTCTCCCATGCGCCTGCGGCAGAGACCGCTCCACGGATCGACGCGACAGCGACTTGCGCAAAAAGACGGATCTCCGGTAACCTCCGAAACCGTTAGATGGGAAGCAACGGCACTCCTCAAGTCTCGACAGTCGGAAATCAGCTCCTCAACGCTCTCCCGGTCGCAGAGCGTGATGCGTTGGCGGCCCACATGCGGCCGAACCATCTCACGGTCAAGACGGTGCTCTTCGACCCGGGCCAGGTGATCACGTCGGTGTATTTCCCGCTCGATGGGGTGGTGTCGCTCGTCACGCCACTCGCCGACGGCAACATCGTCGAGGTTGCCACCATCGGCAATGAGGGAATGGTCGGCGTTCCGCTGGTCGCCGGCGGCTCACTCGCCGTGCGCGCCATCTCGCAGGTCGGCGGACGAACGCTGCGCATGGATGCGTCAACCTTCATCGCGGAGCTCGAGCGCCTCCCGGGGTTTCGCAAGCTCATCCAGCGATACGTGCAGGCGCTCTTCGGGCAGATCTCCCAGGCGGCGGCATGCAATCGGCTGCACTCCAACGAAGAGCGGCTGAGCCGCTGGCTGCTCATGAGTCACGACCGCGTCGGCGTGGACTCGTTCCCGATCACGCACGAGTTCCTCGGGCAGATGCTCGGGTCCCGGCGGGCGACGGTGACGCTGTCCGCGGGCCTCCTGCAGGCAGCGGGCCTCATTCGATACCACCGCGGGCGCGTGACGATCGTCGATCGGGCCGGTCTCGAGGGAGTCTCCTGCGAGTGCTACGGGATCATCAAAGCCGCGCTCGATCGGGTGGTGTCGACCGCCGCCTGACCCACGCCGGTTACGCAGACGGTCCTGCGAAGACGAGACAGGCGTTGTGTCCACCGAAGCCGAACGACGTCGTCATCGCAAGGCGGACATCGGCGGCGCGTCCGACCAATGGCACGTAGTCAAGATCACATTCCGGATCGGGATTGTCGAGGTTGATCGTCGGCGGGATGATGCTGTCCCGCATCGTCAGCAACGTCACCATGGACTCGAACGACCCCGCTGCGCCGAGCATGTGACCGGTCATCGACTTGCTCGATGAGATCGGGACCTTGTACGCGTCGTCGCCGAACACCGCCTTGATGGCGCCCGTCTCCGCAAGGTCGTTCAGCCCGGTGCCGGTACCGTGCGCGTTGATGTACTGGATGTCGCCTGGCTGCACACCGGCACGCTCGAGCGCGCGGCGCACGCACCGAATCGCGCCCTGGCCGCTGGGGTCGGGTGCGGTGATGTGGTACGCGTCCGCCGCGGCTGCATAGCCGAGGAGTTCTCCATGGATGGTGGCCCCGCGGGCAAGCGCATGCTCGCGCTCCTCGAGGACGAGCACCGCCGATCCCTCCGAGGCGACGAATCCGTCGCGATCGCGATCGAACGGACGGGACGCGTGCGCCGGGTCGTCGTTGCGCGTCGAGAGTGCACGCGCAGCGGCGAACATCGCTATGCCGACCGTCGTGATTCCGGCCTCGGTGCCGCCTGCGAGCACCGCCTCAGCATCGCCCTGGCGGATCCAGCTGGCCGCCTGGCCGATGGCATCCGCACCCGAAGCGCATGCGCTGACCACCGCCATGTTCGGTCCGCGCGCGCCGAGGTCGATCGCGACCATCCCTGGAGCCATGTCGACGAGCGCCATTGCCGCCGCAAACGGCGAGACACGGCGCGGCCCTTCGGCGTCGAGCGTGCGCGTCGCCTTCTCGATGACCTCGAGCCCCCCGATACCCGACGCGATCAGCACACCGACCTCGTTGGGTTCGGCGGCGATGTCGAGACGCGAGTGGCGGACCGCCTCACGCGCGGCGGCCATCGCAAAGTGAACGTGCGGTGTGCCTCGTCGAGCTTCCTTGGTCCCGAAGATCGCGGCCGCGTCGAAGCCCTTCACCTCGCCTGCAATGTGCACCGGGAGCATGCTCGAGTCAAAGTGCGTGATCCTGGCGATGCCGCCGCGTCCCGAACGGATGGAGTCCCAGCTCTCGGCGGCGGTGTTGCCCACAGGCGATACGGCACCCATGCCGGTGACGACGACGCGCCGCTGTTGTGTCTCAGGCATGGGGTGTCAGCGTAGCCTCAGCGATCCTCGCCGCGACGGATGCGCTCCAGACGTGCCCGCACTTCCGGGTCGAGACCATCCTCGACACGTGTCGTCCGCCGGCTGTCGTCCCGCATCCGCCGGGTTTCCATGTTCACGTCGCCGGCGACGCGCGCTACCTCGGCCTCGAGCGCCCGGGCCCCCATCGTCGCCACGCCCATGCCGCCGACCACGTCACGCTCGAGGCGATCGTCAGTCGCCACCACGACGTCCCCGCCCTCACCGCGCTGCGCGGCCTGATAGGCGGCACGTTCGATGACGTGATCCGCACTGGCACGCCTGCTTCCGAACAGCACAGTGACGCCATCCTGGTGCTCATTGGTCGGCAATCCACCCGGCCGCGCCTGGCCGTCGAACACCACCGTGACCGCGACACCGGTCTGCGCCGCATATTCCGCGAGCGCGGTGATGAGTTGCCGGCGCGCATCCTCGAGGCCGCGAGTGCGCATCGTCAGGTTCAACGACGGCCACGCGTGGACGATGTTGTAGCCGTCGACGATGAGCGCGCGCATGTCAGCGCTGCGCGAAGCCGCGCTGCCGCTGCACTTCGAAGAGCAGCACCGCTGCAGCTGCGCCCGCGTTGAGCGAGGCGACATGCCCGAGCATCGGAATCGAGACCAGCACGTCGCAGTGCTCGCGCGTCAACCGCCGCATACCCGCACCCTCCGCCCCGACCACAACGGCAACGGGTCCCGCGAGGTCGACGGAGTCGTAGCGCGCATCGGCCTCGCCGGCGAGCCCGACGCGCCAGATGCCCGCAGCGCCGATGACGTCGAGCGCCTGCGCCAGATTGGGCACGGTGACCATCGGCAGATGCTCGGTCGCTCCCGCCGACGCCTTCACGGCTGCCGCCGTGAGTGGAGCGGAATGGTGTCGCGGCATCACGATGCCGTCGGCACCACACGCCTCGGCGCTCCGCGCGATGGCGCCGACGTTCTGCGGGTCCTGGATGCCGTCGAGCACGACGAGCAACGCCGGCGCGCGAGCGTCGTCAAGGAGGTCGTGGATGCTGAGCGCTTCGCGCGCGTGGAAATATCCGGCGACGCCCTGATGGTGCTCGGTGTGGGCGATGTCGTCCAGGCGCTGGCGTGACACCTCCTCGACGAGGATGTCGCGCGCCTCGGCGTAATCGAGGATCTCGGTGAGGCGCGCCTCCGGACGCGTGGCAGCGGCAACCACGATCTTGCGAACGCCGCGGCCGGCACGGAGCGCTTCGAGCACAGGATTGCGCCCGTAGAGAATGTCCACGACGTCAGTCGCGTCGCGTCGCGATCCGCTTCCAGCGCTGGCCCTCGGGCGTGTCCTCCACCTCGATGCCGCGGGCGGCGAGCTGGGTGCGGAGATGATCGGACTTCGCGAAGTCGCGGGAAGCCCGTGCCGCCGCGCGTTCGTCGAGCATCCGCTGCTCCTCAACGTCCGGTGCCGCCTGGTGATCGCGCGCAACGAGGCTCAGCACGCCCAGGACGTTGTCGACCTCGCCGAGGAGATGCTGCAGCGTGCGCTGTGTCTCGACCGAGACGGGCCCGGTATCGAGCATGCGGTTGACGTCGCGAAGACCGGAGAAGATGATCCCCATCGCCTCAGGCAGGTTGAGATCGTCGTCCATCGACTCATCGAAGCCGATGCGCATGCCGCGAACGGAGGCGAGCACCTCCTCATCGCGGTCGCTCCCCTCGTCCACCGTGCGCTGCTCGGCGACGCGCGACTGAAATGCCACCAGCCGTTGCACCGCCTCATTGCTGTCGGCGAGCAGATCGTCGGAGTAGTCAAGCGCTTTCCGGTAGTGAGTGCGCGCGGCGAGCAGGTAGCGCAACGCTGCCGGGCTTGCCCCCTCATCGAGGACCTCGCGGACGGTGGCGAAATTGCCGAGCCGCTTGGCCATCTTCTCGCCGCTGACACGGAGATGCTGGCTGTGGCACCAGATGCGCACGAAGCGTTTGCCGGTGGCGGCTTCGGATTGCGCGATCTCGTTCTCGTGGTGCGGGAAGATGTTGTCCACCCCGCCGCAGTGGATGTCGAAGCTCTCGCCGAGGATGCTCATGCTCATCGCCGAACACTCGATGTGCCAGCCTGGATGACCGCGGCCGATGCGAGTGTCCCAGCCGATCTCGTCCGGGCCGACTGCTTTCCACAGCGCGAAGTCGCGGACATCTTCCTTGGTGTAGTCGTCGGCGTCGATGCGTCCACTCGCACCCGCAACGAGCCCCTCTGCGCTCACACCGCTCAGCTTGCCGTACGCCGGGAACGCGGCGATATGGAAGTAGTAACTGCCGTTTGACTGATATGCGGCGCCGGCGCGCTCGAGGCGCTCGATGAGCTCGACCATCTGCTCGATGTACGCGGTGGCGCGCGGATAGTGGTGCGCGGGGCGGATGCCGAGCGTATCGCGGTCCTCCTCGAACGCCGCAATCCACTGCGTTGTTTCCGCTTCGAGCGTGTTGCCATGCTCGACCGCGTTCTTGATGATGCGGTCGTCGACGTCGGTGAGATTCATGACATGCGTGACGCGAAAGCTGCGGTCGAGCCAGCGTCGGAGCACGTCCTCGAAGATGAAGGTGCGGAAGTTGCCGATGTGCACGCGGTTCCACACCGTCGGACCGCACGTGTAGAGCCGCACGTGGCCCGGCTCGATCGGCTCCACCGCGACAAGCTCCCGGCTCATCGTGTCATGCAGGTGGAGGGTCACCGCCGTTCCAGCAGCACCGTCGCCGACGCGGCGATTCCCTCGCTCCGGCCCGAGAATCCCATCCCGTCGGTGGTCGTCGCACCAACGGCGATCGTTCCAGGTTCCAGGCCGAGAGCCGACGACATCGCGTCCGACATGGCCTGCAGATACGGCGACAGACGTGGCTCCTCCGCGATCGCGATGACGTGCGCACTGGTGATCGTCCAGCCCTCCTCCTCGAGTTTCGTGGCGACGACCTGGAGGAACTCGATGCCCGAGGTGTCCTTCCAGTGTGGGTCACCGGAGGGGAAGTGCTTGCCCATGTCGCCCAGGCCCGACGCACCGAGGATCGCGTCGACCAGCGCGTGCACGACCGCGTCCCCGTCGGAGTGCCCGAGGAGTCCACGGCTGTACGGGACAAGGACGCCACCGAGCATGAGGTGCCGTCCCGGGATGAAGCGGTGGGCGTCAATGCCATGGCCGATACGTGGCGTCATCGGGACTCCTCGAGCAGTGAGCGGAGCAGGAGCAGGTCCTGCGGGAAGGTGATCTTGAAATTACGGGGATCTCCGGCGACCACCACGACGGGTTCGCCGAGTGCCTCGACGAGTGTGGCGTCATCGGCCCCCTGGAGGCCCGTCGCCAGGGCGTTGACGTGCGCGCGCCGGAGCAGATCGGCGCCGAAGGCCTGGGGGGTTTGCGCCGCGACCAGCGACGAGCGGTCCAGGGTGGCCGCTACCCGGCCGTGCCGCACCTGCTTCACAGTGTCCACGCAGGGTACCGCTGCGGTCGCGGCTCCTTCAGCGCGCGCGGCATCGAGCACCGCGCGGAACAGCGCAGGCGGGGTCAGCGGGCGGGCAGCGTCATGCACCGAGATCCAGTCATGACCGTCGCACCGGTCCAGCGCAGCGGCAACGCTCTGCTGGCGCCTCTCCCCGCCCTCCACGAGGACGAGCGGCGGGAGCTCACCCGAGGTCGCCAGGCCGCGAATCGTCTCCCAGCGGGCCATCGGGGCGGCCACGACCAGGAGGTCGAAGCACCCCGCCGCTGCGATGGCTTCGAGCGTGATCGCGAAGACGGGGCGACCGCCGGCGTCTGCCCACAACTTGTCCTCCCCCGTCCGGATGCCTCGCCCGAAGGCGGGCACGATCAGCGCGCTGCTCAGCGCTGAGCGACCTTGGCGCGGGCCGGCCGGAGCACCCGGGGCTTGGCCGGCTCGTCGGCGTTGAGCGACGCGAAGATCATCCGGCCGGCCGTGGTCTGCAGCACGGTGGTGACGGTGACGGTGACGGTCTCATCCACGTGGTCGCGCCCATTCTCCACCACGACCATGGTGCCGTCTTCGAAATAGCCGACGCCCTGATGGGGCTCCTTGCCTTCTTTGACGATGGAGATGGCCATGCTCTCGCCCGCCGCCACGATCGGCTTGACCGCGTTGGCGAGGTCGTTGAGGTTGAGGACGCGCACGCCCTCGATCTGGGCAAGCCGGTTGAGGTTGTAGTCCTGGGTCATGAGTGCCGCGCCGCGAGCGCGAGCGAGTTTGACAAGCCGCGCGTCAACCTCGGGCGTGCCCGGGAAGTCGAGGTCCACGATCTCGCACACGACGTCCTCGCCCTTCTGGAGCGCCTCGACGACGCCGAGACCTCGGCGTCCCTTCTGACGCCGGAACGGGTCCGCGGAGTCGGCGACGCGCTGGAGCTCCTCGAGCACGAACCCGGGGATGAGCAGCCTGCCGGGCACAAAACCGGCGGCCGCCACGTCGACGATGCGGCCGTCGATGAGCACGCTGGTGTCGATGATCACGGGCTGTCCGTCCAGGGGTGCCAGCGCTTCATCGATACCTGACTCGGCCGGCCCTCTGCCGAAGACGACCGCGAGCGCATCGCGTCGACGCGACCCCGTGCGCACACCGACGTAGACGAGGGCGGCGGCCACGGTGATCGAGATGATCACGCCGATGCCCCACGGCAGCGGGTTGAGCAGCACAGCGATCAGCGCGGAGATGAGGAGCGCGGTAAGCACCCCGATGAGGCCACCGATGACCTGACTGGGTGGTGACTCGTCCAGGATTCGCTCGAGCCAGAGGTAGGGGTCGACGCTCAGCAGCGGTGCGGCCAGCGCGAGTGACGCGGCTCCAGCGGCACCCGCGGCAAGGAGCGCCGCACCCGCGATGGTCGTGTTCTGCGTCAGGACGCTGCGCGAGTCGGAGAGGATGAACGCGGCATACAGGATGCCGGCCACGAAGCCAATGACGGCTCCGACGACCCGGGAGAGCGTCCGCGCTCTACGAATCGACCGAGCGGCATGCATATCCATCCGCCCGATTGAAGCACAGGTTTCTCACGCGCAATGGCGGCGCGACACGACGGTCACCCGAGTAGCGCAATGGCCTCGGCCAGGTTGCGAACGCGATGGCAGCGGATTCCGGGCGGAGGCGTTCCTTTGAAGCTCTCGGGCACGACGACAGCCTCCATCCCCACCGCCGCCGCTTCAGCCAAACGCACCTCGGTGCGAGCCACCCGGCGCACCTCGCCGCCCAGGCCGAGTTCGCCGAGCACTGCCCAGGACGGTGAGATCGCGCGATTCCGGGCCGAGCCGGCGATCGCCAGCGCAACCGCGAGATCGGTGCCCGGTTCGGCGAGGCGCACACCGCCGGCCACGTTGACAAAAACGTCGATCTTGGGAAACACGATGCCCGCCCGCTTCGCCAGCACCGCGAGCATGAGGTGGAGGCGATTCAACTCGAACCCGGACGCAGCCCGGCGTGGGAACTCGAACGGCGACGCCACGGCGAGCGCCTGGACTTCGACGGCCATGGGCCGGAGCCCGTCGCAGGTCACCGTGAGGACGCTGCCCGCCGCGCCGAGCGACGCGGCGTCGAGCATCCCGCGCCCGGGAGCCGCAAGGTCCTGCATGCCGGTGGTCTCCATGCTGAGCAGTCCCACCTCGCCGGTTGCGCCGAAGCGGTTCTTGATCCCCCGGAGCATCCGGTGCTCACCGAGGCGCTCGCCCTCGAGGTACAGGACGACATCCACCATGTGTTCGAGCGTGCGGGGCCCCGCGATAGCCCCCTCCTTGGTCACATGACCCACGAGCAGCACGGGAACGCCCGTCGCCTTGGCCACATCACTCATGCGGAGCACCGCCGCCCGAACCTGGGAAACGCTCCCGGGCGGACCCGGGGTCGTGGTGTCGCGGAGCGTCTGCACCGAGTCCACCACCACCAGCGAGGGCCGCTCGGCCTCGACCGTGGCGATGACGGTGTCGACGTCCGATTCGACGAGCAGACGCACGCGTGCGCCCGTGCAGCCGAGCCGGCGCGCCCGGAGCGCGAGCTGGTCGAGGGACTCCTCGCCGGTGCAGTACAGCGCCGGCGCCTCGGAATGCCCGCAGTGATGGGCGACCTGGAGGGCCAGCGTGGACTTGCCGATGCCTGGATCGCCCCCGAGGAGGACCACGCTGCCGGGCACGACGCCCCCGCCGAGCACGCGGTCGAATTCGCCCGATCCGGACGGCATGATCCGCATCGGGACGGACATGACCTGCTCCATCGCCGTGCTCTCCGCTGCGGCGACACGCAGCGGCGTGCGGCCGGTCAGAAGAACCGCGGTCTCGCTGAGGCTGTTCCACGCCCCGCAAGCCCCGCAGCGGCCCTGCCATTTCGGTGCTTCCGCGCCACACGCGGAACAGACGAACTGCACTCTGGGAGCGGGGCGGCGGAGCTCGGTAGGCATGGGCGACGAATCCTACCGAACATATGTACGTCCAGTCAAGGGTCGCGACGCCCGCCCTAACGAGAACGGGGGCGGTACCGGCCTCGGGGTGGCGCCTGGGCCTGAGCGCCGACAGGAACCGGCTCGTCCTTGCCCTCGAGCCGGCGTCGCAGCTCGACAAGACGGTCGCGCAGCTCCGCGGCGCGCTCGAACTCGAGGTCGCGGGCCGCGCGGAGCATCTCCTTCTCGACGTCTTTTGCAAGGCGCAGGACCTCGTCGGGCGGGAGCCCGGCCGCCTCCTGGAACGCCGCCGCGCGCAGTGACTGCTGGTCGCGGTGCGACTCCATCTGGTAGACGGCCTTGACGATCGAGAGCGGCGTGATGTCGTGCTCGACGTTGTGCTCGACCTGGATTGCGCGGCGCCGGTCGGTCTCGGCGATCGCCCGCTCCATCGCCTCCGACGTGCGGTCGCCGTACATGACGACATGACCGAAGACATTGCGCGCAGCGCGGCCGATGGTCTGGATGAGCGAGCGGTAGCCGCGCAGATATCCCTCCTTGTCGGCGTCGAGGATGGCGATGAACGACACCTCGGGGAGGTCAAGGCCCTCGCGCAGCAGGTTGATGCCCACCAGCACGTCGAAGACGCCGAGGCGCAGGTCACGGATGATCTCGACGCGCTCCATGGTGTCGATATCGCTGTGCAGGTATCGGACTTTGATGCCCGCCTCGCGAAGGTAGTCCGTCAGGTCCTCGGCCATCTTCTTCGTCAGGGTCGTGATGAGACAGCGCTCGTGGCGCTCGATGCGCAGGCGCATCTGCGTGATGAGATCGTCGATCTGCCCGTGCGACTCCTTCACCTCGATGGTGGGATCGACCAGACCCGTCGGCCGGATGATCTGCTCCACCTTCTGGGTCGCGTGCTCCTCCTCGTATGGACCGGGCGTCGCACTCACATAGATGATCTGCCCGATCATCGAGTCCCACTCTGCGAACGTCAGAGGCCGGTTGTCGAGCGCCGAGGGCAGCCGAAAGCCATATTCCACCAGGGGAATCTTGCGGGCACGGTCGCCCTTGTTCATGCCGTCGATCTGCGGGACGGCGACGTGCGACTCGTCGACGACGATGAGCGCGTCGTCGGGAAGGAAGTCGAGCAGACAGAACGGCCGCTGACCCGCCTCGCGTGCGCTGAGGTGACGCGAGTAGTTCTCGATGCCGGCGCACGTCCCGGTCTCTCGCATCATCTCCATGTCGAAGTTGGTGCGCTGGCGCAGCCGCTGCGCCTCGAGCAGCCGGCCTCGCTGGTCGAGCAGGGTCACGCGCTCCTCGAGCTCAGCCTCGATCGACACCAGTGCGCGGTTCAGCTGCTCCTGCGGTGTGACGTAGTGCGACGCGGGGAAGACCGTCAGCTCCTCGCGCATCGTGAGGATCTCGCCGGTGAGGGGGTCGAAGTCCTTGATGGACTCGATGGTGTCACCCATGAGCTCGATCCGAGTCGCGACCTCCTCGTACGCGGGCTGGACGTCGACGACATCGCCACGAACGCGGAAACGCGAGCGTCCGAAGTCCATGTCGTTGCGCGCGTACTGCAGGTCCGAGAACTTGCGCAGCATGATGTCGCGCCGCCACGACTCACCGACCTTGACGGTGATCGACTCACCGAGATAATTCTCCGGGGAGCCGATGCCGTAGATGCACGAGATCGAGGCAACGACGATGACGTCCCGACGGGTCAGCAGAGCGCGCGTGGCGCTGTTGCGCAGCCGATCGATCTCGTCGTTGCGCGACGAGTCCTTCTCGATGTAGGTATCGGTGCGCGGGATGTATGCCTCCGGCTGATAGAAGTCGTAGAAGGAGACGAAATACTCGACCGCGTTGTGCGGGAAGAACTCGCGGAACTCCGCCCAGAGCTGCGCGGCGAGCGTCTTGTTCGGCGAGAGCACCAACGTCGGCCGCTGCTGCTGCGCAATGACGTTGGCGATCGTGAACGTCTTGCCCGATCCGGTGACGCCGAGGAGGACCTGTTCGCGCTGCCCCTCGCTGAGCCCGCGATTGAGCGCTTCGATCGCTGCAGGCTGATCACCGGCAGGTGCGAAGGGCGCGAGCAATTCCATGGCGGGCATGCGTCCAGTCTAGCGAGGAGCGGTCCGCGACCTCAGCCGGCGATGACGGACGCGTAGACCTCCTCGAGACGCCCCGCGATCGTGTCCCAGGAGTGAGCAGCAAGCACCGCCTCGCGGCCGCGCGCGCCGGCGTCGAGACGCCTGCCCTCGTCACCCAGCAGCGCCGCCACCGCACCGCGCATCGCCGCGACATTACCGGGGGGAACGAGCACGCCACCGTCACCGACGGCATCGCGGAGTCCGTCGACGTCATAACCGACGACGGGGGTGCCGGCGGATTGCGCCTCCAGCGCCACCATGCCCAGACCCTCGAAGCGTGAGGGCATGAGCAGGACCGCCGCACGCGCGTACTCGCGGTTCAGCGTGTCGCGGTCGAGACTGCCGCGGTACTCGATGCGCCCGCGGCTCGCTGTTGCCGCGCGCCGCACTTCCTGCTCCAGGCTGCCGGCGCCCACGATGACGCCGCGCACACCCGTATCCGTCCGGGTGAGCGATTCAAGCACCGACAGCGCCTCGAGGACACCCTTGTCGCGTTCGAGGCGGCCGACGAAGAGCACCCGTCCGCCCTCATGGTCGACGCCGGGCACGTCGACGGGATCGACACCGTTGGGGAGCACCTCGATGCGCGATGCCGGAACGCCCATCTCCAGCAGCGAATTGGCAGTGGACCGCGAGACGGGGAGCACCATCGCCGCCTGCTCATAGCTGCGCGCCTCAACGCCAGCAAGCCACCGTTTCACCGAACGCCGCGAATGAGCCTGGCGGTAGGTGTGATGGGCCGTGTAGACGAGCGGCACCTTGAGATGTTTCCAGATGAGCACGCCACCGGGGCCACCATGCGCATGCACGACGTCGGGTTGGGCTCGCAGCATGATCTGCGGGTAGCGATTGATCTGCAATGAGAGATCGAGCGGCGGCCTGCCGGTACGGCGCGCAACCGCGATCGCGTGCTCGCCGCGGCCGGCGATCGTGTGCACATGGACGCCGCGACGTTCGAGCGCCGCGCGCATGCCCATCACCACGACACCCTGACCGCCGAGCGGTGGGTCGTCGTCGTAGCTGACCATGGTGAGGCGCGTCATCGCTGGCAGGTGGAGCAGTACACGGTGGTCCGGCCGGCGTTCTGCGTTCGGCGCAGCATGGCCCCGCACTGAAAGCACGGTTGCCCGCCGCGGCCATAGACCTGCAAACGCTCCTGATTGGTGCCGCGCGCGTTCCAGACATCGCGGTAGTCGTCGACGCTGCTGCCGCGATTCGCGACCGCGGCACTGAGCACCCGCGGGATGGCGTCAAGCAATGCCGCGCGCTGGCGCTTGGTCAGCCGATTGCAGCGCTTCGTCGGCCGCACCCCGGCAAGGAAGCATGCTTCATCGATGTAGATGTTGCCCAGCCCCGCAACGCCTTGCTGATCGAGGAGCGCGGCCTTCACCGTGCGCGTCGTGCGTTTGAGCACGGTGTCGAGGCGGTCCTGGGAGAAGTCTGCGGAGAGTGGCTCGACACCAAGCCGCGGAAAGACACGCGCGGCGATGAGCGCCTCGCGCGATCCATATGCGACGCGACCGAAACGGCGAGCGTCATCAAACCGCAGCTCGCGCCCGTCGTCGAGGCGGGCGCGGATATGCGTGTGCTTCGGCACTGGCGCGCCGGCGTCGCACACCAGCAGATGGCCGGTCATACCGAGATGCACCATCAGGTCGTCGCCGGAGTCGAGCCCGAGGAAAAGGTACTTGCCGTGGCGCTCCACCTCGCCGAATGTCTGCCCCGTGAGCAGCGCCGGCAGCATCGTGCCGTCGGGATAGCGAACGATGTCCGGCCGCAGCACCGTCACCCCATCGATGCGACGGCCGGTGACGGCACCGCGGAGGTCGCGCGCGACCGTCTCAACCTCGGGAAGCTCAGGCATCTCAGATCCGCGCGACGGGCGTCATGTCCCCCCAGTTGTCGCCGACCTTGACGTCCACTTCCAGGGGGACCTTGAGCGCCTCGGCGGCGCCCATGCGCTCGCGCAGCAGTGGGATCAGCGTGTCAATCTCCTCCGCGGGAGCCTCCAGCAGCAGCTCGTCGTGGACCTGAAGGAGCATGCGACTGCGGAGGCCGGCGTCGTGGAGGGCTTCGTGGACGAGGATCATGGCCTGCTTCATGATGTCGGCCGCGCCACCCTGGATGGGCATGTTCACCGCCATGCGCTCGGCCGCGAAGCGGAGTTGCCGGTTTGCGGCACGGATGTCGGCGATGTAGCGGCGCCGGCCGATGAACGTCTCCACCCACCCGTACTCGCGCGCGTGGTTGCGCACCTGTTCGAGGTAGTGCGTCACCGCCGGGAAGTTGGTGAAGTACGCGTCGATAAAGGTGTGCGCGTCCTCGCGGCTCATTCCCGTGTCGCGCGCCAGCCCGAAGTCGCTGAGGCCGTATACCACACCGAAGTTGACCACCTTGGCGATGCGCCGCATGTCGGCGGTGACATCCTCGGGCGCCACCGAGTACACCTCGGCGGCCGTGCGCCGGTGAATGTCCTCACCGCGCTGGAAGGCTGCGATGAGCTCGGCCTCCCCGGTGACGTGCGCGAGGACTCGCAACTCCACCTGCGAATAGTCGGCGCTCACGAGCTGTTGACCGGTGTCCGCATGGAAGGCGCGCCGGATGCGATGCCCCCACTGCGTGCGCACGGGGATGTTCTGCAGGTTGGGATCGGACGACGACAGGCGTCCCGTGGTGGCGACGGCCTGATTGAACGACGTGTGGACGCGCGAGTCCGCGGTGCACAGCAGCGGCAGCGCGTCGACGTATGTGCTCTTCAGCTTGGTGAGCTGTCGCCACTCGAGAATCAGTTCGACGACGGGATGCTCGCCGCGCAGCGACTCGAGCGAGTCCGCATCGGTGCTGCGACCGGTCTTGGTCTTTCGGCCGCTGGCGAGACCGAGATCGTCGTAGAGGAAACGACCGAGCTGCTGCGTGCTGCCCGGATTGAATGTGTATCCGGCCGTATCCTGAATCTCGGTCTCGATCGCGACGATGCGCTTGTGCATCTCGGCGCTGATGGACCCGAGGAGATCGCAGTCCACGGCAACGCCTTCGACCTCCATCGCCGCAAGGATCGGGACCAGCGGGAGCTCCATGGCATCATGGAGGCGGCTTGCATTTGCGCGTTCCATCTGCTGTGCCAACGCAGCGCCGACGGGGTCGATGAGGCCGACCCATACGCCGAAGTACGCGGCTGCTTCCTCGACGGGAATGTCGGCGACCCCGCGCTTGGCGCGGCCCGCTCCCAGCAGAGACTCCTCGGCATCGACTCGGAGCGCGCAGAGGTCGTGCGCGAGCACCGGTAGCGTCGGCACCTTGAGGCGGGCATTGGTGAGATATGCGGCCAGCATCGCGTCGAACTTGAGCCCCCGCACCGCGATGCCCCGCCGGCGCCATGCAAGCACTTCGCGTTTGAGGTCGTACCCACGCTTCGGGATCGACTCATCCCCGAGCAACTCCTCGAATGCCGATACTGCGGCGGCATCGGCGTTGCGCTCGACAAGACTCGAGTGCCACACCGGCACGTAGTACGCGGTGTCCGTGCCGGTGGGTGCGATCGCTAGGCCGATCAGGTCGCCCGTGCGGGGATTGCCCTCCACCACGGTGCGGAGCGCGAACGAGCCTGCAGCTCGGATGCGCTCGACGGCATCGGTTGCCTCGTGCGCGTCGAGGACGACGATCACGTCGGTCGCCGGGTCCTGCAGGTCCCCAACCGGAATCTCTTCCGCCCGAGACTCGATGGACGACGGCGGCATGTCGGCGCCGGGCGTCCTTCCCGGAAGGCGCGGAAGCAGACTCCGAAACTCGAGACGATCGAACAGTTCGCGAACCTCGGTCTCGTCGTAGTGATAGAGGCGCGCTGCCTCGAGTGGAAGATGGACGTCGACGTCGACGACGATCGTGGCTGTCCACTTGCTCAATCGCGCCTGTTCCATATGACCTTCGAGCGCACGACGCACCCGTCCCTCCGGCATCGACGGCACCGCCTCGAGCACGTTCTCCAGCGGTCCGTACTGCTGCACGAGCGACATCGCGGTCTTCTCGCCGATGCCGGGAACACCCGGGATGTTGTCGCTCGCATCCCCTTGCAGCGCCTTGAAATCGACCACCAGTGGCGGTTCGAAGCCGTAACGCTCGCGGACCTTGTCCAGGTCGTAGATGATCGTCTCGGAGATACCGCGCCGGCTGGCGTATACGCGGATGTGCTCGGTGACGAGTTGCAGCGTGTCGAGGTCGCCGGTCAGGATGATGACGTCGAGTCCAGCCGCTTCGGCCTTGACGGCGAGCGTGCCGATGACGTCGTCAGCCTCGAATGTCGGGACCTCGATGATGGGGATGCCGAGTGCCTCGACAACCTCTCGCGCCCACGGGAATTGCGCGCTCAACTCCGCGGGAGCACGCGTGCGTTGTGCCTTGTACTCCGCGAACTTCTCGTGGCGAAAGGTGGGTCCGGGCAGGTCGAACGCAGCGATGGCATACGTCGGCGTGGTGTCGTTCAGCGCCTTGAAGAGCATCGACGTGAAGCCGTAGGCGGCGTTGGTCATCTCGCCCCGGCTGTTGCTCAGCGCCGGCATCGCGTGGAACGCTCGGTACACGAGGTTGTGTCCATCCACCAGCAACAGGGTCTCGCGTGCCACAGCGGACCATGGTAGCGGCGCGACGGGTATGGCCTCGGCGGCGCATCCCCGGGGTTATGATCGAGGCATGGCAGACCTGGTGGAGATGACCGTCGACAGCATCAGGGTGCACATGCCGACGGGGCAGCACGTCGTCATCCTCAAGGAGAAGACGGCGGATCGCTACCTCCCAATATGGATCGGCATCAACGAGGCCAACGCGATCGCCTTGAAGATCACCGGGATCACACCCGAGCGGCCGATCACCCATGACCTCCTCGCCAACCTCCTGAGCGCGGTTGAGGTGACCGTCGACAGAATCGTCGTGACGTCGCTCAGCAACGAGGTGTTCTACGCGCGCATCCTCGCCAACGTCGACGGGCGCCGCCTGGAGATCGACTCGCGTCCGTCCGACGCCATCGCGGTCGCAGTGCGGGTCGGCGCGGGGATCTACGTCGCCGACGAGGTCCTGGACAAGGCGGGCGTTCTCCCAGAGAACGACAAGGACGGTCAGCTCACCGAGGCAGATCCGGAGAGCGACGAGCGCCTGGCGAAGATCCGCGACTGGGTCAACACGCTCAACCTCCCGGACCTGGGGACCGGCGCCTCCGAGAGCTGACCTAGCCGCTAAACAGCGACCAGAACTTCGGGTCCTCGAAGCCAAGACGCCACGCAGCGATGCCGGCGAGGCCCTCCGTCTTCACCAGCGCGATCTTGCGAGCCAAGCTGTCGGCGTCGTCGAAATACGAGGTCAGCGAACCGTTCGGCGAGACGATGAACGGGGTCTGCGTGCTGAATCCGTAGTCGACTCGGGCGCCGGGGATCTGCAGCCCGTTGTAGAGGACATTGGAATACGCCGACGCGCCGCCGATGCTCCCCCACTCCCGCCCGTACAGCGGAATACCCAGCAGAACGTGCGACGGGTCGAGATCGGGAAGCGTCGCCTGCAGGATCGACCTGTCCCAGTCGAGCCCCGCGACCGGTCCTGGCGTGCCCCCGCCGCCATGCTCGTCGTACGCCATGAGGTCGACGAAGTCGGCCGCCTTGCCGATCGCCGCCACGTCGTACGCGGCTGAATACAGGTTCACGCCGGCGAAGTCATGAGGAACGATGTCAACGATGAGCTTGGCGTTGCGCGCGTGCAATGCGGTGCCGAGTTGCTGGATGAAAGCCGTGAACGGGTCCTTGTCCGCCGCGAGCATCCCCTCGAAGTCCACGTTGATGCCGGTGTAGCCGGCGTACTTGATCCCGGCGAGCATCTCGTCGATGAGCGCGCCGACCGCTTTGGGGCTGTTGAGCAGCCGATCGGTCGCCTGCGGGTTCACCGGGTCGTTCGACAGCGACGGCCAGACGGGGATCCCCGCCGCCGCCGCGCGATTGACCGCCGACTGATCCGGGGTGCCGAGCAGCGTCCCATCCGCCTGCGCCTGCCAGCCGGTGGGCGTCATCTCGGTGACCCCGCCGAGGTGCAGCGCGAAGGACGTGTTGGAGAGGGCGGTGTTGATGACGAAGGCGTCGATCTTGACGCCGCCAACGCTCGGCGCCGGAGGCACGGTCACCCGGCGTATCGCGTTGCGCGGGATGCCTCCGAGCGCAAGGGTGATGCCGGGATCAAGATGCGCGTCCCCGGCGGTCGGGATCGTCGCAGGCAGCGAGATCGAAGCCGGCGCCTTCCCGTGCCAGCTGATCCGGGCATGATCGCCGTCGATCCACGCGATCGTCGCGCCGGGCAGCGCCGCTTGCACCGCTGGCTGCTCGGGGGCGTCGGAAAAGACCGCGTCGACGACCAACCCGGCGGAGGGGTCGATGTGCGCCGCGAGCATCGCGGCGGTCGGCGGGATGACCGTGAAGTTGATGTACGTCGTGGGCAAGCCGGTGACGGCGACCGCAAGGCGATGCGACGAACTCAGGGGCATCACCGGCTTGACGGTGGCGAAGAGGCTCTGGCCCGTCTGGCTGAGCCCGAGCTTCGTCCCGTCGAGCGTCGCGGTCACATCGCTGACCTGGAGGACGGCCCCCGTTGCGTGGAGCTTGAGATCGAGGCTCGGGGGCACATCGATATCACCGGTGCGCAGACCGACGCCGCCTGACGTGATCACGACGTACTGGTAGTTGGGAGGTTGGCTGAACCCGGGGATGCTGCAGCCAGAGACCAGCAGCGCAACAGCCAGGCACGCCAAGCGGCGGTGCATTGCGGTTGAGTCTAGTCAGGTTGGCCTGACCCGGGCAGGACGCCGGGTGGCTAGCGCGTCGTGATGGTGAGCGTCGCGGTCAGCGCGCTGCTCCCGGCGAACTCAAATCCCGCGGGAATCTCGGCCTGCACATGGATGACGGTGCCCGGCGCCAGACCGGCGGGGACGGTGAAGCTCACGAGTGAGCCGGATCCGGTCGCCGCGGGACCCGGGTTCCCGGCGTAGTCGCCGGTTGCCGCGCCTGGCACTCCATTCCCGGATCCCTGGTTGGCAGTTGTTGGGAGGAGTGACAGCGCGCCGCCGCCCACAGCGATGGACACGCAGGGACGGACGGCACGGATTGCCGGCGTCGTGCTCTGAGCCCCTGGCGCTCCAGCCGAGGAGAGGGGCTCGGAGAGCTGCGCGTAGAGCGTGACCGGCTGGCCGGCTGTGACCGAGAGCGACGAGGCGGCGAGGCTGAGTTGAGCGCCCGGCCGGCCCAGGGATTTGGCGACCACAGCCTGCGAGAAATCCGCGGGAGGCGTCGCGCCGGCGACGGGGGCGAGTTGCTTCGTGCAGGCCGACTCCGCCGCCGGGACGGCCGGACCATGATCCCCTGCCGACCCCGCCGCTGCGCTTCCCGAGGCGATGCCGGCCGTGCTGGTGGTCCCGCCACCCGTATGGGCGAGGGCGAACACGATGAGCACCACGGCGGCGGCTCCGGCGAGTGCCGTCGCGGGGAAGCGGCGCAGCAGGCCGGCGTTCAGCCAACCGAAGCGGATACGCCGACGTCCCGATTCCTCGGCCACCGGCGCAGTGGAGGGCAGGTGCACCACCCGGGCCATCCGCGCTTTGGGCAGTTCGCGCAGCGCCTCGACCGTTGCGGTGAACTCCGTGTAGCCGGCCGAGCAGTCGGGGCACGAACGCAGGTGCGCCTGGAAGCGTGCTTCGTCGATCGGTGAGAGGTCGTCGTCATAGGCGCCGGTGAACAGGTCATCGACGTGGCGCCGCGGGCTCATGCCTTCTCCTCGGCGAAGCCGGGGAACGCCGCCGTGCCGCGGAGCGCTTTGGCGAGCATCGTGCGGGCGCGATTGAGCCGTGACTTCACCGTTCCGATCGGGACGCGGAGCGCGGCGGACATCTCCTCGTAGCTCAGGTCGTTGACGTCGCGAAGGACGACGACCGCGCGAAAGTCCGGATGGAGGGTGAGCAGTGCGTCGCGGACCGCCGCGACCCGCTCCCTCGAGAGCGCAGTCGCCTCGGGCCCCATGGCCGGATCGGGCAGTTCCACGATGTTGCCCTGCGCATCCTCGAGTGGATCCGCGGGCCGGCGCACCGTTCTGCGCTGGACATCGTGGCTGCAGTTGATGGCGACCCGGAACAGCCATGCGCGGATGGTCTGGCCGCGCAGCACCGGAATCCTCACGTAGGCGCGCAGAAACGTTTCCTGAACGACGTCTGCGGCGTCTGCCGGGACGCCGGTGATCCTGAGTGCCATCGTGAATAGCTCGTCCTGGTGACGGGTGACAATTGCGGCAAAGGCGTCGCGGTCCCCGCGGCGTGCCCGCTCGAGGAGCGCCTCGTCGTCCATGCGTTTGAGAGTACGCGCGGCGGCGGCTTTGGGTTCCCGAATGGCGCGGCGCGTTCGCGCCGGAAGGTCGGGGGAGCCGGTACGCTGTCCATCTGGCCGGGGTGGCGGAATGGTAGACGCAGCGGTCTCAAAAACCGCCGAGGGCAACCTCGTGAGGGTTCGACTCCCTCTCCCGGCACGAGACATGCAGGTGAGGCGCTGATGTGACTGCTCTCGATCGGACCGACAATTCAGTGCCGGAACGCTGGACGGCGTCGACCGAATATCCCGACGTGTGGGCGGAGCCGAGGGACGATCCCCGCGATCCCGGCGTCGAATTGCTTGACGAGCGTTCGACTCTCATCGACTATCTGCGCGCCCAGCGATTGACGCTGCGGATGAAGTGCGCGGATCTCGACGCCGGCCAGATGGCGCGCCGATCGGTGCCGCCGTCCACGATGTCGTTGCTGGGGCTCATCCGGCACATGGCAGATGTCGAGCGGCACTGGTTCCGGCGCGTGATGGCGGGTGAGGATGCGCCGAGGCGGTTCTCATCCGACGAGGACCGCGAGGGCGCATGGAGTGGCGCAGTGGCCGATCCGGGCGTGGTCACTCAGGCGTGGTCTGCGTGGGAAGAGGAGATCGGCTTCGCCGAGCGATTTGTCTCCGACACGGTCGATCTCGATGCGGTGGGCCGAATGTCTGACGGGAAAACCCTTCAGCTGCGCGAGGTGCTCGTCCACATGATCGAGGAATATGCGCGGCATTGCGGACACGCCGACCTGATCCGGGAACGGATCGACGGCCGCGTCGGTCAGTAGCTGTGTATCGAGTCGTCCTCTTCACGATGACCATGCTCATCCTGCTGTTCATCGATCTGGCGGGCGTGTACATCGCAGCGACGGGCGGGGCGCTGCTGATCGCCGCGCTCCTGTGCATTCCCGGCGCTGTCGTCGTCTGGGCACTGCTGGGCGTGCGCTTCGACGTCCGGCCACGCAGACCGCGCCGATGGCCGCATCGCGGTGCAACACGCGTGGGGTACAACCCCTGGATCGGAGGCGGCATCGACGAGGATCGATGATGCCCGAACGGTCTCGTGACCGGCATGATTCCGGTCATGGATGTGGCATCCTTGGGCGTCGGAACGCCGGAGACTTCGGCTCCGTCGACGTCGCTCATTCGCTGGGTGCTGCCGGCGGGGATCGTTGCACTCGCCATCGCGCTCATCGGCGGCTACGCGTTTCGGTGGTCGTGGACCGGGATCACGCCGAGAGACCAGATGTGGGATCTGCTCCACGTCATAGTGCTCCCTGTGGTGCTGGCGACGCTTCCCATCTGGTATCGCACGCGGAACCGCTGGAAGATGGAATGGCATGCGGTCTTCGGCGTATTGGGCGCGGTGTTTGCCGTGCTCGTGTTTGGCGGGTACGCGCTCAACTGGCGATGGACCGGGTTCCAGGGCAACACACTGTGGGACTGGCTCGAACTGCTCGCGTTGCCGCTCGTCGTCGCCTCTCTCCCGCTGTGGTTCGCGACACGCAAGCGGTTCGAGGGCCGGTGGCGTGTCGTCGGTCTGACGGCACTCGTCGTGTTCGTCGTCATCGTGGTGGGCGGCTACGCGCTCGGCTGGGGGTGGACCGGATTTCGCGGGAACACGCTCTGGGACTGGATCCGCCTCCTGCTGGTGCCGTTTGTGCTGCCGGCGACGCTGGCGTGGTTCTCGGCGCGGTCGGAGTCCGAGCGTCTGAGGTCTCAGGCGAGCTAGGCGCCGTCGCGCCGGAGCCCACCCGCATGGGGTATGAAGGGAGCAGCGCGCATCCGTGCGTGATCCACCAGTACGGAGGACAGCCATGCTCATCAGCACCGCCAACGACCTGCCCGGCTACCAGATCACCGAGGTGCTCGGCGAGGTCTTCGGGCTCACCGTTCGCGCCCGCAACATCGGTTCGCAGTTCGGTGCGGGGCTCAAGTCGATCATGGGTGGTGAGCTCAAAGGAATGACGATCAACCTCGCCAACAGTCGCAACGAGGTCATCCAGCGGATGGTCGATGAGGCGCAGGCAAAGGGCGGGAACGCCATCGTCGCGATGCGGTTCGACACGTCAGAGATGGGTGGCACCTGGACGGAGATTTGCGCGTACGGCACAGCCGTCATCGCCAACCGCGTGAGCGCGCCGACCCCGCCTCCCGTCTAACCGGCGGCGCGGAACTCCGAGAAGCGACCGATGCGGAATGGCGACAGATCGACGTCGGACATGCCGGTGGTCAGCAGCTGCGCGATCGCCTCGCCCAGTCCGGCGGAATGCTTGAACCCGTGTCCGGAGCACGGCGAGACGAGCATGACGCCGGGCAGGTCGGGATGTTCATCGACGACGAAGTTGGCGTCGGGCGTGACTGTATAGAGGCACCGCACGGCGCGTTCGCAGTCCGGGGAAAGCGCGGGAAGGCGCCGGCCGAACAGCTCGTAGCTGGATCGCGTCTCGGACGCTTCGACCTCCATTGACGCCGACTCCGCTGTGGTGGTGATGTCGAGCTGCTCTGTGGCGATCTTGATCGTGCCCGCACCGTCCACCTCCGGGAATCCGTAGAAGGCGTTGCCATCACTGAGCCCCCAGATGAAGACCGGCATGACACCCGGCGCGTGGTCGACCGCGCCCCCCCGCAGGGGGAACCACGTCAGGACCTGTCGATAGATCCTGAACAGCACGAGCTCGCGCTGATCGATGAATCCCTCGATCCAGGGGCCCACGGCCAGGACCGCGCGCGGCGCTTCATACACGTCGCGCTCGGTGCGGACGCGAACGATGCCTTCGTTCGACTCGATCGCCAGCACGCGTTCCTCCCGCACGACCCGGGCGCCGAGACGTTCAGCGATGGTCAGCTGCGCTTCGACGCACCGTTCCGGCCGCACGAAGCCCGCGCCCGGCTCGTAGTACGCGGACTCGTCTCCGTCCAGGTGGAACTGGGGAAAGCGGGCGATCACCTCGGCCGCATCGAGGCGCTCGTGGGGAACTCCGTAGTGGTTCGCGCAGGCGGTCGTCGCGGACAGGAAGTCGTGGCGATGGTGGCCCGCGGCGCCACCGCCGGCTGCCTCGATGATGAGACCGCCGCACTGGGTGAGGAGATCCTGGCCGGTCTCGGCCTCGAGCTCACGCCAGATCGCATGCGAGCGCCGGACGAGTGGCGTGTACTGCATGCCCTCGCCGATCGCCTCGCGCGTGATCCGGGTGTCGCCGTGGGTCGACCCGTAGTTGTGCGGCGGCGAGTGACTGTCGATGCCGAGCGCGCTGATGCCCCGTCGTGCGAGCTGGTACAGCGTCGCGGCGCCCGCCGCGCCGAGGCCTACGACGATGACGTCAGGCGTGCTCACCGCCGCAGCCTACTACCCTGCGATGGTGCCCCAGGATCACTACTTCAACGCCGATCCGAAGGTCCCCTCACGGCCGCGGACGATCCACGTCGCCCTGCCCGATCGAACCTTCGAGCTCGATACCGACCGAGGGGTCTTTGCCCACGGCCATATCGACTTCGGCACCGATCTGCTGCTCCGCACCATGCCGACTCCACCACCCGGCGAGCTCGTCGACGTGGGCTGTGGGTACGGGGCGATCGCCATCACGCTGGCGCTGCGCCAGCCCGACGCGCGAGTGTGGGCGGTCGACGTGAATCACCGGGCGCTCGACCTCTGTGGCCGCAACGCCGAACGAGCCGGAGCGACCAATGTCGTGCCCGTGGAGCCCGACGCGGTGCCGGAGGCGATCCGCTTCGCCGGCGTGTACTCGAACCCACCGGTGCGTCTGGGGAAGGAGGGGCTCCACGACCTGCTGCTCCAGTGGATCAGCCGGCTCGAGCCCGACGCCACCGCCACCCTCGTGGTCCAGCGCCATCTCGGTTCGGACTCGCTCGCCGCATGGCTGACGAGCCTCGGACACCGCGTCGACCGGATCCGGTCCCGCGGCGGCTATCGCGTCCTCGAGGTGCACTCGGCCGCCGAGAGCCCGCATCATGGCAGTCGTGCTCGCTAGCCCCGCCCCCCTCGGCTTCATCACGATCAACGTCGATCCAGTCCTGCACCTCGGCCCGCTGCCGATTCACTGGTACGGCGTCATGTACGCGCTCGCATTCATCGTGGCGTATCGCTTCGGCGTGCTGCCCTACGCGACTCGGCGCGGCATCCCGAAGGCGACCGCCGAGAAGATCACCGTCTGGACGATCATCTTCGGCCTCCTCGGCGGCCGCCTGTACTACGTGGTCCAGCAGCCGGATCTCTGGCACAACTACGTCCTGAACCCGATCAACATTATCGCGTTCTGGCAAGGAGGCATGGCCTTCTTCGGCGCGATCACCGCGGGCTTCGCGACGCTCGCCATCTGCGCCTGGCGGTACGGCTACAACCCCTGGATCGCGCTCGACGGCGGCGTGCTCTTCGCCGTTGTCGGCCAGCCGATCGGACGGATCGGCAACATCATCAACGGCGACATCCTCGGCGCTCCAAGCACGCTGCCGTGGGCGACCGCGTACACGAATCCCAACGCGATCCTGCAGAGTTGCTGCAGGCTCGGTGTCCCGTATCAGCCGGCGGCGGCATACGAGGCAATCGGCACAGTCATCATCGGCGTGATCCTGTACCTGCTGTTGCGCCGCAATCCCCGGCCCGGGTTCATCGCCGTCGTGTACGTCGGTCTGTACGCTATCAGCCAGCTCATCCTCTTCGAGTTTCGTGCCAGCGAGCCTCCCGGACCGCTCGGCCTTCGCGAGGCGCAGTGGACCTCGATCGCGGTGCTCGTGCTTGCGGTGCCGGCGCTGTACGTGCTCTGGCGCAGGACTCGCCTGCGCTTCGACAAGAAGGAACCGGACGATGAGTTGGGGGTCCCGAAGGAGCAGGCAGCACTTCGGTGACGGCCTTGACGCTCTACGACGTCATCGGTTTCGTGGCGACAGCGCTGTACGTGCTGATCATCGCCCGCATCGCCGTGTCGTGGATCGGCCTGAGCCCTTGGCATCCGGTCGTGAGATGGCTGCGCATCATCGTCGACCCGATCCTCGCGCCGTTCCGGAAGATCCTTCCGAACTTCAGCGGCATCGACTTCTCCCCGATCCTCGCAATCGTCGTCATCTTCTTCATCGCCAACATCCTGCAGACCCTGGTGCTCGGCGGCGGCATCAACCCCGCGGCCACCGTCGTCGGCCTCATCGAGCAACTGGTCGTGGACATCGCCATCGCGATTGCGGTGCTCGTCTTCGTGCGCATCCTGCTTGCGCTCTTCCACGCCGATCCCTGGCATCCACTCGTCCAGATGGTGCGCACGATGACGAATCCGCTCGTCGCGCCCTTCGCAGGCTTGCGCCGCGGACGCAGCTCGACCGGATTCGACTACCCCGCGATCGCCGCCCTCGTCATGTACGTCGTGCTGATCTTCGTGATCAGGCTGCTCTTCGGGTTCCTGCTCAACTCGGTCTGAGCACGCGACCGGTCAGCGTCGCGCGGGCGCTCGCTCGCGTTCGGGAGCGCGCACTCGATGCATCTCGAGGCGATATGCGTTCTCGCCAACCAGAATCTCGACGGCGCGCTCGAGTGAAGGCCCGGGTTCGACCGAGAAGTTCATCGCGAGCGAGATCTCATCGACACTCGTTCCGGAATCCACGTGGAGTACCACCGGGCAGTCGCCATGATGCTCGTCGAGAGCACGCCGCAGCGCACCGAGAACGCCAATCTGCGCGACGCTGACGTTGACGTGCACCGTGCTGTCGCGCCGCCACGCCGCGAGGCGCGGGTCGTCGTACGCGTAGACGGCCTCAGCAAGAATCTGCGGCGGCTCGATGTCGACGCGATCGTCCTCCTCCCCGGTCGGTGGCGGCGTCCCTCCGTTGGGACTGCGCCCAGCCTCGACCTTGCCCCGAACCACGATGACGGCGTCGGGTCGGAGCACGTTCACGCACTCCTCGAAGACCCGCGCGAAGACGACGACCTCCACACTTCCGGTGAGGTCCTCGATCGTGAGCGACGCCATGCGCTGGCCGGTGGTGCTCCGCCGCGGGATGAAGGTGCGCATGTCGCGGATGGCACCGCCCACCTGAACGATCAAACCATCCAGGTGGCCACCGAGCTCGTTGATCGTTGTGTCGATCCGCTCCTGTAGCTCGCCGGCAATGCGGCGGAGAGGGTGATCGCTCAGGTACATGCCGAGAAACTCGCGCTCCCAGCTCAGGCGCTCATCCGCCGCGATCGCGTGGGGACCATTGGCGTTGCGACTTTCGAGATCGTCCGGCGCCGGTGCGACCGGCTCGATCAGCACCACTGTGTCGCCGAACAGCGCCGTCTGACCGGACTCGCGCTCGCGCCGGATCGCGTTGGCGCGGTCGATGGCGCGGTCGAGCACCGCGAGCATCGCGCCGCGCTCGCCCAGTGAGTCGCACGCGCCGCTCCGGATCAGCGCCTCAACGACACGCCGGTTGAGGTCGCGGCTCGACACACGCAGACAGAGATCGAAGAGCGACGCGAACGGTCCCGCGGCTTCGCGCTCGGCGACGATCTCGGCGGCCACACGCTCACCCACGTTCTTGATGTGACGCAGCCCGTACAGGATCTCGCCCTGCTCGTCGGCACCGAGGCTGAACGCTGACGCACTCCGGTTGACGTCCGGTGGCCGGACCACCAGGCCCCGCGCATGCGCGTCGAGAATCGACTGCTTGAGCTTGTCGAAGTTGTCCGCGCGGCTGTTGAGCAGCGCGCTCATGTACTCGCGCGGGTAGTTCGCCTTGAGGTACGCGGTCTGGTACGCGATCAGACCGTAGGAGATCGAGTGCGCTCCGTTGAAACCATATCCGGCGAACAGCGCGATGAGCTCGAAGAGTTCAAGCGCGGTCTCCGGCGCGACGCCGCGCGCAGCCGCGCCAGTGAGAAATTGCTCGCGTTGCCTGGACATCTTGACCTTGTCCTTCTTGCCCATCGCGGCACGAAGGATGTCCGCTTCACCGAGTGAGAAACCGGCGACGGCGGAGGCGATCTTCATCACCTGGTCCTGGTAGAGGATCGCGCCGTACGTCTCCTTGAGGATCGGCTCCAGCTCGGGGAGCACATACGTCACAGGCTCCTCGCCACGTTTGCGTCGCATCCACATCCCAGTTGCACCGCCCTCGATCGGACCCGGGCGGTTTAGCGCAACCGCCACCCCCATATCCGACAGGGAGTTGGGCTGCATGTCGATGAGGATGCGTTTGGCGAAGGTCGCCTCGAGCTGGAAGATGCCATGCGTGTCGGCCTTGCACAGCAGTTCGTACGTCTTTGCGTCGTCGAGCGGGATGAGGTCAATGTCGAGGTCGATCCCGCGCGTGGCCCGCACCGTTTCCGCGGCCTCTGCGATGACCGTGAGGTTGGACAATCCGAGGAGATCGATCTTCAGGAGCCCGATCTTCGAGACCCCGTTCATGTCGAACTGCGTCATCGCCGTGCCGTCACCTGCGGTCGAGCGTTGCAGGGGAACGATGTTGGCGAGCGGCTCCGATCCGATCACCACGCCGGCGGCGTGCGTGGAAGCGTTGCGACAGATGCCCTCGAGACGGCGGGCATTGTCGATGACGTGACGCGCCCAGTCCTCGTGCTGGTACAGCTCGCGCAGCTCACGGCTCTCCTCGAGCGCCCGCTCGAGCGTGATGTTGACCACCTGCGGCACGAGCTTTGCCAGCCGATCGACGTCAGGCAGGGGGATGTTGAGCACACGGCCGACGTCGCGAATCGCGGCGCGCGCGGCCATCGTCCCGAAGGTGATGATCTGCGCGACCCGATCGCGCCCGTACTTCTCCTGCACATACGCGAGCACGCGATCACGGCCGCGATCGTCGAAGTCGATGTCGATGTCAGGCATCTGCACACGCTCGCGGTTGAGGAAGCGCTCGAAGATGAGCCCGTACTGGAGTGGTTCGATGTCGGTGATGTGGAGCACGTAGCTCACCACCGACCCGGCGGCGCTGCCTCTGCCGGGACCGACGCGAACGCCGAGCGCGCGCGCCGCCTTGATGAGGTCCCAGACGATGAGGAAGTACGCCGAGAAACCGGTCTCGCGAATGACGTCGAGCTCCATGCCCAGGCGCTCACGCACCTCGTCGTTCACGAGATCCCCGTACCGTTCGTGGGCGCCTGCCTCGCAGAGTTGGAGCAGGTACGTGTCGGCGTTGAGGCCCTCAGGAATTGGCGAGTACGTCGGCAACAGGTTGCGCCCCAATGGGATCTCGATGTGGCACCGATCCGCGATGGCCACCGTGTTGGAGACGGCCTCACCGTACGCGGCGAAGCGCTCGCGCATCTGCTGCGTACTGGCGAGGTAATACTCCGGACCGGAGAACCGGAACCGCTTCTCCTCCTCTCGGCGAGCTCCGGTCTGCAGGCACAGGAGAATGTCGTGCGCCTCAGCGTCCTCAGGCTTGATGTAGTGCGAGTCGTTGGTTGCAACCAGCGGGAGGCCGGTGCGCCGGGCGATCTCGACGAGGCCCACTCGCACGGCGTCCTCCTCGGGAATGCCGTGATCCTGCAACTCGAGAAAATAGTTGCCGGGCCCGAAGATCTCAGCATGCTGACGCGCGATCGACTCGGCCGCCGCCATGTCGCCGCGCACGATCGCCTGCGGCAGCTCACCGCCGAGGCACGCCGATAGGCAGATCAACCCCTCGGCGTGCTCCGCGAGCAGTTCGCGATCGATGCGTGGCTTGTAGTAGTAGCCCTCGAGATGTGACGCGCTCACCAGCTTGATGAGGTTCCGGTATCCGATGTCGTTGCGGGCCAGCAGGATCAGGTGGTTCGGATCGCGGTCCGCGCGGCCCTCACGATCCGTCCGTGAGCGGGGCGCCATATACATCTCGCAACCGATGATTGGATTGATCTTTGCGGCGCGAGCCGTCGAGTAGAAATCAACGGCGCCGTAGAGCACTCCGTGATCCGTGATTGCGATGGCCGTCTGTCCCATCGCCTTGGCGCTGTCCACCAGCTCGCCGACACGCGATGCTCCGTCGAGCAACGAGAACTCGCTGTGCGTGTGGAGATGGACGAAGCCGCCTGTTTCGATCTCTTCGCCGGTCTCGGGTGTGCGCTGCACTGTGCCTCCTGGCTGCGGTCGATGGACGGCGAACAGACGTACGCTACCACTCCTCGGCGACCCGCCGCCGCACCGTCTGAGCGTACCCCTCAGCGGGTGGTGGGGTGCTCCGGCGCGGCCCGAGCGCTGTCGTCCCGGATCAGCGTGACAACGCTCTCCACGTGGTACGTCTGCGGGAACATGTCGACGACGTCGAGCGCCTC
>Ga0307372_10002745_pt1 | contig 28732 bp, 23 predicted proteins | sample OX1MG_FD_202533 | JGI IMG/M metagenome (GOLD analysis project Ga0307372, IMG submission 202533) | Soil microbial communities from Risofladan, Vaasa, Finland - OX-1 | ecosystem: Environmental > Terrestrial > Soil > Coastal area > Acid sulfate soil | place: Finland: Risofladan, Vaasa | collected... | reverse complement strand
GAAGCCTGCTACTCCACTTCCAGACTTGCATCGCGTTTCGTTTTGCTCTTGTCGCCCTTTGCCGTGGGCTCCGCTCCTTTCTCGAACCTTGCTCTTTCAGCGGCCCGTTCAGTATAACCCGTGAAAGCCGCCGCGCAGTAGGACCAGCGAGCCTGCGAACGCCGGCCAAAACAGGCGTTAGGCGATGGGCGATGGGCGTTAGGCTTTGGGCGCGGTACTCCGCATGTGCCCTAACGCCCAACGCCTATTGCCTAACGCCTTAAACATGGTGGGCCGGCGCTCGCAAGCTCGCTGGTCCCACCCTACCGCTGCATTCATCAATCGACGACGGACGGAGCACTAAATGGCCTGGCCCTTCCAACGTACAAAACCTTCCAAAGCGAAATACTCCGGCAGGCCGAGTTGGTTGTAACAGCCGGCCGTATGGCGGTTGCGGTCCTCGGCCCGCTGCCAGAACTCGCGCGCGTCGACGCCCGGAAACAACGCGGTGTCTTTTTGCGATTCATGCCGAAAGATGGCCTTTCGCTTCCGCTCCAGATCGCTGGGGCTGAGCGGCACCGCAACTTCGATCTCGTGCGGCGCCCACTCTTGCCAGGCGCCGCGATAGAGCAGCACTTCGGGCAACGCCGCCCCGGTCGCCGCCATCTCTTTCAGGGCCAGCAAGATCGCTTCGGCACACACGCGGTGCGTGCCGTGCGGATCGGACAAGTCGCCGGCCAGATAAATCTGCCGCGGGGCCACGCGGTCGATCAGCTCGCGAATGATCCGCACGTCGTCCTCGCCGACCGGCTTTTTGGCGATCGTGCCGGTGCGATAAAAGGGGAGATCGAGAAAGTGCAAATGCTCTTCGCGACAACCGCAGACCAGGGCGCCCGCCTTGGCCTCGCTCCAACGGATGAGGGCCTTGATGGCCAGCACCGTCTCGCTGTCGGGATCGCCCGGCGCCTTGCGGCCGAGCGAATCCTGCACCTGCCGCTCGACCTCCAGCGATTTCTCCTGCTCGATGTTGAAGCGGCGATTGAACTCGACCACCAGGTCGGCCACCCGCTGGGCATCGTGGTCGAAGACGGCGATGTTGCCGCTGGTCATGTAGGCGACGTGCACCTCATGCTGGTCTTCGACCAGGCGAATGAGCGTGCCGCCCATGCTGATCACGTCGTCGTCGGGGTGCGGGCTGAAGCAGATGATCCGCTTCTGCTCGCGGCCGCCGGGGTGGTATTCGATGGTGTCCATCATCCAGCGAAACACGCGATGGGCCACGCGCTGAGCCGGACCGTGATGCCGCAGCAACTGGTGCAGGTTGTGTTCGCGGAAGTCGTTGTCGTCGAGCTTCAACAGCGCCTTGCCGGTCTTCTCGCACAGCCACAGCACCGCCCGTTTGATCAAGAGGTCGCTCCAGGCGACGTTGCCCGACACCCAGGGCGTGGCCACGCCGGTCAGCTCGCCGGCGGCCGCCTCGTCGAGCAAGATGCTGGCGGCCGGGTGCTCGCGAAGGAAGCTGGCCGGCACGCGGTCGCCGATCGGCCCCTCGGCCGCCTCGCGAACGATCGACGCCTTGTGCTCGCCCAGGGCGATCAAGATCACGCGGCGGGCGTCGAAGATCGTGCCCAGGCCCATCGTGATCGCCTGGTGCGGCACGTTCTGCTCGCTGAAAAAGTCGCTGCCGGCGTCTTGGCGGGTGAGCGGGTCGAGCGTGGCCAGCCGGGTGCGGCTGTTGCGGATGCTGAACGGCTCGTTGAAACCGATGTGCCCGTTGCGGCCGATGCCCAACAGTTGCACGTCGATGCCGCCGGCCTGCTCGATGGCGTCTTCGTAACGGCGGCAGTAGTCGTCGACCTGTTCGGGCGGCACGGTGCCGTCGGGAATGTGAATCTGCGACCGCGGGATGTGTACATGGTCGAAGAAGTGCTCGAACATCCAGCGATGGTAGCTTTGCAATTGGTCGGGGTGCAGGCCGTAGTATTCGTCGAGATTGAAGGTGACCACGCCCGAAAAGTCGAGGCCCTCCTCGCGGTGCAGGCGAATCAGCTCGCGATAGACGCCCACGGGCGTGGAGCCGGTGGGCAGGCCGAGCACGGCCTTTTGGCCGAAGGCGTTTCGTTCGCGGATGAGCTCGGCCAGCGACTCGGCGACGTGCCGCGCCAGGTCGCGGTCCGATTCGAAGACGTAGCAGGGAATGTGCGTGCCCGGCACCCGCCGGGCGGCCGCCGCCGGCACGGTCGGCCGCGGCGTTTGCGAGCTTGCTTCGACCACCGTGAAAAAGCCAGGAGACAAGGTCCGCCCGTCAGTATGACCAAAATCGGCTGGGAAATCCATGCAAACAAATCCGACCTAGTGCTCTGTCATTCGTCGATTGATGGATGCAGCGGTAGGGTGGGACCAGCGAGCTTGCGAGCGCAGGCCCACCGATACCGACGTCGTTTTCATGGTGGGCCGGCGCTCGCAAGCTCGCTGGTCTCACCCTACGAAGTTTTGCGCCGTCGATCAATGCAGTGCGGCAAACCGAGTTTCTCCAGTACCCAGACCATCGGGCACCAGTCGCTGAAGGCCGATTGCAATAGGTTCAGGGCGACAAAGGCCGTCAACACCAACCAGAAGGAACTGTGAAGGACGGCCAGCGCGATGCTGACCAGCACGACCAGCCCGGCCACAAGTCGAAGCGCACGCTCGATAGTCATCGTATCTCACCTCGGGTTCAATCGGTCCTACTTCAGTCCGCGAACGCGCGGGCCATCACTTTCAGGCCCAGGTCCATCGCGCCCCACGCCAGGCCGGCATGGAACGGCTCGCCGTGGCCGAACCGCCAGGGGAGGTACACGCCCAGCACCTTCTTGCCCAATCGCCATACGGGCGAGACGCCCACTTTATAGTGCTCGACGTCGCCCGTTTCCACGTCCACCGGATTCTTGAGATCGCCGGTGTACTTCAGCGGCACCTGGGCGAAGGTGGCCTTGTTCAGCTCTTCCATCACGCACATGCTCATCGGCTCAAAATTCACCTGCGGCTTCGTTCGCAGAATCTCCGCCGCCAGGTGATCGGCCGCGGCGTCGCCTTGCAGCAGCGCCAAAAACGCCTGCTTGATCGGAAAATCGGCCGCGTCGCCGACCGAAAAAATCTCCTCAAACCCCTTCACCCGGCGGCTGTCGGGCACGACCGGAATAAAACCCCGCTCGTCGGCCGGCAGGCTGGGATAGCGGTTGCCGGCGATGTACGGCGGAAAGCTGACGAGCAGATCGAAGGCCAACCGCTCGCCGTTTTGAAACAGGGCTTGTTTCGGTTCGATGCCCGTGACCACGAATCCTTTGTGCCCTTCGATCTTTCGCTCTTCGAACTCCTGGGCCACCACGGTATTGAGCCGCGGGCCGAAGGCCTGAATGTAGCCGTCCTCTTTCGTGGCCCACACCAACTCGACCTCCGCGCGGCACGCTTGCTCGCGGAGCCATGTGTCGATCATCATCACCAGCTCGTAGAGCGGCCCCGAGCACTTGTTGTTGGGCGGCACGAGAAACAGGATTCGCTGCCGCTCGTGGGCGCGGGCCTTGGCCACCGTCCGCTGCAAGGCCGCCCGCAGGGCCAGCATTTCGTCGGGCGTCCAGAGCGTCAACGCGTGCTCTTTCAGTCCGGGGATTTCCTCGGGCCGCATGGCTGCTCCGGTGGCGACCACCAGGTAATCGTAACGCAGTCGCGACGTTTCTCCGGAGACGGTTTTGTTCTGGGGGTCGATTTCGCGGACGCGGTCCTGCACCAGCGTGATCTCTTTGCGTCGGGCAGGGCGGTCCAGCGGAATTTTGAATCGCTCGGGATCGGCGCCGAAAGGAATATAAATCGTGTTCGGCTTGAACAGAAAATACGGGCGGTCGGAAACCAGCGTCAGATCGACCCGCTCTCCCAGCTTGTGTCGCAGGTAGAAGATTGCTTCCAGCCCGCCGAAACCGCCCCCGATCACAACGACTCTTGGTTTGGCTGCCATTGCCTTGGCTCCTCTGTGTGTTTCGTTAACCGCCTTCGACCGCAGTCCCGGCGCGCCGGAACCTCGGTGGCCTACCGCGCGACGTCGTCGGCGCCTCGGCTCAAGTACACGCCCTTATGCAGACGGCGTGCCGCCTAGGGCTCGGACGCCCCGCTCCGTGTTTTTTGGGCAACAACGAATCATCGGGGGGCTCAAACCGGGACAAAGCGGCGCGCACATGCGCGCGAACACGCACGCATTCGCTTCAACCACCCGCCAGCGACGGTATACTTCACGCGGCCGAGAATGAGAGATTGGCGGTGGCTGGGGCAGAGTCTGGGCCGGTGAAGAGTTGGCCTTGCGGCGTTCTGGGAGTTGTACCGTTTTTATGCCGCCGCCGTAGGGTGGGACCAGCGAGCTTGCGAGCGCCGGCCCACCGTAATCGACGTCGCAAACGGTGGGCCGGCGCTCGCAAGCTCGCTGGTCCCACCCTACGCTTCGCCGGAACAAAAACCGTTTAAGCAAAATACCGTCAACCCATGCAAAAGCCCAAGTTTTCACCGGCTCAAACGCGAGTGGCGAGGTAGTCCAGGATCATGGCCGCCACGTCGACGTTCAGCGCACGGGCCAGCGCCTTCCAGCCGGGCACCGCGTTGACTTCGATGGCGTACAGGCGGCCGTCGGTTCCTGGCAAAAGGTCGACGCCCGCCAACGGTGCGCCGACGGCGGAGGCCGCCCGATGCGCCAGCTCGGCCAGTTCGGGCGTCACTTCCAGCGGCTCGGCCGTGGCGCCGCGGCTGACGTTGGTGCGCCAATCGAGCGGATTGCGTCGCCGCATGCCCAACACGCGTTGGCCGATCACCAATAGCCGCAGATCGGCGCCTTCGTGGGCCAGGAACTCTTGCAGATAAAGCACCGCGCCGAGCTGCTCGAGCATCTTGAAGGCCCGCAGCGCCAGCGCCTCGTCGTTCAAGCGAGTAATGCCCCGGCCTTCGGCGCCAAACAGCGGCTTCAGCACCACGTCGCCGCCCAGATCGGCAAAGGCCGCCATCGCGGCGTCGGCGGTCTGACAAACCGTCGTGCGTGGAATCGTCAGGCCGGCAGCCAACAGCCGCGCACTCGTCAGGTATTTATCGACGGCCGCCTCGACGGCCTTCGGCGGATTGAGCACGAGCGTGCCCGCCGCCTCCAGGCGTGCCAGCGCGTCCATGCGGAACACCACTTGTTCCAGCGAGCCCGGCGGCATCGTCCGCACCAGGACGGCATCCATCGCCTCCAACCGCGTCAGGCCGCTGGCGACCGACGCGCCGGTGCATGAAAGCGTCGCCGCCAACTCGGCGAATGTCACCGGCACCAGCTCGTGCCGGCCGGCGGCGGCGCGATTCAAATCCGTGAGATACCAGCTATCGGGCGAGGCCAAGACGGCGATGTGCATTCGAAATAACGACTCCCATTTCAAAACAAGCCCTGTATAGCAGGCGTCTGGGGCAGGCGTCAGGGGTCCTTTGTAGAAATCCGATTGGCGACGGGGCCAAGCTGGGCCGTTGCAGGTTCGTGGGCTACAATGGAGGACAATCACCAAACTCGCGTACCGTTGACCGGAGGCCGTCATATTATGGCAACGGCGGAAGCCCGATTCATTTACTTGGAACAGCGCGCCGGTCTTTATCGGACCCAGGTCGCCCACGACGCGGTGCTCGGCCCCAACGACGTCGCCGTGCTTTGCTTCGATTTTGCCGACGTCGCTGCACAAGGGTGTAACCTTTTCCAAAGCATTAAGGAGCTCAACGACGACTATCGTACGTTGGTCGCCAAAGAGGACCTCGAATACGATGAGACGTTGGAGAGGCGGATCATTGAGTTGTACGAAGAGTGGCTGCAAACGTCGGTGCGCGCGTTGGAAGGTTTCGGCCGAATCGCGCGGGAATACAACGCCCACGGTTTCGACACTGCGAGAATCGAACGGCTGCGCGCCTGTTGCGACGAAGCAGGAGAGATCCTCAAGGAAGACGCCGAGTGGGATGAGCTGGAACGTACGGCGCTGTCGTCACAACGCATTGATGCCATTGCCGCGCACCTTCTCTCCACCGGTGAGGCCTCCACGTAGACATCTGTGGCAGCGCAGCCAACCATTCGCCCAGGAACGATCATCCTGGCTCAGGTCAACGACCCGACCGGAAAACCCGCGCGCGAACACTTCGCCGTCGTGCTGAACTCGCAGGCCGAAATCGAGGCTGGCGAAGATCTGCGAGTTGCCGTCTGCACCACGAGTTTCGAGACGCCGCTTCGCTCCGGGTGGTTTGCGATTCCGACAAAACCCGGCGGCCACGCGATCACGGGACTCGGCGAAGCCTGCGTGGTCAAGGCAACTTGGCTGCAAGTGGTTCCACAAGCGAATGTCATCAAGGTCCGCGGACGCGCACCCGCTGCCATCGTGCGGCAGATCCGCAATTGGCTGGCCGACAAAGAACGTGCCGTCAAGGGCGATAAGAACAAGCCGGCAGAATAGTGGCGACCGGCCGGGCGGCATTGCGCCTGCCGCCGTGCTACAATCAAGGCGGTCTGCCTCGCGACCGTTCGAGCCGCGAGCGTTTGGCGATCACGTCTCCTTGAGGAACAGAGTCATGGACCGCATGTCCCGTCTCAATCGTGTTGCACTCGCAGCGCTGGCTTGGTCGTTCTGTAATCACAACCGCGTGGGGGCAGACCTCGCTGCCTGCGCCGACGCCGGGCGAAGCCCGCATCCGCAAGGCATTGGACGAAACCACGGAATTCGATTTCAAGGAGCAGCCGCTCGCGAACGTGCTGGCTCATGTTCGCCAGCATCACCACATTCAGGTGCGAGCCGACGAAAAGGCGCTGGCCGACAGCATCGGCAGCGACGCGCCCATAACGTTCAGCGTGCGAGATATTTCATTGCGCTCGGCCCTGCGGCTGCTTCTCCGCGAGCTCGATCTGACCTATCTCGTACGCGATGGATGGCTGTTGATTACCAGCAACACAGAAGCCGAGAACCTGATCGCTGCGAGGATTTATCTTGTCGGCGACCTGCTCACGATCGACGGCAAACCCGCCTCGCGACAGGAAAGCGACTACGGTACGTTGGAATCACTGATCATGTCGACCGTGGCGCCGACAACATGGGACGTAGGCAACCAAGGCTTTAGCTCGTTCCATCCCGGCCGGGCGCTGATCATCCCGCAAAGCGACGAAGTCCACGAAGAAATCGAAGAGTTATTCTCCGCGCTGCGCGCCGCCCGCGACAAACAATTCAAACTGGCCGAGCGACCGCAGGTGCCCGAACCTGAAAACGATGACGACGACGTAACGACCCGGATTTACCGTCTCAACGCCCCGGCGACGTGGGGCACGTGGATGGGTCTTGGCGGGTTCGGCTTGAACGAACGGTCCGGCATCCTGGCGCAAATGGGCGGTATGGGAATGGGTAGCATCGGCATGCCTGCGGATGCCAAGCAACTCGACACCTGGGCGACGGAACTTGCCGACCTGCTGCCGCAGATCGTCGAACCGAAAAGCTGGGAGCGTAATGGCGGCAGCGGAGTCGTGCATCCCTTCGCCGGACTGTCGATCGTCAAGCAAACCGGCGCGGTGCATTGCGAGGTGGCGAAGTTGCTACGCGACCTTGTGCTCGGCTCGCACATACCGCCGCGATCTGACGTGCCCGACAACGAGGTGCTCATGATCACGTCGAAGACCGAGGCCGAGAACATGCTGACCACGAAGGTCTATCCCGTGCTCGACTTGGCGACCGCGGCGGCCGACGTTCGCTCGGCGCCACGGTTCGATTATCCGTCGTTGGTCGAGATCATCAGGGCCAATGTGGTTGCGAATAGCTGGGACGAGTTTGGCGGACCGGGATCGATCGTGGAGTACCCCAACTGTGGCGCCCTGGTCGCCTCACAAACTGCGGCCGGACACGAGCAAGTACAGCGACTGTTGCGATCGCTGCGCGAGGCGCGTCACCTCGCTGAACAGAGCGATTAGCACAAGTTACTTGCGGGCGAGTGCCTGGGTCTTGCAGTTTTTCAAGGAAAACACGGCCATTGCAAGGCACTTGCGGGAGGTCCTCGCCCGCATTATGCTGGGGCAGCCTATGCGTTGACTATTTAGTATGCCTGGGCGGCAGCGCGGGGCTTGCTGCGAAATGCTGATCCCGGTCCCTCCCTCCTCTGCGAGTCTTCTGCAATGCACGGTTCCGTGGAAGCCGCCCCGCCCGTCGCCCTGGAAAAACCGCAAAACGGCCTGGCCGGATTGAAGCACTGGCGCTACGACCTGCGCTCCGGCTTCATGGTGGCAATGATCTCGCTGCCGTTTTCGATGGGCATCGCCATCACGTCGGGGGCGCCACCGGTGTGCGGCATCGTTTCGGCCATCATCGCCGGCTTCCTGCTTCCTTTTCTAGGCGGGTCGTACGTCACGATCAGCGGCCCGGCCGCGGGACTGGCGCCCGCGATTTACGCCGGCATCGCCTGGATGGGCGGAGTTTACTTGGGCGGCGAAGCTTCCAACGAGGAGGTGATGGCGGCGGGGTATCCTCTGGTGCTGGTCGCCATCGCGATTGCCGGCCTGTTGCAGGTCGTGCTCGCCAAGCTCAAGGTGGCGCGGCTCAGCGCCATGTTCCCCGCCGCCGCCATCGAAGGGATGCTGATGGCGATCGGACTGCTGATTATCGTCAAGCAATTCCCGCTGTTGCTGGGACAGAAATTCGAGGCCCACGAGTTCTGGGAAATCCTGGCTGAAACTCCCTCGAAGCTGAGCGCGATGAACGTTCAGGTGTTCGGACTCGGCATCGCCTGCGTGGCGACGCTGTTCATTCTTTCGGCCGTGCCGGGGCGTTTATTCAAGATGTTGCCGCCGCCGGTGTGGGTGTTCTTTTTGGGCACGCTTGCCAGCCGGTATCTTCTCAACCTGGCGCCGGAAAACTTGATCAACGTACCCGCCGCTCCGCTGGCCAACGGCATCGTGCTGCCCAAGTTCACGACGGTCTTCGGCGACGTTCGCCTTTGGCTCCCCTTGGGATACATGGTGGTCACACTGCTGTTGATCGACGGCACGGAGTCGTTGGCGACGATCAACGCGGTCGACAAGATCGATCCCTTCCGCCGGCGGTCGGACCCCGACCGCACGCTGGAAGCCATGGGCGTTTCCAACGTCGCCTCCAGCATGCTCGGCGGACTGACGATCATCCCCGGCATCGTCAAGAGCACGGCCAACATCATCGGCGGCGGCCGCACGCAATGGGCCAACTTTTACAACGCCTGCTTCCTGCTGTTCTTCTTGTTGTTCGCGCGCACCTGGATCAACATGGTGCCGACGGCCGTCTTGGCGTCGATCCTGGTGTTCATCGGCTTCAAGCTTTGCCGGCCCAAAGTGTGGCGGCACGTGGCGCATATCGGCGCCGAGCAGTTCTTCATCTGCGCGGTCACCGTCTTCGCCACCGTGACCACCGACTTGCTGATCGGCGTGGGCATCGGCATCGGCCTGAAGCTGATGCTGAACCTTTGGTACACGGGGCTGCACCACAACTTATTCGGTGCGGACGACGCCACCCGGCCGGCACTGCCCGTGCGTCTGGTGAACTTGTTCCGTAATCCCGTGGGCGAGCGCGCCTGCTCCGACGGAGTCTATAACCTCTTCTTCGATCGCCCGCTGGTGTGCTTCAACCTGTTTCACGTGATCCGCGAGTTGCAGCGTGTGCCGCCGGAGGCGCAGGTGGCTTACCTGCACTTGGGCCAGAATGTGACGCTCATCGATCACACCACTTCGGAAACGCTGGCGCATTACATGGACGAGTTCAATTCGCGGCCGGGCGATTTCCGCCTGGAGCTCATGGGCCTGGATCAAACGCGTCCCTTGTCAAGGCACAAGAGCAGCATGCGGCTGCGCATTCCCATGACGGTCGGCAGCGGCGTCACCGGCGACGTCGCCGAACCGGACGACGCGGGCGCCAACTTGATCGGGACCGCGGCGACTTTGGAAGCCGCGTCGCCCGCCGGCCAAGGCGGTCATCACTAGATAGTTGCAGAGGTCACGTGCAGCCGACGAAAACCATCGATTACGTTTATCGCTGCCAGAAGATGCGTGGTCGACGATGAATGATTCACAAGGCGGAGTTGAGTAGGGCGAATGCAACTGACTGTGCATGATGTTTGCCGGTTGATGAAAGTCAGCGAGCGGATCGTTCGCCGCTGGGTGCGCGAGGAGCAGCTTCCGGCCCACCGCGTCGGCGGCCGATACCACTTCAATCGCTCGGAACTGTTCGAGTGGGCCACGCTGCGCAAGCTGACGGTTGCGCCGGAGCTGCTCGAAGGCGATCGGGTCTCGGCCGCGCAGTACGACACGCTTGCCGATGCGCTGACCGCGGGCGGCATCTTCTACCAGCTTCCAGGCCAGAACGTCGAATCCGCGTTGCGCGCGGTGGTGGCCTGCATGCCGCTGCCCGAAGGTTTCGACCGTGAAATGTTGTTGAACATGTTCCTCTCGCGGGAGCGGCTCGGCTCGACCGCGGTGGGCGACGGCATCGCCATTCCGCATCCGCGTTATCCCGTGGTGCTCAGCGTACCGGGGCCGCAAGTGAGCCTCTGCTACCTCGAACACGCGATCGACTTTGCGGCGGGCGACGGCAGGGCCGTCGACACGTTGTTCGTGTTGGTCTCGCCGACGGCGCGCTGGCACTCACGGCTGCTCACTCAAGTGGCGCGCGCCTTGGGTCGTCCCCGGTTCCGCAGGCTCGTGACTCGCAAGGCGCCGGCCGCCGAAATTATCGAAGCAGCACGGGCCTTTCAGATCACCGGCGGTGGAACCAACGGGAGCGAGGGCGCAGCTTCATGACGACGCTTGCCGCCAACGCGGTCGGGGCCAGGCCGGGCGAGACGGTGCGCCTGGCCGACGTACCCTTGCTCGACATCGCCGGCTTTCGGCAGAACGTCGCCGACGCGGTCGGAGGCGGAAGCCGCATTTCGGCCCTGTTCGGCCGGCCGATCGAGCAAGCGGCGCGGCTGTATGCGGTGCTCGCCGACGACGAGGCCGGAACCTGGTCGGTCGTCTCCGCCGATGTCGCCGACGAGTATCCTTCGCTCACGCCCGACTGTCCGCAGGCGCATTGGTTCGAGCGCGAGATCGCCGAACAATGGGGCGTGCTGCCGCACGGCCATCCCTGGCTCAAGCCGATTCGTTTTCATCCGTCGTACCGCGCCGGGCACGATGCCTGGTCGCGGGCCGTCGGCGATAAGATTCTGCCGAGTGTCACCGACTTTTTTCAGGTCACCGGTCCGGAGATCCATGAGGTGGCCGTCGGGCCGGTACACGCGGGCGTGATCGAGCCGGGCCACTTTCGCTTCCAGTGCAACGGCGAGCACGTTTTTCACCTGGAGATTTCGCTCGGTTATCAGCACCGCGGCGTCGAGCGCTCGCTCGTCGGCGGCCCCAACCAGCGGACCATTCATTACATGGAGACGCTGGCCGGCGACACGACCATCGGGCACGCCACGGCCTACTGCCAGGCGGTGGAGGCGCTGGCCCGCACGGCGGTGCCCTTGCGGGCCGAGGCGCTGCGGGGCGTGGCCTTGGAGTTGGAACGGTTGGCCAACCACATAGGCGATCTGGGCGCTCTGGCCGGCGACGTCGGCTTCTTGCCCACCGCTTCCTTCAACGGCCGGCTGCGAGGCGACTTTCTCAACGCCACGGCGCTCGTTTGCGGCAGCCGCTTCGGCCGCGGCATGGTGCGGCCCGGCGGCGTCATGTTCGATCTCGACGACGCCCGCACGCAGACGCTGATCGAACGGCTGACGCCCGCCTTGGCCGAAGTGTACGGTTCGGTCGAGTTGCTTTGGCGGTCGCTCTCGGTGCAGGCGCGGTTCGAGAACACGGGCGTGGTGTCTCGCGAGACGTGCGACGCCTTGGGCCTGGTCGGCGTGGCGGCACGGGCCTGCGGCGTCTATCGCGACGTGCGGCACGACTTTCCGCACGGCATTTTTCGCTTCAGCCAGATTCCGGTGTCGACCTGCGCCAGCGGCGACGTGTTTGCCCGTGCTTATACCCGCGGACTTGAAGTTCAGCGGTCCGGTGCGTTTATCCTGGAGCAACTCGAATCGCTGGCCGGCGGTCCGGTCCGCGTCGAGATGGGGCCGCTGGCGCCGGAGTCGTTGGCCGTTTCGTTCGTGGAAGGGTGGCGGGGAGAGATTTGCCACGTGGCCATCACCGACGCCGACGGCCGCTTCGCGCATTACAAGGTCGTCGATCCGTCGTTCCACAACTGGATTGGCTTGGCGATGGCCTTGCGCGACCAGCAGATATCCGACTTTCCGCTGTGCAACAAGAGTTTTAATCTGTCCTATTGCGGACACGATTTATGAATCAGCGCGGTGGAAAAGGTTGTAGGGTGGGACCAGCGAGCTTGCGAGCGCCGGCCCACCGACAAAGGGTTCAGGGTTCAGAAATACATGAATTGGCTTTTGCCCGACGCCTGACGCCTAGCAATGGTGGGCCGGCGCTCGCAAGCTCGCTGGTCCTACCGTACGGTTGATTCGACAAATAAATCTATGTTGAAGATCATCCAAGAGCGACTGCGCCAGGGGCACCGCACGTCGACGTTTCCGAAGACCGCGGCCAACGTGTCGGACCGCTTCCGCGGACTGCCGGTGATCGACGCCGCGAAGTGCGAAGACGGTTGCCGGGCGTGCGCCGAAGCGTGTCCGACCGGGGCGATCGAGGCCGCCGACGGCCGGCTGCGGCTCGACCTGGGCAAGTGCCTGTTCTGCGTCGACTGCACGCAAGCGTGTCCCAATGGGGCGGTACAATACCAGCCTGAATATCGGCTGGCGACGCGCCGACGCGAAGACCTCGTGATCGATGGCCAGCGGCCGTTGGAGCTGGCCCACGAGCTCGACGAGCGCGCGCGGCGGCTGTTCGGACGGTCATTGAAGCTGCGTCAGGTGAGCGCGGGCGGGTGCAACGGCTGCGAGGCCGACACCAACGTGTTGACGACGTTGGTCTTCGACCTGGGCCGCTTCGGCATCGACTTCGTGGCCTCGCCGCGTCACGCCGACGGCCTGCTCATCACGGGTCCGGTGACGGAAAACATGCGCGAGGCGTTGCTGCTCACCTACGAGGCGGTGCCGCCGCCCAAGCTGGTGATCGCGGTGGGCGCCTGTGCGATTTCCGGCGGCCCCTACATCGGCCATTCGGTGGTCAACAACGGCGCGGACAGCGTACTGCCGGTCGATCTCTACGTGCCCGGTTGCCCGCCGCATCCGTGGACGATTCTCGACGGTCTGCTGCGGCTGCTCGGCCGGCTGGACAGCGCTCACGTGGCAACGTAGGGTGGGACCAGCGAGCTTGCGAGCGCCGGCCCACCATCGTTAGGCATCAGGCATCCGGCAAAAAGTCAATTCAAGTATCTCTGAACCCTGAACCCTGTTACGGTGGGCCGGCGCTCGCAAGCTCGCTGGTCCCACCCTACGCCAGTCCGTAAAGCGGCGTCAATTTCGCCCGCAGATGGGCCAGCAGCGGCTCGTGCGACAGAGGCGCGCCGGTCACTAGCTCGACCAACTCGGCCGCGCTGTAACGCTGGCCGTGCAGGTGGATCTTTGACGCCAGCCAATCTCGCAGCGGCTGGAACTCGCCGGCGGCAAACTGCTCCGCCAACCCTCCCAACTCGCGGTCGGCCTGAGCAAAAAACTGCGCGGCATAGAGGTTGCCCAGCGAATACGTGGGAAAATAGCCGAACAGCCCCGCCGACCAATGAATGTCCTGCAAAGCGCCGTCGGCGTCGTTCGGCGGCGACACGCCCAGATACGACGCATATTTTTGCGTCCACGCGCCGGGCAAGTCCGCAACGGTCAGCGAACCGCCCAACAGATCCTGCTCCAACTCGAAGCGGATCAGAATGTGCAGATTGTAGGTCGCTTCGTCCGACTCGATGCGGATCAACGATGGCCGCACGGCGTTGATCGCGAAGTGAAAATCGTCCAACGGCACGTCGCCCAGCGCGTCGGCAAACGTCGCTTGGGCCGCCGGGTAAAAATAGTCCCAGAAGCTGCGGTGCCGGCCGACCAGGTTTTCCCACATCCGCGATTGCGATTCGTGAATGCCCATCGACACCGCCTCGCCGGGCGGAAGTCCGAACAAGCCGGCCGGCAGTCCTTGATCGTAAATGCCGTGCCCGGCCTCGTGCAGCGTGCCGAAAAAAGCGCAACCGAAATTGTGCTCTTCATACCGCGTGGTGATGCGGCAGTCGTGCGGACCCGGCGCGGTGCAGAAAGGATGGGCGGTCACATCCAGCCGTCCCCGCGAGAAATCGAAGCCGATCCGCGCGGCCGCCTCGCGCGAGAACTTCTGCTGGCCTTCCACGGGGTAATGGCGGTGCAGCAGGGCCAAGTCGGGCGAGCGGCGGCTGTCGCGGATCTCGGCCACCAGCGGCACCAACTCTTCGCGCAAAGCGCCGAGCACGCGGGTGAGATTGCTGGTCCGCTCGTCGGGTTCGTAATCGTCGAGCAGCGCGTCGTAAAGCGACTCCTGGTAGCCGATGGCCTGAGCTTGCTCGCGCTTCAGCTCGATCGTCTTTTGCAGCAGCGGAGCGAAGGAGGCAAAGTCGTCGTGTTGCCGCGCGGTTTGCCACACTTGCTGGCCCAGCACGCTGGTGCGGGTCAGTTCTTCCACCAAGCTCTGCGGCAGCTTCGTCTTCTTATCGTATTGCCGCTTCAACTGCCGGATCGTGGTGCCGGTTTCGCTGGTGGGGTCGGCGGCCAGCGGGCTATCGACGAGCTCGGCCAGCCAATCGCCCACGCGGCGATCGGTCTGCCGGCGATGTATGAGGCCGGAGAGCAAGGTCATCTGCTCGGCGCGATAATCGGCCGCGGCCGGCGGCAGCAAGCACCGCTCGTCCCAGCCCAGCAGGGCCTCGATCGACTGCAAGAGCGCCGTCTCGTGGACGAAGTGGCAGAGATTGTCGTAAGTCGCGTGTGGTGATGACATGGCGGCACGCATCAACGGCTCGCATCAGCCGGCAACGTCGAGCTACCTGACACCGAAATCGTCGGACCGATTGGTGGCGGTTGATCCGAAATGCCTTGCAGCCGTGCCAACAGCTCTTCGCGATGACGTACCATCACGCCCATTAGCTCGTCATCGTCGATATAGCCGAGGCCGTGCCCGAAGTAGTTCTCGCCGAGCAGCCCGAGGTGCGACATCAACTGCCCCAGCCGCACGTCGGGCGACCGTTCCCAAAGCTCGGCCAACAACGCAATCGCCGATCGCTGGTTATCGGATGGCATGCTACTTTTTCGCCGCCGCGTACCGTTCCGCCACCGCGGACCAATTCACCACGTTCCACCAAGCGGCCAGATAATCCGCGCGGCGGTTCTGGTACTTCAGGTAATAGGCATGCTCCCAGACGTCGCAGCCGACGATCGGCGTATGGCCGTGCATCAGCGGATTGTCCTGGTTGGGGGTGCTCTCCACCACCAGCTTCTTGTTCTTGTCGAGACTCAGCCAGGCCCAGCCGCTGCCGAAGCGGCCCATGCCGGCTTTGCTGAAGGCGTCTTTGAAAGCGTCGAAGCCGCCCAACTCGCTTTTGATGGCGTCGCCCAGCGGGCCGGTCGGTGTGCCGCCCGCCTTCGGCCCCATGATCGTCCAGAACAGCGAGTGGTTGGCGTGCCCGCCGCCGTTGTTCCGCACCGCCTGACGGATGTTTTCGGGCACCTTGTCGATGTTCGCGCACAGCGACTCGACGCTCTGGCTGCCCAGGTCGGTGTTGGCGATGGCGTTGTTGACGTTCGTCACGTAGGCCGCATGGTGCTTGTCGTGGTGAATCTCCATCGTCTTGGCGTCGATGTGGGGTTCAAGCGCGTCGAAGGCATACGGCAGAGGCGGTACGGTAAAAGCCATGGCATAGGTCTCCTGTCAATGCGTGCTGGCCCCAATTGGCAAATGCTTGCGCCCGCAGCATAGCGGATCGGCGAAAAACTGGGTAGGGGCCTGGTCGCTCGACCCTACCACTTCCAGCCCGGCCGCAGCTCTGCGTTCACGACACAGCCTTCGGGCCAGCGGCCTTGATAAAGATCGGCGATGCATTGGGCCGCCATCGTGCTCATGTCGCGCTGGCTTTCGAAGTCGAGGCCGCCCATGTGCGGCGAGAGGAGCACGTTGTCGAGCTTCAGCAGCGGGCTGTCGAGCGGCAATGGCTCGGTCTTGAACACGTCCAGTCCGGCCGCCATCAGTTTTCCGCCGGCCAAGGCCTCAGCCAAAGCATTTTCATCGACCAGGCCGCCGCGCGACGTATTGATTAGCACAGCACCTTGCTTCATGCGGGCCAACGTGCGGGCGTCGATCAGGTCGGTCGTTTCGGGCGTGCAGGGCAGGTGCAGGCTGACGATGTCGGCATCGGCCAACAACTCGTCGAGCGACATCAGTTTCACACCGTGCAGCCCGGCAAAGGCTTCGTTCGGTTGCGGGTCGTAGGCGATGACTTTCAATCCCAGGCCGATGGCCCGCGGCACCACCGCCTGGCCGATCCGGCCGAGGCCGACCAGGCCGAGAGTGCGGCCCGCCAATCGCGGCAATGCCTGCCGCCGCCAGACACCGCCGCGCACCTCCCGGTCGCGGCCGGGAAAACCTCGGAACACGCCCAGCAGCAGAACCAGCGTGGTTTCGGCGACCGAGTGGTGGTTGGTGCCGGGCACAATCGTCACCAGCGTGCCCGCCCGGCTGGCCGCCGCCACGTCGATGGCGTCGTAACCCACGCCCATTCGCGCAATCACGCGCAGACCCGCTTTTTCCAGCACCTCGCGGTCATAGAGCTCGCTGCCCGCCAAGACGGCGGAAGCGCCTTGAAGCTGCTCCATGAGCAAGCCGGCGTCGGGGACCGATTCGGAGAGCTTGACGCTGGGATAAGCGACCTCAAAACCAGCGGTTTCCAGGACGTTGCGATAGGGACCGGGCTGGTTCTTGATGACGGTGGGAGTGACGAGTACGCGGGGCATGGTCGAAGGCGGCTGGTTGGCGGTCAGTGACGGGCTGGAAGTCCAGGGACCAGTGTCGGATTTTCTTCGGCCGGCTTCAAGCGCTAATGGCGATTTCAGGGCTTGCCAGAACGGCCCGATGGGCTTACGTTGGTCGGCATGTTGTACCGTCCCTCCGGCCCTGCGCGGCAACTGCACAGCGTGGCATTGCGCCACCGCCATCCGCTCGCGCGCGGCGCTGCGCCCGGCGCACGGGGGCGGTTCTGGAGTTCGGCGGGTCAGCCGGGCGAAGCGACTCACCGCCGCCAGGAAAGCCCCTGCCAACGCGACGACCACCTGGCGCGCGTCGAAGCGGTTTTGTTCGTGGCCCACGAGCCGCTGACGACGCGCAAAATTGCCCGCCTGGCCGGCTTGGCGGACGGCACCGAAGCACGTACACTGATTCGCCGGCTGAACCGGTTTTATGATTCGCAGGCCAGCGCCTTTCGGGTCGAGCAGGTGGCGGGCGGCTTTCAGCTTTTGACGAGGCCCAAGTTCGGCGGTTGGTTGCGCCGGCTGCATCCCTCGCCCGTCGAGACGCGGCTCTCGGCGCCGGCGCTGGAGACGCTGGCGGTGGTGGCCTATCGCCAGCCGGTGGTGCGGGCGGAAATCGAATCGATTCGCGGGGTGCAGTGCGGCGAAATGCTGCGACAGTTGATCGAGCGCGATCTGGTCCGCATCGCCGGCCGGTCGCACGAGTTGGGGCGTCCCTTTTTATATGGCACGACCCGACGGTTCCTTCAATGGCTCGGCCTGCAAAGCATCGACGATTTGCCGCGGGCAGAGTTGTTGCGGGCCAAGCCGGCAGGTACGCTAGACAACTCACCAGAGAACACACCCGTCGCGCGGCGGGACAACGAACCAACCCCGAGGAATGATTTGAACGAGGAGTCTGAAGTGAAGACGGAAATGAGCGTGGAGTCTGCCTACGAGGAACCCTGGAAGTTTGCCGCCGAGACGCTGGTGCTGCCGCGCGCCGCGGCCGACGAAAAGGCCGAGGACGTCGACGAAGACGACTTTGGCGATGAAGACGACGACGACGATGAAGACGACGACTTGGATGAAGACGACGATCTCGATGACGACGATCTCGAGGATGACGAGTGGGAGGAAGTCGACGACGACGATGACGACTGGGACGACGAAGACGAAGATGAAGACTGGGACGAGGAAGACGAGGACGACGAAGACGAAGACGAGGACTGGGAAGACGACTAAGAGGCCCGTCGGCCCTGAAAAAGTTCCACGCTCCATTCCGCTTGCCACGTGGCCCGCTTGCGCCGGCGGGGTCGGGAGTACGGTTGAGAATCCGCTGATAGAGCGCGGGCAGCCACGATTGCGGTGTACCGCCGGCCGAGTTATAAAACTCCGGGCTGTCGGCAAAACCGGCCTTGATCTGCTCCGGTCCGCCCGTGGCGTGCCAGATGCCCTTCCAGTACGTCAGCCCGTTCGCGTCCAGCGGCCGCAACAGGTACTGCTCGTAGTACTTGCCCAACACCTTGTCGAGCAGCTCGTCGCTCTCGAAGAAGCCGTAGGCCATGTCGCCCGTGTTGCCGCCGGTGTTGAAATAGACGGCGAAGTTTATGAAATGCGACACCCCGAAAGCGCGATCTTGATGAAGAGCGATCTAATGCTCGTCTATCCCGAAAAAGACAGATGCGTGATTGCGGCAACGGCGCAGGTATCGAAGGTGCAGCCGCCTCAACCCGCATAGCTCTTTCTCCCGTGCGCCATCCCGCACTCGATTTGCCGCAAGACTTCTTTGGGCGGCAGCCCGGAATCAAGTCACAGGCAAATTGCTGGCCCGCAGCACGGTTTCTTGCACGGACAAGTCGTGATCGTAGGAAAAATCGGCCTGTTTCTCGCCGCGAAGAATCGCCGCCATGTCGGACGCGTCGGCCACGTAGCGTTCGTATTTCGCCACGCGGACCTCCTGATAGCCGGCCCGATAGTCGCCGCGGGCCTGGGAAAACGCCACCCGTGCGGCGGGCGGTTCCAGCGGCTGAATATGGAACGTCCCTTCGCTGCCGCAGACCGTCAATTGCCGCCGCGCAAAACCGTCGACTTCCAAAGCGCTGGCCCGCACCGTCGCCGTGGCTTTGGGATATTCAAGCACGGCCAGCATGTTGTCCATCAGTCCATCGTCGAGCCGAGACGTATGGCGCGGAAACGGCGTCACCCGTTCGGGCTTGCCCAGCACCGCGATCACCAAGTCGATCACGTGGCAGCCGAGCTCGAACATCATGCCGCCCGGATAGTTGGCCAGCTCGCGCCGAACGTCGGGCGCGACGACCTTGCTCATGATCGCCGAGACCTCGAAGGGCTCGCCCAGCCAACCACGGGCGAGCAGTTCGCCCAGCAGCACGACGGCCGGATTGTACCGCAGCATATAGCCCATTTGCACAAGCAGCTTTTGTTTGGCGGCAGCCTGCAGGATCCGCCGATACCGCGGCAGCGATTCGCCGGCCGGCTTGTCGAGGTGAACGTGTTTGCCGGCGGCGACGCAGGTTTCGGCGGCCGGCAGCAGGTCGCGGACGCGGGTCTCGACCAGCACCGCTTCGAGGCCCGGCACGTTCAGCAGTTGCTCCGGGGTCATCCAAGGCAACCCCTGAAACGCGGCCTGGTTCGCGGCCCGCAGGCGCAAATCGTCGTCAGGCTCGACGAGGCCCACGACTTCATAGTCGGGCGACCGGCGATAGACGGCGAGTTTGCCGGCGTGGGCATGGCCGACGCCGATCTGGCCGATCTTGATCTTCGTTCTTTTGGTCGGTCCGGCGGCGCGGGCCATGTCGGTCAAGGCGAGCGTCGAACCGGCCAGGAATGTGCGGCGAGAGAAGCTGTGCATAGCTCGTGTTTTCGCGTTCGGAGCTTGATGGCGGCGGCTGGGAGTATCCTATACTTCACGCGGCCGACCACCGCCAATGTCTCATTCTCGGCCGCGTGAAGTATATCGAGGCCATGCCCATCGCGGAAAGCCCGGACCTTCCGCCGGGTAGTGGGCCGCCGCTTGCGATTGCGTCGCGAGAACCTGTCCACTACAATAGGCACAAAAGGTAGAGGGACATGAATTTATTCCCAATCGTTTGGGACAACGGACTCAGCGTCCTCGAAGTGGGGCGGCTCTTGCAAGAAAAAGGCATCGCCCTGATCAAGGCGGCGCCGGGCGACGCGGAAGGCCGTGAGTTGCGCCACATCGTCGGACGTCTGGGGACGGCTGAGGAGCACGACCGACTCGGCCGAGTTGTCTGGGACATCCGCTATGATGCTCTGGCCGCGGCACAAGGGGCGACGGCGTCGCTGACGATGGAGCCGTTGCCGTTTCACACCGACGGCGCCTTCCAAAATCCCTCGCCTCGCTTCTTGGCGCAGTACGTCGTGCGCGAAGACCGCTTCGGGGGCGGCAAAACGCTGCTCGTCGAGGTCGCGTCGGTTCTGCGCCGACTTTCGGCAGATACGCTCGGCATTTTGAGATCGAAACATTTCCGCTTCTATGCTCCCGCCGAATATGCCAACGGCATCCCGCACCACGACGCGCCCATTCTCTTTGGAGACGGGCTGCTGCGCTATCGCCGCGCGATCATCGACGAAGACGCGCACGGGGGTGCCAAAGCGGTCCTGGACGAGCTCGACGCCGCCATCAGCGCCGTCGAGCCGACGGCTCTGCCGTTGCGGTCCGGCGACATTCTGCTGCTGGACAACGCGCGGTTCCTGCACGCCCGCACCGAGTTGCGCGATCCCGAGCGCCACCTGTTGCGGATGCGTTTTTCCCGCCCAACTCGCGGTCCCACGGCCATCGGTGCGGATTCTCCGTCGAATTGAGTCTTCTTGCTGACAGGCATTTTCTTTGCCGCGCGGCATGGATAGACCCGCGGCTCAACCGCACCAGTTTCACCTGGACGTCGGGCCTGATGACGCACGCGTCGAGCCGTCCAACGCCGCCTTGCGCGTACTGTGATACCACAGCAGCCGATAACCATCGCTCGTCACGGTTTCGTCGTTGCACACGGAGAGCCGGTCGAGCACTTCGCCCGCCTCGTCGGCCACGTCGTAGACCCACTGCCAAGCGACGGCGACGCCTTCCCGCAAACGCGAACGGAACGATTCGTCCTCCTTGCGCGTGCGCGGCAACACCGTCGCGAACCGTCCGCCCCGCGCCGCGATGTGGGCCAGATTCTCCTTGCTGGCCAGCTTGCAGTCCGCCACGTAGAGAAAGTCGCGCTTGCCTGTCAACTGGCAGACGCGTTCCCAGGTGTCGATGTGCGTGGTGTCGTCCGTCACGTTGCCGCTGGAGGTGGTGAAAAACACCGGCACGCTGCCGTCTTCGTTGATCGTCAGCGTATGCGGCAATCGCGTCGGGCGATGCCAGTTCGGCGACATCGCGAGGCGTCAGGTCTAATTCCGTGGCGTGCGGCACCAGGTGCTCCCCATGACGTTAAGGCCATATCCGTACTGGCATTAGCCTAACAAACCCGCGGGGGAAGTTCACCTTCCTGCTGTGCGGCATGCTGGTAGCGGCCTATTTCTGAGTTGGGCGAAGCGTTGCCAAGACGGGCAGCCACCCGCTATGATGCTAAGGAAATTTCTGCCCGACCCATCTGTTTTATCGGAGCCGAACGATGCGAGCGCTGGTTGTGTCTTTCTTGGTACTTTTCGCGGCGACGACGGCGAGCTCCGCCGAAAAGCCGGCGTCGCCCGTCGGCAAGCAGATCGAAGACTTCAAGCTGCAAGACTATCTTGGCACGGGGCACCGGCTCGCCGACTTGAAAGACAAGCAGGCGGTCGTCGTCGCGTTCCTCGGCACCGAATGCCCGCTCTGCCTGCATTATGGTCCACGATTGGCGGAGCTGGCCAAGGAATACGAACCCAAGGGCGTGGCGTTTGTCGGCATCGACTCGAATCAGCAAGACTCGCTCGAAGAGATCGCCCATTACGTCCGCGTCCACAAGATCGACTTCACACTGTTGAAAGACCCCGGCAATGCCGTGGCCGACCAGTTCGGCGCGGTGCGTACGCCGGAGGTTTTTCTGCTCGACGGCCAGCGGACCGTGCGTTATTGGGGCCGCATCGACGACCAGTTCGGCGTCGGCTATGCCCGGCCTGCGCCCGAGCATCGCGAGCTGGCCGAGGCGATCGACGCCGTGCTGGCGGGAAAAGAAGTCGCCAGCCCCGTCACGAAGGCGGTCGGCTGTCACGTTGGCCGCGTCCGCCGAAAGCCGCCCACCGGCGACATCACCTACGCCAAGCACGTCGCGCCGATTCTCAACGCCCACTGCGTGCGCTGCCATCGTCAGGGCGAGATCGGCCCCTTCACGCTCACCAAGTATGAAGACGTCGTCGGCTGGACCGAAACGATCCGCGAAGTGATCGCCGAGCGGCGCATGCCTCCCTGGCACGCCAATCCCCAATTCGGCCATTTTCGCAATGACGCCAGTTTGTCGGAAGCCGACCAGAAGCTGATCTTCCAATGGCTCGATAACGGCGCTCCCGAAGGCGATCCGGCCGACCTGCCTCCGCCGCCGGAGTTTGTCGAAGGCTGGCGGATTCCGCGGCCCGATCTCGTGCTGTCGATGCCCAAGCCGTTTACCGTGCCGGCCAAAGGCGTGGTGCAATATCAGCATTTCGTGACCGACGCGAGCTTTGACGAAGACAAGTGGGTCCGGGCGGCGGAAGTGCGGCCGGGCAACCGGGCCGTGGTCCATCATTTGGTGTTGTATTTTGTTCCACCGGGAACCGAGAAGATGCGTGGTGAGGCGGTGATTTTCAATTCGCTGGCCGGCTACGCGCCGGGCATGCCCGCCACGGTCTTGCCGCCCGGCCTCGCCAAGCGAGTTCCCAAAGGCTCGAAGCTCATCATCCAATGCCACTATACGCCCAATGGCAGCGAGCAGACCGACCAGAGCACGGCGGGTATCGTGTTCGCCGACCCGGCCACCGTCAAGCAGCAGTTGAACACGGAAATGTGCCTGAACTTCAAGCTGAACATCCCGCCGGGCGAAAAGAACTACCGGGCCGAGGCCGAGCATCGCTTCGACCAGGACACCTACCTCTATTCGCTGTTGCCGCACATGCACCTGCGCGGCAAGTCGTTCCGCTTCGAAGCCCGTTACCCTGACGGCCGCAACGAAACGCTCGTCGATGTTCCGCGTTACGACTTCAACTGGCAGAACTCATACGTGCTGGCCGAGCGGAAGCGGATGCCCGAAGGGACGGTGATGCACGGCACGGCGATCTTCGACAACTCGGCCGACAATCTGACGAACCCCGACCCGACGGCCACCGTGCGGTGGGGCGATCAGACCTGGGAAGAGATGATGGTCGGCACGTTCGAAACCACCCGTGCCGACCAGGATCTTTCGCTCGGCACGCCTACGGCGAAGCGACTCGATAGCGGCGACTACGAAGTGAGTTTCGCCTATCGCCCGAATGTGGAAGCCCGCGAGGTCTATCTGGCCGGCGAGTTCAATGAGTGGCAGCCGACCGGCCATAAGATGGACGGCCCCGACGCCGAAGGTCGCTACACGACCACGCTCGTCCTCAAGCCCGGCATGCACGAGTACAAGTACGTCATCGACGGCAGCCGCTGGCGCGCCGATCCGGGCAACCCGAACCAGAACGGCCTATACCACAACAGCGTGCTGCGGCTGGGCGAGGGGCGATAGGGCCGCGCAGCGAGGATGCCAACGGCCCGCAGCCAAACAAAGGCGGCGTCGGCCAGAGGCTCTGGCCGACGCCGCTCAAAATAATCACAAAGCCAAAAAGCGACTGCCACATCGAAAACCGGGGCATCGCCGCGGCACAACGTTTTCGGTCGTATCGAGACGATACTCGCCGCGGCTCTGCCCCAGCCACCGAGTTCAGCCGTTACTGCACGACTTACAGGGAAACCGCTACCGCCCGCCGGCGCCACCGGCACGCAGCCCGCTGCCCAAGCTCGTGCCCAACAGCTTGTTGACCCCCTCTTCGGCCTCGATGCGATAGCGGACGCCGTTTTCGATGTTCTCCAACGTGATGCTCACGTGGTCCTTGCCGCCCTTCAGACTCTCCGCCAGCATGGCCGCCATCGGATTGCCGTTCTGCGACGAAACCAACTTCAACACCGGTGCCAACGCCAGCGTAATCCGCATCGGCGCCGGATCTTTTTCCGCGCCCTCGGCCGATTTGTCGATCACCCGCTTGATGGTCGCCGGGCCCTCTTCGCCGACGGCGATGTAAAACGTGTCTTCGCCGAAGGCCATCACGATTCTCACCGGATCGCCCAGGGCCTGCTTCAACTGCTCGGCATTTTCGGCGTCGTCGTCGACCGGCACCGAAAGAGCATGGAAACGGTGCCCCTTGTATTTCTCGACGTTGAACTTCGGCTTCGGCAGCTCGGCGTCTTCGGCCGCCAGGGTGATAAACTCCTTGGCGATTTTCTCCAGTTCGGCGGCATCGGCCACCAGCACGCCCGCCACCAGCGTAAAGGGCTTCTCGCCCACCAGCGCGATGCCCGCGTTCAAGCGGCCTTCTTCCTCGAGCGTTTCTTCCAACACCTCGAACAGGTCGCCGGCCAGTTCCTTGGCCTTGGCCTTCTGCTCATCGTCCAGGTCGTCTTCATCATCGATTTCGGAGAAAAGCTGCGTGCGCAGTCCCTCGAGCATACTCTCGATCTGCTCCTCTTGCTCCTCGCCGTCCGCCACCGGTGTGTTCAGGTGCAGCGAGGCGATGGCATCGGGCAGCAAAAAGCCGGCCATCCGCGAGTCCTCGGCCTCTTCCGACGAGGCGGCAATCTGCTTGGCCGTGTCCGTCCCTTCCAAGGCCGTCACGGCGATGTCGAGATAGGTGCGGCTCTCCTCACGGTCGATATTCAAGCCAACGGTAATCTGGTCGACCTCGTTGATGCCCTTGACCAGCGACTCAGCCTGAGTGCGAGCGATCTTGGCTTTCAATTCGGCCTGCTCGTCGTCGCCCAGGTTTTGCTGCAAGCCGGTCTCCAGGCCCTGCTTGAGGAGGTCGGCGGCCATGTCGCGCAGGGCCTGGGGAATGCTCTGCACATGCACGCTGACGGCCAGATCGTACTGTTTCTCCAGGCCGCGAAACGGCTTGAGCGGATTGCCGGGCGCGTCTTCCAGCACGCTCTTCTGCTGTGCGATATAGGCCCATTTCCCCTTCTGCGTAATGAATAGCGTGTTGGTGCCGCGTTTGATCTTGTAGACATCGTCGCCGGCGTCGTCGGCCTCGCCGATGATGGCCGCCAGGGCGTCGAGCAATTCCTTCAGATCGGTGACGGGCAAGAACGCCAGCAGGGGAAACTGCGAGCCGTCGGGGGTCACGCTGAGCGAGGCGCCCCACGGCCGGCCCTTGTCCAGCCCGGCCAGGCCCTGGTTCTGCGTGAAGAGCATGAGCAACTGCTCCAGGCCCTTGGCCATGTCGGGATTGCCCGACAATGTTCCCAGGTATTCCAAGTCGCGTTTCAACTCGGCATAACCCGAGAACGTGGCGACGACGACGGGTTGGGGCGACGATTCATCCTCAGCCTTGGCGGCCGGCGCGTGGAAGGCCAACAGCGCCAGAGCCAGAAAGGGCAAGAGCAACTTCTTCACGATCATTCTCCTTGACAGGTCTCAACAACAGGTTTGGTTCCAGGCGACCGCGGACATCTCCAGTCCCGCCCGCGGGCTATCGAGCGCCGGGCGGGGCGATTGCGCAGTCCCTACGTTTTATGCCAAACTTGCCGGCAATACCACTGGGCACGCTCCCGCATGTGCGATTCAGACACAAAAGGCTAGGTCGGGAACCGTCGCGGCGCGTGGCCCGACGATTGCAGCACGCCAGAAAAGCGTGAGAATTGGGCAAGAGTTTAGCGTTCGCGGAACGTGATGCGGCCCTTCGAGAGGTCGTAGGGCGACAACTCGACGCGCACCTTGTCGCCGGGAACAATGCGAATGAAGTTTTTGCGCATTTTGCCGGCGACATGGGCGATCACGGTGTGTCCACCCTCGATGGTGACGCGGAACCGGGTGTTCGCCAAGGCTTGCGTCACCACGCCTTCGACTTCCAATGCTTCTTCTTTTTGGGCCATACTAATCCTGTGCGGGACGACGATCGAGCGCGGCCGCGAAAAAGCGGCCGACAAGAACTCATCAGTATTGTAATGATTCGGCGGGCTTTGGTCCAGATAGGCTTGACATGCTCAAGAACGTAACGGATGTCTTTCCCCTCACCGGCATGCAGCAGATGATGCTGGTGCGGACACTTCGCGATCCGCAATCGTCGCTCTTCGTCGAGCGGCTCAGTGCCACGATGGAAGGGCGGCTCGACCTGGCGATCATGCGGCAAGCGTGGCAGCGGGCGGCCGAACTGCACCCGGCCCTGCGGACGGCGATCGTCTGGCAGGGGCTCGACCGGCCGCTGCAAGTCGTGCGCGAACGGGTCGATTTGCCCTTGGTCGAGCACGACGTTCGCGGGCTCTCCGCGACGGAACAGGAACGCCGCCTGACCGAGCGGTCGGCCGCCGCCGCACAGCCGTTCGATCTCGGTTCCGCGCCTTTGGTGCGGCTCGACGTGTTTCGATTGGCCGACGACCGTTACCGGTTCTTCTGCCATGCCCATCATCTGCTGTTCGATGGCTGGAGCCTGGCCATTCTTGTAGGCGAGGTTTTAGAGTTCTACCGCCGCCTCGCGACCGGGCAGCCCGTGACCCTTCGCCCACCGCGGGGATTTCGCGACTACGTAGCCTGGCTGCAAAAGCAGGACGAACGCGCGGCACAGGATTTTTGGCAAAACAAGCTGGCCGGTTTTCGCGCGCCCACGCCCATCGGCTTTCGGCGGGCCACGGCGAGCAATGCAGAGCGCGGGCAGATTTCGCTCGCCGCGCGGCTTGCGCCGCCCGATGCCGCCCAGCTCAAAGACTGGCTCCGGCAGCGGCAACTGACCCTGAGTACGCTGCTGCACGGCGCCTGGGCGATCACGCTGGCCCGGCATAGCGGCCAGCGCGAGGTGGCGTTTGGCACGACGGTGTCGGGCCGTCCGGCCGACCTGCCGGGCGTCGACGTCATGGTCGGGCCGTTCATCAACAACGTCCCCTTGCGGGTCCGCTTCGCCGGCCAGAAGGTGCTCGATTGGCTCAAGCAGGTGCAAAGCGGCCTGGGCGAGTTGACCGGCTTTCAGCACACGCCGCTGGTCGACATCGAACGCTGGAGCGACTTGGACGGTCACGCGCGGCTGTTCGAGAGCCTGGTCGTGCTGGAGAACTACCCGCGCGCCATCGCGGCCCTGGAATCGCTGCCGGACCTGCGCCTCAGCGATTTTCGGGGCACGGCCACGACGACCTATCCGTTGTCGCTGGTGGCGCGGCCCCAAGAGGCTTCGTTCGACCTTTGCTACGATCGCCGACGGTTCTCGCCCGATGAAGCAGAGGTCTTGCTGCGCGAGTTCGAACACCTGGTCGTGCAGCTTCCGGAGCGCGAAGACGAACTGGTGGACAGCCTTCTCGCCGGACCACCGCAGGCCGCGGGAGCGGTTTCGCCCGCTCTCTGGGACGCGACTTCGCTGGCGGAAGCCACGGCGGCGACGGCCGAGCGGGCTTCCGCCGAATACGTCGCGCCGCGCGACGCGGTCGAGCGCACGCTGGCGGCGATGTGGTGCGGCCTGACCGGCCGGGAAAAAGTGGGCGTGCGCGACAACTTCTTTGAGTTGGGCGGCGACTCGTTGATGGCCGTGCGCTTGATGGCCGAGGTCGAACGGGAGTTCGGCCGCAAGCTGCCGCTGGTATGGCTGTTTCAGGATCCGACGATCGAGCGCCTGGCCGACGTGCTGCGTTCGGGCGACCAGCCGGCGATTTGCCTGGTGCCGATTCGGCCGCGCCGCGCCGGCTCACGGCCGCCCTTGTTCTGCGCGCACCCGGCGGGTGGCACGGTGTTTTGCTATCGCGAGCTGGCCCGGCTGCTGCCCGACGATCGGCCGGTTTACGGTTTGCAGGCCCGCGGCATCGACGGCCGCGAGCCGCCTCGTGCCCGGTTGGAGGAGATGGCGGCCGACTACGTGGCCGAGGTCCGCAAGCTTCAGCCCGTCGGTCCCTATTGGCTGCTCGGTTGGTCGCTGGGCGGCTTGATCGCCTTCGAGATGGGCCGTCAGCTTGCCGCGCAGGGACAGCGGGCGGCGCTGGTGGCGATCATCGACGCGGGCATGATCCGGCCGGGCGACACGTTCGACGAACACGACTTCGTACCGATGCTGTTGCAGCTTTTTCCCGAAGACCTGCGGCCCACCGAAGAAGAATTCAAGAACCTCAAGGCCGACGAGCAACTCGACTTTTTCCGCGTGCGGGCCGAGCGGGCCAGGCTGGTGGCTGTGAATGACAGCCCGATCGAAGACCAGCACGTGTTCCAGGTGTTCCAGGCGAACATGAGCGCGCTTTTGGACTATCGTCCCGAGCCGTTTGCCGGCAAGCTGACGCTGTTTCGCGCCCGGCGGGATGCCACGCCGATGCATCGCGAGCAGCTCATGGGTTGGGGGCCGTGGGCCTTGGGCGGCGTCGACGAGCACCGCATCGAGGGCGAGCACGTGAACCTGTTCCGCGAGCCCTACATCAGCCAGTTGGCCCAGGAAATTCGCATGGCGCTGGATGCGGAACCGTCACCGTAACGTGGATCCCGCGCATCCACCCATCCGGCCGCGCTTCGGTCGCTACGCTTTCTTTTTTCTCGGTTTGCGGCCGGCGGTCTTCCTGTGTTCCGCTTTTGCCCATTTGCCGAATGCGTGAACCACGTCCTCGGTTGGTTCGTTG
>Ga0307372_10002742_pt1 | contig 28747 bp, 24 predicted proteins | sample OX1MG_FD_202533 | JGI IMG/M metagenome (GOLD analysis project Ga0307372, IMG submission 202533) | Soil microbial communities from Risofladan, Vaasa, Finland - OX-1 | ecosystem: Environmental > Terrestrial > Soil > Coastal area > Acid sulfate soil | place: Finland: Risofladan, Vaasa | collected... | reverse complement strand
CGTCCCAGGCCGCTGCCGACTGCCTCACGGGCAACGGTCGGATGCCGGCCGAAGGCGACGCTCTCCTCCAGTGGATGACCGAGAACGAGAGCCTCTGGCGTCTCGACAAGCTTCCCGTGCGAGGCACCGATGGCTGACAGCCCCACCCTCGATCCGCTCTACGTCGCCGCCCGGAGCGTGCTTCTCGATGCTCTGACGTTGTTGGCTCCGCACGGCGATGCCGTGATCGTCGTTGGTGCGCAGGCCGTCTACCTTCGCACCGGGGAGGGAAGCGCAGCTCTCCACAAAAGTCCAGGTCACATCGTAGAACGGCGGACAGTGGCGGATGCTGCCGGATGGACCGGACGGCTCAGATGGGGCTCATAACCCGAAAGTCAGCGATGCGGCATTCCACCCGACTGCACCTGAGGTGGAAAGATCGCCCCGCCCAGCGCCGCACCGGCCTCGCGCCGGCAGGCGTCGTAGGGCTGCCACGACACCGATCACGGCTCGCGCGACCTCGCCGCGACCCCGAAGCCAACCGCTCGTCCGCCGGCGTCCGCCGGGGCGTGAGATGCCGGGCGCCCTGCTGACTACCGGCGCCCCCGGATCGACTGGAGGCCGAGCTGGACGTCGTGGAGGTGATGCACCGGATCGTGCAGCAGGTAACGGGAGAACGTGTCGACCGTGAAGCTCGCACCGTCGCTGCGCCGCCCCGGACGGGACCACTGGTCGGGTGTGACCCCGTCGAAGCGCTGGGCGAGGGCCGCGCCCGCCGACGCCAGCTCCCCGGTGACCGTCCCGGGGTCCTGCTCGCCGTAGCGGTCCTCCACCGCGGTCCGGTCCTGGTCCCAGTTCTCGAAGAGCGGGTCGTCCTCGGCGAGGATGCGGGCCAGGCGCCGGTCGAAGATGCGGAACACGTCGCGCACGTGGCAGGCGTACTCGAGCGCCGACCACACGCTCGGCGTGGGACGCCGGCCCGCGTCGGGCAGCTCCAGGAGGGGCTGCCACGCGCCGGCGTTCTCCCTCAGGGCCCCAGCGACGCCGAGGCAGGGAAAGCCCGACGCGTCGAACCCGCACTCCGGGCACGGCCGGGCGAGGACCCAGGTCCAATCCTTCGTGTCGGGCGTCACCGTCACGTAGCGATGCTAGCGACGCGGATCGCGCGACCGCTGGTCCCTCGTCGCGGGTGCACGTCCAGCGGCAACGGCGCGAGGCCCCTCGGCGGCAGCGGTCGCGCGGCGATCCGGTCCGCGCCGGGAGGTATACCGATCAACCAACTGGGTATTCCAGAAATACTAGTGATCACAGGTAACATCGACATTAAGCTGTCCGCGTGCATCTCGGCCTGGACGCGGTTCTGGCGGGGCTCGGCGTGGGCCTGGTCGTGGGGGTCACCGGCAGCGGGGGAGGGGCGCTCCTCACCCCGGTCCTGATCCTCCTCCTCGGGGTGAACGCCAAGACCGCCGTCTCGAGCGACCTCGTCGCCACGCTGGTCATGCGCCCGGTCGCCGGCGCGGTCCACCTCGGGCGGCACACGGTGCACTGGCCGCTCGTCGGCTGGCTCGCCGCCGGGTCGGTGCCGGCCGCGTTCCTCGCCGGGTGGGGTTCGCGAACGCTGGTCCCGGCATCTCAGTCCGCGACCGTGCTGTCGCCGGTCATCGGGGTGGCGCTCCTGCTGAGCGGCGGCGTCGCGATCGCAAGGCGCCTCCGGCGCCACCGCCGCAGGCCGGCCGGGGGTGCCGAGCCGAGCGCCGCCCTCGGTGTGCGCCCGCTCGCGACGTTCGCCGTCGGTGTCGTCGGCGGGGCGATCGTCGGCATCACCTCGGTCGGCTCGGGGACGCTGATGCTCGTCGCGATGGGCGCCCTCTATCCCGAGCTCGGCCCAGCCGAGCTCGTGGGCACCGACCTGATCCAGGCGGTCCCGCTCGTCGGGGCGGCCGCGCTCGGGCACCTCGTCGGTGGCGGGCTGCACCTCTCGCTCACCGCCGCGGTCGTCGCAGGTGGCGTCCCCGGCGCCCTCGTCGGGGCCCTCGCCTCTCGCTACGTGCCGGCGCGCCCGCTCGGTGCCGTCGTCGCCGCCGTGATCTTCGGGTCGGGCTGCGCCCTCATCGGCTGGGGGCCCGGCGGCATCGTGGGCGGCCTGGCGCTCGCCGCCGCCGCGATCGCGCGCTACCGCCTGCGCGAGCGCCGGGCCGACCCGGCAGCAGCCCCGGCCGGAGCCGACGTCGTGGGCGGCCGGCCGGGCTGAGGCTCAGCCCGGCCGGGGCCGCCGCGGCGGTGGCCCCGGGGCTGGCTACGAGGTGAACGTCAGGGCGCCCTTCACCTTCGCGGTCGTGTTGAGGACCATCTCCACCCACGTGCGCCCGGGGGCGAGGCCGACCGTGGCCCCGTTCGCCGTGGTGTAGGTCGTCGCGTCCTGGAGCGTCGAGCGGTGCCAGGTGACGGGGATCATCTCGCCGTCACGAAGCACGTAGCCGGGGCCGGAGCCCGTGGTGATGCTCTCGACGTCACCGGAGCCGCCCGGGCTCTCGGCGTAGGGGCCGAGCCGGTAGTTCACGATCTGGATGACGATGTTCGTCGTCGACACCTGCTTGTTGTCCAAGGTGTCGATGTCCGGCGTCGACCCCGAGCCGTAGAAGTGGAGCCAGCTCTTCGTGGTCGGGTCCCACTTCCAAAGGACGTCGGTGCCGTAGGAGAAGTTGATCCCGACCGAGGCGGTGGGCTTGGCCCCCGCCGGCAGCGTCGCCGTGTACTTGAAGATCGGGCGGGGGGGTGTCTCGTTGTGGAAGAGCTTGTAGAGGGCGCTCGTGCTCGTGTACGTGCTGTCGGGCGAGACCCGGCTCGCGATCTGCTCGTAGGCCTGCGAGTAGGAGAAGTCGTCCGCGTTCAGGATGTACTTCTTGCTGGTGACGACGGCGCGGTCCTGATTGATGCCGCCGACGTGGGCGAGGATCGACACCCGGAACTCGGCGAGGATGTGCCAGTCGACCCAGCGGACCGAGCGCACCGGGCCGATCAGCGAGGCGTCGTTGCACTGGAAGAGCGCCACGTAGCGCATGATGCCGCCCTCGGCGGGGGTGTCGTAGACGACGTCGGCCTCGTTCAGGCCGCTCTGGGGCCGTGCTGCGCCGAGACCGCCCGCGTCGGGGCCGGGCTCGTTGCCGATCTTCACGGCCGCCGGCGGGCGTGAAGGCGGCGTCCCGCCCGGTGCCGGCAGGTCGGTGAGCGGGCAGCGGTTCGAGGCGAGCGCCTGGGTCGTCACGGTCGAGGACGACGACGAGGTGGTGCCGCCGTTGGCGGAGGTGTGCTTGGGGCCGCCGGTGGCCACGATGCCGACGATGACCCCGGCGATCACGAGGACGGCGGCGCCCGCGATCAGGAGCTGCTTGCGACCGAGTGGGAAGGCGCGACGGACTGAGTTCGATTTAGCGTGAGAAGGCACGGGAGAACGGTAGTAGCTCCGCCGGAGCAGGTGGTGGCAATCGCGCGCCCCGGAGCGGCCGACGAGCGCCCGACCAGGTCCTCAGCGCCCGACCAGCCGCTCGAACCACTCGGCCCGCCGCGCCGGCCTGCCGGTGCGGCGCTCGACCCGATCGGCGGTGCTCATCGCCCACAGGCCGGCGTTCACGCCGAGGTAGCGCAACGGCTCGGGCTCCCACGGGCGCGACCGGTGCCCGACCCAGCACAGCGCGCTGAGCTCGCTGTCGCGCCCGAGCACCAGGTCGCGAAGCGTCCTGCCGGCCAGGTTCGCCGTCCCGACGCCGTCGCCCACGTAGCCTCCCGCCCAGGCGAGGCCGGTCGAGCGGTCGAAGCCCACCGAGGGGTGCCAGTCCCGGGCGATGCCGAGCGGGCCGCCCCAGCGGTGCGTGATCTCGACCCCTCGGAGCCCGGGGAAGAGCTCGGCGAGGGTGGCCACCAGCCCGTCGTGGACGCGCCGGTCGCGGTCGAACTCCGGGCGGATCGCCGAGCCGAGGTGGTACGGCGCGCCGCGTCCGCCGAACGCGAGGCGGTCGTCCGCTGTGCGCTGGCCGTAGATGACGAGGCGGCGGAAGTCGGTGAAGGTCTGGCGGCGGGCGAGGCCGATCCCGCCCCACACCTCGGCCGGCAGCGGCGCCGTCGCCACCATGAGCGAGTAGACGGGCACTACCGTCCGCCGAGCGCCCGGCAGCTCGGAGGTGTAGCCCTCGGTCGCGCGCACGACGACCTCGGCGCGCACCGTCCCGCCGCGGGTACGGACGCGGCGCCCGTCGATCGCCAGCACCTCGGTGCCCTCGTAGACCGCCGCCCCGCGCCGCTCGACGGCCGCCGCGAGCCCCCGGGCGAGGCGTGCAGGGTGGATCGCCGCGCAGTGTGGCGTGTACGTCGCGCCGAGGACGCCGGTCGCGCCGAGCACGGCGCGGGCCTCCTCCGCGCCGAGCAGCGTGAGGTCGTCGGGACCGATGCCGAGCGTCCGGGCCTCCTCGACCTCGGCGCGTGCCCGTGCCAGCTGGGCGTCGCCGCGCGCCACGTCGATCGCCCCACCCTTGGCGAAGTGGCAGTCGATGCCCTCCTCGGCCGCGATGCGCCCGACCTCGTCGACGGTGTCTTGCATCGCGAGCCGCAGCGCCGTCGCCGCGCCGAGCCCGTCGGACCTGGCGAGCGCCGCCCAGGACGCGGCGAAGAACGCGGAGCACCAACCCCCGTTGCGTCCCGAGGCGCCGAAGCCGGCGACCTCGCGCTCGAGCACCGCGACGCGAAGCGACGGGTCCGCCCGCTTCAGGTAGTACGCGCTCCACAGCCCGCTGTAGCCGCCACCGACGATCGCGACGTCGACCTCGAGGTCACCCGGGAGGGGGGCGCGCGCCACCACGGGCTCGGGCAGCGAGTCGAACCAGAACGAGACAGCGCCATAGCCGGGGCCGGGCGCCCCTCCGGGCACGGGGCTCGGCGCGCTCAGAGCAGGTTCCATGCCTCCTGGAGCACGCTGCGCAGGATCTGGGCCATCTCGTCGAACTGCGGCTGCTCGCAGACAAGCGGCGGCGCGAGCTGGATGACCGGATCGCCACGGTCGTCGGCACGGCACACGAGCCCCGCCTCGAACAGGCGTGGGGACAGGAAGCCCCGCAGCAGGCGCTCGGACTGGGCGTCGTCGAAGGTCGCCTTCGTCGCCTTGTCCCGCACGAGCTCGATGCCGTAGAAGTAGCCGTCACCGCGGACCTCACCGACGATCGGCAGGTCCGAGAGGCTCTCGAGCGTCCGGCGGAAGGCGCCCTCGTTGGCCCGCACGTGCGCGCAGAGGTCCTCCCGCTCGAACAGCTCGAGGTTGGCGAGGCCGACCGCGCACGAGACCGGGTGACCGGCGAACGTGATGCCGTGCAGGAAGGTCCTGCCGCCGGAGAGGAACGGCTCGATCAGCCGGTCGCTGGCGATGAGCGCGCCGAGCGGCGAGTACCCGCTCGTCAGCCCCTTCGCGACGGTGATCATGTCGGGCTGGTAGCCGTAGCGCTCGGCACCGAAGTACTCACCGAGGCGACCCCACGCGCAGATCACCTCGTCGGAGACGAGCAGCACCCCGTGGCGGTCGCAGATCTCGCGGACCCGCTGGAAGTACCCCGGCGGGGGCGTGAAGCAGCCGCCGCTGTTCTGCACCGGCTCGAGGAAGACCGCGGCGACGGTGTCGGGCCCCTCGCGCAAGATGGCCCGTTCGATCTCGTCCGCGGCCCACACGCCGAACGCGACGGGATCGTCGCCGTGCTCGGGCGCCCGGTAGAAGTTGGTGTTCGGCACCTTCACCGCGCCGGGCACGAGCGGCTCGAACGGCGTCTTCAGCGCCGGCACCCCGGTGATCGACAGGGCGCCCATCGTCGTGCCGTGGTAGGCGATGTCCCGGCTGATCACCTTGAAGCGGCTCGGCTGGTCGATCGCCTTGAAGTACTGCCTCGCGAGCTTCCAGGCGGACTCGACCGCCTCGGAGCCGCCGGTCGTGAAGAAGATGCGGTTCAGGTCCCCGGGGGCGAGCGCGGCGATCCGCTCGGCGAGCTCGATGCCGCGGGGGTGCGCATAGCTCCACAGCGGGAAGTAGGCGAGCTCGCTTGCCTGCTTGGCCGCCGCCTCGGCGAGCTCGGAGCGCCCGTGGCCGACCTGGACGGTGAACAGCCCTGACAGGCCGTCCAGGTAACGCTTGCCGTGCTGGTCGTAGACGTAGGGACCTTCGCCACGGACGATGATCGGGACGTCGTGGCCCTCGTACGCGCTGAGGCGCGTGAAGTGCATCCAGAGGTGGCGGTGCGCCGCCTCTTGGAGCTGTGCGTTGGTCGTGATGGTCATCGCGTCCCCCACGTGTAGGTCTGCTTGATCAGGTCGAGGTAGACGAAGGTCTCCGCTTGGTGCACCCCGGGGAGCGTGCGGATGGTCGAGTTCAACAGCTCGAGGAGATGCGCGTCGTCCTCGCACACGAGCTCGATGAGGAGGTCGAACCCGCCGGCGCAGATGACGACGTAGTCGATCTCGGGGACCGCGGCGAGCTTCTCGGCGAGCAGCCGGACGTCGCCGTCGACGCGGATGCCGACGAGCGCCTGGCGGGCGAAGCCCACCTGCTTCGGGTCGGTGACGGCGACGATCTGGATGACGCCGCTCTCCCGGAGGCGCTGCACGCGCTGACGGACCGCGGCCTCGGAGAGCCCGACCGCTGCTGCGATCGCGCTGTACGAGCGACGCCCGTCGCGCTGGAGCTCCTCGATGATCGCCCTGTTGGCGTCGTCCAGCCCGTCCACGTCCACCTCCTGCTCCACTACCGTGCGCCAGGCTAGCCGCTCTCGTCAAGTGATTCCGTCGTACAGGCCGTGCATTGCAACGAATTCGCTTGTCGGTGCGACTGAATTCTGCGACCATGGACGGTGTGGCGGGCCCGAGGGTTCGTCTCACGAGGTCCGAGCGCACCGGGAGGGGCAGTGGCAGCTTCGTCGTCGCTCAGGCGGCTCCAGAACTTCGTCGGCGGCAGCTTCGTCGACGCCCGCTCCGAGCGGGAGATCGAGATCGTCAACCCGAGCACCGGCGAGCCCTACGCGCTCGCCCCGGTGTCGAGCGAGGCCGACGTCGACGCGGCGATGCGCGCCGCGGCCGATGCGTTCCCGGTCTGGCGCGAGGCCACGCCGTCGGAGCGGAGCCTGGCCCTGTTCAGGATCGCCGACGCGATCGAGCAGAGCGGGGAGGACCTGTTCCGGCTGGAGTGCGAGAACACCGGCAAGCCGTTCGGGTTGTCGATGACCGAGGAGCTCCCCCCGATGGTCGACCAGATCCGCTTCTTCGCCGGCGCGGCGCGCGTGCTCGAGGGACGCTCGGCGGGCGAGTACATGGCACGGCACACCTCCTACGTCCGGCGCGAGCCGCTCGGGGTCTGCGCGGCCGTGACGCCGTGGAACTACCCGCTGATGATGGCGGTCTGGAAGTGGGCACCCGCCCTCGCGGCGGGCAACGCCATGGTCCTGAAGCCGTCCGACACCACGCCGGTGGCGACGCTGCGGATGGCCGAGCTGATGGCGGAGCACCTCCCGCCCGGGGTCTTCAACGTCGTCTGCGGCGACCGTGACACGGGCCGGCTGTTGATCGAGCATGAGACCCCGGCGATGGTGTCGGTGACCGGGAGCGTGCGCGCCGGCATGGAGGTGGCGTCGAGCGCCGCCGCGGGGCTGAAGCGGGTCCACCTCGAGCTCGGGGGGAAGGCCCCGGTGATCGTGTTCGACGACGCCGACGTCGAGTCGGCGGCCGCCGGCATCGCCTCCGCCGGCTACTTCAACGCCGGGCAGGACTGCACCGCGGCCACGCGGGTGCTCGCCGGCCAGCGGGTGCACGACGAGTTCCTCAGCGCGCTCGTCGAGCAGGCCGAGAGGACCAAGGTCGGCGGCACCGACGTGGACGACGCCGACTTCGGTCCGCTGAACAACGTCAACCAGCTCGCCAGGGTCTCCGGCTTCGTCGAGCGCAGGCCGGGCCATGCCGAGGTGCTGACCGGTGGCCACCGGGTCGGCGAGCGCGGCTTCCTGTTCGAGCCGACCGTCGTCGGCGGGCTCCGCCAGGACGACGAGATGATCCAGGACGAGATCTTCGGGCCGGTCATCACCGTGCAGCGCTTCAGCGACGAGGAAGAAGCGCTCGCCTGGGCGAACGGCGTCAAGTACGGGCTCGCGTCGAGCGTGTGGACGAAGGACCACGGCCGGGCGATGCGCGTGTCGAAGGAGCTCGACTTCGGCGCGGTGTGGGTCAACACCCACATCCCGATCGTCGCCGAGATGCCGCACGGCGGCTTCAAGCGCTCCGGCTACGGCAAGGACCTCTCGATCTACGGCCTCGAGGACTACACGCGCATCAAGCACGTGATGCACTTCATCGACGGCTGAGCCGTCCCGGGGCGCCCAAGAGCGGTGCCCGGGCCCGTCCGGGCGTCGCTCTCAGTCGACGAGCCGGGCCGGCGGCCCGCCGTCGTCGACCGGCATGACCAGGGCCATCGGGTCCTCGGACAGCTGTGTCGGCGTGTCGGCGTTCAACGCCTCGCCCCGGAAGAACGGCCGGAAGATCGGGATCGAGATCAGCAGCAGGACAACGCCGACGAGCGCCGAGAGGAAGACGATCACGAAGACCCCGCCGACGTCCCAGTGCGGCGGGAAGGTCATCTTCCAGTGCGTGTACCCGAACCCGGCTCCCCAGTCGAGGTGCAGGCTCCAGACGAGGATGGCGAAGAGGATCACGCCGCCAGTCGTCGGGATCACGCCGCGCATCCAGAAGTTACGGGCGCTCTGGCGGAGCGTCTTTCGGTAGTACCAGGCGCAGGAGAACCCCGTGAAGCCGTAGTAGAAGGCGATCCAGATCCCGAGTGCCGTCACCGAGTCGGCGATCACCGAGCCGGCCGAGATGTAGTTCATGATCACGTAGAGGACGATCGAGACCCCGCCCATCGCGAGCGTCGACACCGTCGGGGTCAGGAAGCGCCGGTGCATCCTGGCGAACGAGCGCGGGATCGACCGGTGCGCGGCCATCGACAGCGTCGTGCGCGCCGTCGGCAGGATGGTCGTCTGCGTCGAGGCGGCCGCTGAGCTGAGCACCATCAGCAGCAGCAGGTGCGACAGCACGTTGCCGAACGTCGAGGACCCGAACACTGCCTTGCCGAGGGGGGAGAGCACGTCGTTGACGTTGTTCGGGTTCCCGAGCCCGACCCCCTTCGTGCCGAGACCCGCGAAGGACTGCACCGCGAGGATCACGAGCGCGTAGGTGGCGAGCAGCAGCAGCGTCGAGATGACCGCCGCCTTGCCCGGCGTCTTCGAGGCGTCCGCCGTCTCCTCGTTCACCGAGACCGCGGTGTCCCAGCCCCAGTAGATGAAGAGCATCAACAGCAGGCCCTGGATGAACTTCGAGAAGTTCGGCGTCGAGAAGGGGTTGAACCACGATCCCGTCGGCACGAGGTGGCCGATCGGCGCGTGACCGGTCCCGACCTTCACGAGCGCGACCACCGAGAGCACGACGAGCATGGTGAGCTCGATGCCGAGCAGGCCCTTTTGGAGGTTCGCCGACAGCTCGATGCCCCGGTAGCAGATGTAGGTCATCACGACGATCCAGGCGATCCCGACGAGGAGCACCCACCCGCTGCTCGGGTTGGCGCCGATGCCGTTCGCGTTGAACAGCAGGAACAGGTACTGGCCGGCGACCTGGGCGAGGCTCGCCATCACGAGCACGTCGGCGGCGACGATCGCCCACCCGTTCGCCCAGCCCGTCTTCGGACCGAAGGCGCGCGTCGCCCAGGTGAAGGTGGTGCCGCAGTCCGGGTCGGCCTTGTTCAGCTCGTTGTAGCCGATCGCGACGAAGAACATCGGGACGAACGCCAGGATCGCGATGATCGGCATCTGCGGTCCGATCAGGGCGACGACGAACCCGAGGGTCGCGGCGAGGCTGTAGGCGGGGGCCGTCGACGCGACACCGACGACCACGCTCGAGATCAGGCCGAGCGCGCCGCTCTTTAGGCCCTTGTCGGATACGTCGGCCCGCCCGGGCGGCGCCGTGACGGCGGCGGTGACGTCGGTCATCTCTCGCGAACACCTCCCCCCGGCCTCCCCAGGGAGGCGCAGTGCGGAAAGCATGCATCAACGGACGCGGCACGTCCACACCGAGTGGACCTACGTCGCGCCGGAACGGCGGGTGCGCGCCGCTATCCGGTACCGATTTCGAAGGGCAAATGCAGCATCGCGTGCGGATTCAGTTGATGTTCCCCGCCGCTCGTCACGCCAGGGCGGTGCTCAGGTCGGTCGCGGGCAGCCCGTGCGCCTCGGCGACGGGCGCGTAGGTGACCGCGCCGCCGACCGCGTTCACACCGAGGGCGAGCGCGGGGTCCTGGCGCACCGCCTCGCGCCAGCCGAGCCGGGCGATCTCGAAGGTGTAGGGCAGCGTCGCGTTGGTGAGGGCGTGCGTCGAGGTGTGGGGCACCGCGCCAGGCATGTTGGCGACGCAGTAGAAGACCGAGCGGTGCACGGTGAAGGTCGGGTTCGAGTGCGTCGTCGGACGGCTCGACTCGAAGCAGCCGCCCTGATCGACCGAGATGTCGACGAGGACGGACCCGGGCCGCATCCGCTCGACCAGGTCGTCGGTGACGAGCCGCGGGGCCTTGGCGCCCGGGATCAGCACCGCGCCGATGACGAGGTCCGCGCCGAGGCACGCCTCCTCGATCGTGTGGCCGGTGGCCGCGACGGTTGTGAGCCGCCCCTGGTAGTCGTGGTCGAGCGCGCGCAGCTTCGCGAGGTCGCGGTCCAGCACCGCCACCTCGGCGTGCATGCCGACGGCGACGGCCACAGCGTTCGACCCGGCCACCCCGGCGCCGATCACGACGACGCGCGCCGGATGGACGCCCGGGACGCCGCTCACGAGCACCCCGCGGCCGTCGCCCGGCCGCATGAGGTGGGCCGAGCCGACGAGCGGCGCCATCCGGCCGGCGACCTCGCTCATCGGCGCGAGCAGGGGCAGGGTGCGGTCGGGGAGCTGGACGGTCTCGTAGGCGATGGCCGTCACGCCCGAGCCGACGATCGCCTGCGTGCATTCGCGTGACGCGGCCAGGTGGAGGTACGTGAAGAGCACGAGATCCTTGCGCAGGCGGTGAAACTCCTCCGCGATCGGCTCCTTCACCTTGCACACGAGCTCGGCCCCGCCCCACACCTCGTCCGCCGAGTCGACGATCTTTGCCCCGGCCCGCACGTACTCGTCGTCGGCGATCGTGGAGCCGACGCCCGCCCCCCGTTCGACGAGGACGGTGTGCCCCGCCGACGTGAGCTCGCGCACGCCGGCGGGCGTCATGGCGACCCGGAACTCGTTGTCCTTCACCTCGCGGGGGATGCCGACCCTCATGCCTCGCACCTCTTCGGTCCTCGCGAGCCGGGCGCCGCCAGGCGCGGCAGCAGGCGACGCGAGCGTTTCCTTCGAATCGTGCCACCGGGAGGCCTCAAGAGCAAGGTGTTCCGTTGTGCGAACCGTCCACAGCGACGATTTCCTTCGTCCGGGTCGCGCGGGCGCCGATCCCTCAGCGGTGGAGCAGGCGTGGACGAGGCGGCTCGGGCCCGGTGAGCTGGCGGTAGAGCTCGCGGGTCTCGGCGCAGGGCTCGCTCCCGCCGAGGCGGTCGAGCGAGGACTCCAGCTCGACCCACGTACGGCGCACCCCGTCCCGGTCGCCCTCCGCGCCGAGCGCGACCATGAGGTCCCTGGCGAGGGTCTCGGACGCCGGTTCGACCAGCCGGCCCTTGGCGATCGCCCATTTCGCCAGCCCGGCATCGTCGTCGGCGACGGCGACGGCGAGCTTCGCCAGATGGTCGACGGCGTCGACGATCTCAGCCGTCATCGCCGCGAGGAGACCCTCGGCGACGAGCCAGTCGTAGCCTGCATGGGCGTCGGCGCACGGTCTGGCGCGCACCAGCTCGAGCGCCTCGCGCAGGAGAGCCGTGGCGACCGGTGGCGCTGCGGTGCGCGCCTCGGCGACGGCGCCGCAGAAGCGGGTCCAGTCGCTCGTCACCGCCTCGTCCAGCCGGTACGGGCCGGCGCCGGCCGGCGGGAGATAGGCGCGACCGTCCCGACGGCGGCCGAGCGCGGCACGCGCCGCGGACATCACGTTGTGCACGCGCCCGAGCGAGCCGGCGTGATCGGCCCGGCCGAACACCGCCTCGCGGAGCGCCTCGACCGACGCCCGGTGCTCGTGCAGCGCGAGGTAGGCGACGACCTCGACGACACGCGCCGCGTCCGTCGGCGGCGGCGCGGCGGCGAGACCGCTGATCTCGGGCACGGCGCCGAGCAGGCGGACCTCCACGGGTCCCGCCGGAGCGAGGTGCCCAGCCGGCCCGGCGCGCCGGGCCGGCGCGCCGGCCTCCGGGCGCCTGGCCGTCACCGGTGTGCTGGCCCGCTCCGGCTCGCTCGCGGCGCTCGCGAGCAGCTCGTCGACGAGCGCGAGCTGCTCGGCGTCCGGCGTGATCGGGACGAGCTCGATCCCGTAGGGCTCGATCCGGGCGACCGTGGCGCCGATCTCCAGTCGATCGGTCCCCGATCCCCCGAGCGAGACGATCCCGGCGACCGGTCCGACGGCCTGGAGGAGCGCATCCTCGAGCGTCCCGTCGGCGACCGCCACGACCACGAGCGGCTCGCAGGACCAGGCTGTCGCCAGCCGTGCCCGCTGGTCGGCGTGCGGCAGCGAGGCGAGCTCCCGCAGCTCCTGCACGCTCGAGACGCCGAGCTGGTAACAGCGCTCCCCGGCGTTGGGAGGGCGGACGCCGATGAGCTCGACCCGCAGCTCCTCGGCCCAGGGGACGGTCCGCAGCGCTGCGACCATGGCCGAGACCGCGGCGAGCGGCCGGTCGCCCTCGCCTGCTACCGCGAGGCGCCGGCCCGGCCCGACCGGGTGCTGGAACGACGCCGTCTCGTCTTCGCCCACCGGGACGAGCCACGGGAGAAAGCGGCCGCACCCGGCGGCGAGCGCCTCCACCTCGTCGAGGTCGAGCGTCGGGTCGAGCGACCACCATCGGCCGCCGTCCAGCGCCACGAACGGATCGGGTGCGGCCGGTAGCGCCCGGGCGAGGAGGAGCTGGACGCCGTCCGGCCCGGCCCGGACGACCCGGACGTCGGGCAGCGCCCGCGAGTCGTCGCTGTCCCGAAGCGCCCTCCACAAGAGCCTGTTCGCGCCCTCGATCCACTCGAGCAGGTGGGCGTCGGCGAGCGGCCCGAGCAGAGCCTCGGCACGACCGGCGCGCGCCGTCACCGCCGGCTGGCGCTCGCCGGGCCGACGCAGGCACTCCCCGATCCGGTGCAGGAGGCGGAGCCGGCGCGCGAGGGCGGCGGTCGCGAGCACGCCGAGCCCGACCAAGGCGAGTTCGTCGAGGTGGCGCCGGGGCGCGACCGGAGCCGGGTGCCAAGGGCCATCTTGCTGCCGAGCGACGGTCGTCGTCCTGGGCGCCGGCGGAGGTGGCGTCCGGCGTGCGGCCGCGGCGGCGCCGGCCACGGTGGAGCGCCCATCGGCGCCGCGCCCGTGCGACGCGACCGGGCGGTCCGGGCCGCGCCGGGCGACGTCGCCGGGGGTGGCGCCGGGAAGCACCAGCTTCCAGCCCGGGTAGATGAGGCTCGGGTCGGTCATCCGCCGCCCGTCGGGTTGGCGTCGGCCCATGTTGAGGCGCGCGATCGCCGGCCACTCGGCGGCGCTGCCGAGCTCGCGCGCCGCGATCAGGGCGAGGCAGTCGCCGGCCCGGACGACGTACCACGGTGTGTCGACGCGCGCGCCATGGGGCGCCGGACCGGTCTCGCCGACCGCGGCGCCTGCAGCGGCGTGCCCAGCCGCTCCGCGGGCCGCGACGACGACTGGCGCCGCGGCCGCCGAGGACGCGACGCCGAGCCCCGAGCCTGCGCCGATCAGCAGCACCAGCCCGGCGACCCGCGCCGCCCAGCGCGCCGCCCACGAGGTGCCGGACGTGACGCCGCCGCGCAGCGCGCGCACAAGCTGGCAGACGAGCGAGCAGGTCGCCCACGTCCAGGCCAGCCCGACGAGGGCGAGGACGGCGTGGTCCCAGAAGGCGGCACTCTCGAACGTGGCGGCATGCCAGTGACGTGACGGGGCCGGGGCGAGCAGCCACAGCCGGAAGAGGGCGACGGGGACCCCGCCAGCGAGCAGGACGCTCTTCACGAGCGCGACCGCCCCTTGCACGAGGGTGCAGCGACCGCCGCAGGTCCCCACGTCAGGACCTCCGTTCGTGTCGGTAGCGGGCGGTGACGGTGTAGGCGACGGCACCCCCGTCGCCGGGGGGCTTCTCGATCGTCGCGGTGCACGGCCCGGGCGCCGCGACGACCGACACCGCCAGACCCGACGATCCCGTGACCCTGGACGAACCGTCGCCACACGCGACGACGACCTGGAGCACCGGGTCACCTGACCAGGCGGCGGTCGCCGAGACGAGGCCGCCGACCGTCGTGAAGCGGTACACGGCCGACGACACGCCCGGACTCGCGAGGTCGCCGGCCCAACGGCTCGCGACGAGGGCGGACGGGAAGCCGGCGCGGCGCGGCACCCGGGACGGGTGCGCCGGCGCCGATGGGGTGGCTGGTGCTCGGTCGGAGGTCGCCGGGTCCGTCGTCACCGCCGTGGTGGACGGGGCCGTCGACGTCGGCTCGACCGAGGCGGCCGTGGTCGAGGGCGTGGTGGTCGGTGGCGTGGTGGTCGGTGGCGACGGCGCCGGTTGGGTGGGGGTCGTCGGCGGCACGTTCGTCCTCCTCGGGCTGGTGATGGCGGTGGTGGGAGACGTGCTCGACGCAGCGGCGGGCGAGCTGGTTGTCGAGGTGGTCGAGGCGCGCGGCGAACGGCCCCGCGTCGTGGCGACGCTCACGCCGGGCGTCGCGGGGTGGCGGTCCCCTTGGGCGGTCGTCAGGACGAGCGCCGTCGCGACGACGAGCGCGAGGGCCAGCCAGCCGGCCAGGTCGCGGCCGACACGCCGCGTGCGGCGGGCGTGGCGCCTGCGGCGAGGTCTCGCGCGGTCCGCTGCGTCGCCCCGTCGAGTGTCGGCGCGGCCGGGGGAGGGGGAGGCCATCGGCTCAGCCATACGCGAAGAGATGTCGGTGCACGCGAGCCACGCTCCCAGGCGGGGTTCCCGTTGCACCTAACGCGGCTGTGGCAGCGCCCGGTGACGCGAATCGCCGGGTGCGGTCCGGTCGCGGACGCACCGGCGCCCCGTGCCCCGTGCCCCGTGCCCCGTGCCCCGTGCCACGCTGGGAACAACGAGCTCGGGTTCTGCGTTCACGACCTTGAGTCCACCCGGGTGCCCCGCCCACTGCGGAGCGGGCCCGGGGGACCTGAGCCGGGGGTCACACAGCCGGTCGGGAGCGCGCCTGGCCGAGCGAGAGGAGTTGGAGATGCCTGCTGTATCGGTCGAAGACCTGCTGGTCCTGCCGCGAGTCGCGCGACCGGACAAGGCCGTCTCCACGGAGCGCCCGCTGCGCTCGGTGACGAACGCGCCGCACGGGCTGGAGGGCGAGGGCTTCCCGGTCCGCCGGGCGTTCGCCGGCGTCGCGCAGGCCGACCTGGACCCGTTCGTCCACATGGACCAGATGGGGGAGGTCGAGTACGGACCCGGTGAGCCGAAGGGCACGCCCTGGCACCCGCACCGGGGCTTCGAGACGGTGACCTACATGATCGACGGCACGTTCCAGCACCGTGACTCGACGGGCGGCGGCGGCCTGATCACGAACGGCGCCACGCAGTGGATGACGGCGGGGGCCGGGATCCTCCACATCGAGCGCCCGCCGGAGGACCTGGTCGCCTCCGGAGGGCTCTTCCACGGCGTCCAGCTGTGGGTCAACCTTCCTGCGTCGAGCAAGTGGGTCGCACCCCGCTACCAGGACATCGGTGCAGGCAATGTGCGGTTGCTGGCCTCAGACGACGGCGGCGCGCTGCTGCGGGTCGTCGCCGGGCAGCTCGCCGGCCATTCGGGGCCCGGTGTCACCCACACGCCGATCACGTTCGTCCACGCGACGATCGAGCCGGGTGCGCGCGTCGAGGTGCCGTGGCCGCGCGAGCAGAACGCCCTCGTCTACGTCCTCTCCGGTCGCGGCAGCATCGGCAGCGACGGGCGGCCCCTGCAGAGCGGCCAGCTCGCGCTGCTCGGGCCCGGCGACTACGTCGTCGTGTCGGCGGCCGCCTCGCAGGAGACGAGGGCCCCGAAGCTCGACGTCCTGCTTCTCGGCGGGGTGCCGATCGGCGAGCCCGTCGCATGGTACGGGCCGTTCGTCATGAACACCGAGACCGAGATCCGCCAGGCCTTCGAGGACTACCAGCACGGCCGGATGGGACAGGTCCCCGCGGAGCACCTCGGCGGCTGAGGGCGGGACGCGAGCAGGCGGGCCGTGCGCCCGGGGCGAGCCGCTCCGCTGGAAGCGCCGCTCAGAACGTGGCCGGGGTCGACCCCGCGGCCACCGTACCGTTGGTCGCGGGGACCGCGACGCACTGCGGGCAGAGGCCCTGGAAGACGATGTCGACCCCGGTGACGACGAACCCGTGCTGCTCACCGGGCGCGAGCGAGGGCGCGGCGTCGCCGATCGTGAGCACGTCGCGCAGCGTGCCGCAGGACGTGCAGACCAGGTGGTGGTGCGGGATCCGCGTGTTCGGGTCGTAGCGCTTCGGGCCCGAGCCCGCGGACACCTCCAGCACCTCTCCCATCGAGACCAGCTCGTTCAAGGTGTTGTAGACGGTCGCCAGGCTGATCTCCCGCAGGCGCTCCTGCGCGCGACCGTGCACCGCCTCGGCGGTCAGGTGGACGTGCTCGCCGTCCAGCACCTCGGCGACGACGCGGCGCTGCGGCGTCACCCGCCACTTGCGCTCGCGTAGTCGCTCCAGAAGATCGCTGATGGCTGAACCTCGAATCGGGAGGACCCCGCACGTCCGGGGTGCGCCGTCGGTCGCGATCCTACCCGTGACCGACACGCCGACCGGTCCGCGCACCGTCGTGCCGCCCCTTGGACCAGGTATTCCATCCGCCGGTGCCCGATCGCTGTCCCGGCGGTGGTGCCCGCCGTCCGGCGGAGTCGGGGTCGGCGGCTCGCTCAGCCGGCGAGCAGTACTCCGAGCACGAGGGCCGCCAGCGAGGCGATCCCGGCGAGGCCGCCAAAGGCTGCCAGACCCGCCTTCGAGCGCGCCCGCTGGTGGAGATAGGCGGTGATGCCGGCGATGGCGACGACCGCGATCTTCACCCCGAGCACGGCGTTCCAGGCGTCCGTCTGGCGGTTCGGGTGGGACGCCACGGCGCTCCAGATCCCGGTCGCCACCAGCGCGGCGAACGCCGGCCACTGCAGGCGCCCGAACGCCCGGGCGACGGCGCGGGGCGCCCCCTCGCCAAGCGCGCGGACGGTCGGCAACAGCCCCGCGATCGTGAACTGTCCGCCGACCCAGAACGCTGCGGCCAGCACGTGGAGCGACACCCGGACCGCCGTGGCGGCGCTCGCCAGCGCGGCGAGCAGTCCCGCGTCGTTGGCCCCGAGCACGGCCCGACCCTACCTGCGCACCGCCCCGGTGGCGCAATCCCGGCCGTTGTTAGCGTGTCAGCGTTCCGGCCGCCGCCGACGGGGAGGCACGACATCTCGACTGCCCTGCTCACCGACCGTTACGAGCTGACGATGCTCGACGCGGCCCTCAGCTCGGGCGTGGCCGGGCGGCCGTCGGTGTTCGAGGTGTTCGCGCGCGAGCTGCCCGCCGGGCGCCGCTACGGCGTTGTCGCCGGCCTCGGCCGGCTGCTCGACCTGCTCGGTGAGTTCACCTTCGGCGAGGCGGAGCTCGCCCACCTGGAGGCCGGCCGCGTCGTCTCGCCGCGGGCGCTCGCGTGGCTCGCCGGGTTCTCCTTTTCCGGCACGGTCGACGCCTACGCCGAGGGGGAGTGCTACTTCGGCGCGAGCCCGGTGCTCACGGTCGAGGCGCCCTTTGGCGAGGCGCTGCTCCTCGAGACGATCGTGCTCTCCGCGCTCAACTTCGACACCGCGGTGGCGAGCGCCGCGGCGCGCATGGTGGAGGCGGCGGGGGACCGTCCGCTCGTCGAGATGGGCAGCCGCCGCGTCCACGAGGAGGCGGCGATCGCGGCGGCGCGCGCGGCGTACCTGGCCGGCTTCGCCTCGACCTCGAACCTGGAGGCGGGGCGACGCTACGGGATCCCGACCGCCGGCACCGCGGCCCACGCCTTCACCCTCGCCCATCGAAGCGAGGCGGAGGCGTTCGGCACGCAGCTCGACGTGCTCGGGCTCGACACCACTCTCCTCGTCGACACCTACGACGTCGCCGACGCCATCCGCACCGGTGTCGCCGCGGCGAGGCAGCGCGGTGCGAGCGGGCCCGGGGCGATCCGGCTCGACTCGGGCGAGCTCGGGGAGGGGGCGCGCCAGTCGAGGGCCCTCCTCGACGAGCTCGGCGCCACGTCGACGCGCATCGTCGCGAGCTCCGACCTGGACGAGTACGCCCTCGCCGAGCTCCGCGGCGCTCCGATCGACGTCTTCGGGGTGGGCACGCGGGTCGTCACCGGATCCGGCGCTCCGACGGCGGGCTTCGTCTACAAGCTGGTCGCGGTGGCCGACGGCCCGGGAGGCGCGCCGATGCGGCCGGTCGCCAAGCAGTCCGTGCACAAGGAGACGATCGGCGGCCGCAAGCTGGCCTTCCGGCTCGTCGACGCCGAGGGCATCGCCCGGCGGGAGGTCCTCGCACTCGACGGCACGACGTCTCCCGCCGAGGTCGCGCGCACGCTCGCATCACAGGCCGGCACGGCGTGGAGCGCCCGTCCGCTCCAGGTCCGCGTCATCGACGCGGGCCGGCGGGCCCCCGGCGGCGGGCTCGACGAGGCCCGGGCGCGGGCACGCGCCTCGCTCGACGAGCTGCCACCAGCGGCACGCTCGATCGACCCGGGCGAGCCGGCACTGCGCGTCACGCTCGCCGGAGCCTGACCGGCCGGCCGGTCAGGGGGCGACGCCTCAGTCGAGGAAGATGTGGGAGATCCCCCGGAAGAGCTCGTCGGGGACCCGCTTCAGCTCGCCGACCGCGTCGGCGAGCGCCACACGAACGACCCGCTGGCCCTGGAGCCCGACGATCGTGCCGTAGTCGCCGTCATGCACGGCGTCGACGGCGGCGATGCCGAAGCGGGTCGCGAGCATGCGGTCGAAGGCGGAGGGGGTCCCGCCGCGAAGGACGTGGCCGAGCATCGTGACCCGCGCCTCCAGGCCGCTGATCGACTCGATCTCGCGTGCGACTGCCGTGCCGATCCCGCCGAGGCGCTCGTGGTCGTACTCGTCGATCTCGGGAGGGGGCAGCTCCAGCGTGCCCTCCACCGGCTTGGCCCCTTCGGCCACGACGACGATCGAGGCGTAGCGGCCCTTCGCGTGGCGGCGGCTCAGGTGCTCGCAGACGGTCTTCACGTCGAACGGCTCCTCGGGGATGAGGACCACGGCCGCCCCGGCGGCCAGACCGGCATAGAGGGCGATCCAGCCGACATGGCGGCCCATCACCTCGCACACCATCACCCGGTCGTGCGACTCGGCGGTGGTGTGCAGGCGGTCGATCGCCTCGGTCGCCACCTGGACGGCGGTGTTGAAGCCGATCGTGACGTCGGTCCCGTTCACGTCGTTGTCGATCGTCTTCGGGATCCCGACGACGGGCAGGCCGAGCTCCGACAGGCGCCAGGCCGCGCTGAGCGTGCCCTCGCCGCCGATCGCCACCACCGCGTCGATCCCGCGGCGCTCGATCGTCGCGAAGACGCGCTCGACCCCGTCGTCGACCTTGAAGGGGTTCGTCCTGGAGGTGCCGAGGATGGTGCCCCCACGTGGCAGGATGCCGCGGCACCGCTCGATGGTGAGCGGCATGGCGACGTCGTCGATGACGCCGCGCCAGCCGTCCCGGAAGCCGTACACCTCGTCGTCGTGACTGACCTCGGCCTTGCGGACTACGGCGCGGATGGCAGCGTTCAGGCCGGGGCAGTCACCGCCGCCAGTCAGCACTCCCATGCGCATCGCAGCGTCCTTTCTCGATCCGAGTCCTGGTGGCCGACGCTCGGTTCGACGCGCAGGCTCGCCGGCGATCAGGGTGTGCGCCTCCCACTCTATTGCGGCAGGCTGGAAAGACCTTCGAGGGTCCCGGCGCGCCGGTGAGGTCCTGCGGCCGCGCGCCAGCTGCGTCGCCCGGGCGCGGGTCGACGAGCGGGGGAGTGGGGCGCGACCGGTAGTACCATTGCCCCGTCCGACGAGGGACGCGAACCCGCGGGTGTCGCGCCGCTCCGCCCCCTGGAACCGGGAGAATGTCGAATGAGGATGCGCCGCTCGGCTGCTGCCGGAGGGGTCGTTCTCCTCGGTGTGATCATCGCCGGCTGCTCGAGCGCCGACACGGCGACGGCACCGCAGAAGTCCGCGGCCGCGGCGATCACCTCCCTCGACTCGAGCCCCTACCTCCAGCTCACCGAGTCGGTGTCGACCGATGCCGTCACCGGGTCCGGCACGAGCGTGGCGGAGACGCAGGCGATCCTGAAGAACGCGAGGCTCGTGATCTCGGCGAGCTCCGACGACACGAGCAAGAACCTCTCCGCCGCCGGCCAGCAGGAGAGCGTCGACGTCTCTGTCGACTACGGCTCGGCGACGCTCGCCTCGCTCCGGTTGATCGACGGCAAGCAGCTCTACTTCCGCCTCGACATCTCCTCGTGGTCCGTGCTCCCGATCACCTTGAGCCCGTCGACGAAGAGCACGATCTCCGAGCTGCAGACGTTCGTCGGAGACCGTTGGTTCTCGCTGCCGAGCTCCCTGCTCACGAACAAGTCGGTGAAGAACGACCTGAGCAAGACGCAGGCGACCCAGATCGACACCGCCCTGCTCCAGGCGCTGACGAAGAACGCCACGTTCAGCGCCGGCCCGGGCAGGAACGGCGAGACCGAGGTCGACATCTCGGGCTCGCTGAAGAACCTGGTGACGTCGCTGGAGCCGGTCATCGGCCAGCTCCAGCAGCTGGGCGGGGCGGTTCCGGCGGTCGGCGCCGCCAGCACCTCCCTCTCCTCGGTGGGCGGCGACTATCTCGTCAAGCTCTTCACCGACTCGTCGGGCAGCCTAAAGGAGCTCACCGCCTCGGTCGCCTCGAACGGCAAGAACGTGGCCCTCGACATGCTCGTCGGCCATGAGGCGACGCCGATCACGGCGCCCGCCGGTGCGACGCCGTTCTCGAAGAGCCTCATCCAGCAGTTCGTCCAGGGATTCGCCTCCACCTCGACGTGACGCCGGTGGCGTCGCGAGGCGGGTGCGCCCAACGGCGAGCGGTGCCTCGGCCGATTGCGCCCGGCGGGGTCAGCCCTCCTTGCGGCGGTGGACGACGCCGACGCGCGCCTGGTCGCGTGGGCGGATGATCATCTGGTCGATGTCGACGTGGCTCGGGCGGGTCGCCGCGAAGGCGATGCAGTCTGCGACGTCCTCGCCGGTGAGCGGCGTCATCCCGGCGTAGAGGTCTGTCGCCCGGCCCTCGTCGCCGCGGAAGCGGACGAGGGAGAACTCCGTCTCGACCATGCCGGGATCGACCTCGGTCAGCCGAACCGGCTGGCCGAGCAGCTCCAGGCGCAGGACGTCCATCACCGCTCGGACGCCGGCCTTGGCGGCGCAATAGCCGGCCCCGCCGACGTAGGGATCGAACGCGGCGACCGAGCCGAGCGTGACGATCTGGCCGTCACCGGACGCGATGAGCTTGGGCAGCAGCGCCTTGGTCATCCGCATCACGCCGAGGACGTTCGCCTCGTACATCCACGTCCAGTCCGCCTCCTTCGTCTCCTCCAGGCGCTCGAGCCCGATCGCGCCGCCGGCGTTGTTGACGAGCAGCCGGCACTCCTCGACACCGTCGCAGAAACGGACGACGGACTCGGGGTCGGTCACGTCGAGGGCGGCGAAGCTTGCGCCGTCGCCGATGCTCGCCGCCACCTCGGCGAGACGATCGAGCCGGCGTGCGCCGAGCACGATGCGAAAGCCCGCCTCGGCGAGCGCACGCGCCGTTGCCGCGCCGATCCCGCTCGACGCGCCGGTCACCACTGCGACCCCGCGGTCAATCGTTCCCACCGTTGCTGACCTCCCAGTCGGTACGGATGCTCCGGAGCAACCTAGTCAACAAGGCGCGGGCCGCCCCGGGAGGGCGATGACCTTCACCGCCGTCCGTCCCGACGATGGACCGGATGGCTGAGTGCCGAGGATCGTTGCGGGCACTGCACGGGCGTCGCCGCCCTTTGGCGGGTTCCCTCGCCGCGCGGGGCTGGGGAGGCTCCGAGGATCCCTGTCGTCCCCGGCTGGCCCTCCTCCTCCTCCTCCTCCTCCTCCTCCTCGGAGCGCCGCGGAGCGACGGATCTGCTCGTGACGTGCGTCGCGCGCCTCACCGAGCGCGAAACCCCGGCCGGTCGACCCAGCAGGACGCTGCGGCGCGCGCCGTCAGCCCCGAGCATGTCTGGTCGCCCTGGTCGAGCGCGTCGCGAAGGGCCCGGTGGGCACGATGCCGTCGTCCGGTCGCCACGCCGGAGCCGCTAATGACCCTCGGCGAGCAGCAGCCCGACGTCGACGACCGCGACGAGCAGGGTCAGCCGGAAGGGCAGGCGTGAGCGGGGGTCACGTGCCGCTTGCAGCGTCGCGACGGCGAGCACGGCCGAGACGGCGAAGCCCGCCAGCTCGAGCGCGCCCGGTGACCCGCGCCCGAAGGCGAGCAGGCCCGCGCCGCCGAGCAGCAGCAGTGCCGTCGCACCGAGGCTGCGCCGGCGGCCCAGGTGATGGCCGATACCGGCGACGCCGAGCGCCAGGTCGTCGTCGAGATCGGGGAGCACGTTGGCGAGGTGCGCCCCCACGCCGAGCAGGCTCGCGGCGCCGACCGCCCACCAGGGTGGCAGCGGCGAGGCGGGGAGGCCGAGGACGACGAAGCAGGGGAGCAGGCCGAAGGAGAGCGCGAAGGGCACGAACGACAACGGCGTCGCCTTCAGCCCCGCGTTGTAGGCCCACGCCGAGGCGACGGCGGCCAGATGGACGGCGCCGGCGCGCCAGCCCGACGCCAACGAGAGCGGCACGGTCGAGGTCAGCGCCGCCAGGGCTGCCGCACCGACGACGGGCCGAGCCACGAGGCCGACGGCGACCGGCTTGTCGGGGCGGCGGGCCGAGGCGTCGCGCGCCGCGTCGAGGAAGTCGTTGTGCCAGCCGATCGAGAGCTGGCCCGTCAGGACGGCGGCCCCGACCACCGCCATCCCTGCGGCACCACGGCCGACCACCGCGGCGTAGGCGACGCTCACGGCGGTGACGGCGACGACCGGCCCCGGATGGCTCGCACGTGCCAGCGCGAGGGGGAGCGGGGAACGTCGCGCGAGTGCCACGGGCGCAGATTCTTGCGCTCCGCGCGTCACGGTCGCTTGCGCCGCGAGCCGCCTACGCGCCACGTCGTCGACGCCAGCGCCCCGGCGCGCCCTGCCGGACCCGTTGGAGCCTCAGCTGCGCGCGCCGGCGGAGCGCTGGGCCGCCGCGGCCGGACCCCAGATGTCGGCGCACTCCCGGCAGGTCGATGCCGGGACCAGCCCGACCCGCATGCCGAGACTGAACAGCTGGCAGCCGACGCAGTAGCCGAGGGCGGCTTCGAGGAACGCCGGTACGGCGAGGAGGGCGAGCACGACGTAGGCGCCCGTCGCGTGTCCGTCGAGCCAGAGCGAGAGCGCGCCGAGGGTGAAGGCGGCGCCGATCATCTGTGCGAAGCGCTTTGGGGGGCCGGGCACCAGCTTCGCGTGCCCCGGAAGACGGGGTGCCACCAGGCGCGTCGCCAGCTGGCCGAGGGGGCTGAGGCGCGGTCCGGTCAGCACCCGGGCGACGAAGCCGTAGGCGAGGGGGATGGTGAGCCACGGCTGGCGTGCCGCCACCGCCACGACGGCCATCACGACCACCCCGGTCGCGACCGTCCGTGCGGCGACGTCGTTCACCGGGTTCGGGAAGGTGAGGAGGGGTCGGGCCACGGGGCCAGTGTACGCTGCCGCGAGCGAAATGTTGATAGATCGAGTCAGGATTTCCGGCCCGGGCGACGTGGCGGCGTGCACCCTCGGTCGCGACGCGGGATTGGCCGGGCCTTGTCCGAGACCTTGCCTGCGCTTTACCTGATCACCGCCATCATGGCGGTATGGACGCTCCAGCCGTGACGCGCCGGGGCGCGGTGCGTCCTCGGACGGCCCGCCTCTCAACCGGCTCTCGTGACCTTCACATGAGACTCACAACGAGCTTGCCGAGAATGTGGTCGTGACCCCCACCTCCGGCGGCGGCCCCGCGACGACCCCGAACACCGTCCGGGCCCCCCGGCCCGGCCAGGTCCGCCGACCGGCGCTCGCCGCCCACCCGGGCCCTGCTCGCCCGCCGGCGCGGCGGGCGCTGGCGCCGGCGTCGTCGCCGGAGCGCGCCCCGTCGCCGACGCGACGGGCCGCCCGCGCGCCGTCGCGGCGGCTGGCGGACCTCTTCCTCGCGCTCGCCGGCCTCGGGTTCGGGGCGACGCTCGGTCTCGCGGTGACCGCCGAGACCCGTGGCGCCCTCGTGGCGCCCGGCGGGGTCGCGATGGCGCTCGGGCGACTCGCCGGCCTGACGGGCGCCTATCTGATGCTGGTCATGGTCGTGCTGATCGCCAGGATGCCGTTCCTCGAGCGCGCCGTCGGCCAGGACCGGCTGCTGCGCTGGCACCGGCGCATCGGGCCCTGGCCGATCAGCCTGATCGCCGCCCACGGGGCGCTCATCACCCTCGGCTACGCGCAGGCGGCGCGTACGGGCGTGCTCCATCAGCTGTGGATCCTGATCGACTCGTACCCGAACATCCTCGCCGCCGTCGCGGCCTTCGGACTGCTCGTGGCGGCGGGGGTGACCTCGTTCCGCCTCGCCCGGCGCCGCATGCGCTATGAGTCCTGGTGGGCCGTGCACCTCTACACCTACCTCGCGCTCGCCCTCGCCTTCGCGCACCAGATCGGCACGGGCGCCTCGTTCGTCGGCCATCCCTTGACCCGCATCGTCTGGTCCGTCGCGTGGGCGTGCACCGCCGGGCTCGTCCTCGTCTTCCGGATCGCCCTGCCAGTCTGGCGGAGCATGCGGCACCGCCTGCGCGTGGTGCAGGTGCACGAGGAGGGCCCGGGCGTCGTCTCGGTCGTCTGCGAGGGACGGCACCTCGAGCGGCTGGCGGTGTCGGGCGGCCAGTTCTTCCAGTGGCGCTTCTTGAGGCGGGGGATGTGGTGGCAGGCACACCCCTACTCGATCTCCGCGATGCCGCGCCCGCCGTACCTGCGTTTCACCATCAAGGCCCTCGGTGACCAGAGCCGTTCCCTGGCGGCGATCGAGTCCGGCACCAGAGTGGCGATCGAAGGACCGTACGGCACCTTCACCCACCACGTGCGCGAGACGAACGGCGTCGTGCTGATCGGCGCGGGCGTCGGCGTCACCCCCCTCCGGGCCCTGCTCGAGGACCTGCCCGAGTCGGTCGACGCGGTCGTGATCCTGCGTGGGTCCAAGCCGGCAGACCTCGTGCTGCGCGACGAGATGTCCGCCCTCGTCGATGAGCGGGGAGGCCGGCTCCACGAGGTCGTCGGCCAGCGCGGCGACGTCCGCTTCGACGCGAGGGCGATCCGCCACCTCGTCCCCGACATCGCGTCGCGTGACGTCTACGTGTGCGGCCCTGACGGGTTCACCGCGTCCGTGGTCGCCGCGGCGGAGCGGTTGCGCGTGCCGGCGGAGCGGCTCCACACGGAGGCCTTCAGCTTCTGATGAGCGGTACGCGGCTCCTCCTCGCGTCCCCCCCGCGACCGCGTCCCACCTTGCGTGCGGTCGCCCGACGCCGCGCGCACGGACGTCGTCCGGGCGGGACGACGACGTGCACGGACCGGCGCAGGGGCCGGCGATGAGACGTGCCCCCGTGGTCCTCGGCAGCACCGCCGTCGGCCTCGTCGCCATCCTCGGCTTCCACACGCACGGTTCCACCGTCTCACTGGTGCAGCCGGGCGGGACCTCGCCGGCAGCGGGGTCGCAGGGCTCCTCGACCTCGCAGGGCTCCTCGTCGAGCGCGTCCACCGGCGCCGGGTCGTTGAGCTCGGGCACCGGCCCGAGCGGCTCGGTCTCGGGCTCCTCGTCCACGACGCCGACGACGGCCGCGTCGACCGCTGCCGCGCGCTCCGCCGTCGGAGCCGACGAGCAGACCCAGTACGGCGCCGTGCAAGTTAAGGTGACGGTGGTCGGCAGCCGGATCACCGCTATCCAGACCGTGCAGCTGAGCGCGTTCGACCCGCGCTCGGCGCAGATCAACGCTGCGGCCGCGCCGATGTTGCAGCAGGAGGCGCTCTCCGCCCAGAGCGCCAACATCAACGGCGTCTCGGGCGCGTCGTACACCAGCGCTGCGTACATCGCCTCACTGCAGTCGGCGCTGGACCAGCTCGGGTTCAAGTAGTCACCGAGGTCGTCACGCCGTCGTCCGAAGGTGCGGTGCGCCACGTCGAGCACGTGATGGGAACGGTCGTGTCGTTCGACGTCCGCTTCGCCCCGGCCCTGCCCGAGATGCCGTGGGTCGCGCTAGCCCGGGCGCGGGCGGCGCTCAGGCGAGCCGACGCCGTGTTCAGCACGTGGAAGGAGAACAGCCCGATGAGCTGCCTCCGCCGCGGCGAGCTCGAGCTGTCCGAGGCCCCGGAGGTGGTGCGCGACGTGCTCGAGCTCTGCGCCGAGGCGCGGCGGTGGAGCGGCGGCTGGTTCGACCCGTGGGCGATGCCGGGAGGTGTCGACCCGACCGGCCTGGTGAAGGGCTGGGCCGCGCAAAAGGCCCTGGGCGAGCTGGTCGCCGCGGGCGTCTCCGGGGCGCTCGTCAACGCTGCGGGGGATATCGCCTCCCACGGCGGCCCCGAGCCAGGCACTGCCTGGCGCGTCGGGGTCCAGGACCCCTTCGCCGCCGACCGCCTGGCGTGTGTCGTCGAGCTGACCGGCGCGATCGCCACCTCCGGGACCTACGAACGCGGCGCCCACCTCGTCGACCCCCACACCGGCCGGCCGGCCGCGCGGCTCGCGTCGGCGTCGGTCTGCGGGCCCGACCTCGCGCTGGCGGACGCGATGGCGACGGCGCTGATGGTCGCAGGCGAAGGCGGCGTCGACCTCCTCGCGGACCTCCCGGGCTACGAGGCCTACCTGATCCGCCTCGACGGCTCCGTCCGGCCCACCTCGGGCTTCCCGATCGTCGCCGGTGCCGGGACCTGATCGGCGGCGCTAGCGCGAGCCGTCGGCGACCTCGAGGATCGACCGCGACGACTCCCGCGCGTCCGGCCGGAACCCGACCGCCCTCGAAGTCGCCAACACCCGGGCCCGGGCGGGGATCGTCGTCGCCCTGGCGATCTCGGCGGTCGCCGCCGGCGATGTCGTGGGGACGCCCCGGACCCAGGCGAGGACGGATCCCCTGACCGGCCTGCTCAACCGCTCGGCGATCCGGGCGTTCGCCGAGCGTGAGCTCCTCCGCGTCCGGCGCGAGGGTGGTCCGGCCACCCTGGCGGTGTTCGACATCGAGGGGCTGAAGGCCGTGAACGACACCGGCGGCCACCTCGGCGGCGACGCCCTGCTCCGGCGCTTCGCCGCCGGCATCTCCGCCTCGCTCCGCCCGGGCGACGGCGCGGCACGCTACGGCGGGGACGAGTTCCTGCTGCTCCTCCCCGACACCGACGTGGCCGGTGCGGAGCTGGTGATGGAAGGGCTGGGGGAGCGGGACGGCCGGTGGTCCGCGGGGGTCGCCGAACGGCGCGACGGCGAGGACTTCGAGTCCTGGTTCGAGCGGGCGGACGCCGCGCTCTACCGCGCGACGTCAGCGAGGCGAGCGGCCCGGTCGCACCCCGCGTGACGGAGGCGCCGGCCGCCCGGCGATGGTCCGGCGTCGACGACGCCGGCGCCGGTCGTCAGCCCGGGTGTGGGCCCGCCGTCGGGGAAGGGTGGTGGTCATGGCCGTGGTCGTGGTGGTGCTGCTCGCGCACCGCCGGTCCGACGAGGCGGGCGAGGAGGTAGATGCCGAAGCTGATGCTGGTGATGAACACGCTCGCCTTGACGTTGCTCGCCTCGAAGCTGGCGAGCAGCCCGCCGTCGGCGGCGATCACGGCGAAGAGGATCGACAGCGCGGCGACGCGACGTGGGTTGGCCGACAGGCGCTGGGCCGCGGCGGCCGGGGTGATGGCCAGGCTCAGCACGAGCAGCGTGCCGACCACCTGCGCCGCGCCGGTCACGGTGAGGGCGAGCACGAGGAGGAACACGAGGCCGAGGCCGCGGACCGGGACCCCTCGCGCCGCGGCGACCTCGGGGTCGACCGAGGCGAAGAGCAAAGGCCGGTACCAGGTGCCCATGACGGCGACGACGACGGCGCCGATCACCACCAGCACGAGGAGCTGGCTGCCGGAGACCCCGAAGATGTTGCCGAAGAGGATGTTCGTCGCCGCGGTGGCGAAGCCGCGGTAGTAGCCGAGCAGGAGGATGCCGATCCCCATCCCGAACGCCAGGATCGCCCCGATTGCCGAGTCACGCTCGCGCTGGCGGGCGCCGAGCGTGGCGATGAGCGCGGCGACGACGAGCGAGCCGATGAGCGCCCCGGCGACGGGGTTGTTGGCGATCAGCAGGCCTGCCGCGGCGCCGGTGAAGGCGAGCTCGGCGGTGCCGTGGACGGCGAAGGCCATCCCCCGGGTGACGACGAACGGGCCGATGAGACCACTCGTGATCGCTACCAACGTCGCGGCGAGCAGCGCGTGCT
>Ga0307372_10002740_pt1 | contig 28752 bp, 18 predicted proteins | sample OX1MG_FD_202533 | JGI IMG/M metagenome (GOLD analysis project Ga0307372, IMG submission 202533) | Soil microbial communities from Risofladan, Vaasa, Finland - OX-1 | ecosystem: Environmental > Terrestrial > Soil > Coastal area > Acid sulfate soil | place: Finland: Risofladan, Vaasa | collected... | reverse complement strand
TACCACCGCCTGATTACGTTCGGATAACTTCGGGAATGTCTCATGGTCGTTCTCCTTGTTGATCTCTTACCACAACCTTCCCTGTATTCTCTCACATATGCTCCCCTGTACTCTTTGCCCTGACGGAAAAAAAACCCCTCGGTGTTCTTTTTCCTCGGTACTATGGGGGTTCCGTCGCCCTGCGTGTCTCCACGTGTAGGCGATCCCGCATTTACCCATATGCAACGTTGAGAATGTGTAGGTGCCCTTCTGTTCCTTACCAGGCTCCTTGCCTGTTACTCACCGGAGAGAGCGTTCCAGCAGCAAGACAACTGCTGGTATCTTTCCACATTTCACCATACCAAATGGGTCTTCCGGCATCATCACCTTTTGCGTGGAGTGATGGGCGGTGGGTACGCCGTGCGGAACTTGGGTTCGACAGTCCCAGTCTCACCGTGCATTCAGGATTTGCGAAACGAGGGTTTACACGCCTTCGTCCCTCTTCCGCTTTCGCGACATGCTCTTGTTCTCGTTGAGTTTCCTCGCTGAGTAAGTCGGTATCCTAGAGGTGTTTTTTTCTCTCTTCCTCTCCCGCGTTTCACGGGAATTTCATATGGATCGAAACGGCGCACATGGTGGCCCACTTTGTCAAGACACCAAAACCGGTTGGAATAAGAGCTACTTTCCTCCTTTTTTCACTGCTCTAAGTTTTCAATAGATGACGCTTATGCCTTGTGAAAATACACTTCGGCAGGCGTCTGGTAATCAAGGGCCTGATGAAGACGCTCTTGATTATAAAACGCGAAATACCGTGTTAATGCTTGACGTGCCTCTCGCGGTGAGAGGTAATCGTGAAGGTACACCTCCTCATATTTGACGGTGCGCCATAAGCGTTCCGTAAAAATGTTGTCTAATGCTCGCCCTTTGCCATCCATGCTAATCTGCACATTGGCTGTCTGCAACAGGTTGAGATACTGCGGATTAGTAAAATGACTCCCTTGATCACTATTGCAGATCACTGGCACGGCTTGCCCTAATGCTCGTTGCACCGTACTCAAGACAAAGGGCAACTCCAACGTCTGATCCAGTTCCCAACTCACGACAGAGCGCGAATACCAATCTAGCATCGCCACCAGATACATCCAGCCGCCTCTCAGGCGAATGTAGGTGATATCTATTCCCCAGATATGGTTGGGGTAAGCACTGCTGAGATGTCGTAACTAAGTACGGGTACACCCCTTCCTTCTGGTTGCGTTTACTCAGATTTGGCCCGGGATAGACCGCGGCGATGCCCATTTCCTGCATATATCGCGCCACCGTTTTCCGGTTGACTCCCCTCCCTTCTCGCTGTAATTGCGCAGCAATCTTGCGCGACCCATAAGCGGGCACCTGCGTGTAAATCTCATCAATCCGATGCTTGAGTTGCACTTCCTCAGCTGAGGGAGGCCGTGGCTGATACTATAAACTCGCACGACTCACACCCAACAGATCGGCTTGCATCCTCAATGGAAGCTCATCGCTTGTGCGCTCAATCAGCGCGAGCCGTTCCTCTCTCGTCAGATCAGTAACTTTTTTTAAGCCAGCTCACAAGGCGCTCGTCAATTTGCCAATTTCGGCATATAAATCGGTGAGCTGCTGCTCATGGGCGGCTTGTAACGCCACGGTACTGTCCTGCTTTTCAAAGAGGCTTGCCAGTCCTTCTAACGCCACTGCTCGCCACGTCTTCAGTTGGGTCGCATGCACTTCATACTCCGAGGCCAGCTGTGCTAATGTCTTCTCTTCTTTCAAGAGATCCTGAACGACTTTTGCCTTGAAAGCGGCGGTATATTGTTTTCTCATCATGTCTTGAGTATATCTTATTTTCACCCCTTTTCGTGTCTAAATTTCTAGAGCCATTATAGTCTGTTTATGACATGCAATATCACCATCCTACGACCTGAAAACCTGCCCAGTAGATGGGGTCGGCATAGGGACAAAGATCGGGATGTTCCTGTCCTGATGCTTCTGTACGAAGAAGCTGTTCAGCCTCACTGAGAGGATAGCGTTCTCCACGTACCGCGGCTTCAACAGGTCTCACTTGTACTGGAACCGATTCCTGGTTGGATGGTAGGTTCTTCCCCTGTGGAAGTGGTATACTCTTCGCGCTCCAGGTCTGCAATTCGCGATAGGTACACGTTCGTAGCCAGTGCTGCGCACGGGCCAGAGCAGCTGCCGGAGACTCTTGCTTCATCTTTGGAAACCATTCCTGTGCAAAACGCACCATGAGTAAACAGGTTGCCCGATCATCTACGGGCCAGAGTGTTGCTAACGCTGCTGCCGCCCCTGCCTGGATCATTCCCATGGCGATGCTGTATACCTCGTCCCGTATACCACGTTGATCAATGATGGCTGTCTGACAGGCAGAAAGAATCAACAACCGCAATCCGTGTAGATGCGCTTTCCCGCTGAAGAGATCTCGCAGCGTCAATTTCTCACCTCGGGCCAGCAGCAATGCTGACTCCGCCGGGTGTTCGCTATTGAAAATACCATGACATGAGACATCAACAACATGACCTGTATTGAGCGCGTACAGCAGCCGACGACGTGTTGCCCGCTGTTGTATCCAGGCCTCTGCATGCATTTGATGCTGCCGCGCAAGGGATGCCAGCGCAAACGCCTCCGTTTCTCCCCAGGGAAGTGGACGATTACCTGGTTCGGGATTGCCCAAAGTATAGACATCTGTATGAGGCATAGGAAACATGGTAGACGCAGATTGCGTATTGCGTAACAGTAAGCGGGCGTTGGGAATGATGCTTGTGATGAAGATATCGCCAAAAGTTTTTCCTGGAGATACTTCTATAGCCGACAACGGGAAGGCTGCCAGCATGCCGCAAGGAATAAGCGTAATACTACGAATCCCCTTCTTTTGCAGCCATGTTGCTAAGGAATGGACAGCGAGTTTTCCCAGTATATCCAGGCCGCGCTGCAATTCATAGCGCAGAAACAGTGTTTCAAGTCCGCGTGCTAATCTGGTAGAAGCGCTGGTTGTAAGTTCATGCATGGGAAGGTCAATGCTATCGGCGAACTCAGCCGGGCGTAATAAGTCCTGGACAGCCCGATCAAGCATACTATCTATTGTTCTCCCGGCGCAAAGCGCATGCAGGAATGCTGCTTGATCTCGAAACGTAAAACTTCCGGGGGCAATAGAGCTGGCAGGTAATAATGTGAGACCTCGACGTTCTTGCGCCCAGGCAAAACCTCCTACGATTACCGATTCTTTATTGTATTCTGTCCTGCTTTCGATAAGCTCACTGATCCATTCTTCGGTAAGATCAGGCAGATTGAGCAGATCAAAATGCGCTTTCGTCTGTGTAGCCGGTTGCGAGCTGAATGCGGTAAGAGCAAAGCCGCCCCAGGGAGTGGCTGCAAGATAGACAAGCGCATGATTAGGTCCACACGACTCCGCTGCTTGCAAAATGATATCAGCATCCACAGAAGCAGTGAAGAAATCCGCAGGGTCCTGTGCCTGGCGTATTTCTTCGACGATCAGATCAAATCTTGCCTTTGCCTTCTCATAGATACGAGTGTGTTCCAGGTCGATATATTGGCGTGTCTCAGAATCAAGATCGGTAGCCTGATGAGATTGCATGTCCAGTTGCGCTTGAATGAATACGCCGCGGGCGTCTTCGTAGCGCGTTCGTCGGTCGGGGTCTCGAATTCTATGGGGGTGCGCAGTGTCAATGGCAATCGCCTCCGCCAGTCCACGAGCGCGACCGCGCTCGATCACGGTTGCGGCTTCCGCAAGACGTGAAAGTTGTACAAGGGCAAATCCGCCGCTGATAGCGGCCTCTCTCCCTTCTTTCAGGATCACATCACGCCCAACCGCACCCGCTCCCAGCGCTATCAATAGTTCTTCCGCGTCAAGTGCAGCGCGATAGGCCCGGTGCGCTTCTTCCCAGCGACCGCGTCGTGCCTCGATAAAGGCTGAATTTAGCTGTGTCAGGCGGTACTCACGAGGAAAAGCTTCCAGGGTATGAACCCTTAAAGCTCGCCTGTAGCATGTGAGAGCATCTTCGTCGTTGACTGCCTGATCGCCAACCAGGCGTTGACTGTAGACCGCCCCCAGGTTGTTTTGTAGTCTGGCCCAATCGAACGGAAAGGCCTCGAACGTGAATATATCCAGGGTACATTGATAACAGGCAATCGCCTCTTCCAGGTTTTGTTTGCGCTCTCCTTCTATACGCATCCAATAAGCATTCCCCAGGTTGTTTTGTGTCAGAGCATAGTCTCGCGGAAAAGCCTCACGGGTGTAGGTTTGCAGAGCGCGGCTAAAGCACGTAATAGCTTCTTCAAGATTCGTAGAGCGTTTTCCCTGCGCACGCCCCATATAGACCGTCCCCAGATTATGTTGAGCTGAAGCATAGTCTTTAGGAAAAGCCTCGCGAGTAAAGACCTGCAAGGCTCGCATACAGCAGTTCAGGGCCTCTTCTTTATTCCTCTTGCCTTCTCCCATCAACCGATCGTTATAGAGTACCGATAAAGTATTTTGAACCTTCGCGAATTGTTCGGGGAAACGCTCCAGAGTGTAAATCTGTAAAGCAGAGCGACAATGAAGGATTGCTTCTTCCACGTTAGCGCGGTTTTCCCCTTCGATTCGCTCACGGAAAGCATTACCGAGGGAAAGCTGAATAGTGGCATATTCAGTGGGATGCTCTTCACGGGTATACACTTCCAGTGCCTGCAAGGCATATGCAATGGCCTGTTCTATATTTGTGCGTCGTTCACCAGTAAGACGTTCGCTATATGCATTGCTCAGGTTGTTATGGAGGCTGGCATAGTACAAAGGAAAGGTTTCGCGAGTAAAAATCTGTAAGGCACGGGAGCAACAGGCAATGGCTTCTTCTATGTTCTCCATCCGCTTGCCTTCGATCCGTTCATTATATACAACCCCAAGATTCAGTTGGATTCTCGCGTACTCCTGGGGAAAAGCTGCCGAGGTATAGCCCCGAAGAGCCTGCGAGTAGCAGAAGAGAGCTTGTTCCAGATTGGCTCGTCGCTCTCCCTGTATCCGCTCTCTATAGATAAGTCCCAGGTTGTAGTATGTTCTGGCATACTCTTGTGGAAACTGCTCGAACGGATAGAGGTGTAAAGCGCGATGATAACAGTCAATCGCTTCTTCCAGATTTGCCCGTCGTTCTCCAACCAGGCGTTCACTATAGATGGTTCCCAGATTGTTCTGGATGATCGCATACTCCTGGGGAAAAGAACCGGGGAGATAGACCTGGAGCGCACAGTTATAGTAGGAATTAGCCTGTTCTAAATTCTCGCTGCGCTTCCCTATCACACGGTCTTGATAGACTTTCGCCAGATGAATGTGAGCTTTAGCATATTGCAAGGCATAGGCATCAATAGTATAAACCTGTAACGCTCGCTTGTAGCACTGAATAGCCTTTTCAAGCATCTCGCGACGCTCTTCTATCAGGCAGCTCTGGTAAGCTATTCCTAAATAGTACTGTATTAAGGCATATTCTTCAGGGAATGCGTCTAATGTCCAAACATGCAAGGCGCGGGTATAACAGCAAATGGCTTCTTCCAGGTTAAGGGTCTCGCCAATTGCCAGTTGCTCACTGTAGCAGTTGCCCAGAGTGCGTTGTAATCTGGCATACTCGCTGGGAAAACGCTCCTCTGTATAAACACGCAAGGCTTCTGTGGCGTGGGCAATAGCTGTTTCCAGGTTAGATCGCTGCGTTCCTTGTGTGCGTTCATAGTAGAGGAGGCTCAAAAGACTGTGAGTAGCCGCGCAGTGAGTGGGGTATTTTTCGAGTGTAAAGACGTGTAGTGCGCAAGTGCAATCAGTGATTGCCTCTTCCAAGAAAGGACGACGCCCCTGTACTTGCTGGTCGTAATACGCAAAGCCCAGGTTATAGTGTGTTTTAGCGTATTCCAGAGGGAAAGCATCACATGTAAAGACCTGTAAAACACGGTGATAACAGATAACGGCTGCTTGCAAATTCGCCTGGTAATCCCCGGCTTTACCGCGCCTGTAAGCGATGCCAAGATTACCCTGTATTCTGGCGTACTGGTACGGGTATCGCGTCAAAGTAAAGACGTGCAGCGCAGTTTCCAGACACGCCTGCTGTTCCTGTTGGATAAACGTGTCAAGTTCACCGGGAATATCGTTGTATGCATGCCAGAGGAGCCGGTGCAATTCGGCACGTATTTCTTGCGCAAGGTCTGTTTCCTGACGCGCCTGGGCAATGGTGTCGCGAAGTAATGGTACCTGTTCATATGCCTTCTCTTCACTTCCGCGCTCTTGCAACTGGTTTTCCTTCTCCTCAAGCCAGCATGGAAGGTCAAGCGCGAATCCGCCATAGAGATTGACATATGCTTCGCGAATAGCATCCACTGTAGAGCCACGCAAACGAATATCCTGCAAGAGGTGAAGGTGGTTTTGTACCATCTGTACAGGTACAGTCTTCTGCTGTGACAGATTCGGTTCCAGGGAATCAGGAGCAGGTGCTGTGGCTTCTTTTGCTCTTTGTTGTTCGAGAATGGCTTCGCTGTTCTGACTGAGCAGTTCGCGGTGTGTTTCAAGGAAGCGGCGACTCTCGCGAGGGTCAGGGATATGGAGCCAGTCAAAGAGAGAACTCATACGCGACGCGCTTTCTCCGTAATAATTACGAACCTATTTTTGCATGGTAGGCTTATAACAAATTGACACTACATCTGCTTTCTCGGCATCCGTGTGGAAGTGACATATGCTCTTATGAAACAGAGAATGTAGTCGGAAGAGACGGCAGCGGCATACTGGTGGTACGAATCGTCCTTGTCGGGATCCGCATAATCGCTGACCCCTTTCACCAGCAAGGAGCGTGTGTCAGGAAATTCCACGACCGTGCGATAGAACGTTGCCCCCTCCATATCAAGAGCTATAGCTCCACGGACTGGAGTACGTATCTCCTCAAATGGTCGGTCGCTGCGAACGGCACTCCCGGAGGCCATCGGAACAAGATGGCGTCGGGGTGTCAGGGGGTCTTTAAAAGGGAAGTCTGCTGTACGGTACAGTTTCTGCACTGTTTCTTTCTGATATAACGAGCCGTCAGGATTTACATAAGGGTCTGGTCCTTTTTGTAACTCAGAGAAAAGCATTTTCCAGTGAGGGGCGTGCTGTCGTAGCTCCTGAAGGGAAACATCATCTATGCAAGGGGTATCATCCCGCAAAAGTGCCTCGAGGAGCCAGTCGCGCTGTTGGTGTTTCGAGATGGGACGAGGCAAATCTGCCACGGCAGACTTCCAAGCATCAAACAGTTGCGCAGATTGGAGAACATCCGGGTCGGGTCCGTAGGTGTGTGTATCATAGAGTTGCTTCTTGCGGCCTCTTCTGTCAAGCGTAAATTTGCCGGTATCAGAACGGAAGGCTCGTTCGGCAACAATGATATCGCCGAGTGCAGCCGCCTCCCTGTTGGCTGCACAAATTCCTGCCATAGCGGTAAAACGCGGCCTGAGTTCAGCCAGTGCCGCTTTCAAGTGGAGGCCGGTTTCTTCAGGTCCGTAGTTGGGAGGCCAGGTAACATAGAGCGTTAGTGGCTCCCCACTGCTATTCTGGATTGTTGTGGAACGGTATTCGCGTCTGGTCTGGGAACCAATGGTAGATTGGAAATCAACGTGACACAGACGAGTTGTTTCCTGGATAAACGTTTCTACCTCTTCATCCATAGCGCAGATAACACAAACATCACAGGCAGTATGCGTCTGTTCTCTTCTTTGCTTCGCTACCGCGGACGTGCTGCCTGGTTGGGATGCCGGTCCTGTGTGGCGGTTTTTTGTCGTGCCGACGGGGGAAAGATCGCCCATGCTAGCGTTTATACCAGGCTGTGGCGACAGGGGAGCAATTTCTTGCTCTCCGTCGCTGAGGAGCTTTTGCATGTGTTCAGCAACTGAGTGCCATACCTTATTGCGTTGTGTTCGGGTCATGGCATCAAGGGGGTTGGAGGGATCATTCACGGCCTGAAAGGAAGCCAGTTCTGAATCGTTGAAAGGGCAGTGGCTAAGAATCACGCAGAGGATGATAACGTTCCCCGCATGTGCTTCATTTAACAATGAAGGGAGTTCGTCATCCGCAATAGCCTGCGAGGCGAAAAAGTTTGTACTGACCAGCAAGACAGCAACTTTTGTAGATTGAAGGGCGTTATGCGTCTCCTCGCGCCAGTTTGCTCCGGGCTGAATCTGTGTCTTATCCCAGATGTGCAAATGGGCTGTTCGTATATAATATGACAAGTGATCATGAAGTTCCTGTAAATATTTGTGGTCTTCGCGGCTATAACTGATAAAGGCTCTATTTCGATGCGGATCAGGTGAAGTGGATGAGTTGTTTGTTTTCTGCGTATCAGTCATAGTATAACTTCTCCTACAAAGGCTTGAGCTATCTTTTCTGGATAGTATACCAGTTTCTACTTGTGTTTAGCCAATCAGATTACCCTTCTGCACACCTGGAAGGGGGGAATGGGAAAAGTTCAGGAAATAGTTTCTACATCCTGCGCCACAATCTGAGCCGCCTGTGGTTTGATTTCTGCCAGGAGTGCCTCAAATGCCTCCAGTCCAGGCTCGTAACGCAGTAAGGCAAGTATCTCTGCTATTTCGTGCCGACGTGGACTGTGTAGTTCGTCAAGAATATGTCCCGCCTGAAGCAGGTAAGCTAACGATCTTCGATAGTCCTTCTGGATGCGATAGACACGGGCCAAGTTTCTCAGCACGACCGCCTCGCTCCATTGATCTCCAATTTCTTGAATGACACACAGGGACTGTCCGTAGTAGCTACGCGCTGTCTCCAATTTTCCTGCTTTTCGCCAGTAGCTCCCCAGATTATTCAGTGTCGCGCCTTCTCCGCGACGATTGCCCATCCCTTGAAAGAAGTTGAGCGCCTTTTCATAGGTGTGTTGAGCCTCTGCCATTCGTCCGAGTTTCTCATAGAGATTACCGAGGTTATTGAGGGTGGTAGCTTCCTCACTGATGTCCAGGTGGAAGTGTAAAGCTTGTTCGTAATACGTTAACGCCCGCTCTGGCTGTTTCAGAGTGCGATAGACGCTACCAAGATTGTTGAGAGCAATTCCCCGCAACTGGTCCCCTTCCTCTCCTTCGATCTGATTACAGTACCGCAAGGTTTGTTCATAGCAATCAATGGCCCGTTTCGGCTGATCCAGTGCGTGATAGACCTCACCCAATGTATTCAGCATAAATGCTGCTCCCCTCTGCTCATCTATATCCTGAAACAATCCCAGAGCCTGTTCGAGTTCTTTGTACGCTGCCTCCTTCTGACCCAGGTGATGATAGATGCTGCCAAGCTCGGCGTGGATGTGCGCGGCCTCGATTGGCTCCGGGTGCCATCGCTCTAAAGGAAACAATTGCTGATATAGTTGTAACAGGACCGTACTTCCACCGCCTCGTTGCAAATCGGTAAAAAGATGCTCACGCACAATCAGGGCATAGCCATTTTGCCATTGTTCCGCCTGGCACCAGTGCCAGACCGCCTCAACGAGTTCTGGGATGTCACCGATGAGTCGTTGTCTTTGCTGAAGCGAGCCGGTCAATGCCGCCTGACGTTCATAGTACCGGGCAGCGATCGTATAAGCCCGGCGAATTTTCGCACTGTCTGTCTTCCCAGGTTTTACCATCACATGATTACGCACATATTCACTCATCAAGGTGTGCGGTTGATAACGGTCCTGCTGTACCTCCAAGAGACCGAAAGCCAGCAAACCATCAAGGGCTTTCTGCAAGAGAGGGAGCGGTTTCTCAATTATTCCAGTAACAAGGGTGTGTGCAACATACAGAGATACTGGCTCGCGAAAGATCGCGAAAGCAAAGAGCAGGTCACGCTGCGGCTCATCAAGCTGATGAAAATAGAGATAATCCAGGAAGGAGAGGAGATCGTAATCGCCGATAGTTCTCCGGTACTCTAGCAGAAAAACTTCCAGGCTTTTCTTTTGACGTGATAGCAGATCGGCCAGTATAGCAAGCGCCCTGGGGTGTCCTTGCCAGCGTTGAACAATGGTAGTCAACGTCATTAAGGGTGCCTCGACGTTCCGACGTTGCAGCAGCAAGATACCCTCCGCCACGTCCAGGCCATGTACAGGATAGATTTGCACATGGTCCGGTGAAATAGTATCAGATTGAACAGGCCACGTATGGCTGGTGAATAGTAAGCGAGTGCTGCAAGGTTGGGTATGAAGGAGTTGCAGCCATTCGGCCAGGCCGGGAAGACGAGCGTGACCCTGCATATTCAGCAGGTTCTCGAACTGATCCAGCACTATCAGGCGTGGGATACCATCTACCACATTGAACAACAACCGTGCGAGTTCTTGCGGAAGGATAGCATGGTGAAGCTGTGGGATGAATGGTGGTCGTTGACCGGGTTCTCCGGAAAGAGTACCCATGATATCATCTATGGTTGTCGCAGCATCAATCTTCAACCAGAGCGCCTTTGCCACAAATGGCCCATTCCCCGCACGGCGCTGGTCTTCGGCATAATTATAGACCTGCTGTGCCAGTGTTGATTTGCCGACACCGGTCATCCCATTCAATACCAGGGCAGTCGTATGCGGCGAAAGGAGTTGTGTATAAAGATCATGAACGGTCTGTGTACGTTGGATGCTATCAGAGGAAAGTGGGTCAGGAGATTGGATGAGCCAGCGATATGACCATTGCTGTCTGTGTCTTTCTCGCAGAGGCTTGAGTACCCTGCGTAGCCCTTCGACAATGTTCTCAATGGCATCTTCACGCCTTAGCCATTTTGTAATTGGTCGGAGTTGTTGATCATCAAATGGGAGCGCTTGCAGTTTTCCAAACGGCGTTTCATCCCAGAAAGGGCTTGTGCGCAACAGAATAGGAATGAGGGATATCTCCCCATTTGCCTGTCGCTGCAACGCTGTCTGCAATTCCTGACTACAGCAGAAGTCGGTGTCCAGTAAGTCCGGGCTGACGAGCAACAAGATAATGCTGGCATCTTGCATATAGCGGCCTATCTCGCCAGTGATCGGCTCGCTCTGCCACGCATCAATATGTCCAAGTCGCTGGAGGATGCGCAATTGCTGCTCCAGCGTTTTGCGCAACGACATATCGTTCTTCGACGGCGCATAGACAAGGAGAAGGTTGATGGATGCTGTTGACAGTATAGACATAATAAGGCCATTTCTTGCTACAAGTCGCCCAGTTCTTCCAGGCGTGCCTTTGCATCCTGGAGACCACGTTGCGCTTCCATATGCCAGTTGTTCCAGCTTTGCATATTTTCGCTCTCGTTTGCCACTTCATCAAGTTCTGCCAGCGACTGTCCAAATTTCTGCCGGGCATAGCGGGCTTGATCAAGGCGTTCCTCATGTGAGGCGACATGGTAGCTGAGGTGAAGGGCGAGACTCCCCTGATCAATAGCCTGCCAAGCAGAGAGCAGAACCCGGTCACTCTCATCGTCTTCGCTAAGAACAAGATCGCCTCTATGCATTGTATCAAAAGGACTGAGGGACTCGAAACGTTGCTGAAGCGCACTGGCAATCAAGGGGAAAAGTGTGCTGGCCGCCAGTAAAGCAGCATCAGGTTGAAGCCGCTCAATCAGCAGTTTCTCAATGGCGGTTGTTAGCAGTGCCGCTCGTAAACGAATCTGTTCGGTTTCTGTAAGGTTACACACCTGTATAAGCTGCTGGATTTCATCCTGACTAAGAAGAGGAAAGCTATCAGGTATGAACAGGGATTGATGGAGCCGACGTACCTTGTCAGGAAGTATCGTGATATGAAGATAAAGCTGTGCAACAGGGATATGATGCGAAGCGAGAATATCAGTTAGTTCACGAGCAAAGATATTCCATTGCTGATCAGATCTCGTTTGTTCCGTCATAGTACCGCTTTTCCTTTTTCTTCAGCCCTCTGGACAATATTATACAGGATTACGCACAATGAGACGAAAGCCCAGATGTTGAATTCTTTCGCCTGTATCTGCGCTACGCAATTGCGTGATAAAACTTTCCTCAAACGGGCGCACCCTCTCCGAAAAACGTTGGAGCGAACCACAGGCAACGCACGAGTCACGATGCTCATCTTTATAAACATATTCTAAAATGCCAGAGCGCATAAGCAGCTGATGAGAGAATAAGCGCGTCTGTGCAGTATGTGAATACGACCTGCTGCTCAATATTTGTTCAACGCGACGTAATAGAAACCGTGCGTGCGGATGAAGGCCAGGCATAGCCGCGACCTCTTCTACAAAATCATCATGCGCAGCCACCTGATCGAAGATATCCAGAGCTTTGCGCCATTCCGCCAGCGTTGGCAAATCAGTATCCCTTCCCCACCACCCACTCAACGTCCGCGCCTCGTGGAATAGCAGGTGAGTCATAAAAGTCTGCCGGATAGTGTCTATGGTAAGTTCCTCTGTCGTCACACGTGGACTGTGTTTCAATCGCTCCAGATACCATCTGCGATCAAACTGACTATCCATCGTCTCACACAAAAAATATTCTATCTGTATCTTCGTGACTGGCAACCAGGCCAACGCATAATTCGTTTCAGGTACAACGACCAGCGGAAACCGCGTTTTTGGCTCGACCTTGACGAGAAATGGTAATTTCATGCTCACTCCTGCGGACGGGCCGCGGAAAGTTGGTTTAAGAACGAACTCACAATGGGTTCTACGTCGCCCTCGTTCTGCAAAATCGCCCGATGGCGTAGCCAGGCATTGAGCATTTCTCGATGCGTAGTCACTACCAGAAGACGGTCTAGCAACGGAGAGTTTACGAAATCGCCCAGGTCCAGAGGCATCTTGTCGTCTGCCAGTAGCACCACCACCGTCCCCGCTTTAAGGCGATCCAGAATTGGACCAACCAGAGGTAAACGCGGCAATGACGGCATCTGCACAGGTGCGGTTCCAGGCGAATAGGCCGACGCGAGGTGTCCGACACTATAGGTTGCCACATGTTCGCCATGCGCGGCCAGCGACTGGTAAAAACGCATAATGATATCCTGGTTCGCTACCCCATGACCATCTATCGTCATAGGCACAATCAAAGCCACTTCGCGCCCCTGGTTCGGCCTTCCCGCTTTCCCAAGCTCAATCGCCCAGATAAGTGCGTCAAGGATGCGTTTCGGATGGGCTTTTCTGGGCAATTTCCCTCCCTCTGGCTCCTCACCATACGCGGAATTAATAGTAAACATCACCTGGGCATCATAGGATTGGGCCATTGCGAGAAACGCTCCACCTCCGGATACATAATCATTGGTAAAGTCACGCAAAATCTCGGAAATCTCCTGCATCTTCCGAAAATACGTCCAATAATTCTCCTCGTTGAGTTGTTTAAGACTGGCTTTTGGTTTCTCCTTGATAAACTCGTATTCATAGCTATCGTCTTCAAGATATGCGTAAACCTCAGATGGTAGACGTGGCAGTTCGCTATCATCAATGGTTTTCAGGAGTTTATCGGCTTTGGTAAAAACCACAAGAATATTCTTCCCTTTGATGGAAATATGCAATTTCTCCATTGCCTCTTCATACACATCAAACAGGTCTCGCATTGAGTGACCCGTCTTCCGCTCTTTCATCAGGTCGGACAGACTGATGATAAACCAGATCGTATTGACATTGTGGAGCGCACGCACATGTTCTGGCTCACTACCAGCTTTATCGAGTACCTCTCCCGCCAGATCGTAGGTCACGAAGATGTGTGACTGACCAGACGGGAAATTACTGAGTAGCAGAAGCAATGGCGTCGGGCGTTCTTTCAGAGGATTCTCACCTAATAGAGTCTCACCCAGATTAATTTCGCCCGACTGATCCATTGCATTCCATTTAAGGAGCATTCTGCTTGTATAAGAATCAATTGCTTGAGGAAACGCATTTAAAGCAACCTTGGAGAGAGATTCCGCCGCCAGTAGCAAATTGGAAAGAAATGCTGTCTTGCCGTGGCTCTTCAGGCCAAAGGTTCCCAGGCAGATAGGGCTACCCTGCAAGGCCGCGGCAAGATATTTTTTTGGCAACTGCTGCCCACAATTACTACAAATGTCGGTTTGTCTAAACTCATGCATCTCCAAGCAATAAGGACACATAATTACCACGTCGTTAACCCTCCTTGAGAGACTCGTTGAAGTATACGCTCCAATACGAACGGTGTGTTCTCGTCCAGAGTGACAAGTTCGCCACGATAGGGACGCCATACTCCGAGAGCAGCAACCCACAGGCGCGTAGCCCACGGCTCGTACTCCGCCCAATCATAGTAATCAATAATAGAATTGGCCGTCACAATCAGAATAAAACCGATCTGCTCTGCTGGATAACGCTCCAACAATGGACCAATTACCGGAACCAGTTTCCGTTTATCCGCGATTTCTCGCTCTTCCCTGATCTTTACCCTGTTACGCACCGTCGTCAGAATTTCTTTATTACCCAGACGATGGAGCGTGAGAGTGATATGCCGCCCTCTGCCCTGCCGCCTTTGCTCCGCGAATCTTAACAAAAAGCGAAGCGCCATGCCACATGCCTTCTTAGAAGAGGCATCAACCATCACCAGGCCATAGAGTTCGCCTTCTTTCAGGCTCTCTACCTTGCCATCCAGCCGCAACCGCAATGCGCCTATCATATGTGTGATCAATGCTTCTTCATGCTGGATTCCTTGCAGCAGCGTCCCGGTTCGGGCAGGTTCAAGAAGCCGGTGTTGCTCTACCTCGATCTGGGCCATAGTCCACTGATACATACTGTTCCCCGCAAAATCGTCTTCACGCGGTTGGAGAACGAGCAGTTCCTGCTCAAATGCGGCAAATTGCGGTGGCAAAACAGGTGCAGGTTGAGCAGGCAAGTTCTTTTCGCGCTTTTTAGATGCAGCCATGACAGACATCTCAAATGCGTGGAAATCGTCGAACGGTTTTCTCATAGTAAGAAACAGACGGCGGAGCGCCACTGAACGCCTGTAACGTTCCAACCACACCAGAAAAGGTGGTATCTCTTTTTTTTGCAGCTTATCCAGTCCTTCAAAAAGCTCACCATCGGGATCATTGAAGCGACCGAACCACTCGGAAACCTCTGCCCGGCGGAATAGAACAACAAGCAGTGGAACAATCTCAGTCCAGGTATCAGCCTGAGCTATAAAAGTAGGCAGAAGTCGCAATAATGTTCCAAATTGTCCGTTCGCTAAAGTAGAAAGGTCATTCTCGTAGAAATGGAACAACATACGTGTACAGGCCATACCTATCTTACGGCTGGCACGTCGCAAGGGCGCAGAGCGGGTGTTAGACTCTTCTGTCGCCCCCGGCAGCATCTTTTCGACGAGCTGCACTGCGTTTTCCAGATAGTCCAGCGACAGCGCCATGATACTCCAGAGAATAACCTGCGCCAGATTACAACCCTCGTGCAGAAAATCCGCGTCAGCAAACTTTTCTAACCATTGATCCATTTCAGCAGCGATACCTTCCGGTGAACGAGAAAATGCAAAACCGCTATACCGCATCAGATCATCCCAGAGTTCGTGCGTGGTACGGGAATGCAGGAGAGCAATTACGTCCTTCCTGATCTGTGTTTCCAGTACCGCAAGATGCTCGACGCTCACTACCTTGACAGATGGCATGGGCGTCCGCTCCTTTACAGGTTCCGGCACATGTTCCGACGAAGGTAACATATACATCTTATCTCGCCACTGTTGCCGATCTGGAAAAGAAACGAAATCAGCCAGATCCAAAACTGTGTCTGTATTGAAAATCACCACATAGTAACATTGATCCGGCGCATAACCCTCCTTCTCAACCGGCGCAAAAATTGGCATCAGGAGGCTCGGACGCCTTACACCTGAGAGGACCAGGTTATCCGAACCAAAGGGCTTTGTTTCTTGCCCTTTGCGTGGCCCACTGCTGAAAAAGCGTTCGTGGCTGCTATAGCCGAGCCAACGCAGATGTACTGGCGCTATAGCGGAGATACGCTGGATAAAGGCAAAAATCTCCTTGCGGTCGTTTCTGTTGCTATCAACCAGCAGAATGCCAAAACGTGTGGCGGTTGGTAAATCCAGTACCATACCATCCATGATGTAGGCATGAACGATTAATGCATGCGCCATCCTGTTCAACATCAAGTCGCGGGATTCCAGCCAACGAAAGAGTGCGGCCCGAAGTTTCTCCCGGTCTTCGAGTGTTGCGTCGTTTACCGCATTCAATAGAACGGGATAGACTGCTTCGTACCAACGCCTCCGGGCCTCGTAATCTATCGTCGGGCGCTGACCTGTATCCTTTTCATCCTTTTCATCCTTTTCATCCTTTTCATCCTTTTCATCGTCTTCGTCCTTTTCGTCGTCTTCATCCTGACCCTTTTTGCCACGCGGTTGATACGGTTGGGAAGCGATTTCGAGCCAGCATTGCAAAGCATCAATGGTAAAGTCGAGTGCATCACCATTCAAAAGTGCATCTACTTCGATATGCTCTTCCAGCGTTCCTGTTACCGCCAATCGTTCACCGCCAGTGAAAAGATTGATATAGTGAACAATGCCTCCCAACGTTATGTGATGCGCCCGCATTGCTATTGGAACTAGATCGAGGAGCGGATATGCGGACTGATCTAAAAACGGAGCCTTAATACGCGCTGATTGATCAAGAAGATAGTTGAGAGCCATATGGCCCATCTGCCAGAGCAAACTCTCCGTAGCCTTGCGATTGAGCCAGCGGTAGACCAGGCGCGTCATGTCTCGAGGCCGCGTCTGGACGATCTGCCACACCGCTTGCACGAGTACCATACGCATACGATTTTGCCAGGAATTGACCAGCACCTTGATATCTTCCTGCACAACTTCATGGATGGACGAATCGTACTCCGCGAGTACAGCCTCTTGCTCGGCAGGGCTCAGCTTTTTAAAAGGGCGCTTGAGAACCTTTTTCCAGGAAGTTGGATCTGTTTCGAGCGAGTTTATCAGCAGTTGTTGGTACTGCTGAAACCTGCGAGCTGATTCCTCCTCAATCAGTTCCTCGTCGAATGTGTGGGCGCTCTGAGCCATCTCTGTGAGGAGTTCGCGTAGTTTATTGAGGAAGTCTGCCCGGCGCTGGCGTACTGAAACCATAACGTCTCTGGGATCGTTTGCTGCTTGTTCGCGGTCCCGGCCCTCCTCGTGAGCTTGCGCAACTGCTTCGTAGATATACGCAACGCTTGTTGTAGCCGCCCACTTCAAGTCGAAATTGCCACTTCGACACCAACTCTGCAATACTGCCATCACAAATTCGAGGTGTTCGCCTCGTTGAGCAATCTCCGCAAGAATAAAAGCAGATGTCAGCGCCACAAAGGCACTATCATCGTAAGCCAGTTTTCTCAGCACCGCATCCAGTTTTCTCAGATGATAAACCCCAACCTGCGCAATTGTATGCGCAATAACGCTGCGTAGATGTTGCAAATCGTTCTTTAGCTGTGAGGTATTATTGCGCGAGTTTCTGCTAGATTGTTGTGCGAGTCGCGTATAGGTATCACTGAGTCCTCGGAGAAACCCCACAAATCCCTGGAATTTTGTTTCTCCCTCTTCGGGATCAATTAATGACCAGAGTAGGCGCTGGAAATTTTCGATTTGCGCCTCTACGTATTGACGGTAAGCGCGATTCTGAAATTCCACCACATTGAAACGTACCTGAAGTCCCAGTCGGGTGTGCATCTCGCTAGTACCAATGCGCCGGGGATCAATAAATTCTCGCGGATCATCCATGCCCTGGTGGCGCAATTCATTGACCGAAATAGTATAAATTTCTTCCAGTAACGAAACTTCCAGACGATCAAATAAAACAACCATGAGTGCATAGAGTTTGTGATTCATTGTCTCAAGTTCGTTAAACCAGACATGAGCAACGTCGGGCGAGAATATCTCCTGACAAAGCCTGTCTATTAGCTCTTGCGTATCATTCCATTCCGCACTAAACAATTTCCGCAGAACCGCAAACGGAATAGAAGGATTGATCTCCTGTTTGATCGCCAGTAGTTTCTCACGCCTGTTTCTGTCTCGGTCTGCTGAAAAATAGAAATCTATCAAATTCTCAATAACCTTCTGCCGATCTACCCCCTTCGTGTATAGAATAGGAATATCAGTTGTCTGAAGGGTCTCCAGGGCCGGTCCATCAAGCGCTGTAAAAATGAACCAGGCATGCGTGAGGTCTTCATTCAAATTCAGAAAGCGGTTCTGAAGCTCGCCCAGCTTCATAAGTCCCTGGTCAAACACCTCATCAAAAAAAATCACAGCGTTTTTCGGAAGATTCGGATTATGGATCACTTCGAGGATTGTGCGGTTTTTATCGGTAAAATAATAGAAATTTGGATTTTGAACAAATAGCAATTGCCGTGCCAGGTAAAGCGCAGTCATCATTTTGCCGCTGCTCTCCGAACCGGCAACTACCAGCAAGCGCCGACCTGTACTCGCCTGAATTTTCTCCGCAAACGCATCATATTCTTGAGGCGGGACGAAAAGCCGAATAATGTTGTCCAATTCCGTACCATTTATGCTTTTCAGGCTAATGATATGTGGAGCAAATTCGACCAGATGCTCCTTCGCGTCCTTCTCAATGTCTTCCCGATATTGGGAACTTGAGTTATGAATCTGTTGCCCTTTGTTATCCAGGCGCTCTTTATCACTTGTTGCCTGCCGCACTCTCTCAGCCTCTTGTCGGCCATCCCCATCTTCTTCAACCGTAGAATGCTTCGCCATCTCTTGCCCATTTCCTTCAAGGGAGAAAGCAGGAGCCTGTCCATCATTGTCAGGCCACACCTCATCGCCACCCTGTATGGGAGCGATTTCATTTGCAGCCTCTTGCTCAGAAGGCGCAGCCTGTGGCGCGTCGGTAGGAGGGAGATTCGAATTTTGAACTTGCCCTGGGTTGTCGCTGACATTGTTTTCTGATTCTGATATACCCATCACTGTATGGCCTTCTCACTGAATAATGTACAATAGAGCATGAAAGTAAATAGAAATATGTGACACGCAATTCAATCACTCTGCTGCAAGCGCTGCTTCGGGACAAAAAAGACCTCGTCGGGATTCACACCGGGTCGGCTCTGTAACTGCGGCATCCATCCCTCGCGCCTCCCCTGTGGCATATTTATTTCACAGCAGGCTAGGCGGAACGCTTCACCGACACTCTCCCCGGCAGCCAGCGCCTGGTAGAATCCACGCGAAAAAGCTGCGGCTGCCCCTTCACTGATAGCTTCACTCATGCCAATGACACAGTCAATATGCTGTGAGATTACCCCGGCCAGTGGTTGCGTATAACAGGCATTCAACACAACGCAGCGCAGTGTGTGCTTGAACCTGACCAGCATTTCTGCGAAACCCTGAAACGACACACGAGCTACTTCACCGTCCTCCTGTTCAAATGCCAGGTCCCCTGACGAAAAACCATGTCCCGAGAACTGGAGAATGTGCGGCCAGTGGAATAAAAGATAAGGAGCAATATCTCGTGGGCGGGTTGCACCATAATCGTGTACAACAAAACAGCCCTGATGTTCACGTGCGATACGTTTGATCTCTGTTGCCTCTGTTTCAAGTCGTAACATCTCCAGTTTTTGTTTTTCCTCTTTGTTCACAGGGTTTGCTTTGAGAAGCAGCACCTGAACCGGAAACGCAGGACGCTCTTCTCGATGCTGAACCAGATACAGGCTGGTAGTGCTGGCTTGCATACCTGTAGAAGCCCACTCCTGGCTCTGTCTGTGGGTGAGATAATATTCTAACTGAGCTAGCGCCCCCGCGATTGCAAGATCATGTGTCAGTACACGCTTATAAAATGCCTGCATGAGTTCAAGCGTCGCGTCGGGAGTAGATGTGGAAGCAAAGTACATCGTGAACGGAACATTGAGTTCTCGCACAGCTGAAGCAAGTGGCGCGGCAGTATGCATATTCAAGATAAGACAACGCAATTCTCGCTGCCAGCTCAACAAATAGCCCAGATCCTTCAAATTCAGCGTCTCACGGGTCAGTTCTAACGCGAGTTCGGGTCCACACCAACCACTGTGATGCCAGATATGGAATCGCTTGTTCGTATTTTGAAAGCCACTGAGCAGACGCCGCCAGTCAAAACGACCTCGCTCCACCTGCAATTCCACCTGGTCGGCATGGCTGTTTGCGAACGCTTGCACGATTTGTTCTTCTTTATCTGGGTAAAAAGAGCCAGTTTTCCCGGCAGGTTCAGCGATAGTTAACAGTATACGAACAGGAGTCTTTCCTCTGAGTAGCAAGGGTGGTTCAACGCCCTCCCTGTCAAGCAGTAGCAAAGGATGGTAGAGCGCCAGAAACTGGAAACCATCGTGTAGCCAGCGCCAGGGCCAGTCAAGCAGCTCAAATGGCACATCAAGCAGCAAACGATCATAATACGTCCGCCGATATGCATCCAGGATCGCGTCGGCGAAAAATTGCTGAAAGAGCCATCTGCCACATTTTTCAAAGGCAAGAGGCGGTAGAGAGCAGACCGGTATACGCAACTCGGCTTCCATTGAAGCTGTAACGACATACTCTGACCGATCTCTGCGAATTGAGAGTCTGAAATCTCGCATTGGCGTTACCACTATTCAAAACAAGTTTACTACAATACAACTCAAGAAATGATTAAAAACCCGCCATTTCTCTTCATTAAAAAGACGCATAAACTCTCTTTCACCTGTCAAAGACTAATAGTACCATCTGAGAGAAACTTCAACAAGCATCTAGTACTTTAGTAAATATGGGTTATATGCTTGAAAATTCAAAATATATGGTATATTATATATCAAAGAATATCAAAAGACCAGACCTATCTATTGTAGCGAATCTGGGCGATTTTTGTAGTTATGCATTGAAAAGTGGACTAATGAAAGGTCGCAGAGGCAACTATGGCCCTACCATTCACCTTCACAACCGATAAAACCGGATTTCCCGTTGTAGAAACACCGGACCTCCCGTTTGCAGTACTCTGGCTACCAGTGACGAAAATACAGTTTGAGCATTTTCTCGTTGATACAGGCATCTACGACAATGACTGGTATCAGGAGATTTTGCAGAAATTCGACGGGAGGGTCTCCGCGGGAAGTGGTGGTATCTCCAATTACTGGCAATTGTTCATGACCGGTATTTTACCTCGCGAGGCCCACCAGTATGCCGAGTGGTGCGGCTATGGCTTTGATTTACCTACCTCAAACCAGTGGAAAGACGCAATTCGCTGTTTTGCTCGCTGGCGAGCAGATACCGCATCTCTCAATGCACTTCTCACGATGCCTCAACTGAATGAGCGTGCCCGCTTGATTGTGAAGACGCTTGATACTGTAACACAGGAAGATGCCTGGCAGTTGAATGGCGGCCGGTTGCTGTGCGACCAGATGGGTATGCGCCTGGGAGTGATGGAGATTGCTTATGAAACCAGTCAACGCTCCTCTTTCTGCTGCTGGGGACAGCCAAGCAAGCGTTTGTATGGTGCAATTAGCGACCCTCTCCGCGAAACGGAACCCATGCATTTTATTAACCGAACCGAAGGAACCCGTATGAGACACGGTGGCTTTCGCCTGATACGGAGTAAGTAATTATGCCTGATATACGTGTACAACATGTGATCTTTACGCGTGTAGAGCGCCTGTACTCACCGAAACACGCCAGTGGATATCAAATTGTTTACCAGTCTCCATCTCTTGGGAATGAGACGATTCAGATTGAGAAGCGCCTTCAATGTTTTCAGTCGGGCGGCCAGAACATTGATCGTTATCAATTTTTCTGGATGGAGAATGATCGGGCTGTGCTGGCGAAAAGCGTCCCTCTGTTCAGGCCGAATCGCGAGATCATTGACGAATATCAACGTGACGCCTTTCTCGCTCATGCCCTCGTATTGAGTAGAGCGGACCTTGCTCAGGTAAGAAATGATCCTTTCGCTATTTTCGAAGCAGCCGAGCAAAGCAAGCTTTTTGCTGGGAACGAGGAACAGCTAGTAAGGTATCTGCAACAGGCCGCTCCCTCTGAACAGCTTCACGTGCATATTCGCAAAAAACAACAGGCACAAAGTTTTCTCGGCGATTGGCCCAGAGGTGAGATCAGTAAACTCTATTTACTTGGCTTGCAGGCTCCTACGCTGCTTCAGCAGAGGCAATCTTTATTGATGCTCACAAATGATACCAGAGAAGTTTATACGTTGCTGAGCGCGTTGCTACTGCTGCTTTTGCCATATGAGCGGACAGCGTGTACATTTGATACCTTTGTAGATGGGTGCTTCCCATCTGCTGGCACATTCTGGGCAATCGGCAGTACCAGACAGGCAAGTAGTTCTGGTTTTCTGCCCATTCGTCTCTCAGAGCGACATGTACAGGTCAAGGGGGATACTGATAACTCGACAGATTCTAAAGTACGGGCGTACTCGGAGTGGTTACAGCACTCGCTACAAAGCTGCACCGACTTTGAGCAAGTGAATGAAGAAGTATATTCGGCCCAGCTTGTTGCTGATGCGTTTCTCGCCAAAAAAGCCCTTCCCAATGAGCAACTCAATGAGCGAGCACTGAAACACTTCTACACGGCCAATGCGAAATCTATACAGCACATTCTGACTCAAATCTTGAGCAATTTTTTTGAAGCTCCTCTTGCTAAGGAAATCGTCGGTGTACTTGAAGCTTCTCGTCCACGGCAAGAGATCCTCAGTATAGCGGCGCAGGAAATATGCGCCCCGGTCACACTGGCCTGGGTTATCTATTACTGGCGCTTGAATGAACAGGCTGAATTTGAACACTGGGACGACCTGCTCAAATTCGCTGAGCAGGCTAACTACGCTCCGCTACTGCTCATGACCAGCCTGAAAGTACATTCAAGACTGCCTTTCCAGCAGAAATATGAAAAATTGCAGGATAAGGCTGTGCAATCTCTCTTCAACAAAGAGAAATTGACGCCTGTACTGAATGAACTGCTGAACGCTAAAAATCGCCCCGCTCTCTTTGAAAAAACACAACGCGCCTTGCCGACAACTCCGGGGGCCAATTCATCAAAAGGATTTGAGCTGACGGATGAGGAATTTCTGACGCTGGTTTCTGCCATCCTCCGCAATAATGTGGGCAATGTCCTGAGTGGTTTTTTTGCGCAGCGTATTGCCTTGCTACAAAATAAGAAGGCGCTGCGCAGCCTGGCAAAAGATGTAAGAAAGAGTTGGAACGTTCCCCACGATTTTGTCAATGCACTGGAGCAAAATCAGTAGTGTGTTCACAATGGAGAGTAAGATATGACAATGCTCAACCTGGTTCGAGATTTTCTAAGCGATATTGTTTGCCCGCGCTGCCTGGAGCCGCTAAAAAATTGGAAAAATGCGCCTCAGCCATTTCACTGTCAGAACTGTCGCTGTATCATTCCGCTATCTTACCTGCGTGAGGTAAAAAAGACACCTCCGATCTTTGTACAGTTGTTCGGTTTGACAGGCGTGGGCAAAACAATGTTTCTAGATATGCTGCGACTCCAGCTATACGATATGGCTAATTTGTGGTCGAGAGCGTTCGCTTCGCCAATCACGCAGCTGGATATGGATCATAGAGAGATTCTGTTGACCGAGCGAAGACATGGAACCTTGGCTTCGAGTACTGCCAGTCGTAGCAGGGATCAGAATGAAGTCTACATCATGCAATTAAAGAATATGGACCGATGGAATTCTCATTTCCTTGTACTTATGGATTTTTCCGGAGAACAATTCAATACGTTGGAAATTGCTGCGGAAGATATCCCATTTCTCTGCCGGATTCCCGTCACAATTATGTTGCTAAGCATGCCCGATATGAACAGGCAAGACAAAACAGTGGAAAGCCTTATGGATAGCTATATCACTACGCTCAAAAACAATGGCGTCAATTTTTCCAGAACACAACGTCATCTCATCATCGTTTTTAACAAAGCAGACCTCATTCGCAACTTGCCGCCGGAAATCAATGATTATCTTCAGCGTGACCAAATTTACACGCTGCTGAAAAAGAATAAGCCGGTTGATATGAGTGGCGAACATTTATCTGCCTATCTCGCAGAAATGGCATATATCAGCGACAAACTGGCTAACTGGGTCTGGAACTCTGTACCAGGTGGGCGTGGCATGCTACACAGGCTACAGGAAAATAATATCAGCGCACGTTTTACCATTATGTCCGCGACAGGTCACGAGCTTACCAACAATGGGACAGGTTTTGAGCCTGTTCCACGGCGGGTACTCGATCCATTCTTCTGGTTAATGGAAGCCCATGTGCGCCAGTAGCAAAAAGCGATGTAATAGTGGCGTCTCTTCCTTTTTCTCCTGTGGCTCGAACGAAATAGCGGATTTTACTGCCTTCTGAGCAAGGTGTATTTCTGGCGATGCAGGGAACATTACCTTGATAGCGGTGGTGATATCCAACTTTTCACAGAAGATTATTCATTCCTGTGCTGGTGTCTCCGTTGAGTTTGTCCCTATGCTTGTTGAAGCCTGTTCTTCCACAGGGAAGAGCATCGCCAGCACTTCAGAGGTCGCGGCAATCATCAATCGTTTATTGGGTGCCGGGACGTTCTCCCAGGGAACGCGAGTAGTTTCGCGTGTCTCGTAACTGAAATAGGGGGCCAGACGTTCATAGGCTTCGTGGAACAGCCTGGCGACGGATTCGGCATCGGGCATAGGGGACCTCCTTACAGGATGAGGGGTTTGGGAATCGCCCAACAGGTTTTTCTTTGCCAGTTGCCAGTAAAATTGGCCCATTGGCGTCAATTCGGCGGGGTGATGACGGATAGCTGCGAAGTACAGGTCTTCGTCGAATGTTGGACGCAGCAAACGTGCGACCTGATAGCGTTTGAAGAGCTTAAAAATGGCGATGTGTTCGGGAAGACCCTCGCTATGAGTCACTTCGTAGGAAGGGTCAAGAAAGTAGTGATGATCGAGCGTGGGGAAAAATTGCGGCAAGCGGCGTAACTCCTCGTCCGCAATGTCAGGTGTGCAATAGCGGACAGGCGAAAGCCGTGTCGCATTCGATTTATAAATTGGGCGCTGATCCCAGGGGCCAAGAGCCTGCTCGACATAGCCGTAGATCGAAGCTGCGGATACATGCCCCCGTATGTCGCTCGCGCCGCCTTTGAGCGCCCCGATCACAAGATGGGTAAAAAGACCACGTCCATTCTCCTCAAGGGCATGTTGATTAGCTCTAGCTGCCGCTAGCAGCGTAATGCCTGGGCGGAGGTAGAGGTTTGCTATATCTTTCATCTGGTCGGGTTCACTGCACTGAAGGGCTGACACCACTGCGGGAGCAAACTCCGAGTGCAAGATGAATAGTGAAATAGCCGCGTTCTCTACCAGAGGATAGCTACAGGCGGTTACACGCTGAATAAGTTGTAAGGGATCAATCGTTTCGTTTTCTTCACCCTGTGATACGTCTTCTCCAATGAGATAGAGGATACCTTCTGAACGCAGAATCTGAATAAGGGACTCTCGAAAAATACATTGTTCCAGATGTGGTAAACTAGATCAGAAAAACGACTCTTGGAGACAGGAGAATGGAACAGACCGAGAAGGTCAAGACACACGCTCACCATTCGCGAGAGAAAGGGTTCACAGAGCGGGGAAGCAGATACCTCTTATGGATGAACAAGCAGCCTTGCAAGAGGCAATTGAGAAGTTGTACGCAACCTTTACTAACTATCCTTTGCACCATCCAGTCATAGGCTGTACATGCTGCGTTTCCAGGGCCGATCAGGAGCACATTGCCTCCAAAGCGCTCTGCCAGTTGGACGGCTACGATCTGGAACGGTTTGTATGGAAGGCTATGAGCACCTGGGGAGATGTGAACGACTTCAGATATTTCCTGCCGCGTGTGCTGGAATTAATGAGTTACGCGCAGGAGCGGAGAAACTTGCCGGATCTCTTCATCATCTTCGGTAAACTGAGGTATGGGCATTGCGAAATGTGGCCGAAACAGGAGCAGGAGGCGATTACCAACTATTTGCTAGCGCTCTGGCGCTGGATACTGGCGGGCCATCCGGGACGCGAGGAAGATAGGTTGGTGGCCAGTGCGTACCTGGAAGCGATGTTAGATGGGATCGATGATTTCGCGCCATACCTTCACGCTTGGCGAGATATGCATATGCCGTCTTCGTTAGGTCAACTTTCCGAGATGATACGGAATCACTCCTGGGGCTGCCCGTTAGCACAGAACAAGCAGATCCAGGCTTGGTTGTGCGAGGATGGCACCAAGGAGATGCTGGAAGAGGGATTTTACGCCTATATGGATGAGGACTGGGCAGAGGAGTTGGCGGTGGCGGTGTTGGAGTGGTTGCGAACACCCTCACAGCAGCCCCACTCACCACAATAGAAATTCCTCCATGAGCAATTTTGTCGGGAGAAGCGTGCTTTTTCATAGATTTCAGCAATCGGGACTATCCTAGATGGCTGGCGAAGAACATCTGATATCCACGAACCACTTCTCCAGGGCTGGCAACCGCCGAAGATGGGCTTCCACCACACACATTGCCTCCTGAGACAATTTGACTCCCATCTGGTAGGTTGTCGTCACCAGTTCAACCACAGGATGTTTTCCTTTCCAGATCATCGAGGCGGCATACTGGATCACAGCCTCGACGGAAGCAAGCAAGGCTCCATTCCAGTGCTGTTCTAAAATGCCCCAACACCGTTCAACCGGGTTGTATTTGCTATGATAGGGCGGATAATACGCGAGACGGATACTGATATGATACCGCTGCACAAATTCCAGCAGACGCTGCATGAACTGGGTGCGCCGACTCTGATTTTCCGGTCCATTATCCAAATTGATGAGGAGCATCGTGATCTGGGAAAAGCGTGCTCGAACCTTCTCCCACCAATCTATCAAACGATCCATCAGGCAGTCACTGGTCACTTTCGAGGTCACGCCGTAGAAAAAGACCTCATCGGTGGCGGGTAAGAAAATGCCTACAGGGGTCACGGTGGCTTCTGGCTGAAAATCATGGTCGGCAGCCTTGGTTGGGACTCGACTCTTTCCTCCTCGCGCAAAGGGGCCGACTTTGACTGCGGCCTTCGCATCCATCGAGATTCGTAACACCTGCGTGTTGGTATCCGCCTCCTCGTTCATCTGCTTCACCTGGGCAAAGATGGCATCAGTTTCGGGCAGTTTTTTTCCCGTCAGGGCAAAGGATGCGTCGTGGCAGCATGAACCCAACGCTCTTCGAGCGAAATGAGATACGTGCCGCGCTTGTGTTGGAAGCGAAAACGTTTGAGTTGCTCGCTTTGGACGACTGAAGCCTCGTGACGCCTCTGTCGCCACTGGACCCGATCAAAATGCGCGGCCTGTTCGCTCAGCTGAGCTTGCCTGGCTCCAACCTGCTCCCACCAGTCGAAATAGGCCACAGAGCGTCCATAGCGCAGAATATAACTGTTCCAATTCTTGCGGCCACTGATGCGGCGATAGCGCGTTTTGAGAGCGCGAATGCTGCGTTCCATCTCGTTATTGGTGCGTGGGAACCCTTCCCGATCATAGCATTGTACCAGGTGAGGACGCAGGTTGGAAAGCACGTGGAGCAACTGGGTGAGACAGGTCTGCTCCAGTTCCGAGAGCGTGCCATCCACCAGCTGGCTCGCCATCTGTTCTCGCCAGGCATCCAGACGTTGCCCCACTGTCGCGTTGCTCACGCTCGCGTTGGCTTGTCCCCAACTCCCATCTAGAATGTGTTCGACAGCGATGACCCAGTGTTGCATCCGCTTCAGCTGTGCCAGTGGCTCAGCCCAAATGGCTCGCGAGGCTCCAATCGCTTTGAGGCGTGTCACTTTCTGGGCTACTCCTGGACTTACCGCCGCCCCCTTTTTTCCAGCCGTTCCAGGCTGGATGCAACTTCCTCTAACGCTGTACCTGCCGCTACCGCAGGGTACGCGAATGGTAAGGTGCCATCGGCATTGACTGCTGTCAACACGCCCAGTGCATACTCATCCACCACCGCAAGTTGCTCGGCTTCGGCAGGAGACGCAGCAGGAAGCTGGTCTTTGAGTTGCTTGCGCACCGCTTTGACCTTGCGCTGCATGTGCTTACGCATGGTCGTCTTGACGGAGCGATCTGCTTCAAAGGCAGGTCGCGATGCTTCGCGCAAGGCATGAAACTGGCAAACCTGATGCGGCACGTCTGGCCAGAGGGATGCGACCGCTTGCAGTTCACTTTCCTGCGCATCCGTGATAGTACCCAGGACTACTACCCCTAACGCCATAACAGGGCTCAGCAACATTTTCATGACGACGGTCTCTGAGGAGGTCACCTGTTCCGCGGTCAACACGCGTCCGGTCAAGGCATCACGCACCAGATAGATCGTCTCGTTGCCCTTGTCCGGTTGGATACCGTCGATGGAGACAATGATGCCCCCGTTCCTGGCTACCTGTGCGAGCCAGAGCTGATCCTCTTTGGCCTCACTACTGGCTCGTAAGAGGGTACAGTACGCTTCAAACAAGTACAAAATTTCGCGCCGCGAGATCAGTACTCCCAATGGGGCCAGTCGTCTCAGCAGTTCCTCATGCACTTCATCGACCGTCTGGTGCTTTCCCAGATGCAACTGTCCTACCAACAGCACGATATCCAGTCCATAGGTAAACCCTGGCAGCGCTAACGCATCGGCTGCCGCACTGCGATACGTCCGTTGGAAACCTGGGCATTGGCGGTCCGGGCAGCGATAGCCCGCGTGGATCAGTTTGATCACCCCGTCCAGGGTCACGACATGTTTTTTGGTAGTGACCCTATAAAGGGGTGACAGGAACGCGAGTCGTCAATAATTCTTGAAACGACCAGCGATGATCGGTCAGCCCCAAAGCCATCGCTGGCGACCGGTGGTGATAGCGCTGAACGCC
>Ga0307372_10002737_pt1 | contig 28762 bp, 36 predicted proteins | sample OX1MG_FD_202533 | JGI IMG/M metagenome (GOLD analysis project Ga0307372, IMG submission 202533) | Soil microbial communities from Risofladan, Vaasa, Finland - OX-1 | ecosystem: Environmental > Terrestrial > Soil > Coastal area > Acid sulfate soil | place: Finland: Risofladan, Vaasa | collected... | reverse complement strand
GGTCGCGCGTCGCGCGCCCGCTCGCATGGACGGTGGTCGGGAGCGTTGTCGCGTACTTCGTGTTCGGTGGCAAGTCGTACTACGCCGCGCCGGAGGTGCTGTTCGCGCTCGCAGCGGGCGCCGTGCCGTTCGAGGCGTGGGCGACGCAACGCAGGCTGCGGATCGCAGGCGTGGCGTACGGAGCCGTCTTCCTCGTCGCGCTTCCGATCGCCGTCCCCCTCCTCCCGCTGAAGACGGCGAATGCGCACGGGATCATCAAGGACAGAAGCGACTACCAGGACGAGATCGGCTGGCCCGAGCTCGCCGATCTGGTTTCGTTGAATGCGCGAGGCGTCGACGTCGTCCTCGCGAGCAACTACGGCGAGGCTGGTGCGCTCGAACTGTTCGGCCACGACCTGCCGCCGGTCGCCTCTCCCGACGTCACGTTCCGCTATTGGCGGCCGGCGGTCTCGGGGCGGCGCGCGCTGCTCGTCGGCTTCTCGTCCACCGATGCGGCGTTCTGCAGTCGCTTCCTCATCGTCGCGCGCATCCAGATGCCGGTCGAGAACCAGGAACGCGGAGAGCCGATCGCGAGGTGCGACCTCCGCGCGAGCTTGCCGAGCCTGTGGCCGGCGCTCGTCGCTCGCTTCGGCGAGTGATCAGCCGCCTTCGCGCGGGAGCTTCACGCCGAGGAAGCTCAACACGACGAGCAGCGCGAGACCGACGACCCACAGCGTGAGCACGAGCCGCGGGCGTTTGGTCTCGCGTAACTGCTGCACCGCGACCTTGCCCCAGAGGATGAGCAGGCCTGCAACGGCCGCGAATCCGACCACGATCACCGGCGCGAGATACGCCGCGCGCTGCACCGACCAGCCGAGCGCGAGGGCCGTCAACACGACAAGCACGAGCACGACAGCCGCAGCTATGGCAATGCGGAGTGAGCGCACAGGGCAAGGGTACGCTTGGACGGTGGAGGCCGAGGCCCACTACAACTCGGGGGACGACTATCTCGTCGAGTTCCTCGGCTACAGCTTCAGCTTCAACGCGGAGGACTTCGAGCAGCGCGTCACGGCAGCCGCCGTCAAGCTCGGCCTCATTCCAGGAAACGAGCTCGACGGCGACGAGACGGCCGACCTGGTCGAGCTCGTGGAGCTCGGCTCCATCGAGGAACCGCGCAGCGCGCTCGGCCTCTATCTCGTTCGCCGCTGGGACGAGGTCTCCCTCGTCGGCGGCGAGTCGCTCCTCGACTGGCTGAAGCGGCTCGTCTTCCGCGGCGCGTGGCTCGACCATCATGTGAAGGAGGGCAAGCTCGAGGTCGGCTGGGATGACGACACGTCCGAGTTCTCGTACCGCGATCCGCACGGCGGGCGCGCGCTGCTCGAGCTATTGCCGACGCCGAGCTGGCACGAGCTCCAGTACCGGCCGTGACACCGCGCTTCTACGCGGTGATGGGGCCTGCCTACCTCGCGGCGCTGCTCGCCGTGGACACGCAGGTGGGCTACGGCCGTCAGCTCGCGCTCGGCGCGCTGACGTGGATCGTCCTCGCGGTTGCGCTTCGGCCGCTCACGCCGCTTGCGCGTGCGCAGGCGCTCGGTGTCGTCGTCTTCGCGACCGTCGGCGAGGTGACGGGGTCGCTCATCTGGGGCGTCTATCACTACCGGCTGCACAACCTGCCGCTGTTCATCCCCCCGGCGCACGGCGTCGTCTACCTGAGCGGCCTCGCGCTCACGCGGATCGTGCCGGCGCGCAGGCTCGTCGCGGCTGCCGCGATCGGCTCCATCGGCTGGGGGCTCCTGGGGCTGACCGTGCTCCCCCGCCTCGACGTCGGCGGCGCGATCGGGGTCCCGCTGCTCTGCGTCTTCCTCTGGCGCTCGCGTGCACGCGCCACGTACGCGGCGGTGTTCCTCGTCGTCGGCGCGCTGGAGCTGTACGGCACGTCGATCGGCACGTGGCGCTGGGCGAGGACGATCCCCGGCCTCGGGATCGCGGACGGCAACCCGCCGAGCGGCGTCGCAAGCGGCTACGTCTGGTTCGACGTGATGGCGCTTCTCGTCGCGCCGTGGATCGTGGCGGCCGTTAGAACAGCTTCGCGTCGCCGGCCGCTGCGCCCACGTGCGCCCGCCCGAGCTTCGTGATCGTGCGACCGCGCGGCGTGCGCTGGATGAAGCCGAGCTGGAGCAGGTACGGCTCGTAGACGTCCTCGATCGTGTCCGGCTCCTCGCCGAGTGAGACCGCGAGCGTGGACAGCCCGACAGGGCCGCCCTCGAACTTGCCTGCGATCGTCCGCAGGAGCTCACGATCCGTTCGCTCGAGCCCGACCTGGTCGACTTCGAGCAGCTCGAGGGCCTCGGCTGCGATCGCGTTCGTGATCGAGCCTTCGTGCCGCACCTGGGCGACGTCGCGCACGCGCCGGAGAATGCGATTCGCGATGCGTGGCGTTCCGCGCGAGCGGCGTGCGATCTCCTGGGCCGCGTCGGCGGCGATCTCGACGCCGAGAATGCGCGCAGACCGGTTGACGATCGTCGTGAGCTCCGCCGGCTCGTAGTAGTCGAGACGGAACGTCATGCCGAAGCGGTCGCGCAGCGGCGTCGTCAAGAGCCCGGTGCGCGTCGTCGCGCCGATGAGCGTGAAGTGCGGCAGGTCGAGCGTCAGCGTGCGCGCCGCAGGCCCCTGGCCGACGATGATGTCGAGCCGGAAGTCCTCGAGCGCCGGATAGAGGATCTCCTCGATCGCGCGGTTGAGGCGGTGGATCTCGTCCACGAACAGCACGTCGCGCGGCTCGAGCGCGGTGAGGATCGCGGCCATGTCGCCCTTGCGCTCGAGCGCGGGGCCGGCGACTGTGCGGATGCCGACGCCGAGCTCCTCGCGGACGATGAACGCGAGGCTCGTCTTGCCGAGGCCCGGAGGCCCGACGAGCAGGACGTGGTCGAGCGCCTCGCCGCGCGCCTGCGCGGCCGTGAGGGCGATCGCGAGCTGCTCCTTGACCCGCTCCTGTCCGACGAACTCGTCCAGGCGGCGCGGGCGCAGCGTCTGCTCGAGCTCCTGATCCTCCTCTGCGACGACGGGCGCGAGAAACTGCGTGCTCATGCCGCCCTCCGCAGCGCAGCCCGGACCTGCTCTTCGACCGGCAGCGTCTCGTCGACGTCTTGCAGAGCGCGCTCCGCGTCGAGCACGGACCAGCCGAGCTCGACAAGCGCGTCGCGTGCGACGAGGTCGCCCGTTGGTGCCATCGCCTCCAGCACGCCGACCTTCTCCTTCAGCTCGAGCACGATGCGCTCGGCCGTCTTCTTGCCGATGCCGGGGATGGCCACGAAGCGGGCGATGTCCTCGCGCACGATGGCGCGCCGGAGCTCGTCGGCCGGGGAGCCGGAGACGATCGCGAGCGCGACCTTCGGCCCGACGCCGTTGACGGTCAAGAGCTGGACGAACAGGTCGCGCTCGGCGCGCTCGGCGAAGCCGTACAGCTGCAGCGCGTCCTCGCGCACGACCATGTACGTCTCGATCGTCACCTCGTCCGCCCCGCTCGCCTTGCGCACGGCCGCGGGCGTGGCGGCAACGAGATAGCCGACGCCGCCGACGTCGAGCACGAGTCCTTCCGGGGTCGAGGCGACGGGCTTGCCGCGCAGCTGCGCGATCATCCGGCCATTTTCAACAGCCGCGGCGCGAGCGCATGGCAGATCGCGACCGCGAGCGCGTCGGCTGCATGGTCGGGAGTGGGAAGCGCGTCGAGCCCGAGGATGGCCTTCACCATCCGCTGCACCTGCGACTTCTCCGCACGGCCGTATCCGCACACGGCGTTCTTGACGGCGGACGGCGCGTACTCCGCGCAGGGAAGGCCGGCGTGGGCGGCCGCGACGAGCACGGCGCCGCGCGCCTGTCCGACGGAGAGCGCGGTGCGGGCGTCGACGCCGACGAAGGACTCCTCGAGGACGACCGCATCCGGGGCGTACTCGGCGATGAGACCGGCCACCCCGTCGTAGATCGTCATGAGCCGAACCTCTGGGCGCTCGCGTGGCGACGTGGACCACCAGCCGTGGTGAATGCCCCTGAGGCGCCCGCCGCTTTCGTGGACGATCCCGTACCCGCAAGCAGCCGTCCCTGGATCGATGCCGACGACCTTCACGGGGAGAGGTTAGGCAGCGGGTCGGACGATCCTTCTACCCGGAAGGGGTAATCCGGCGGCGTGTCACCAGGGCGTCACGGATTCCCGACACTCTCGTGACGGGGAGTGTCCCCGTCACGGCGCCGTGACTCTCAAGCCGCCGACGGCCTCCCGGGACGTGCCCCGGTGACGTCAAAGAGCTCGCACACGGCACGTGTCGTCGAAGCGTCACGAAATCCCAACACTCTCGTGACGGGGAGTGTCCCCGTGACGGTGCCGCGACGATCAGCCGGCGACCGCCTCGAGCACGCGCTCGGGAATGTCGAAGTTCGCGAACACGTCCTGGACGTCGTCGTTGTCCTCCAGCTGGTCGATGAGGCGCAGGATCTTCTTCGCCTCGTTCTCGTCCGCGACCTCGACGGTCGTCTTCGGCACCATCGTCAGCTCGGCCGCATCGACCGAGAACCCGGCCGCCTCGACCGCCTGCCGCACCGCCGCCAGCTGCTCCGGCGCGCACGTCACCTGGTAGCTGGAACCGTCGAGCTCGACGTCCTCGGCGCCGCCCTCCGCCGCCGCGAGCATGAGCTCGTCTTCATCGACGCCCGCGGCATCGACCATCACGATGCCGCGCCGTTCGAACAGCCACGACACGGCGCCGGAACCGCCGAGGTTGCCGTCGTTCTTCGCGAAGGTGTGGCGCACGTCCGAGGCGGTGCGATTGCGGTTGTCCGTCAGCGCCTCGACGATCACCGCCACGCCGCTCGGGCCGTATCCCTCGTACACCACCGTCTCGAACGCGCTCGCGTCGGCGTCCGCGCCGGAGCCCTTCGCGATCGCACGGTCGATGTTGTCCTTCGGCATTGAGTATGAGCGCGCCTTCTCGATCGCGTTCTGCAGCGCGAGGTTGTCCCCCGGGTTCCCTCCACCCTCCTTCGCCGCGACGATGATCGCGCGCGAGAGCTTCGAGAAGAGCTTGCCGCGCTTCGAGTCCGCCGCGCCCTTCTTGTGCTTGATCGACGACCACTTGCTATGCCCGGACACTCGATGCCTCCCGTACGAGATTCAAGAAGAGCTCGTGGATCCGCGTGTCGTCCGTGAGCTCGGGATGGAACGCAGCGACGAGCACGCGCCCCTCCCGCGCGAGCACCGGATGCCCGTCGACCTCGGCGAGCACCTCGACGTCGGGGCCGGCGTCCTCGATCCAGGGCGCGCGGATGAAGATCCCACGGAGCGGCTCGCCCATCCCGATGTCGAGGTCGGCCTCGAAGCTGCGCACCTGGCGGCCGAAGGCGTTCCGCTGGACGCGAAAGTCCGCGAGCCCGAGATGGTCGCGGTCGAGGACGATCATCCCCGCGCACGTTCCGAAGACAGGCGCCTCGAAGCGGCGGAGCGCCTCGTCGAGCCCGTACAGGCGCATGAGCCGCGTGATCGCCGTCGACTCCCCGCCCGGCAGGATCAGGCCGTCCAGGCCCTCCAGCTGCTCGGGGAGCCGAACCTCGACCGGCTCGGCGCCGAGGCGCCGGAGCACGGCCGCATGCTCGCGGAAGTTCCCTTGCACGGCAAGCACACCGATCCGGAGCGGCGTTTCCACCCCGCCATTGTAGGTTCGGTTACTGGCTACGAGACCGGCGCCCTGCCACCCCGAGCAGGACGAGCCAGAAGCCGAGGCACGCGAAGGCGACCGACGGCGACCAGCCGCTGATCGACGGCACCGAGACCTGGAGGCCCAGGCCGCCGATGCTCGTACTGCCCGCGGTGCTGACGAGGTAATGAATGGTCGCGCCGAGGAAGCCGATCGTCCCGTATACGGCCCAGCTCGAGCGCTTCGTCGTGTACGCGATGAAGACGTACACGAGCGATACGGCCGCGATCAGCGCCCAGTCGGTGTCCGTCGAGTGCCACCAGTCGAGCAGGACGCCGCCGATCAGCGCACCGCCGACGAGGTGGAGCCAGAACGCAGACGGCGACCGCGAGACGGCTCCCGCGACGAAGTACGCGAGCCCGACGAACAGCGTGACCACCTTCGTCCACGTGCCGCCGCTCGAGATGAGATCGATGACGAACACCCACTGGACGACGGCCACGATCGACGTGATGAACGGGAACTCGAACCGGCGGCGGTCGTAGATCGCCGTGATCAGCACGAGGAGCTCGAGCGTGAGCCGCCCGAGCGAGAAGTCGGAGAACTTGGACGAATGCAGCCAGCCGAACCAGCTCCAGGCGATGGCGACGAACGCGGCCCACGCGATCACCGAGGCGTATGCGAAGAGGCCGGCGGCGACCCAGCGGCCGCGGTGCCTGAACCCGTTCGCGATCGTGTACAGCACGACGAGCACGAGCAGCGCCCACGCGGTGAGCGCGCCCTTGCCGTAGTGCCCCGACAGGTAGCTGAGCGCCGCGACGGCTGCAAAGAGCACGGTGAGCCCGCCCGTGTAGACGAGGAACGACGACGTCTTCCAGACGGGCTTCTGCACCGCGTGCATCATCCGCCTCGCGGCGGACGGACTACCAGCCGCGCGACTCGAGCAGCTCGCTCGGATCGAGCGATGCCGTCGAGATGCCGACCATCGGCTCGCCCAGGCCGGCGGAGACGCGGGCCAGGATCTCTGCGTCCTGGAAGTGCGTCGTCGCCTCGACGATCGCCTTCGCGCGTCGTTCCGGGTCGCCGGACTTGAAGATGCCCGAACCGACGAAGACGCCGTCGGCGCCGAGCTGCATGCACAGCGCCGCGTCGGCCGGCGTCGCGATGCCGCCCGCCGTGAACGTCACGACGGGGAGCTTCCCGTTCTCGGCCACCCAGCGCACAAGGTCATACGGCGCCTGCAGGTTCTTCGCCTCGGTGTAGAGCTCTTCCTCGGCGAGCGTCTTCAGCTTCCGGATGTGCCCGAAGACCGAGCGCATGTGCGTGACCGCGTTCACGATGTCGCCGGTGCCGGCCTCGCCTTTCGTGCGGATCATCGCCGCGCCCTCGGAGATGCGCCGGAGCGCCTCGCCCAGATTGGTCGCGCCGCAGACGAACGGGACGGTGAAGCGCCACTTGTCCACGTGATGCTCGAGGTCGGCGGGCGTCAGCACCTCCGACTCGTCGATGTAGTCGATCTCGAGCGCCTGCAGGATCTGTGCCTCGGCGAAGTGGCCGATACGGCACTTCGCCATCACCGGGATGCTGACCGACTCCTGGATCTCCCGGATCATCTCCGGGTCGGACATGCGCGCGACGCCGCCGTCGCGGCGGATGTCGGCGGGAACGCGCTCGAGCGCCATCACCGCGACCGCGCCCGACGCCTCGGCGATCTTCGCCTGATCTGCGTCGACGACGTCCATGATCACCCCACCCTTGAGCATCTCGGCGAGGCCGCTCTTGACCCGCATCGTCCCGTATTCAGCCATGTCGAAAAGTCTAGCTAGGACGCCAGGCAGCCTTCGGCGTCGGAGAGCTCCTGCGTGGTCGGCGACACCGTCCACACGAGCACCGCGCTCCCCTGCGCCTCCATGATGTCGCTCATGTGCGGCCGGAGGCTCGCCGGTGCGTTCCGGCGGAACGCCCTCTCCGTCCCGGCGACGCTCCCCGGGCCCTGCGTGAAGGCGATCGTCAGCACGTTGCCGGTCGAAGACTTCGCCTGGATGCCTCCGTTGGACGCGAACGCGGCGATGAAGCCGACCTTGTCCGCGTTGGTCGTGACGCCGGTGAAGCCCTTCTGGATCAGGCACGCCTTCGTCCCCGCCGCCGTGTAGGGCTTGCTCGATCCGCCGCCGCAGGCGGCCAGGACCAAGACGAGGACAAGCGCGGCGAGCAGGGGGAATCGGCGCACGGCACGAGTGTAGGGTCCGGCCACGATGGAGCCGTGGTCGAAGAAGCTCGCCGGGCGGCTGGACGAGCACGAGCTCGACAGCGCCGCCCTCGCCGGCAACCCCCTCGGCGACCCGGCGCAGCGTCCTCTCTGGGTGTACGAGCCGCCGGGAGCGGCGGGCGCGACGCTGCCGGCCATCTATCTGATCCAGGGCTTCACAGGCCAAGTCGACATGTGGCGGAACCGGTCGGCTTTCCGCCCCACCGTGCTCGAGCTCGTCGACGACCTCCGCGCGCCGGCGCGCGTCGTGTTCGTCGACGCGTGGACGTCGTACGGCGGCTCGCAGTTCCTCGACTCGCCCGGCGTCGGGAACTACCACACGTATCTCTGCGAGGACGTCGTCGGTTTCGTCGACGAGCGCTACCCGACGAGCGAGCGGGCGATCGCAGGCAAGTCGAGCGGCGGCTACGGCGCGATGGTGACTGCGATGCTTCGCCCGGACGTCTTCGCCGGTCTCGCGACGCATGCCGGCGACGCACTCTTCGAGCTCTGCTACCTGCCCGACTTCCGCGATGCCGTGCGCGGCCTGCGCGACCGCTACGACGGCTCGCCCAACGCGTTCTGGCAGGACTTCCGTTCGCGGCCCGCATTCTCGAAGACAACCGATCACGCGCTCATCAACACGTTTGCGATGGCCGAGTGCTACTCGCCCGGAGAGCTGCCGTTCGACCCGGCGACCGGCGAGCTGAAGCCGGACGTGTGGGAGCGCTGGCTCGCGTGGGACCCGGTCCGGATGGTCGACGGCCACGCGGACGCGCTGCGCGGGCTGCACGCCGTCTACATCGACGCTGGGAAGCGGGACGACTTCTATCTCGACCTCGGCGCCGAAGCATTTCGACGCGCGCTCGAGCGCATCGGCGTCACCGACGTGTTCTTCGAGCTGTTCGACGCCACGCATAGCGCGATCGAGTACCGCTATCCGATCGCGCTGCGGTACCTCGCCGAGCGCCTGCAGTGAACGGGCTCGAGGGCAAGCGCGTCGTCGTCACCGGGGGGACGAGCGGCATCGGCGAGGCGACGTGCCGGCGCTTTCGCGACGAGGGCGCAGACGTCATCAGCATCGCCCTCGACGGAGAGATCGAGTGTGACGTCGCGGACCGTGACCAGGTCGCCGCAGCGTTCGAACGGGTCGGCGACCTCGACGTGCTCGTCGCGAACGCGGGCATCTCGATCCGCGCGCCGTTCCTCGAGATCCGGGAGGAGGACTGGCGGCGCGTGCTCGACGTCAACCTCACCGGCGTCTTCCACTGCGCGCAAGAAGCCGCGCGGCGCATGGACAACGGCGTCATCCTCATGACCGCGTCGACGAACGGCTTGACCGGACACGAGCGCTACGCCGACTACAACGCGTCGAAGGCGGGCGTGATCCTGCTCGCGCGGACGATGGCGCGCGAGCTCGCGCCGCGCATCCGCGTCAACGCCGTGTGCCCGGGCTACGTGCTGACGCCGATGCAGCGGGCCGAGTACACCGACGAGATGCTCGCCGCCGTGAACGATGGGATCCCGCTGAAACGGCATGCTGAGCCGGAGGAGATCGCCGCGCTCTTCGCGTTCCTCGCGAGCGACGACGCCCGCTACATAACGGGCGCCGTGCTCGCGATCGACGGTGGTGAGACCGCCTAGTTAGTGCTTGTGGTTCTCGTGGTGCTTGTGGTGCGCCATGTACGAGACGCACTGACCCTGGTTTTTGAACGACGGGCTCGTAAACGACTTCCAGCCGCCCTTCTTGCAGGCGGTCGCGGTGCCGTGGTTACCGCCGCCCTGATGTGCGGGGACCGGGTTCTCGAGCTGTCCGTTGAGAGTGATGTTCGAGAGGTCCGCGGTTCCCTGAACGTCGATGAGGACGCTGACGTCGCTGATCGTGCCGGTCGGCGTCGGTACCTGCTGGCCGGCGGCGGCAAGCGTCGCCGGTGTAAACGTGTACGTCGCGGTTCCGTCGGCGTTCGTCGTCGGCGTGACGTTGTTACAGCCGAGGAAGAACAGGCCGTTCGACGTGGTCACGTTGAAGCGGGGCGAGCCCCCCTGGCACTGACTCGCGCTCGCGAGCGTAAACGAGGCCGATTGGAACGTCTGCCCCGTGAGGCCGGTGATGTCGGCGCCCGCGGAGGCATTGGTCGTTGTGGCGCAGTTCTTCGCGAGATGAAGAACCCCATTGCTGTACGTGGAAGTAACGCAGCCCGTGTTCCCCGGGTCATAGACACCCGGAACGAGCGCAGCGCCCGCGGTTGCAGCACATGCCAGAGCACACGCGGCGACCGCGACCGGGATGAGCTTTCTCATTGTTCCCCCTGTCGGTGGTTGCCGTTCAGGGGTTCACATGCCCTCCCGAGCCGATGCTGCACACGATCGAGGTAAGGAGTGCGTTAAGAGTTTGCGGTCTTCAGCCCGATGGGGCACGAAACGCCCGTGCCGCCGAGCCCGCAGTACCCGTTCGGGTTCTTCGCCAGGTACTGCTGGTGGTACGACTCGGCGTAGTAGAACGGCCCTGCCTCGGCGATCTCGGTCGTAATGTCGCCGTAGCCCGCGCGCGTGAGCTCGCTCTGGAACATCTCGCGCGACGCGTCAGCTACCTGGCGCTGTGCATCGTTCATCCAGTAGATCGCTGAGCGGTACTGCGTGCCGCCGTCGTTGCCCTGGCGCATGCCCTGCGTCGGGTCGTGGTTCTCCCAGAAGAGCCGGAGGATCTCCTCGTAGCTCGTCTGCGCCGGATCGAAGACGACGAGAACCGCCTCCGTGTGACCGGTGCGACCGGAACAGACCTCTTCGTACGTCGGATTCGGCGTGAATCCGCCCGAGTAGCCGACAGCGGTCGTGTAGACGCCCGGGGCGCGCCAGAAGACGCGCTCGGCGCCCCAGAAGCAGCCCATCCCGACGACCGCCTGCTCGAGGCCATCCGGGAACGGCGGGGCGATCGGCGTACCGAGCACCTCGTGGCGCTCGGGAACGGGCATCGGGTCGCTGCGGCCTGGGAGCGCCTCCTCCCGTGTGACCATGTGCGCCGGTTTCATGAACGAGAACATGAGCAAAGGGTACGGATTTACGTCGATCTACGTTCTGAACGTTTTCTGACGGGTACGGTCGAACGGAAGTCCAACGAGGGGGGTACTTGTGAGAATGCGCATTTTCCGCGTTGCCGCGGCGACGCTGATCGTGACCGGGCTCGCCGCGGCGAGCGCGACCGCGACGACCACGAAGCACACGACCACGAAGTCCAGCCATCTGCTCGTCGGAATCAACGACGAGGCCTTCACGCTGTACGGCGACCCCACCACGGCGTTCGAGACGCTGCAGTCGCTCCACACGCAGGTCTTGCGCGCGAACCTGTACTGGGGCGGCAACCAGTGGTCGGTCGCGAACACGAAGCCGGCAAATGCGGCTAACCCCGGCGACCCGGCCTACAACTGGTCGCTCTACGACCGGCTCGACATCTATGCGGCCAACGCGGGGATCAAACTCCTGCTCTCGATCGTGAGCACGCCTTCGTGGGCGAACCACGGCGCCGGCAAGAACCATGCGCCGACGAGCTTTGCCAACCTCCAGTCGTTCGCGCGCGCCGCGGCGCTGCGCTACAGCGGCACGTACGTTCCGCCCGCGGCCCAGCGGGATCCCTCGCTCGGCGACCCGACCGTTCCGCTCCCCGCGATCAAGATGTGGACCGCCTGGAACGAGCCGAACAACCCGGTCTTCCTCGCGCCGCAGTACAAGAAGGTCGGCGGGAAGTGGATGGTCGAGAGCGCGTACAACTACGCGCGCATCTGCAATGCCGTCTACGCCGGGATCCACACTCAGTCCGGTGAGAAGGTCGCGTGCGGCGTGACCGACCCGAAGGGCAACGACGCGCCGGCTACGAGCCGCGCCTCCGTCGATCCGCTCTCGTTCCTCCTCGCGGCACACAAGTACGGGATGAAGAAGTTCGATGTGTACGCACACAACCCGTACCCGGCCGCAGGGAACGAGGCGCCGACGTTCGTGCCGACCGGCAAGACGCAGCGGCGGACGCAGCTCGGCAACATCTCGCAGCTCCTGGCGGAGATCACGCGCCTGTACGGGCCGAAGCATCTATGGATCACCGAGTACGGCTACGAGACGAACCCGCCCGACAAGACGATCATGGGCGTGAGCTGGGCGAAGCAGGCGGCCGACCTGAAGCAGGCTTACGCGATCGCGCGGAAGAACCCCCGCATCGACATGCTGCTCTGGTTTCTCGTCCGCGACCAGCCCCAGATCGGCGGCTGGCAGTCGGGCCTGGAAACCGTCGCGGGGATCCACAAACCGGCGTGGAACGCGTTCCTGAGCGTGCCGCGCGGCTAGTCGCGCACATCCATCGCAGAAGCGCCTCCGGCCGAAGAGGAGCCGGAGGCTCAGCCGTCGCAGTCGGTGTCGCGGCCGCCCGCGGCACGCTCGCCACGCCGCTCACATGGGTGACCGGTTGCCAGTCGTAGGAGTGGGCCCGCCTGGATTCGAACCAGGGACCAAGGGATTATGAGTCCCCTGCTCTAACCAGCTGAGCTACGGGCCCAACGGGCGCAGATTCTCTTGAGGATCGCATTCTCCCGCCGATCGCCCCGCGCCATCCAGCAGAATACGAGCCTGTGAAGGTTTTCCAGCACGAGAAGCAGCTCCGAACCGCCGGCGGCCTGACCGTCACCGACATCACCGAGGACGTGCAGACGGCCGTGCGCGAGAGCGGGATCACCGACGGCATCGCGTGCGTGTACTCCCCGCACACCACCTGTTGCGTCCGCGTGAACGAGCTCGAGGAAGGCTTCCTCGAGGACTTCACGAGCCTGCTGCGCCGGCTCGTCCCGAACGACACCTATTACGCCCACGACGACTGGGACCGCCGCACCGAGAACATCTGCCCCGAGGACATGGAGATCGGCAACGGCCATTCCCACTGCATGGCGATGCTGCTGGGCACCGCCGGCGAGTCCGTCCCGGTGCGCGAAGGCGAGCTCCAGCTCGGAACGTGGCAGCGCGTGCTCTTCATCGAGCTGGACCGCGAGCGCGACCGCCGCTGGCTCGTTCAAGTCGTCGGCAGCTAGTCGTTACTCGGGCGTGACGTACGCGGCCGTCAGGCCGCCGTCGACGAGGAACGTCGACGCGTTCACGTACGAGGACTCGTCGCTCGCGAGGAAGAGCGCCGCGTTGACGATCTCGCGCGGCTTCGCCATCCGCCCCATCGGCACGTGCACGAGGCGGCGCTCGGCCGCGCCGGGCGTCTCGCTCCAGATCCGGAGCAGGAGCGGCGTCTCCACAGGCCCAGGGCAGAGCGCGTTCACGCGGACGCCCTGCCGCGCGAACTGGACGCCGAGCTCGCGGCTCATCGACAGCACCGCGCCCTTCGACGCCGTGTAGGAGATCTGCGACGTCGCCGCGCCGACGAGCGCCACGAACGACGCGACGTTGATCACCGATCCGCCGCCGCGCTCGAGCAGGTACGGGATGCCGTGCTTGCAGCATAGGTAGACGCCGCGCGTGTTGACGGCTTGTACGCGTTCCCAGGCGTCGAGCTCGGTCTCGAGGATGGAGTCGTCGTCGGCGGGCGAGATGCCCGCGTTGTTGTACAGGACGTCGATGCCGCCGAACGTCTCCTTGGCGGCCGCGAACATCGCACGGACCGAATCTTCGTCGGCGACGTTCACCTGCACCGCGAGCCCGCCGACCTCGCCGGCGACCGTCTCGGCCGCCTCGAGGTTCACGTCGGCGACGCACACCTTCGCCCCCTCTTCCGTGAAGAGGTGGGCCGCGTCGGCGCCCATGCCGCCGCCCGCGCCGGTGATCACGCACACTTTCCCGTCGAGGCGTCCCATCAGTCGGTTGAGTAGAACACGTTCTTGACCTCGCTGTAGCCGGCCATCGCCTCCATACCGAGCTCACGGCCGAAGCCGCTCTGCTTGAAGCCGCCGAACGGCGTCGAGACCCGGACGGACGAGTTCGAGTTGATGGACAGCACACCGGTCTCGAGCGCACGGGCGACACGAAGCGCGCGGGCACCGTCCCGCGTCCAGATCGAGCCGGAGAGCCCGTACACGGAGTCGTTCGCGATCCGCACCGCCTCCACCTCGTCGGTGAACGGGATGAGTGCGGCAACCGGACCGAAGACCTCCTCGCGCGCGATCCGGTCGTCCGGCCGCGCCTCGACGAGCGTCGCCGGGTACCAGTAGCCCTTGCCGCCGGGAACGTCGCCGCGGAAGAACGGCTCGCCTTCGACGAACGATGCGACGGTCTCGCGATGCGCCGCGGAAATGAGCGGCCCCATCTCCGTGTCGTCCAGCTCCGGATCGCCGACTCGGACTCCGCGCGTCGCGGTCACGAGCAGCTCCGCGAACCGGTCATACACCGTCTTCTCGACGAGGATGCGCGAGCGCGCGCAGCAGTCCTGGCCGGCGTTGTCGAACACCGCGTACGGCGCCGACGCGGCTGCCTTCTCGAGATCGGCATCGGCGAAGACGACGTTCGCCGACTTGCCGCCGAGCTCGAGGGTCACGCGCTTGATCGTGCCGGCCGCGCCCCGCATGACCTGCTGCCCTACCTCGGTCGACCCGGTGAAGCCGATCTTCGCGACATCGGGATGCTCGATCAGCCGCTGCCCGACGACGGAGCCCTTGCCGGTGACGACGTTGAGCACGCCCTCGGGGATTCCCGCTTCGAGCGCGAGCTCGGCGAGACGGAGCGCCGAGAGCGGCGTCAGCTCCGCGGGCTTCAACACCACGGTGTTGCCCGTTGCGAGAGCCGGCCCGAGCTTCCACGACGAGATGTTGAGCGGGAAGTTCCACGGCACGATCAGGCCGACGACGCCGAGCGGTTCGCGGAAGGTCATGTCGACGCCGCCGGCGACGGGAATCGTCTCGCCGTAGTGCTTGTCCACGGCGCCGGCGTAGAAGTGGAAGACCTGCGCGACCATTCCGATCTCGCCGCGGGCGCCGGTGATCGGCTTGCCGGCGTTGCGCGATTCGATGCGCGAGAGCTCCTCGTGGTGCTCCTCGACGAGCGTCGCGAGCCTGCGCAGCAGGCGGGCGCGGTCGGTGGGCGCGACTGCACGCCACGCCGGGAAGGCGGCCTTCGCGCGCGCGACCGTCTCGTCGGTCTGTTCGGCGCTGTGCGCCTCGACCTCGGCGATCGTCTCCTCGGTGGCCGGATTGAGGACCGCGGTCATCCGCGGTCCTCGCGGTACCGAGCGGCCTCGCCGACGAGCGTTTCGAAGAGCCGCGCATCCTCGCCCGCCTCGGGGTGCCACAGAACGCCGACGGTGAATCGCCGATCGGGCGCCTCGACCGCCTCCAGGATCCCGTCATCGGCGCGCGCCGTTTCGACGAGCCCGGGAGCGAGCGTATGCAGCCCCTGATGGTGATGGGACATGACCGTGGTGCGTTCACCGAGCATCTTCGCGAGCCGCGTGTTCGGCTCGATCGCGACGTCGTGTTGCACGAACTGGCCCGGCGGATCGTGCCTGTGCCCCTCGAAGTGCTGGTCGATGTCGCCGCCCATGCCGACGTTCAGCACCTGGATGCCGCGGCAGATGCCGAGCACCGGCATGTCGCGGTCGAGGGCGGCACGCAGCAGGGCGAGCTCCGCGTCGTCGCGCAGGCGCACGACGCCGCGCGTCTCAGCGTGCGCTTCTGCACCGTAGAGCTCGGGATCGACGTCGGAGCCGCCGGTGAAGATGACCCCATCGAGCGCGTCGAGGGTCTCCTCAACCCCGTCCAGCGACGGCGGCACGAGCAGCGCCCGCCCGCCCGCCCGTTCGACCGCCTTCACGTAGTCGAAGGGGATGAGCGCCGCCTCGAGGTTCCAATAACCCCAACGCGCATCGGTGACATATGTCGTAATGCCGACGACAGGCCTAACCACGCTCGAACATCCGCTCCCGCTCATAGCCCGTCACCGTCTTGTCGAACAGCTCCTGCTCGGTGCGTGCGTAGTTCAGGTAGTGCTCGATCACCTCGTCGCCGAGGAGCTGCCGGGCGACCGCGCTCTGCTCGAGCCGGGCGATGGCCTCGCGCATCGCGTGTGGGAAGCGCTCCGCGTCGGAGACGTATGCGTTGCCTTCGAGCGCAGGCCCGAGCTCGAGTTTCCGCTCGATGCCGTACAGCCCCGCTGCAAGAAGCGCCGAAAACGCGAGGTACGGGTTCGCGTCGGCGCCCGGGATGCGCGTCTCCGCGCGCAGCGCCGATCCCTTGCCGACGACGCGGAAGCCGCACGTTCGATTGTCGTATCCCCAGGCGAGCGTCGTCGGCGCCCAGCTTCCCGCCGCGAAGCGCTTGTACGAGTTGATCGTCGGAGCAATGAACACGGCGAGATCGGCGGCGCAGGCGATCTGCCCGGCGAGGTAGCTCTTGAACGTCTCCGACTCGCCGGCGAACGCGGCCTTCCCGTCCTGCCACAGCGAGGAATGGATGTGGCACGACGAGCCGACCCACTCGTGGTGCGGCTTGGCCATGAACGTCACCGAGCAGTCGTTCTGATACGCGATCTCCTTGATCCCCGTCTTGTAGACGACGTGGTCGTCTGCGGCCTTCAGCGCGTCGGCGAAGCGGAAGTTGATCTCGTGCTGGCCGGCCCACGCCTCGCCCTTCGACGACTCGACGATCATGCCCGCGGCCTTCATCGAGGTTCGCACCTCGCGCAGGAACGGCTCGTCGTAGCTCGAGGCGAGGATGTGGTAGTCGAGGATGTACGGCACCGACGGCGTCAGGTCGTGGTAGTGCTTCGCGTGCGCTTCCTCGTAGCTCTCGCGGAAGAGGAAGAACTCGAGCTCCGACCCGAACATCGGCTCGTAGCCGAGCGCCCGCGCCTTTTCCACCTGCGCCTTCAGCACCTGCCGCGGTGACGGCGCGACCGGCGTTCCGTCGTGCCACTCGACGTCGCATTGCACCATCACCGTCGCCTCGTGCCACGGGATCCGTCGCAACGTCGCCGGGTCGGGAATGAGCCCGAAGTCGCCGTAGCCGCGCTCCCAGCTCGCGATCGCGTACCCGGGAACCGGGTCCATCTCCATCTCCAGCGCGAGCAGGTAGTTGCACCCCTCGCTGCCGTGGCCGCCCTCGAGCTCGTGTAGGAAGAACTCCGCGTCGAGGCGCTTGCCCATCAGGCGGCCCTGCATGTCGGTGAACGCAGCGATGACCGTGTCCACCTCGCCGGTCGCGGCGTCGGCTCTCAGCTCCTCCAAGGTGAGCATGAAGCGACCTTACAGATCAGTGCGGGACGACGAACAGACCGGCCACCCCGAGCCCGAACACCACGAGTGCGAGTATCGAGTCCCGGCCCAGGCGCGCGTAAGCGCGCTCGTGGCGGAGGATCACCCCGTAGGCGTAAATGACCGTGAGCGCGATCCCGAGAACGGCGAGCCAGGCGTTCGTTGATCCCGAGCCCGGGAGGACCGGCTTACCCGCGATCAGGTCGGCCACGAGGAAGAGGACGACCTGGAAGGAGTTGCCGCCGAAGATGTCCGCGACCGCGAGCTCGTTGTCGCCGAGCCGTACGGCGGCGACGCCGGAGCTGATCTCCGGCAGCGCCGACGCCACCGCCAGGACCGTCGCTCCGAAGATGACGCCGTTGATGCCGGCGCGGTTTGCGAGGTCGTTACCCGCCACCTCCAGGATCACGCCGGCGACGAGGGTGACGATGCAGCCGATGGCGAAGACGATCATCGCGCGCGCGGTCGACTCGGTCAGCGGCGTCGGCTTGTCGTCGGGATGAGGAATACGGCGGTGCGGGCGCCCGGGATGGCTCCCGCTCATCGAGCACTCCCAGCGCGGCGTCTTTCGTGCCGCGTTCAGGGCATAGATACCCGCGAACCAGGCGATTGCGATCCCGAGCGAGGCAGGGCTCACCGGCCCGATCCGGGTGGACTCCGGCAGGAGCGCCCCCATGAGGACGCCGCAGACCACGAAGATGACGAGAAGCCCCTCGAGCACGGGCGCGAGCGAGCCCACGAGATAGGTCAGGGACTGTTTCCGCGATGCAGCGGCGTCGCACACGACGAGCACCATCGTCTGCACGGCGACGCCGCCGATGAGGTTGCCGGCGGCGAGGCCGAGGTTGCCCTTCGCGACGGCCGACACGGTGATCGCGATCTCGGGCAGCGTCCCGGCGATCGCGAGCAGGACGACCCCGCCGAGCGCCTCGCCGAGGTTGAAGCGCCGGTCGAGTACGTCGGTCGTCTTCGACAGCGCGGTTCCGGCGACCCAGGTGGCGACCGCACCAGCGGCAAAGACGAGGACGAGCAGTGGTGTCGAGAGCGCTCCCACCCATGCGGAGTGTGGCGGTCGCGTCGGCTGGATTGAAAACGTCCGGCGACAGGCGTAGCGTCGCGCGCAAAGCACTGTCCAAGGGAGGCGGAATGAGCGCGGAAGCGCCCCGGGCCCACGTCGACGACGACGAACGGACCCTGCACAAGCTCGGCTATGCCCAGGTGCTTTACCGCGAGATGGGCGGATTCTCGAACTTCGCCATCTCGTTCACGATCATCTCGATCCTCGCCGGCTGCCTGACGTCGTACTTCATCGCGTTCGGCAACGGCGGCCCGGTCGCAGTGACGTGGGGGTGGCTCATCGTCGGCTTCTTCGTCATCCTCGTCGCGCTGGCGATGGCGGAGGTCGCGTCGTCGATGCCGACGGCGGGAGCGATCTACTACTGGGCGTCGAAGCTCGGGTCGCCTGCCTGGGGCTGGTTTTCCGGCTGGTTCAACCTCATCGGCCAGATCGGCGTCACTGCGGCCATCGACTACGGCGCCGCCATCTTCTGGACGTCGCTGATGAACCTCTGGTTCCCGAGCGTGAGCACTGGCAAGCACACGGTCTTCCTGACGTTCACGGCCATCGTCGCCGCGCATCTGCTCCTCAACCTGAACGGCGTCAGGCTCCTCGCGATGATCAACTCGATCTCGGCGTGGTGGCACATGGCCGGCGTCGCCTTCATCGTGTTCGTCCTGGCGATCGTGCCGAATCACCACCAGTCGTTCAGCTTCGTCTTCACGAAGACGCTCAACTCCTCGGGCTTCAGCGGCCACAACTTCTCGAGCCCGGTTTTCTGGTTCGTCTTCGGGATCGGCCTGCTGATGGCGCAGTACACCTACACCGGATACGACGCGTCGGCTCACATGAGCGAAGAGACGCGCCAGGCTTCTCGCTCGGCAGCGTGGGGCGTCGTCATGTCCGTGGTCATGTCGGTCGTCTTCGGATTCATCCTGCTCGTCGCGGTCACGTTCGCCGTTCCTGACGTGCAGGGCACGCTCGGCGCCGGCGGCTTCGACGTGACGTACATCTGGCAGCACTCCATGAACACTCGGTGGGCGGAGGCGTTGCTCGTCGTCGTATGTATCGCGCAGTTCTTCTGCGGGCTTGCGTCGATCACCGCCGCGTCGCGGATGATGTTCGCGTTCTCGCGGGACGGCGCGGTTCCGGGCGGCCGGACGTTCTTCCGCAAGGTCAGCCGCATACATCGCGTGCCGGTCAACGCAGTGATCGCGATCGCGATCCTCTCGTGGCTGCTCATGCTCCCGACGTACTGGAACAACACGGTCGGCTACCTCGTCGGGACGTCGATCGCGGTCATCGGGCTGTACATCGCGTACGGCATCCCGATTTACCTGCGTTGGCGCGCCGGTGACGCCTTCGAGCCCGGCGCGTGGACGCTCGGCAAGCACTACAAGTGGATCAACCCGGTCGCGTTCCTGTGGATCGTGCTGATCGCGATCCTGTTCATCATGCCGACGGTTCCGACCGGCATCCCGTGGCACAGCGGGTTCAACTGGAACGTCGTCAACTACGCACCGATCACGGTCGGCGGTGTCATCGTGCTCGCCGGCGGCTGGTGGTTGCTGTCGGCGCACAAGTGGTTCAAAGGCCCGGTGCGTGAAGGCACCGAGGAAGAGCTCGAGCGGATCGAGGCCGGCATGGACGCAGCCGGCACCGCTCAGCCCGCTTCGACCTAGTCAGTAGTTCCAGGCGGCGCCGTTCGGTATTGCGCACGATGCGCAACCGGCGGCGCCGCCGGACCATGGTCCCGACTCGACGAAAGGACACAACATGTTCGAGACCATCGTCTGGGCGACCGACGGGTCGGAGCTCGCGGACCGCGCGCTCGAGACCGTGCTCGGCCTCGCCCGGCAGCACGACTCGAAGATCGTGGCGGTGCACGCGAACGAGCTGCTCAAGGGCCGCTTCGGCGGGGCGCCGCTACTGAGCGACGAGCCCGAGCTGGTCACCAAGATCACGGACCAGGTGACCGAGCTCCGCAAGCTCGGCCTGTCGGCCGAGCTGAACGTCGTCAACGGCACGCACGACGTGCCCGAGTTGATCGCGAAGGCCGCGCGCGAAGTCGACGCCGACCTGATCGTGGTCGGAACGCACGGCTGGGGCGGCTTCCGCTCCGCGGTGCTCGGGAGCGTCGCCCGCGGGCTGCTGCACACGGCATTCTGCCCGGTCCTCGCCATCCCGCCCGAGACCCGGGTGCCTGCCGTCTCTTAGCAAGCGCTCACGCGGACGTCGTACGGTGCAGGCATGAATCCCTCTCTTCCGTTCCAAGGCCGGGTCCGTGGCTTCGGCTACGGCCCCGGCCCGTTCAGCGTCCACGAGCACATGGCCAACTCCGCGCTCGCCTGGGCGACGTTCGCCCTTGTTCTCCTGCTCGTCCTCACCGTCTGGGCGCTGCTCGTCGCACGCTTCTCGCGCGGCGGCCGGCGTCACCGCGGGCACTTCGGCCCGCCGATGATGCGGATACGCGGCGGCGGTGGCCGGCCGGACCCGCTCGAGATCCTGCGCATGCGCTTCGCCAGCGGTCAGATGACGCGCGACGAGTTCCTGCAGGCGACGAGCGATCTGACGGCGACCGCGACGACGGTCGAGCAGCCGCCGCCTCCGGTCTAGGCCCCGCCGAACAACGGCGCGACGAGCAGCAGCTCCGAACGGGGCGGCTGCTCGCACGCCACCGGCGCGAGCCAGCGAGCGACCTTCAGGCGTGCCTGCTGCGCCATGCAGGTGCGGAGCGCGATGCGGGCGTGCGCACGCTCGAACTTGAGGGGGTGCAGCGGCAGCGGGCCGGGCGGCGGCATGATCGACGCGGACGCCTGGCCGACGAAGACGAGAGCCGCTGCGAGCGCCGCGATCCAGGCGATCCTCACGGCCGGAACTGTACTCTCACCCTCTACAGATGCGCGGTAAGCCGCTTCTTCCGGCGATCCTCTTCGGCCTCGTGGGCATGGTCGTCGCCGGCGTAGCCGTGGGCTTCGCCGCCGGCCATTACACCTCGCGGGTCACGACGGTCACGACCGTCGTCGCGTCGGCACCCGTAGCGCCGACGCCGTCGCCGACAGCGGTCGATCCCACCGTCGCCGCCGGGGCGCACACGTTCGTCCAGTTCGCGTGCGCGCAATGCCACGGCGCGCTCGGCCGCGGCGGCGTCTCGCCCGACGTTCCCGCGTTGACGACCGTCGGCCGCGCGCTCACCGTGCAGCAACTGACGCACATCATCAATCACGGGCTCGGCGAGTCGAAGAACCCGACGAAGCCGTACATGCCGGTCTGGGGCGAGGTCATCTCGGGCACGCAGGTGCACGACCTCGTCGCCTACATCCGTGCCGGGCTTCCGGCGGTGCCCGACACGCAGCCGGTCGTCATCCCGCAGGGACAAGGGGCTGCGGTCGCGGGCGCAGCGCTCTACGTCCGCTACGGCTGCATCAACTGCCACGGCCCGAACGGGCTCGGCGGCGTCGCCAACCCCCTTTCTGCGGACAAGAGCATTCCGCCGCTCTCCGGCGGCGGCTTCCGGCACGACTTCCCGACCGACAATGCCATTGCCGCGGTGATCAGGAGCGGCAGCGTCATCGGCCGCGCGCCGATCGTGAGCATGCCGCACTGGGGCGGGATCATTCCGGCCCAGGACGTGCAGTCGCTGATCGCCTACCTCAAGACGCTGAAGTAGCGCGCGCCGCGTCAGTGGCCGTTGGAGGAGAAGTGCATGTAGTCCTTCGTCGAGCCGTACCACGATCCGCCCCAGCCCCAGCCGACGGCATGGAATGCAGCGAGCACGGCCGGCGTCACCATCCCTTTGCGGAGAGGCGTGCGCGTCATGAACGAGACGGCGGTCTTGTCGCGCGTCTGCCCGCAGCCGACGTAGGGGTTCTCCACCGGGTTGAGATCGATCGCCTCGCCGTAGGCGTGCATCGACCAGCTGCCGGTGCCCGACCCGCCACTGCACGGTGACGGAACCGCCTGGCGGCACGAGAACGAGTAGGTGACGTCGAGGTCTTTCGGCCACTCGCTCACCGGGCCGTACACGTCGGTCAGCTTCATGTGGTGGATCGGAAAGTGCATCGCGTACAGCGTCCGGAAGACGCTCGTGAGCGGTCCGACCGAGACCGCGTTGGTGACGAGCTGGCCGGTATGCACCGTGCCGTCGAAGCCCCAGTAGTTCAACGTCATGAGCCGCAGCCCGGAGAGAGGCACGGGGCACTTCGAGTACCAGTGCTTGCTCGCGATCAGCTCCTGTTTCGCGGTCGGCGTGAGCGGCTGCGCGGAGGCGTGGTAGGCCTGGACCGACAGGGCAGCGAGGACACCTGCGAGGACGAAGCGCATCGGCCACAGTGTGCCCCGGATTGCGAAAGTCAGTCGGGCTGGAGCTCGGCGAGTCGCCGCAGCAGCCCAACGGCCTCGACGAGCAATGCCTGCTCCTCTGGGCTGAGCTCGTCGGCGATCGCCTGAGAGAGCCAGTCTTCTCGTCTGCGCCGCTCGGTCTTGACGAACTCCCTGCCTTCCTGCGTGAGCGCGACGAGCAGTTGGCGGCGGTCGGCTGTGTCCGGAGTGCGGTCGACGAGACCTTCGCCCTGCAGCTCGGCGATCACCTCGGCCATGGACTGCGGCCGCATGCGCTCCGCCGCTGCGAGACCGCTCGTCGTCTGCGGGCCACCGCGGTCGAGGCGGCTCAGCACCGCGAGCTGCGCCTGCGGCCTCGTGTTCTCCGACCGGAGCCGGCGCATGAGCTGTCCCAGCACCGCGCGCAGCTCGGTCGCTGCGCGGATCGCGTCGGCGCTCCGCCGCATGCGCCCATGATAAGGATATTCAGGTAGCCTGTCTATCTGGATGGACGCCGGGCCGCGCTACAAGTGGATCGCGCTCTCGAACGTCACGCTCGGAGTGCTGCTCGCGACGCTCGACGCCTCCATCGTTCTGATCGCGATGCCGGACATCTTCCGCGGCATCCACCTGAGCCCGCTGCAGCCGGGGAACAGCTTCTACCTCCTCTGGATGATCCTCGGATACCTCGTCGTGACGAGCGTGCTCGTCGTCGGCCTCGGAAGGCTCGGCGATCTGTTCGGGCGCGTGCGGATGTACACGCTCGGCTTCGCGATCTACACCGTCGCGTCCCTCCTGCTCACGATCGACTGGATGCACGGCTCGGCCGGGGCGGACTGGTTGATCGGCTTCCGGCTCGTGCAGGGCGTCGGAGCCGCGTTCCTGATCGCGAACTCGGCGGCGATCCTCACCGACGCATTCCCCGCGAACCAGCGCGGGCTCGCGCTCGGGCTGAACAACGTCGTCGGGATCAGCGGTCAGTTCATCGGTCTCCTCGTCGGCGGACTGCTCGCGCCGATCGATTGGCGACTCGTCTTTCTCGTGTCCGTGCCCTTCGGCCTCGTCGGGACGGTGTGGTCGCATCGCAAACTGAAGGAGATCGGCGTGCGCAACCGAGCGCCGATCGACTGGGTCGGGAACGCGACGTTTGCGATCGGCCTCGTCCTGATCATGATCGGGATCACGTACGGCATCCGCCCGCACGGCTCGAGCCCGATGGGTTGGACAAGCCCCTTCGTGCTCGGCTGCATGACGGCAGGCGTCCTCCTGCTCACGTGGTTTGCGTTCGTCGAAGCGCACATCGCGCACCCGATGTTCAAGCTGCCGCTGTTCCGCATCCGCGCCTTCACGTTCGGCGTGCTCTCGAGCTTCCTCTCCGCGGTCGCGCGCGGCGGACTGATGTTCATGCTGATCATCTGGCTGCAGGGCATCTGGCTGCCGCAGCACGGATACAGCTTCAGCCGCACGCCACTGTGGGCGGGGATCTACATGCTGCCGCTCACCATCGGATTCCTCGCGGCCGGACCGGTGTCGGGCTTTCTGTCCGACCGTTTCGGCTCGCGCCCGTTCGCGACGAGCGGGATGATCGGCTCGGCGCTCAGCTTCGTCCTCCTCGACATGCTGCCCGTGAACTTCTCGTATCCGGTGTTCGCCGGTGCGCTCTTGTTGATGGGGCTCTCGATGGGCGCGTTCGCGGCGCCGAACCGCGCGGGCGTGATGAACAGCCTGCCGGCCGGCGACCGCGGCGCCGGAGGCGCGATGAATCAGACGTTCCAGAACTCCGCGCAGGTGCTGTCGATCGGGATCTTCTTCACCCTCATGATCGTCGGGCTCGCGGCGACGCTGCCGTCGTCCCTCGCGGCCGGGCTCGAGGCGCACGGCGTGCCGGCCGCGGCCGCGACGCATGCCGCGCATCTGCCCCCGGTCTCGGTGCTGTTCGCGGCGTTCCTCGGGTATGACCCGGTGCGCTCCCTGATCGGGCCCGGCGTGATCTCGCACCTGTCACGGGCAAACACGGCCGCGCTGACGAACCACGGCTTCTTCCCGAATCTCATCGCCGAGCCGTTCCACTCTGGGCTGCACAAGGCGTTCGCGTTCGCGATCGTCGCGTGCGCGCTCGCCGCGGTCATGTCGTGGTCGAGAGGCGCACGCCGCCCCGAGCGGCGCGCCGCCGTCCTGACCGACAGCTCCGAGCCCGACACCATCTAAGGAGGACGTAGTGCGCATTCGCTGGTATGGACAGTCCGCATTCCTGCTCTCGGGCGACCACACGGTGTTCATCGATCCGTTCGGCGACATGAGCGCCGCGGCCGCGCGAGGCATCGAGTTCAACTACCCGCCGGTCGCGGATGTGACCGCAGACGTGTTGCTCGTCACCCACGAGCATGGCGATCACAACGTCGTCGAGGTCGTCGGTGGCGACCCGGTGACGATCCGGTCGACCGCAGGCCGCTTCGAATCGCCGATCGGAGAGATCGTCGCGATCGCTTCGGAGCATGACGACGTCGCGGGAACGGTGCGCGGGCCGAACACGATCTTCCGTTTCGAGCTCGACGGCGTTCGGGTCGCGCATCTCGGCGACTTCGGCCAGCGGGCGCTTCGACCGGAGCAGCACGCAGCGATCGGCGAGGTCGACGTCCTGTTCATCCCGGTCGGTGGCGGGCCAACGATCGGCGGCGAAGGCGCTGCCGACGTCGTCCGGACGATCGCGCCGCGCGTGGTCGTGCCGATGCACTACCGGACGCCGGCGATCAACTTCCTCGATCCGCCGGACGAGTTCATCGCGGCCCTCGGCATGCCGTCGAGGAAGGTTCCGTCGAGCGAGGTCGAGGTCGACGCGATCGAGGGCGTCGTGCTGCTCGCGGTGCCGCAGAGCACCTGATCCTAGTCTGAGGGTGTTTTGGCGTCCTCGATCGTGAGCTCGCGGTCTTCTCGCGCGGCGGCGGCCGTCGCCTTCTCGATCGCTTCTTGGCGACTGAGGTGATAGCTCTGGGCGTAGCTGCCATAGTCGACCTGCCAGCCTCCGGCTTCTTCGTGCACGCGGATCGGCGCCGTTTCAGCAGACGTCGGGAGGCCGGGCTCCTCGGAGGGGGCAGCGGTCTCGGTCATCTCGGAAGGTCAATCTCTTCAGTCGGCAGGTCGGATACGACGACGACGGCAGCGAGTTCTCGTTGATTGCCATTCAGCGCATGCGCTGTTTGTGGCACGAGTAGAAGGTGGCTGTCGACCAGCGCCATGGCGACGTCCGAGAGCTTGCGACCGGAGTGCTGGGAGTGGTTGCGCAGCATCTCGAACGACTTGTCTGCATCGAGCGAGTGGCGGGCCATCAGTATCCCTTTCGCCTGCTCGATCACGGCCCTGCGACCGAACGCTCCCTGCAGGCTGTGGTACTCCGCAAAGCGCTGCAGTGTGATGTCGATCGCGCTCTGCAGCTCTTCCGGCGTGCTGTCGACGATGTAGGCGAAAACACCGCGTTTGGCCGCCTCGTGGATGTACGCCGAATCCTCGGCGGCGAGCAATGCGATCACCGGACAGGAGGATTCCTGGACGATCTGCTCGATCAGATGGAGCGCATGCTCCGATGAGTGGCCGAGCCCGACGAGCGCGACGTCAGGGTGCTCGCGCGCCGTCACCTGCGCGATCGTCTCAACCTCGACCTCGCTCGCGATCACCTCGTGCCCGAGCCCTGCGATCACCTGTGCCAGCAAATCGAGGCGATCGTGACGCTCGTTTGCGATCAGGACACGTAAGTGCTGAATCTCATCAATCACGAGGGCTCAGCCCCTTGCCCGGCGGCCGAGCAGCGCGACGGCGAGCACGACGATCAGCACGACGAACAGAAACTTCGAAATGAAGATGCCTCCGCCAACCGCGAAGAGCAGCAGCACGAGTACGAGTAACCAGATCATGCGTCTATTCGGTCTCCTTCAGCCTGAGCTCATCGCCGACAAGACAAGCCATCCGTCGGCTTGCTCCGACCTGCTCTGCTGAGGGCGGACCCTGCGCGGAGGCCGATTGACTGTGGCCAACGCTAGTGACTCGCTGCGCCAATCGATGCGGCGCCGCTCCTACTGATCCTAGCACGCGTCATCACGAGGAATCGTCGACGAAACCCCCGCTACCCGGAGGTCGCCGGCGGCGCGAGGCCACCGAGGGCCTTGCTCGGCAGGCCTGACGGCAGGTGCCCCTTGCATGCGCCATAGTCGGCCTGGAACCGCGGGCTGTTCGGATCGAGATCACCGCCGGCTTGGACTTGCGGAAGTCCGCCGTTCGACGGGTCGGGAAAGTCCCTGATCCCGCGCGCCCGCATGCACTTCGAGAATGCGAGGAGCTGCTGCTGCACCTGTGCCAGCTGCGCCGCGGTCGGCGGGCCGAGGCCGTTGGGGAGCAGCTTCCGGCAGGGGTGCAGCGCGGAACGAAACTTCGGCGAGCGGGGATCGATCCCCTGGGCCGACCCGAACTGGATCATCCCCTGGGCGTTGGGGTCGGGGAAGTTCGGCAACCCGTGCGTGCGCATGCACGCAGCGAACTTCGCACCCTGCGCCCCGTTTCCCACACTTATGACCGTGTCGTTTCCGCCTCGTCGGCCGGTCGACGAACCGCCTCCGACCAACCCACCCCCGCCCGAGCCGCTCTGCGTCGTTGTGGCGGTGTGGTCGGTGGTGGCCGTCGTGGCCGGGGAGGCCACGCTCGCAACCTCCGGAGAGGCCCCGCCGCCACAGCCGGCCGCGAACAACGCGAACGCGGCAACGGCGACCGACGTGAGAATGAGTGGACGGGGGCGACGCATGAGGTCCAGTTCCCTGGCAAGAGACACGGCTCGACTCGCAGAAGAGATACCAACGATCCGGTAACAGCTGGGGAACAGGAACTGTTACCCGCAGACGCCTGTCTCGACCAACGTCGCCTGGCTCAGTGCGCTGGGTGCGCCGATGAGCGGCGGTTGATGATGGAGGCGGCGGGAATCGAACCCGCGTCCGCAGCCGCACCGAACAAGCATCTACAAGCGTAGGCTGCCCTTTGATTTCGCCCGACGGCCGGAGTGCAGCCGCCCTACCGTCGCGCTAGCCATCCTTCAGTGTCGCGCTTTGGGCGATTGGCTCTCCCTCGGCGCCGAGCCCGTTAGTTGGCGCCGCCTCCGAGCCACGGGCCCAACTCGGAGGGGCGTCGCCTTCTAGCTCTTACGAACTAGGCAGCGAGTGCGAGATCACGAGGATTCGCATTTGTTGTTTGCCGGTGGATTTACGAGGCCAACCGGCGACCTCGGCTTGCAGCTCATCCGGATGGATCGACCACGTCGAAACCAGGTCGCCCCCGTATGTCCGTTCCTGCACCATTGTAGCGGGGTGATGATCGGCACGATCGAGGGGGAGCTCGCAGGCAGTCATCACTCCCGTCTGGGCGCCGACGGGAATCGCGCTCGCCGCCCTCGTCCTCGGCCGCCGCACGGGCGTCGGCCTCTCGCTCGTCGCGCAGGTCGCCGCACTGCACCGGGGCCGCGTCTGGGTGGAGGAGGCGCCGGCAGGCGGCGCGAGTTTCCGGGTCTTCCTGCCGGCGCGCTGAGCGTCCCCTCAGTTCGCGGCCACCCCGACCGCGTGCCCCTGTGCATCGGCGAAGACGCCGAAGGTCACGCCCGGCACCTGCTGGGCCGGCTGGAGGATCGTCCCGCCGAGCTCCACGGCCCGCTCGAGCGTCGCCTCGACGTCCTCGACGCCGATGAAGAACAGGACCGCGTCCTTGCCGCCCTGCAGGGGGCCGATCGCGGTCGGGATCGCGCCCTCGGCGCCGGTGTCGACGAACGTGTAGCCCGGGAAGGCGCCGTCGGAGTACGACCAGCCGAAGAGCTCGGCGAAGAACGTCCGCGTCGCGTCCGGATCTGTCGAGCGGATCTCCGCGTGGATGACGGGATGAGCCATGGTGGAGCCTCCTTGGTCGTGTGTGTGCAGACACGACGAATGAGCGCCCCGTGGATCGACAGGTCTAGCGGCGCCGCCCCAGCTCGCGATCGATCTGGCGCTGCGCGTCCCGCGCGGCGATGTCGCGCCGTTTGTCGTGCAGCTCCTTGCCGCGCGCGAGCGCGAGCTCGACCTTCACACGGCCGTCCTTGAAGTACATCCGCGTCGGCACGATCGTCACGCCTTTCTCCTTCACCTCTCCGTACAGGCGGTCGATCTCACGCCGATGCAGCAGCAGCTTGCGCTCCCGGTCGGGCTCGTGGTTCGCGGCGTTTCCCTGGGCGTACTCGGCGATGTGCA
>Ga0307372_10002733_pt1 | contig 28790 bp, 22 predicted proteins | sample OX1MG_FD_202533 | JGI IMG/M metagenome (GOLD analysis project Ga0307372, IMG submission 202533) | Soil microbial communities from Risofladan, Vaasa, Finland - OX-1 | ecosystem: Environmental > Terrestrial > Soil > Coastal area > Acid sulfate soil | place: Finland: Risofladan, Vaasa | collected... | reverse complement strand
CAACAGCAGATTGAGCCGCGCCGAGACCGCGGCTCTGGGGCCAACTTCCCAATCGTGGCTGAGGAACGGCAGGCTCACCGTCGCCAATAAACCGCAGACATTCATCAACAGCGTGGGCACGATGCGTGAGCTGTAGTATTCGCCCACCATCGACAACGAGTCGGCGGCGGTTTGGCCCGAGTGGTGCAGCAGGATGTACCGATCGGCCATGCCGAACAGGTTGCCCAGGGCCTGCGAGAGCCACAGTGCCGCGGCGAACGGCACGACTTTCGGCCAGATTGTCGGTTGCCCCATCGCCTGGTCTTGTCCCGCGGGCAGCGAGCGCCACAGCGGTCGTATCCACCACATCGCCACCAGCGCCGAGAGCAGGCAGGCCGAGGCATAAGCCAGCACGACGCTGAGCACGCCGGCCTGCCAGCCCGCAAGCAAGGCCACGCCCAGCGCGGCGAAGACGAGCGTGTTGAACAGTTCCAGACCGCTGGCCAATCGCTGCATGCGCAGCGAGATCAACAGCTCGGTGATGAGATTATAGGCGACCAGCGTCAGCAGGGCGAAGGTCAGCGCCAACACCTGATCGGTGCGATCGGCGCGGCCGAAGATAAAACTCGAGAACCAGCCCCGGTTCATCACCACGGCGGTACACGCGGCGATGGCCAGCACCGAGGTAACCCCCAGGATCCGTCGCAGGAACGGTCGCAGTTGGCCGCGCTGCCGATAAAACGAGACATAGCGGCCAAGGCAGCCGGGCAAGCTCAGCACGGCGACGGGAACGGCCAGCGTCAAAAAGCTGAAGGCCATGTCCCACTGGCCCAGCTCTTCGGCCGAAAGCCAGAGGCAAAACAGCACGTTGCGCGCGAAGCCGACGAACCGCTGGACCACCGTCATCGACAGCAAAATGACGAGGCTGTCGGCCAGGCGATCGGCCTGCGGAACGTGTTTCGCCCTGAGAAGCGCTGGCGTCATCGAATTGCCCCCGAAACCGCCGCCTCGCGCGGCGGCAATGGTTGTTGATAATCGAACCGCTCGATCCGCCGCAAATGAAGAGGATCGATCGACGCCCAGTTCTTGAGGCGGATGATCTGGCCGTCGACGCAGCGCCGTTGAAGGTGAAAGGCGTCGTCGCCGGGAAAGTTGTAGCCGCCGTAGGCGGAACAAACGCCGGCATAACCCGCCTCGCGGGCCAGGCGAAATGCGGCCGCGGTCAGGTTCTGGTGCAGGCCGAACGGAAACGCGAAATAACGGACCGGTACTCCCAGGGCGGCTTCCAGGTCGCTGCGCGCGATGACCAGCTCGTCGAACAAGCGCTCGGCGTCGCAGACGCGGCCCAGGTCGACGTGGGTGCGCGTATGCGCGCCGATCTCGATGCCCGCCGCGGCCAGCGCCCGCAATTCACCGAGACTGTTGGGAGCAAGGTAGTTGCCCATGGCGCGGTCGTGCTCGAAGGCGGCACCGTCCAGCACGGGGTGCGTCGAAACGAAATAGGTGCAAGGGATGCCCAGTTCGATCAAGAGCGGCAGGGCCCGCTCGCAGTTGACCGCATAACCATCGTCGAACGTCAGGCTCACGCTGGGCCGGTGGTTGGCGCCCGATTCGATGCGGCGCTGGGCCTCGTCCAAGGAGATCAAATCGAACTTCTCTTTGAGCCAAAAGATGGCCTCACAGAATTCGGAGGTGCGCGTGGTCCAGTTGTTGGCGCGATCGTCGGCGATACGATGGAACACGGGCACGACAATCGGCGCGCGTCCCCGGCGCATCCATTCGTGGACCGTGCGGCGACGATAGCTGCTAGTGCCGCGGAAATAGAGCTGCAGCAGCAGGCGTTTGAGGGTATCCATGATTTCACGCTAGGTAGTGAGACCAACTTCGCCCTTGGGAGCCGTCACCTGACGCCCGAGGAGCCAAACGAATGCCCACCCGTCACGCGCGTAGCGCCCCAGCAACCGTCGTGGTTCCGTTGCTACGCGATGCATCCATTCCAGGCCGGTCCGCCGCATCCAAAGCGGCGCGCGCGGTTTCTCCGCGGCCAGGAAGTCAATCGTGGCCCCCACGCACAAGGCCACCGACACGGCCAACCGCTGCCGATGAGCATGCACCCACAGTTCTTGCTTCGGAGCGCCCAGGCCGACGATCAGCACGTCCGGCGAGGCGCGGTTGATGTCGGCCACAATTGTTTCATTCACGCTCGGCTGGCGTTCGAAGCCCGGCGGCGGCGAATTGGTGCCGACGACCCTCGTTTTCGGCCAGGTCGCTTCGATACGCTGTGCGGCGCGCTCGGCCACTCCCGGCGCGGCCCCTAACAAGTAGGCTCGGATGCCGTCCCTCGGCTGTGCCGCTTCGAACAGCCGCGGCACCAGATCGCTGCCGGCCACACGTCCGGGCACCGGACGTCGCAGGAGGCGGGCCGTGAGCAGTACCGGCATGCCGTCGACGAGCACCAAGTCGGCATCGCGGTAGACGCCGCGCAGCCCGGCGTGGCGGTCGAGCAGCACGGTGTGGTTCACGTTCGGCGTCACGACGAAGCGGCACGCTCGCTGCCGCGAGGAAATCCACGCCAGCACTTGGTCGACGGCTTCGTCCATCGTCAAGGGATCGACTTCGTAATTGAATAACCTGACGCGCGGTTTCATGTTTTGTTGGTTTCCCCTGGCTGCGCCTCACCGTAGGGTGGGACCAGCGAGCTTGCGAGCGCCGGCCCACCATTAGCGACGTCCCAATCGTCGGTGGGCCGGCGCTCGCAAGCTCGCGGGTCCCACCCTACATTCCCTACGTTCAGGACCTCCTCATACACGTCGGCCACGCCGGCCGCCATGCTGGCGTCGGAGTAACAACTCCGTTGTTTGCGAAGCGCATGCAGGCGTAGTGGCTGCGTGTCGATCTCGCCCCCCATCGCTTTGTGAATCACCGCGGCCAGACCGACGGCATCGCCGGGACGTGCCAACAGGCCGTCTACGCCGTCGACAATCAAATCGGTAATGCCATCGACGCGGGTTCCGATCACCACCACGCCCGCGGCCATCGCTTCCAAAGCCGACATCGGCATTGCCTCGCTCACCAGGCTGGGCAGCACGAGGGCGTCCATTTCGGCCAATTCCGCGTTCACGTCTTCACGAAAACCGGTCCACTCGATGAGCTCGTCGATGCCCTCGGTTTTCGCCAGACGTTTGACGGACTTTTCGTATTCGGGCGATTGGAAACGGCCGACGGCGCGAAAGCGGACCGGGCAACCCTGCTGCCGCAGAAGGGACAGCGATCTCAGCAACACTTCCAGCCCCTTGCGCGGCCGGAACAGCGCAATCATCCCGATGGTCGGCGGCCGCTCTGCCGAGGCAACGGACCGGCGCACCGGCACGCCGTTGGGGGTCAGTCGCAATTGGCGTGGCGAATAGCCGCGACTCAGCAGGTAACGGTGCAAGCTGGCCGAGACGGCAAGCACTTTGGCGGCCGGATACGTGGCCAGCCGCTCGACGACCAGATTGAGCCGGTCTTGCCACCGCCGGCGGCCGACTTCGACGGCCGTTTGACAATGAACGTGGTGTATCAACGGAACGCCCGACAGGCGGGCCGCCGGCAGGCCGACGAGCGCCGTGCGCGGCGTGTGTGTATGGACCAGCCTGTAATTGCCGTCGCGAACGATGCCTGCCAGCCGGCGCACCGGCGACAGGTCGAGCTTGCCTCGCATGGGAAGCTCGAACAGCGGCGCCGCTTTCGCCCGCCGCGCCTCGGCAAAACGCCGCGGCTTGAGACAGGCGAAACCGACCTCATAGCCGTAATCGGGTAAGCGAAGCGCCAGCGTGTCCTGCACCCGTTCAGCACCGGCATAGTCCTCGCCGTTGATGACGTGCAACACACGCACGGGCGATCGCTTGACGGTCACCACACGATCGTTTTCAAGTTCAGCGAGAGAGGAAATCATGGTTCAATACGCTCCACGCCGGCTGAGCACGCACCAGGGCGTGACGGCCAGCAACTTGAGGTCGGTCCAGAGGCACTGGTGGTTGAGATACCAGACGTCCATCCGCATCCACTCCTCGAAACCGATCTCGCTTCGCCCCGAAACTTGCCACAGGCAGGTCAGGCCCGGCTTGACCGCCAATCGCTGCCGTTGCCACGGCTCGTACTGACGGACCTCCTGCGCCAAGGCCGGCCGCGGTCCCACCAGCGACATCTGGCCGAGCAACACGTTGAACAACTGCGGCGTCTCATCGATGCTCAGCGATCGCAGCAGCCGCCCGACGCGGGTGATGCGCGGGTCGCTGAAGTTCTTGAAGATCGGGCCGTCTTGGTGGTTGGCGATGGCCCGCTGCTGTGCCGCGGCTCCGACGATCATCGTGCGGAACTTGTACATCCGAAACGGCCTTCCCATCAGTCCGACCCGCTCTTGCACAAACACCGGCCTGCCCCTGGTGGTCCACATCAGCACCAGCCAAGTAACGAACATCACCGGCGACAGGAGGAGCAGAATCGCCATGGCGCCGAGCACGTCGATCGACCGTTTGGTGAACAAGTAAATCCACGTGCGATTGCCGGCCGGTACGAGCGGTGTGGAGAATGAATCCGATCGGGGCGGCGACCCGTTTGCGACATCGTCGAGTGCCGCAACGGCCGCTCGACGCGCGGGTGCTTCGACCGGCGGGGCCAACCGCGGTGATGGCGCTTCGAGCAAGGAAGTGGTCGAGGGTGACAAGGCTCGTTCCTTTCGCATCTTCGCTGGCAGGCCGACTCGCTCCGCGAGCTCGGCCCACCCCGACTTGATAGAGAGCGGCGTCCTCCTGCAGCCACTCGTTCATTCCTCATAACAACGTCGACAGACTAGGGAACGCCGGCGAAGCGGTTCTTCCACGGTTCCGTGGCATGAGAATGCCCATTGCCTGTCACGAGTTCGTGGTCGTCTTCACGCTCATGATTTCCGTGGACCGGTCTCTGCGACACCTTGCCCCCAACGGGCACCGGCATCGTGAGAATCACGATTCCCAAACCGGCCATCAGGCCCCCGGCGATTCCGATGGCGGCAATCGCCGGACGCCCCGGACCCAAGGGGCGCGACCCCGTATACGGCGTGCCGATGCGATCGATAAGGCTGCACTTGCGGGCGACGGCTTGCGTGGCCCGCACGTCCGCCAATTGCCGCTCGGCGGTTTCCAACAAGGCGCGTCGATGGGCCACTTCACTGCTCGCGCTGGCGTATTCCACGCGCCGCGCCGCGACCTCGCCCATGCCGCGTCGCATCTCTTCGAGTTGACCCTCGAGGTATTCCACGCGGCCGTCGGCGAGCTGGTTTTCGGCCTCGATGGCGTGCAGCGCCAGCGAGAGCTCCGTAAAGATCTTTTTCCGGATCATCTCCTCGGCCCGCCGCGAGACGATCACCTGAGGATGCCGCTCGGCCATCACTCCCAATAGTGAAGACGTTTTAAGCTGCACGTCGACCAGTCCGTCGGCCAGCCGCTTGAGATTGGGCTGGGCTTCGAACAACGTGTTGGGCGCGGTGACGAGTAATTGAGGATCGTCTTGGGCATCGCGCAACAACTTCAAAATGCTGCGATTGACGCTTTGGCGCGTGCGCGCCTGGCGGAGCTCGTTTTGCGACTCCGTGAGCTCGCGGTTAAGCTCGCTGACGCCCGCGGGCGACTGTTCCAACATCCGCAACTCGACGAGGTTGCTCCCCATGCCGCGTTCCATGTCGGCCAATCGTTGATTGGCGTTTTCAAGCTCTTGGGCCGAGAGCGATACGATCTCGCGCAGTTCGGCGGCCATGCTGTTGGCGCGGGCGTTGCGTAGCTGGCCGAAGCTCTCTTCCAGATGAGCGCAAAACCGATCGGCCAGCCGGACCGCCCGCCGGCGGTCCGTGTCTCGCAGCTTGAGATAGAAGACTTCGGTCTTGCCGAATTCGGCGCCCTTGGGTGGCGTAAGCTTCAGCGCGTCGTGCAAATCGTCCACCTCGTCTTCCGAGGGCCAGGCGGCAGGGGCCGCTCGATCGACAGGCGGACCCACATCCGCCAAGGCGGCCACCAACACCGGCCGGCTGCGGGCGATTTCCAGCAGCGTCTCTTGCGTGGCTTTCATCTCGTCTTCGAGTTGAAACTCACCGGGCGCCGTCGCGCTGCCCACCGCCTCGTTGCGGACGGTCATGGCCTGCGACGCCTCCCACGTGTCGCGCTTCACCATCGCATAGACGCAACTCAAGGCGCCGATCATCAGCGCCGGCAGCAGCCAACGGCGGCGGTAGCGGCTCAGCAGTCGCAGCAGGTCGATGGCGTTAAAACTCGACTGGTAATAGGGAGACATTCGACACCTCTCTGACGGCTGGACTTTTTTGGGTTTGGCGTCTGCCTCAATCGTGCCCACGCATCTTCCGACCGATTGCTTTCACCGGCTACAGGCAATCGGGTGGCGCGCTGGTGGAGCAGAAGGGGTTCAGGGTTCAGGGTTCAGGGTTCAGGAATCGGATGAGGGATGAAGCGAGGGCGCGCAGGTTCAGGTCGGCGCGCATGCCCTGAACCCTGAACCCTGAACCCTACTGCGGAGAGCGGAACTCGCCTGTTTCCAGCCAGTCGGGCTTGAGCACTGTCCAGAGATCGGCGGCCAGGCCGTCGCGCACGAAGGTATAGGGGAGCCAGCCATAGCCGCCGTCGCCCCAGCTGGTCCCCCAGGAGTTGCGAATCAACAGCGCACCCTTGTCGGAACGAACGCGCAGACGGTCGTCGTAGCCGACGGCCAGCACGGCATGTCCACCGCGCGTGGCGTCGAGCGAGGTCGGATAGGGAACCAGCGCGGAGGCGTTGATGGAACTATTTGTGGGAAACCCCAGCACGAAGCAAAAGCCGGCGGCCAGCAGCGCGCAGGCGGAATCCAACACTGCCCGGCCCGACGTATTGCGCGCGTCGATCCGAAGATAGGTCAGCGTGGACGACTCTTGAGCGAAGCTGTAGGCGAATGCACCCGGCTCCAGTTCCAGATTCTCGGCGACGTAGGGCCAGTGTTCCTCCGGAGGGAGTCCAAAGCGACGGACCGACTTCAACGTGGCCCTGAGCGTCGTGCCCGAATCGCCCACCCATTGCAGCAGTCGCCGCGCGTTTTTATAGGCGAACAATCGCGAAGGTGCGATCAGGCGGCCGTGAGCGCGACGCTCGAAGTATTGCAGCATGCCGATGCAAGCGTGGACGGAACCGGTAGCCAGTTCCTGCTGGTCTTCCACCGGCGGGCAGTAATCGCGCCAGTCGACCTGCTCGGGACGCTCGCCGTCGGCCGCTGCCAATCGGGCCGTGGCCGCCAGCACGGCCTCATGCCGCAAGGTGAAGTCGCGATGATCGGGCAGGTCGCGATGCCAGTCGCAAACAAGTGACGTGAGATTTTGCATCATGGACCGCCAAACGGGGGCGACACGGCGTTCGAGAGACACCCCAAGCGGTACGCCCCTCGTTTCAGCGCTGACGGACGCGAAGAGAGGGGGCGCCTACCGCTGCTTTGATGCTAGACGTCCCGTGCCACGGCAGCCTACAGGCAATCTGGTGGAAGTCAGTGTCTGCCGTTCCCCTCCGCGGAGCGCACGAACTCCCAGCGTGCTCCTTGCCCGCTGCCATCGCCGAAGAACCGCAGGAGCGGCTCCTTCTGGTTCCGATTGAGCGAGTTGATGGTGTCGTGCAGACGCCGCTTGGGTTCGATATCGCCCTCCGGCGGCAAGGGGTCGTCGATTCGTGGCGGCCAGTTCTCCTCTTGGAAGGCCGCTAGAATCGTCTCCTGGTTCGGCGCCGGAACCTTGAATTCCTTCACCACGGACTGACCGACCCGCAACTGCTGGCGGTCGCGGTCCCAAGTTGGCACGGTGTTCAGCAAATCGACCTGACGGCGGTTGTGCGGCAGAGCAGGCGACTCGGGTGCGGGCGACTCGGGTGCGGGCGACGCCGACAACGTCGGGCCTCGAACCACATGGTCCTGCGCGAACTGCACGCCGGCTTCGGTCAACACGAAACAGGTCCGCTTGCTCAACTTCAATACGCCGCCATGCCGAAACGTCCGTTTCGCCTCGCCCGATACCGTCAGTTCACGAGCGTGGTCGACCAGTCCCTTCAGGTGCAGCCATCGCCAATCGCTGGCCGTAAGGCCGTGGTCGCGCAAATGCTCGTATTCAACGGCGAATTCCCAGAGTTCGCAGCCGACATCCTGGGCGTATTGGTAGCTTTCGAGCAGCATTGCAAGGGCCGGCTTGACACGCATGGGCACGCCTCGCATGGCTTGAGCAAGCGATGGCGACGACGAATCAGGACCGGCGGATTGCCGTGATTTGCCAGGCGCCTTCAACCACGTGGGCAATGGTGTTCCTTGTTCGTCCATGCTTCGATACCCTCGTGTCGAGGAACGATGATTGCACCCACGACCGCGACTTCGTCGTTTTTCGAATAAAAAAGCCCCGCGCGGAAGTGCCGCGAGGGGCATGTCCTGTGCCCATTCAAGTTTTGTTTGGCCCGCCGTCGGGCCCCCAGCGCGCGATGGTAGCAGACCGGCAATTTCTGTCAAGCATTTGCACCGGCGGCTCAGTGTCCGCTTGAGGGAATCCAGACGCTCCGCGGCATGGGCCGCCATTGCCAACCGTCAAAATACTCGACCGCGATCCACCGCTCGCGCGGCACAGGCTCGAAAGTGGCGAACCACCAACTCGGCTTGGAATTGAGCCGCGAGGCCAGCGAGACAACGTGGCTGGCGATCTTCGGCGAAACGTCGCCTAGCCGCTTGAAGTCGTGCCAGGTGTGTGGAGCGATGGTCGCCGAAACGCCAATCCGGATGGGGGTGATGCCGACCGTGTGCAACTCGTCGCGCTGTAACAATCGGTTCGATCCGTCGACGCAGGTCAGGCTTTTGGCGGCCATCGGCTCCCACTCGTCGTTCGTGGAGAACCAGACCGCCGGGCGTGCCTTGCCGCCCGCATAGGCCGCCGCCGGCTGGATGGCGCGGTCCCGCACGATGCCCGAAAAAAAATCCCGGATCGTGTAATGCCAGATTGGTTGGTCCGTTGAGGTCATTTTGATTCGTGGCCAGGTACTACCCCACACGCCACACTCGGTCGCCGCGGGCCGCGCACGCGCGTTTGGCCAACTTGGCCACGATTGCGGAAAACTCCTTGCGAGCGTCGGCGAGGCCCTGGGCGGACTTCGGCCCCGACGAACGCACGTAATCGAGCACCACCTGCTCGGCCGCCACAAATTCCGGCGCGATGTCGGCGATCTCCGCGGCCAGGTCAAGCGGGATGCTCGTCACGCCGTTGGCGTCGCCATGCAACAGGTCGCCTTGTTTGACCATCAACCCACCCACGCGCACGGGCATGCCGATGTGCAAGATGTGGCAATAGGCGTGCGAGCAGATCGTCGTAGTCGTGAACACCGGGTAGTTCAAGGCACGGACCTGCTCCAGGTCGCGTCCGCCGCCCGATGTGACGAGACCCACCGAACCGAATGCCTTATAAGTGGAGCACATCACCTCGCCAAACGTCGCCGCCACCGGAGGATCGTCGAGATCCTGAAACACAACCACAGCCGGGCCGGGCAACTCGGCGAACGCCGCCGCCTGCCGCTCCATGCTGCCGTAGGCATCGCCCGCCCCGGCCGGAGCATCGCTGCGAAAACAGGCGGTGCTGGCAAAACCGACCATCGGCGGCAAATGGGCGAAGTTGGCTTTGATTCGCCCGTCCATATAGCCGCGATTACGAGGGCAAAAGTCAAACAGCTCGATGACGTTGCAGATCGTGGGAGTGTCGAAGCGGGCGAGTTTTTCCAGTGTGGCTGCGGTGGTCATGGTTCGTGCTGTAAACCGATGGCGGTGGGGTAAGGCGGTCGGCAAGGTCTCTGAAAAGAGCAAACCCGATTGAAACGGCCCTGTCAAGCTCACGGCATGTCACTTTGCGTCGATGGTTGTTTTTGGCTGAAATCCGGCACTCGATCTGCACATCTCGGCTCGGCTTTTGGGGCCAAGACATTGCCTACATTGAAAGCAAGGAGGATCATGATGAGAAAGTTCGCTTTGACATTCGCCTTATTCGGGGCCTTTGCCCTCGCTGGCGCGGACGCGGCCCAGGCCCAATACCGCTACTACGATTACTATTACTATCCGCCTCGACCCGCGGCGCGTGCCGCCGGCGCCGCGGTGCGAGGCACCGCGCGTGCCGCCGGAGCGGCCATACGGGGAACCGAGCGAGCGGCCGGAGCGGCCGTGCGAGGAACGGAACGAGCGGCGGCCGCCGCACGCGCGACGGTGCCGCCTTACTACGGGCCCGCATATCGCGCCGCCTATGGACCGCCGTGGTATGGTCCGCCCGTGTATCGAGGCGGGTCCTACTATCCGCGCGGGATCGTCTGGTATTGATGCCGGAGCACCGCTGGCACGGCGCCGCGCGGCTCATCCCGCCAGGCGTGCGCGGTTGGCCGTGGCAGCGATTTCGGCTTCCGTGGGACGGTAGCGATACTGCATGAGATAGGCGTCTTCGGTGGTGTCTTCGTAGAAGTCGCGCAGCAACGAGACCGCCCGAAAACCCTGTTCGCGGAAGAAAAGCTGCGCCGGCAGGTTGGTTTCGCGGACTTCCAGAATGATCCGAGTACGACGCTGCGCCGAAAGCTTGGCAACCAGTTTGCCGAGCATACGGGTGCCCACCTTTTGTCGGCGGTGATGCGCGGAGACGGCGAAATTCAGCAGGTGCAGCCGCGTCTTGTGCAGTTCGTAGATCATGAAACCCGCCACCTCGTCGTCGAGGTCGGCCACCATGCCGATGCAATTCCGCTGCCGCAGACAGCGGAGAAAATCCTCTTCCGACCAGGGAAACTCGAAGCAGGCGCTTTCGATGGCCAGCACTTCGGGCATGTCGCGCCGGATCATCCAGCGGACGTGAATCTGGACGGCTTCTTTTTGCTCGGAACTCATTCGAGGCCTCCTTGCCGCGCGGTGAGCTCTAGGGGGTTTGTGCGAGGCGGTAAACTAGCAGAAGCGGCCGAACGTGCCAAGACAGGCTGGGGCTGGCTGAATCTTGCCGTCGCCGGCCGGGCCGGCCAACCCAGCGCCCGAAAAAGGCCGAACTGGGCCAGGTCGTAGTCGACGAGCGTCCGCAGGTACTCGCGCCGCGCCACGGCCAATGCCTGAACCGATTGCATGACTTCGATCGGCAGCCCCTTGCCTTCTTCGATGCGGGCCACGTTTCGCTCGTACCCATGAAGCGCGGCCTCAACACCTTCGCGTGCGATCTCGATTTGCCTCCGGCTGGCCCGCGATTGGACGACGGCTTCGGTGATTTCGCGGGCCACTTGATCCATCAGGGCGATTTGACGCAACTGTGCTTGCCGCAGCACCGACCCGGCGTTTTGCCGCGCGGCACGGTCGCCCAGCCCCAGGCCGCGAAGCTCCCAGTAGGCGACGGCGTCCAAATCGAGCCGGCCCACGGCCGGGGCCATGCTGGGCGAAATGCCCGCCCCCATGGCACCGTAGCTTGTGCCCAGCAGGACGCTGGGCACCAGGGGGGCAAACCGTTCTCGCCGCAACAGTGCCACGGCCTGTGCCACCAACGAACGGCTTTCGGACAACTCGGGCCGGGCCGACAAGCCCTCGGCGACCAGCTCTCGCACGTCGCGCTGGTCGGAAACCAAGTCAATGACGGTGACGACCGGTTCAATCGGCTGAAGGTCGAGCGTCGGGTCGAGGTGCAGCAACTGGGCCAGTCGCGTGGCCGCCACCTGCCGCGACCCTTCGGCACGGAACACATCATTCTTGCGAAGCGTCAGCTCGACGTGCAGCCGGTCGGCGTCCGACTGCAGTCCCTCGCCGGTCCGGGCGTAGTCGAACGTGAGCTGCGCCAAACGCCCGGTCTGCTCGGCGATGCCTCGTGCGATCTCATAGTCTTGATTCGACCGCAGCAATTCGAGATATGCCTGGGCCACGCTGAGCAGGGTGTCGTTGGTCACGGCGGCGGCGGCGCGACGCCGGGCTTGCGTATACTGGCGCGCCGCCAAAGGCTGAAGGAAAGCATCGGCCAGGTTGAAGTTGGCATAGACGCCCGGCACCAAGGGCGGGCCCGCGCCAAAATTGCCGGCCCCCAAACCGGCGTAAACCGCATTGCGGCTGGTGTTGAACTGATTTCCCTGGACCGCCTGGATGGAGCCATCGTGCCGGTCGTAGTTCACGCCCGTGCGGATCGAGGGGAGCCAGATCACGTTGGCTGCGGCCACCGCGGCCAGGGCCTGCCGAATCTGCTCTCTTGCCACCGCGACCTGCAGGTTGTCGGCGTTGGCCAGACGCAGCGCAGTCGGCAGATCGATCGGCATGCCCGGCGGCGGGCGGGGCGCGCTGGGCGGCACGGGGGGCGGGGCGGGCACGGCTTCAGCCGCGGCCTGCCGCCGATGCGACACCAATCTACTGGCGGACGGGTCGAGCTTCCGAACCTGGTTGCTCTTCGCGCCCGCGCGCAACACAAGCGAGGACGCTTGTGCTACGGCCGGCTTTTCCGCCGCCGCGGGACGACGATTTTCAAACGATGCGCATCCGGCGACGGCGATCAGCCCGGCAAACAATGTGCAGGTGCGGTGTCGCGGATGTCGCATACGCCTTTGGCCGAACTGGCTGGGGTAGAGTGTGCGCCTTGTAGGTTTCATCGACGGCCCGGCTTGGCAAACATTAGCGACGATAGGGATTGGAGCGACTTTGACGGCGGCTCATGGGCTGGGTGGCACCGAAGTTGCTCAGAAAGGGAGCGTCAAACGATCTTGGCGAAGTAAGTTCCTGTCACGCTGGTACTTGTGCCTCACGTGTCGGGTCGATGATAGACAGGGAGTGAGCGGATGAGCGCGCTGTTCGTGATCCTGCTGGGTGCGGTGGGCCGGTTTCGAGACCCGCCAGCCCTGGAACCAAGCATGCCTCGACGCACTGGGGCGATCATCATGGTGGACGCAGGGCGTGTTCGTCCGTGGCGGGCGTCGCGCATCGTCTCTGGGCGTCCGAAGCAGGACTGGCGTTTGGTTCGTTACCAGGGCCGGTGGTGGTATTGGTCCGACAACGAACGCTGGTCGTATTTCGACGGCGCGCGATGGGTGCAACTCGACTCCCTGAACCAGCCCGTTGCCTTGGGCGGCAGGATGGGCGAGTTGGACCGGGGCCAACTCAAAGTTTTGCCCCGCCCCGAAGACCTTCGTTTCCGGTTCGGCGAATTGCCGGTGCCGGGTGTACGAGCGGGTAGTTTCGGCATCGAGGGCGCCCCGCTTAGCGGCCGAAATTTTGCCGGATCGTTCGGCGCTGGGGCCGCTACGCCTCCGGCCCTTCTCTCGCCGTCTGGAGAGCTTGGAACCATCCCGCCGAATGTCTACCGTCCCGACAGTTTTTACAGCGCCTACGGCCCGACGGATCCGTTTCGCGGCGGTCTGCACTCCGGCGCCGGCGGCAACTATGGATATGGTTTGGGCACGGAACGTCCGGCGACGGTCGGCGGCTACGGAGAGATCAGCCCGAACACTCGGCCGCAATAGCCCGGTCTTGCACAGAACGAGCGATGAGGCGGAGCATCTCAACTTGTGGACGGCAAGCTCCGCGGCCGACGATCGTCTTCGGGCCGAAGGCATTCTACGGTTTTCTCAAAGAGGTCGCCGAGCATGCCTTTATAACGCACTCTGATGTCGAAGCGCCGCAAGACCACCAAGCGGTCGATCGCGTCGTTCTTCACTTCGAAAACGGCGCGGTCCTTGTCTTTGCCGATGGTCGCCCCAACGCTGAATCGGTCCAGCTTGTAGTCGACGCCCTCGACTAGCCCGCAGCGATCTTTAATGCGAGTTACCACCGTTTTGTGCTCCAGGACCGATTCAAAGTCGTCCCCCTCGAATCGGAGTCCGTACCTCATCTGGGCAATTACCGCCGGACCTGTTCCTTCATTTCGCAACAGTACGACGAATTTGGGGGGGTTATCCTCTGCTTTGGGCAAAAGATTGGAATAGGAAAGATACGGCCGCAAGCCCAACGCCAGATTGTGTCGGGCGATTGCCAAGCCAAGCATTGCCACCAGCGCCGTCATGGCCGCACGAGCGTCGAGCCACGGATAGCGAACCAGCGACCAGCGCATGTGCGGCGGCGTATCAACGCGGACGAGATAATCCGCCATGAAAGTTTGGGCCGCAAGAATGAAAGTAAGTAAGACCAACCCCCACAGCGTGGTCTCCCACGAACGGACCTCGAAGACTCTACGCGGCCCCCCTGGCGAAGCTACTAGGCTGCGGGTTGCGTTCGGGCTATGGGCGGCTGCCTGGTCCATGGTGGCAATCAATGATCGCGTAATCGTCCCCGTGGTTGCGCAGCCGATGGGGTGTACTCGCCGGAATTCGCACTGGCTTGTTGATCCCCATGTCTTTTTCCTGCTGCTCGCCAATCGAAATCCGCACTCTGCCGCGTCTCAAGATCGTCTTGCTTTCCTCAGCGTGCTGATGCTCGAATTGCTCTCCCGGTCCCAAGATGATCGATGCCATCGGCGTTCTCGCGGCCTTGCGTGGCTCAAAAGAGGTTTGCATTGTCAGTCTAGCGTCCAGAATTGCCAGAGGCAATCAGTTCCACGTTGGGACCGGAAACCGTACGATTCGTTGGCATCGCTCATTTCGCGACCAGGCTGGCTTCGGCCGCTTGGCCCTCCTGCAGTTCCGCCGTTGCTTTCTCAACGACCACGTCGTCGCTCGTCAGTCCGGCGGTGATTTCGACGTCCTTGCCGCTTTTCAGCCCGAGCTCGACCGGTTTCCGCACGAGCTTGCCGTTCGCGATGCAAAAACACGCCGATTCGCCGTTTTCAGTCCGCACCGCGGTCGTGGGAATCACCAAAGCCTCGGGGCTTTCGGCAAGAACGATCGTGGCGTAGGCATACATGCCCGGCCGCAGCTCGCCGCTCTCGTTGGGTACATCGATCTCCGCCCGCAGGGTGCGCGTGGTGGGATCGAGCGCCCAGGTCGTGCGGGTGACGCTGGCCGGAAACTCCTTTTTCTCCAACGCGGGCACGTATAGCACGGCATGGTCACCGCGATCGACCAGCGGAGCGTCGGCTTCGGGCACGTCGACAAAAACGCGGACCACGTTGGTTTGAACGATCGTAAACAGGGGCCGTGCTTGTACCGCTTCAGCCGGCTGGACGAAATGACCGACATCGACATTTCGCTCGCTGACGATGCCGTCGAACGGGGCTTCGATCCGCTGGTATTCGACCATCGCGGTGACGCGGGCTTCGTCGGCTTCAGCCACTTCCTGGCGGGCCCGCGCCGCGGCTTCATCGGCCTCGGCCTTTTCGATGGCCGCCTCGACCTGTTCGATCGCGGCCAGCGCCGCTTCCTTGCGCGAAGCGGCGTCACGGCGTCCGGCGTCCGACTTTCTCAAGGCGTCGCGTTCTTCGTCGACCAACTTGCTGTTGATGGCTTTCGCCTCCGCGAGTTTCACGACGCGGTTGAACTCCGATTCCCACTTGGCATAATCGGACTCGGCCCGTTCCTGGTTTGCCAGCGCCTGCTCGACCTGCTCTTCGGCCGGCTTCAGCGCGGCCCGCGCCACCTTGACGGCGGCGCGTGCCTGGGCCACTTCCGCCTTGGCCTGGTCAACAAGGGCATGTTTTTGCCCCAGCTCTTCACTCAGTTCGGGAATCGCCACTTCAGCCAGCAACTGACCGCGCCTCGTCAAGCCGCCCGACTCCTCAGCACAAGGCCCCTTCACCGGGTCACCGATGTCGACCAGAAAGCGTCGCACGTAGCCCGGCACCTTGGCATACAGTGGAGCCTGTTGGAAGGCCTCGATTTGCCCAGGCTGGCGCGTTTGGCGGATCATCGCTTTTCGTTCGGGCTTGATGACGGTCACGCGCAAAACCGCGCCGCTCATTTCCTTGCTATGGGCCGCGCTTTCCACCGAGCGGCCGCAGCCACAGGAGAGCGTCAAAAGCAACAGGACGCACGGGAATTGCAAATTGCAAATTGCAAATTGCAAATTGCAGATTTGCGTCTGCTGCCGTTGGCCTCCGGTAAAACCCGGCCCGTGATTCCTGAACCCTGAACCCTGAACCCTGAACCCTCCACTGTTCATGTCTCACCTCCCGCCACCTGTGGCGCATAGTGCGGACTCTGCGGATCGTCGGGATCGAGCGACGCCGACGCGGTGCTCGCGCGCCGTTGGACCACCGCGAACACCGAAGGGAGCACAAACAGCGTTGCCAGTGTTGCGGCCAACAAGCCACCGATGACCGCGCGTCCCAGGGCCGCGCTTTGTTCGCCGCCTTCGCCAAGTCCCAACGCCAGGGGCGCCATGCCCGCCGTCATCGCCATGCTGGTCATGAGAATCGGCCGCAAGCGGCTGGTTCCGCCGTAGATTCCCGCCCGTACCGCATCGCCTTCCGCGTGCCGACGCTCTTCGGCAAACGTGACCAGCAGAATGCCGTTGGCCATCGCGACGCCGACGGCCATGATCGCTCCGATGAACGATTGCAGGTTCAGAGTCGTGCCGGTCATGAAGAGCGCGACGGCGACGCCGGCCGCTACGGCCGGCGCGGTCGAGATCGTGATCGACGCCAGCCGCCATGACTGGTAATTGGCGGCCAGCAACAGAAACACGACCACCACGGCCAAAGCAAGACCGATCGCCAGGCCGCTCTGCATCTGTTGCATCGGCGGAATCTGACCGCGGACCTCGACCGCGGCACCCTTGGGCGGCTCGCCGGTGCGTTCCATGGCCTTGGAAACATGCTGGGCCACTCGTCCCAGGTCCTCGCCGTAGATATTGGCCAACAGGCTCACTTGCCGGCGCATATTGTAGCGATCGTACTCGCCGGGCATCGTTCCTTCTTTCACCTCGGCCACGTCGCGCAGCAAGAGCTGCTTCAGGCCGGTGCGGCGGTCTCCGTCAGGCTGAAAAGCCCGACCTACCGGCACGGTCCGCAGCTCGTCGACGGACTTCATGATCGCTTGTGGAATCTGCACTTGCACCTGGTAGCCGATGCCCGTCTTCGGATCGGGCCAGAAGTTGGGCACGACAAACCGCGACGAGGACGTGGCGGCCACCAGCGAGCGGGCCATCTCGGCGGCGGTCAGCTTGCTGATGCCGGCCTTCTCGCGGTCGAGATTGACGTTGATCGTCGGGTAGTCCAGCGATTGCGCGACGTGCAAGTCGCGCAGCGAGGGAATCTTTGCCAGCTCACGGTGCAGCTTCTCGCTGAAAGCGCGGCTCTCGGCCAGGTTGGGCCCGTTGACGGCCACCTCCACCGGAGTGGGCGACCCAAAGCTCATCACCTCGTTGACGATGTCCGCCGGCTCGAACGAAAGCTGCAATTCCGGCAGGCGGTCGTGCAGCGTTTTGCGCAACTGCTCTTTGAGCTGCTCCACCTTGATGCCGCTCGCATGCTTGAGCGCGATCCGCAAGATCGCCTCTTCGGGGCCGCGCGACCACTGAAAGACGGCGTTGATCGGATAACTCGACGGAATGCTTCCGACGTAGCCGAGCGTCAGCTCCACCTTGTCGGCGCCCACCGCCTCTTCGATCGTCTTCAAGACTTCCAAGGCGTATTGTTCGGTCCGCTCAAAGCGCGTGCCGTCGGGAGCGTGAAACCGCAAGCGGAACTCGCCGCGGTCGACGAACGGAAAAATCTCTCGGCCTAAACGCCCGCTGACGGTGTAGAGCGTCACGCCGGCCAGGGCCAGGTAGCCGATCACGAGCGGCACGCGATACGGCGCCAGACCCTCCAGGCCGCCCTGGTAAACACGCCGCAATCGGCCAAGAAAACCGGGTTCGAATTCACCCTCGTGCTGCGGCACGTGCCGCAAAAGCCACACCGACGCGACAGGCACAAACGTGCTCGACAGCAGGTACGAGGCGAGCATCGAAAAGCCGACGGCCAGCGACAGCGGCACGAACAACGCCCGTGCCGCGCCTTCCATGAAAAACGAAGGAATGAACACCGCCAGGACGCACAGCATCGCCAGCAATCGCGGCACCGCCGTCTGGGCGTTTCCCAAACGCACCGCCCGTGCGATGCCGGGCGTGTGGGCCATCTGGGTGTGAATGTTCTCCACCTCGACCGTCGCCTCGTCGACCAGAATGCCCACGGCCAACGCCAGTCCGCCGAGCGTCATCAGGTTGATGCCGTTGCCGGTCAGCCACAGCCCGATCACGGCGCCCATCAGCGCCAGCGGAATGTTCAGCACCACCACCAGCACGCTCCGCCAGTCGCGCAGAAACAACAGCACCATCAGCCCGGTCAGGAGGGCGCCCAACGCTCCCTCGGTCGCCAGCCCCTGAATGGCGCGGGTGACATAAGGCGTCTGGTCGAATTCGAAGCGAACGTGAATGTCGTCGGGCAACACCGCCTGCATCTTGGGGAGCGCCGCCTTGACGTTCTGCACGACGCTCAAGGTGGAAGCCTCGGCCCGCTTGGTGCAAAGCAGATAGATCGCGCGGCGGCCGTTCACCAGCGCGTAACTTATGGGGATGTCGGTGCCGTCGCGGACCGTGGCAAGATCGCGCAGATAAACGGCCGGCAGTTCGCCCAAGCGCAGCGGGATGCTTCCCAGGTCGTTGATGTCGCGCACGATCGAGTTCAAGGGCACGATCGGGTACTTGTCGCCCAGCGGCACGTTGCCCGACGGGCTGACGACATTGCCCGCCGATAGCGCCCGCACCACGTCGTCCGGCGACAGATGATAGGCCCGCAGCCGTTCAGGATCGACGTCGATCACGATCGTGCGTTGATTGCCGCCGAAGGGCGGCGGGGCCGAGACGCCCGGCAGGCTGGCGAACATCGGCCGCACGCGGAACAAGGCCAGATCCTGAATCTCGGCCAGCGACCGCGTCTCGCTGGAGAGCACCAGATAGCCCACGGGCACGCTGCCGGTATCGAACCGCATCACGAACGGCGACACGGTGCCGGGCGGCATAAAGGCCTGAGCGCGGTTCACGTAATTGATGGTTTCGGCCATGGCCTGGGCCATGTCCGTGCCGGGATGAAAGTCGAGCTTCATCAGGGCCATCCCTTGCACGTTGCGGCTTTCGACGTGATGGATGCCGCTGATATAGAGGAAATGGTATTCGTAGTAGTTCGTGATCAGCCCTTCCATCTGGGCGGGATCCATCCCGCCGTACGGCTGCGCGACGTAAATCACCGGCAGATTGAGGCGCGGAAAGACGTCGACGTCCATTTCCTTGACCGCCAGCCCGCAACCCAGCGCGATGCCTACGACCGCCACGATCACGGTGATCGGACGACGCAGAGCGAAGATGATCGGGTTCAAGTTCATGGGTTCAGCGGCAATTCCAGCATGATAACGGATGTGCGACCGCACAAGCGAGAGATCGGGTGGCCGGCGCTTGTGTCCCGGTTCGTATTGGCCGATGGCCTTAGCCCGGTCGGACGGCCTGTGACGACTTTACCGACGGCAACTAAGCGATGGCCTTGATCCACGACCACAAGCTCCGCCGTGGCGCAACCTATTTTGCCATCTCGGCAAGCTTCGTTGAGCTACCCTTTCTTGGCGCTGAGAAGAATATTTGCATTACCGCGAGATTACTATGACAACGACTCACAACACCGGGCTGACGTATACGGCGACGGTCCTGCCGCCGGTTCCCCTGCTGCCGCTGACGGGCGAAGGTCTGCCGACTGCCGAACGGATCCAGCAGGAGATCGCCCACGTACTGAAGAAAACGCTCAGCCCGGCGCTGGCACAGTGGGCCACCGAGTACGGCAAGGTGGGGCAGCGCAACATGTATCTCTGGAAGTGGTGCCACCAGGGGGTGATGGTCACCACGCTGCCCTGCGTGTTGCCCGAGTTGTTCGACGAAGTGTGCGACACCAAGGTGCTCGGCGTGGTGCTCGACGTTCTGTTGGACGACATCGCCGACCGCAAGGGCGACGACGCGCTGTTGGAACCGCTGCTGAACTTGTCGCTCGACGGCCCGCGTCCGAGCTTTGTCGGCTTTCCGGCGCAACAGCGCGCCTACGCCGAGTTCGCCGTGACCGTCTGGGATGAGATCGTGTCGCAGGCCAAGCGGTATCCGCTGTTCGACCGGTACGCCAAAGTGTTCGACTACGACTACCGGCAGCTCTTCAATGTGATGCGTTATTCGCACTTGGCGAACGAGAACATCGAGCTGCTGAACCTGGCGGAGCACGATCTCTATACGCCGCACAACATGCACATGATGATCTCCAGCACGCTCGATCTGATGTGCTCGCCGGGCTTCGATCGTTCGGAGTGGGGCCAGGTGCGCGACGCCGCATGGCACGCCCAGTGCATGGGCCGCATCGGCAATCTCACCACGACTTGGGAGCGCGAACTGGGCGACGCCGATTACTCCAGCGGCGTCTATGCCAGTGCGCTGGCCAGCGGCGAACTGACCGTCGCGCAGCTCCGTGCCGGCGATCGCGACGAAATCAAGCGGGCCATCGTCGACGGCGGTCACGAGGTGAAGTTCCTCAAACGCTGGCAGGAGCACCGGCGTTACTTGCTGTCGCGCGTGCCGCACATCCATTCCTTCGATCTCGGCAAGCTGGTTGACGGGCTGGAACGGCTGATTTGCTTGCACCTGGGGAGTCGCGGGTACAAGTGATTAGTGGTTAGTGGCTAGGGATGAGCCCCGAGCCCCGAGCCCCGAGCCCCGAGCCCCGAACCCTGAACCCTGAACCCTGAACCCTTTCAATGCTGCAACGCATCGCTGAAAAAATGCTGGCGCGGTTCGGCCCCCACTTCATCCTGGTGATGATGTGGGTCACGCGGGCCTGCGCGTCGATCGGCGGTTTGCTGCTGCTGTATTACGTCAATCTGTCGCTGGCGCTGCCCGACACCGTCCGTTACCACTTCGAGGTCGTCTCGCTGGTGCTGGTGGCGTTCGCCGTCACGGTCACCGTGGTTTTAGCGCTATGGGAAACGCGCCATTTGCGCGAAGTGATCCGCCGCATCCGGGCGGCCGTGCCCGTCGAGCGGCCGTTGGCGTTGGAGGCGGGGCGCGAGGCCGTGATCTTCGCGGGCCGGCACCATTCGTTCGAGTCGTGGGTCGTGCCTTTAACCACGCTCGTTCCACTCTTGATTTTCCTGCGCGTGGTCGACAACGCGTCGCTGACGGTGTTGATGAATGTGAGCCTGGCGGCCTTCATGGCGACCGTCATGGTGCTGATGTCGACGTACTTCCTGTTCGGCTCGTTCATGCGGCCGGTGATCGCCTATCTGCTCAACAATGGCATCGAGGTCGATTTCGATGCGATCCCGGTGAGCAAGCTGCGCGGACGCATGAACATTTCGTTCGCGCTAATCATCTTGACCACGGCCTTGATGATCGGCACGTTGGCCAATCAGCGCGCCACCGACCTGGTGAACCACCCGGAAACGCAAGCCGAGGCGGTGGCCAATTTGCAGCGGCACACCAGCTACATCACCGTGGCGGCCGTCGCCATCGGCCTGATTTTTTCGACCGTGCTGGCGCAATCGGTCGCCGTCCGCGTCCGCGCCCTGGTCGACTCGATGAAGCGCGTGCAAACGGGCGACCTCTCGGCGCGCCTGACTCCGACGGGCAACGACGAAATCGACATCGTCACCCGCCAGTTCAACGAAATGGTGAGCCAGCTCGACCGCAACGACCACACCATCCGCGATCTGAACGCCAATCTGGAAAATAAGGTCAAGCAGCGCACCCGTCAGCTCTCCAAGAAAAAGCGCGAGCTGCAGGTTTCCTTTCGCCAGCTTCAAGAGCACGACCGGCTGAAGACGCAGTTCTTCTCCAACGTCAGCCACGAGCTGCGCACGCCCTTGACGATGATCCTGGCGCCCATCGAAGAGTTGCTGAACAAGCGCCAGCAGCAATTGCCCGGCGATGCCGGATATATGCTCGATGTGGCGCTCGTGAACGGCCGGCGGTTGCTGGGCCTGATCAACCGCCTGCTGGAGTTCTCGAAGCTCGAGGCCGGGCACGCTCAGGTCAACTTGTCGGCGGTGCAGCTTAACGACATGGTCAACGAGTTGGCCGCGTCGGCCCGCCCCTTGGCCGGTCAGCGACAGATCGAACTCAAGGTTGTCCTGGACGACAAGCTGCCCGACATCGGAGCCGACACCGACAAGTTGGATTCGGTGATTACCAATCTCCTGTCGAACGCGTTGAAGTTTACGCCGGCGGGCGGCACCGTCGAGGTCCGCACGGGCCGCGACGACTCGCGGGTTTACGTCTACGTCAAGGATTCGGGCATCGGCATTGCGCCCGACGACCATGGCCGCGTGTTCGACCGGTTTGTACAGCTCGACGGTTCGACCGCCCGCAAGTATTCCGGCACCGGTCTCGGTCTGTCGCTGGTGAAAGAAATCATTGAGTTGCACGGCGGAAAGATTCAAATCGACAGCGACGTGGGCCGAGGAGCGACGTTCTGGTTTTGGCTGCCGATCACCGAGCCTCCCACGGAGGTCGCGCGTCAGGTTTCGGCCATGGCGCGGTCGTGCCGCTTTGCCGACCTGGTGACCTGCGAAGCCAATGACGCGGCCCCCGTGGAGCAGGTGGCGGCCCCCGACGGTGCGCCGACGGTCCTCGTGGCCGACGATACGCCCGAAATGCGCGGATTGTTGCTCTCGGTGCTCCGCGATGAATACCACGTCGTGACGGCCGAAGACGGCGAGCAGGGAACGCAGCTCGCGCGGCAGATCCTGCCCGACATCATCCTTTCCGACGTGATGATGCCGGTCACCGACGGCTACGAATTCTGCCGCCGAATGAAAGACAATTCGGTCACGGCCCGAATTCCCTTCATTTTGCTCACGGCCAAGGCGGACCGCTCGATGAAGATCGAAGGACTCGACATCGGCGCCGACGACTATCTCGTCAAGCCGTTTGACGCGGAGGAATTGCGGGCCCGCGTCCGTTCGCTGCTGCGGCTGCGGGCCCTGGACCGCAAGCTCGACGAACGCAACACCGAACTGGAGCACACGCTGACGGCGCTGCAAAACACACAGACGCAGATGATGCAGATGGCGCATCTGGCCGGCATGACCGAGATCACCACCGGCGTGCTGCACAACGTCGGCAACGTGCTCAACAACGTCAACATCTCGACCACCGTGCTCGGCGAGCGGCTGCGGCAGCTTCGCGTCGACGGGCTGGGCAAGGTCGTCAAGCTCCTCGACGAGCACGCCGACGATCTGGAAACCTTCTTGGCCCGCGACCGCCGCGGAGCGCAGCTCAAGGACTACCTGGGCGGTCTGGCCAAGGCTTTGGCGGCCGACCAACAAGATTTGCTCTCGGAGCTCGGCTTCTTGACCGACAAGGTCGAGCACATCCGCAGCATCATCGTCGCCGAGCAAAACTACGCGAAGCGGGTGTCGTTCAAGGAACTTTGCGACCTCTCATCGCTCATCGAAGACGTACTGTTGATGCGCAGCCATTCGCTGCAGAAGAACCGCATCACCGTCGAACGCGACTTTCAGCCACTGCCGCAAATGGTGCTCGAACGGTCCAAGCTGCTGCAGGTCATCGAGAACCTGATCAAGAACGCCACCGAGTCGATCGTCAGCGCCGACGGCCCCCGGCGACTGATCGCCATTCGGATCGGCCGGGCCAATGACCGCGTGCGCTTGACGGTGACCGACACGGGACGGGGCATCGATCCGGAGCACGTCAACCGCATCTTCAATTTCGGTTTTACCACGAAGAAATCGGGCAACGGTTTCGGACTGCACTCGGCGGCCAACGCCATGGCGGAAATGGGGGGCAAAATCAGCGCACACAGCGATGGCTTGGGGCAGGGCGCCACGTTCATGCTCGAAATTCCGCTCATCACCGAGCTGGCCGACGACGACGACACATCAGGCGTGGTTGAAGAATCTGAGGCGTCCCTGGCAACTGTTTAAGGCACCTAAGAAACATGAAGGCGATGAATACCAAGCCCAAACCGACCGCTGCTACGCGGCGGCTGTTGATCATCGACGACAACAAGGACATCCACACCGACTTCCGCAAGGTGTTCGACGGATTGCGGGGTGTGGCTTCCCATTCGGAAATCGACGCGCTGGAGGCGGATCTCTTCGGCGGCGAAAGCCAGACGACGACCGCGGCCGACATCAACGGACTGCTCGATATCGAGATTCACTCCGCCTATCAGGGCGAAGACGGCGTGAGAATGGCCGTCGAGGCGGCCCGCCGCGGTCAGCCCTACTATATGGCGTTCGTCGACGTCCGCATGCCGCCGGGCATCGACGGCGTGCAGACCATCAAGGCCCTCTGGAAAGAGCTGCCGGACATGCAGTGCGTGATCTGCACGGCCTACTCCGATTACGATTGGAGCCAGATTTCCTCCGAGCTCGGTCATACCAGCAACCTGCTGATCCTGAAAAAGCCGTTCGACGCCGTGGAAGTGCTGCAATTGGCGCGGTCGCTGGCGGAAAAGGCCGACCTGGCCGCTTCGGCCCAGCAGTATGTTGAGACACTGCGGGGACAGCTCGATCAGATCACGGCCAAAGAGAACGAGCTGGAACGCTACAATCAGGAGCTGCTGGCCACAAAAGCGCGATTGGAACAGCAGGCCGCCGAACTGGCCGAGCAATCGCAACAACTGGAACAGGCGCGCGAAGCGGCCGTGGCGGCCAGCCGCGCGAAAAGCGATTTCCTGGCCAACATGTCGCACGAGCTGCGCACGCCGCTCAACGGCGTGATCGGCATGGGACAGCTCTTGCAGGACACCGAATTGACGCCACAGCAGCGGCGCTATATCGACGCCGCCCGGCTCTCGGCCAAGGTCCTGTTGCAGCTCATCAACGACGTGCTTGACTTCTCGAAGATCGAAGCCGGACGCCTCGACCTGGAATGGATCGACTTCGAACCGGGAGCGATCGTCGAACGGGCCATGTCGATGGTCAGCGACCTGGCCTGCCAAAAGGGCCTGGAGGTACTGTGCTATATCGATCCGCGGCTGCCGAAATTGGTGCATGGCGACCCCGGACGCTGGCAGCAGATTCTGGTCAACCTGCTGACCAACGCCGTGAAGTTCACCTCGACCGGGCACGTCAGCCTGGACGTCGAGGTCGATCGGACCGAGGATGGTGAGATCGTGGTGCGGAGCATGGTGCGCGACACTGGAATCGGCATTCCGCCGGAACGCCTGCACCTGTTGTTTCAATCGTTCTCGCAAGTCGATTCCTCGACGACTCGCAAGTTCGGCGGCACCGGTTTGGGACTGTCGATCTGCAAGAAGCTCACCGAATTGATGGGCGGCGAGATCGGCGTCGACAGCGAACCGGGGAAAGGGTCGGCGTTCTGGTTCACGGTCTGCATGAAGAAAGCGGCCGACACCGAACAGCAATTCGTCCAGCCCGCCGACTGGGACAACTTGCGCCTGCTGCTCGTCGGCGACAACGCCGCCGTGCTGGCGGCGATTCATCGGCAGTTGTCGGCCTGGCGAATCCACAGCGATACCGTCACCAACGGCACCTCCGCACTTACGCAGCTTGGCACCGCGGCCGTCAGCGGTAACCCGTATCAGATTGCCATCATCGACTCGGCCCTTCGCGATCCGGACGGCCGCGAGCTGGCCGACCGGATTGCTCGTAGTGCGACGCTCGGCGCCACGGTGATCCTGCTTGTCACGGCCCTGAGCGACGAGGGCGAAGAGGCGACCGACGGTGGGCCGGTGGCGGTGCATCGCCTCAGCAAACCGATCACCGCGTCACGGCTGTTCGATGCCATGATCTCCGCATTACAGCCGAACCTACAAACAGACGAAGTGGAAACCCCCGTCCGAAACAGCGGCAAGACACGGCAGGCGGCCGGCCCGAAAGACGCCAAGCTACTCCTGGTCGAAGACAACGAGATCAATCAACAAGTGGCGGTGGAGTTGCTGCGGGCAGGCGGCTATCGCTGCGAAGTGCGGTCCAACGGCCGGCAGGCCGTGGAAGCCGTCAGGGCCGCCGACTACAACCTTGTGCTGATGGACTGCCAAATGCCGGAAATGGACGGCTATGAGGCGACCGGCGCCATTCGACAATGGGAGGCCCGCGAAAACCGTCCGCCCCTGCCGATCATTGCCCTGACCGCCAATGCATTGGCCGGCGACAAGCAAAAGTGCCTCGACGCCGGCATGACGGATTATCTGAAGAAACCGCTCAACCGCAGGGAATTGATTGCCACCGTCGAAAAGCATCTCGCCCGTGCCGCGGAGCTTTTAGGAGCATCCGTAGGGTGGGACCAGCGAGCTTGCGAGCGCCGGCCCGCCATTGGCGACGTCGATCATGGTGGGCCGGCGCTCGAAAGCTCGCTGGTCCCACCCTACACTCCGGCGCCGGTCGAGGAGGTCCCGCCGCCCTTGGATTTCGATTCGCTTTCCGAGCGGTTCATGGGCGACTGGGATTTCGTGCAAGTCATTCTCGACAAGTTTCAGCAGCAGGTGGGTGTCGATCTCGTTCAATTGGAGCAGAGCTTGATCGAGCGCAATGCCCAACAGACGGCCTCGCTCGCGCACCGCATCAAGGGATCCGCGGCCAACGTGTCGGCCGTCGAGATCAGCCGTCTGGCCGCCGAGTTGGAAGCCATGGGGCGGGCCGCCGAACTTGATGACGCCGGCGGCCACCTGGGCCGTATCAAAGCCGAGTGCCAGCGGCTCGACCAGTTTGTTCAACGTGACTTATCCGTCGTGGCAGCCAGTTTCGCCCAGACGGAAAAGTCGTAACACTTACCACCGACTGTTTTCTTAATCAGGAAACCGACCCATGAAATCGAACGGTCCGCGGATTCTCATCGTAGACGATGATGAGGTCTCGCTCGAAATCTCGCGGCGCACCATCGAGCGGGCAGGTTACTCGGTCGAAGTCGCCCGTGACGGCAAAGAGGCGTTTGAAATCCTGCGTCGGGGAACCTGTCGCCTGGTGATCACCGATTGGGAAATGCCCGTGCTCGACGGCATCGAACTCTGCCGTCAGATCCGCGCCGGAGATTTTAGCGGCTATGTCTACGTGATCCTTCTCACCTCGCGCGGAGCGACCAAGGACATCGTGACCGGTCTCACTGCCGGGGCCGACGATTTCATGACCAAGCCGTTCGATCCGGCCGAGCTGAGAGTGCGGGTCCGCACCGGCACCCGGATTCTCGGCATGGAGACGCGCGACTTGGCGATCTTTGCGATGGCCAAACTGGCCGAGTCGCGCGACACGGACACGGGCGCCCATTTGGAACGGATCCGCGGTTATTCCCGCGTGCTGGCCAGATACTTGTCGCAGCAACCTAAGTTTGCCGACGAAATCGACGCAGACTTCGTTCGCATGATCTATCTGACGAGTCCCCTGCACGACATCGGCAAAGTCGGCATTCCCGACTCGGTGCTGCTGAAACCCGCGCGGCTCAGCGACCGCGAGTTCGATCTGATGAAGCAGCACACGCTGATCGGTGCGGGCACGCTCGATGCCGCGCTCGAACAGCATCCGGAGGCCGAGTTTCTGCGAATGGGGCGCGATATCGCTTTGACGCACCACGAACGCTGGGACGGGTCCGGATATCCGCAAGGTCTCTCCGGTCGGAACATCCCCCTCTGCGGCCGCATCGTCGCCTTGGCCGACGTCTACGACGCGCTGAGCAGCAAACGTGTTTACAAAGACGCCTTCGCACACGACGTGGTGCGTTCGATCATCGTCGCCGAGTCGGGCAGCCACTTCGATCCAGACGTGGTGCAGGCGTTTTTGGCGACCGAAGACGAATTCCTTGCCGTCCTCCGGCAGTTCTCCGGCAAGTCGGCCGAACAACCCTCGCCGACCGCCGCGGCCCTCGTTACGCCCGTGGGCCTGTTGCCATCGGCCACACCAGCCGTACCTCTGACCCCCGTGAGCGCATCATGAAAGTATTGTTGGCCAATCCGCACGGCTTTTGTGCGGGCGTCGTGATGGTCGTGAAAGCGCTGGAGCGCGCGCTCGAGGTGCTGGGCGCTCCGCTCTACGTCTACCACGAAATCGTCCACAACAAGCATGTGGTCGACCGCTTTCGCGGCTTGGGCGTGGTGTTCGTCGATTCGATCGGCGACGTGCCGGAAGGCTCGAATCTGCTCTACAGCGCTCATGGCGTTTCGCCGCAGGTGCGCCAAGAGGCCCGCGCGCGGAAGCTGAAGACGATCGACGCCACGTGTCCGCTGGTCACGAAGGTCCACATCGAGGCCGCGCGGTTTGCCCGGCAGGGCTACACCATTTTCCTGATCGGTCACGAAGGGCACGACGAAGTGATTGGCACGATGGGCGAGGCGCCCGAACAGATTATCCTGATTGAGACGCCTGATGAAGTCGACCGCGTGACGGTGACCGATCCGCAGCGGGTCGCCTATTTGACTCAAACGACGCTCAGCGTCGACGACGCCAATCGGGTCATCGCGGCATTGCGTCGCAGCTTTCCGGCCATCGTCGGCCCGCCGAAAGAGGACATCTGCTACGCCACCCAAAACCGGCAAGAGGCCGTGCGCGAGCTGGCCCGCGAAGCCGACCTGGTGCTGGTCGTCGGCAGCCGCAACAGCTCCAACTCGCTTCGCCTGGCCGAAGTCGCCGAACAGTTTGCCAACGCCTACCTCATCGACGACGTCAGCGACATCAATCCCGATTGGTTCGGCGGCGCGGAAACGGTCGTGCTCACGGCCGGCGCCAGCGCACCGGAGGAACTGGTGTTGGAGTGCCTGGACTGGCTGCAGAACGAGTTTCACGCCGAGGTCGAACGCCGCATGGTGCGTGAAGAAGATGTCGTGTTTCCATTGCCTAGAGCGTTGAGGTGATTTTGGATTTTGGATTGGAGCCTGCGAGGCGTCTCGTAATTCGCAAGGTGGGGCCAGCGAGCTT
>Ga0307372_10002730_pt1 | contig 28802 bp, 28 predicted proteins | sample OX1MG_FD_202533 | JGI IMG/M metagenome (GOLD analysis project Ga0307372, IMG submission 202533) | Soil microbial communities from Risofladan, Vaasa, Finland - OX-1 | ecosystem: Environmental > Terrestrial > Soil > Coastal area > Acid sulfate soil | place: Finland: Risofladan, Vaasa | collected... | reverse complement strand
CAGGACCCGTTGCGGCTGGGGCAATGGCCCGAAGGCCTCCACAATGGTGTTCATCCCGGACTCGGCGTAGAACAGGCCTTCGCCGTTCATCAAGATCACCTTGGGCGTCCCGGTCGAGCCCGAACTGCACACGCCCCAGCCGCGCGGAGGCACGACGTCGGGGAGCGGCGTGGTGGGGGCCGAGAGGCTGGCTTCGAAGTACTCGGGGTGATCGCCGTCGACGATCAGCTTGGGTTGCATGGTGGCCAGGACGCGGCCCCGCTCCCACTCGGGGAGGTCCCAGCGCATCGGCACCACCGCCGCTCCGGCCTTCCAACCGGCGAAGCACGCCATGAGGTGCTCGGGCGAATTGCGGAGGCACACGGCGAGGATGTCCCCCACGGTCAGGCCGTGCGCGACGAACACATGGGCGAGTTGCGTCGAGCGCTCATCCAGCTCCCGCCACGTCACCTCGCGCTCTGTTCCGCCTTCGGCTGCGAAGACCACGCCGATCCCATCGGGATCGGCCTCGGCGATCCGGCGGATCTGGGTGCCGAACGGCACGCCCTCCGTCACGACCGATGTCATTTCGTCCTCCCGTTCACAAATGCTCCCAATGCCCCCAAGTGGTGCGCGCCGGCGGCAAAGGGCCTCCGCCATCAACGCCGGCCGCGTCCGCCTGCCGATGGTGGCCCCGCCACCATCGGACCCGCCATCCGCGCTGGCCGGCCGGGCGAACCTTAACCCGCAGACGACGAGCCGGGCATGCCGGGCTCGTCGTCGCTCTCGACCGCGACCATCGCGATGACGAACACGCACGGCTCTTCGTAACGGTTCCACCATTGGTGCATGCCACCGAGCTGGACATTCACATCGCCCGCTTCGAGCGTCACCGAGGAGCCGTCCTCCATCTGCAAGTCGATCCGCCCCGAGATGATGTACTCGTAGTCGATCGTGTTCGTGCGGTGCCAGCCGGACGGCTCCGCCGTGGGCGGCATGGACTCTATGAAGAACTTGGTCGAGCCCGGAGGCAACGTGAAGATGTCCGTCAAGCGGGACTCATGGGCATGGTCCGTCGTGTCCAACGAGAGTGTGGCCGCGTTCCAGAGGTGCACGATCTGGAAGGCCGACCCCTCGATCTCGTAGCTCTCCCTTGCACCGGCCTCGTCGTCTGCGAGGACCCCCCACTTCCCGGCCGCGGTCTTCCCCTCGATCACCCTCCTGTGGTGTAGCTCCATCCGTTCTCCCCTCCCTGGTCGCCACCCTGCGACTCGTCCCGGACAGGCTAGCGAGATCGCTCATCGAATGGGTTAATTGAGCTGTACGATTGCCCATGGCCAAGAATGGAGAGCAGCCAGCTCTGAGCGAAACCGCACGGCTGTGGAACGGCCGAGTCGCTCCGCTGCGGATCCCGAAGACGGCCGAACTCATTGCCAACACGATCCGGCGCTGGATCGTCCAGGGGGACCTGCAGGAGAACGACGCCCTTCCCTCCGAGACCGAGCTCCTGCAGCAATTCCAAGTGTCGAGGCCGACCATACGCGAGGCCTTTCGCATCCTCGAGTCCGAGTCGTTGATCTATGTCCGCCGCGGCGCCGGCGGAGGAGCCCGGGTCCAGATCCCCAACGAGGCGGTGGCCGGGCGCTCTGTCGGTCTCCTGCTGCAATTGCGCGGGACGACCCTGGCCGACATTTGGGCGGCGCGCCTGCTCATAGAGCCACCCCTGGCCGGTCAGTTGGCACGCTCGCACTCCGACGACGCGCTGGCGCAGTTGCAGGAGTCGATCGACGCGCACAGGGACAACCTGCTCAATCCGACGGCGTTCGCTCTGGCGACGGCGCATTTCCACTATCTCGTCACCACTCTCGCCGGCAATCAGACGTTGGCCCTACTGGCCGGCCTGCTCGACGAGATCTTCCAGCTGCATGCCACCAGGGTGGCCACCGACCAGTCGCGCGATCTCGACCACGCCCAGCTGAACAAGACCACGCTCCGTGCCCATACGAAGCTGGTGCACCTCATAGAGGGCGGAGACGCCGCCCAGGCCGAGGCGTTCTGGAAGCGCCACCTCGAATTGGCCGGCACCGTGATGCTCGGCGATTACGGGGCCAGCACGGTGGTCGATCTCTACAGCCAGAACGACCCGCAGCAGTTCCACCGCCTCCCCCACTGAGCGGCTGCCGCGGGTGGCGGCTGCGCTCGGGGACGAGCGGGGCCCTCCTGGGTCGCGTCCCTCCTGGGTCGCTCGGATCGCCGGACTAGCTCGACCGCGCGTCGCGCGGGTCACCCGGTGCCCGGAACGTCGTGAACCGGTACGTGGCCCCGAAGCTGGTGGCCGGGTCGACCAGAAGGGTCTCGTCGTCCCGAGCGGCGATGGAGAGACCCTTCGACGTCAGGAAGACCGCCGCCGCGTCCAGGTCGCGCACCGTGAACGTGACCGCGTGAAGGGTTTCGCCGTTCGCAGCCAAGTCCCTGCCGGCCCACGACAGGGCGTGGTCGGGGCAGGAGAGCTGCACCACCGTCTGCGGGCCGAGCGAGACGTAGAGATCGCGGGTCTCTGTCAACGAGGAATGACTCTCGCTGAGGGGTGTGCCACCGAGCACGTCGAGAAAGATACGGCGCACCTTGTCGTCGTCGTCCGAGATCACCGTGACGTAGCTGAGCCGTTCGATCCCGAGTGGATGGTTCGTCCTCCACCAGTCGCTCGACCAACCGGGAAGGTAACGCGGGTCCACCTCTCCCGGGAGTGCGAAGTCGCGCACGTTCTCCCGCGGTCGCCGTCGGGCAAATTCGAGCTGGGTGACGGTGTCGCGGGGATGCGTGTAGATGGGCGTGAACGCAGCCGGTCGGCCGTCGGTGCTGTCCTCCGGTTTGCCGCCTCTCACCACTCGGATCCCGTGGTCGATCAGGCGATCCCATAGCGCCCCGACGTCGTCGGCATAGAAGGCGATGGAGTGCCAGTGACACCCGAATCGGGCATTGAACTTGCCCATGGGCGTCGCTTCCCATCCGGCGACATCCTTGCGGGGAGCGATGGCTTCAACGATGCAATCGGCGATGGCCACCAGCGACGCCTGGCGGACCTGCGGTTCGAAGTAGTCGTCATCGAGTATCCCCCGGCGGGGCGAGAAGACCGCGTCGTACCACTCGTCCATGGGCGCCAACTCGTCGCCGGCGTGGATCACGTGGTAGAGGTCCCCGATCCAGCCATCCGTACTCACCTCGGGCGGGGGGCACCGGCAACGTGCCTCAAGGGGCGGTGGTTCCTTCCATCACCGTTCCCGAGAAGAACGACGGGTTGCCGGCCGTGTAGAACCGGTGCGCATTGCCATAGGTGAAGCGCTCGAACTGCGCCGTCGTGATGCGACCGTGCTCCACGAGCTCGTACGCCTCGGGCAGGATCTCGCGCATGTCGACCACATCCCAATGGCTCACGTCCGAGCTGAACATGGCGTTCAGCGTCGATCCGAACGGCTCCAACCCGGTGTCGAAGGCGAGGGACACCATGGGGTCATCGGCCTCACAACCGAAGTAGAACGGCTCAGCGAACAGGGTCGCGATGTCCTCTGCCGTCTTGATCTCGGCCGCCGCCCACTCGTCGACGAATTCATCGGACTCGGTCATGCCGATCCCCAGCGCCTGGCGGAGGTCGAAGCCGGCGCCCTGCGCAAAGCGCGTGCCGAACTTCGAGAAGAGATCGGTCAGGAGGTCCATGTCCACCGCGGCGGGGTTGTAGTGCCCGATGGCATCCGCATTCCGCTTCTCCCAGTAGCTGACCAAGGAGATGTAGAGCTGGGTGGCCCACCCCACGCCGCCCTCCATGAACCCGAAGCGGAGCTCGGGGAAGCGGCGGGGCACCCCGCCCAGGAAGAGGGCCTTGCAGATGGCCTCGGCCCCGGCCGCGAAATTGCCGAGGTGGTTGAAGATGTAATTCGAATTCGATTGGCGGAAGCCCAGCGTCTGGGACCCCGAGTGGAATGTCGGTGCGACACCGAGCTCGGCACAGCGGCGCCATACCGGGTCGTAGTCGTACACGCTGTCGATGCCGATGAGGTCGAGCCAGGCGGGACCCTGGCCGTTCTCGGGCACGTTGCCGTTGGCCCAGTCGCGCTTGACGTACCCAGCCAGGGTCACGGCACGAAAGCCGAGCTCCCCCACGGCGTGGTCCAGCTCGGCGATCGCCTCCTCGGGCGTGTGCATGGGGATGACGGCCACCGGGAGCATGCGATCCGCATAGGGCTCGAACAGCTCGGCGTGGTAACGGTTGAGGCTGTGGCACGAGCCGCGACGACGATCGTCGTGGTCCACGAGGGGGAACATCAGCCCGATGGAGGGGTACACGATGGAAAGATCGATCCCGAGCTCGTCCAATCTCCCGTACAACAGTTCGGGAAGGTAGGCGGTGGCGAGATCCCGCGTGTTCTGCGTCGGATGCCACCACCACACGGATCGATAGGCGCGAGTACGCACGCGCTCTTCCGGTGAGAGATCGCGCCAGCGCGTCGAGAAGATCGGCATCCCTTCGAAGACGCCGGCCAGGTCATCGGCCACACCGTCCTCGCGCAGGTAGTCGGAGAGCAACGGCCCGAACTCGAGGGTGTGGCCGTCCGCATCGAGGACGGGGTGGCCCAACTGGGATCGGATACCTTCGCCTGGTGCCTTGGCCACTTCCGTCGACCCCCATTCCCTCTGCGCGTGCCACACGCGACACTGACGCCGGCCTGCCGTCATCAGGTGAATTCGCTGACTGATTGCACTATAGCTCGCCCCGCCCAGAATCCCTGCCAGAATCCCACACCGTGCCCCACCCCTTCAGAGATGTCGCCATCGTCGGCGTCTACAACACGGTGCAGGCTCGCGAGCTCCCCGACCACGACTCGGCCTCGGTCGAACTGGAAGGCGCACTCGGCGCGCTGGCCGACGCCGGGCTGACACCGCGCGATGTGGACACCGTGTGCACCCAGTTCTCGAGCGAGGATGTCCTGGCGCTCGGGCTCGGGCCCTGCACGACCCGCGGCATGCTCCCCCGCATCACCTCGGTCCTCGACGCCGCCGCGTTGATCGCCACGGGTCAGTCCGACGTCGTCCTCATGGCAGCCGGCGGAGCCGGCGTGTACACCGACCGCACAGCGACCGCTCCGTGGACGAGGCCGGCGCACGAGTTCGTGGTGGGCCACGGGCTGTTCACCGCGGCCGAGTTCGCGCTCATCGCTCGGCGGCACATGCTCACCTACGGGACGACGCCCGAGCAGATGGCGATCGTCGCCGCCACCATTCGCAACAATGGCCACGTCAACCCCAAAGCCGTCTATTACGGGCGCGGCCCGTACACCCCCGAGGACATTCTCGCCTCGCGCATGGTCGCCGACCCCTACCACCTGCTCGACTGCTCGACCACGTCCGAAGGCGCCTGCGGCCTGGTGCTGGCCCGGGCGGACCGCGCCGCAGACCTGGCCACCACCCCGGCCTGGATCCTCGGCGGCGCCGGTGACTCCATGGGCCCGTCGTACCACATCGCACCTCGCTGGGACATGCAAGGCAGCACCGACCCCGACATCCCCGCCGGCTACGTCGGCCGACGCGCCGCACGCCGCTCCTTCGCCATGGCCGGCCTGCACCCGTCCGACGTCGATGTGGCCGAGTTCTACGATCCTTTCTCGTTCGAGATCATCCGCCAATTGGAAGCCTTCGGGTTCTGCGAGGACGGTGAGGGCGGACCGTTCGTCGCCGCGGGCGAGATCGCCCCCGGCGGATCGTTGCCCATCACCACCGACGGCGGCCTCATGTCCTTCGGTCACCCTGGCTACGCGGCCCAACTGGTCCAGCGTGTCATTCGGGCCGTCGAGCAGGTGCGCGGGTCGTGCGAGACCATGCAGGTGCCCGACGCCGAGGTCGCCATCTGTTCGAACGGCGGGGCCGGGGCACTCTTCACCGATGTGCTCCTCGTCGGAAGGGAACGCCCATGACCACTCTCTTGGCGCAACAACCGGGAACCCCCGCACCACAGCCCGGCCGCCTCTCGCAGCCGTACTGGGACGGATGCCGTGAGGGAGAGCTCCGGTTCCAACGCTGCGACGTCTGCGGGACCATTCCGACCCGACCCAGCGCGATCTGCCCCCATTGCCACGGTCGCGCGCTGAGCTGGGAGCGGAGCGCCGGCGCGGGTTCCCTGTACAGCTGGACGATCGTGTGGCGCCCGCAACACCCCGCGTTCGTGGTGCCCTACGCGCCTGCCATCATCGAGCTCGACGAGGGGGCATTCCTCATGTCGGCGATGATCGGTTGCGACGACACGGACCTGGCCGCCGGCCTGCGCGTCGAGGTCGAATTCCACCCGGCCAGCGACACCATCACGCTCCCTTACTTCCGCCCTTCGGCCGGCGGTGCCGCGCGCTGAGGCTCGACTACGGGACACGTTCCCTTCACGCGTCCACCTTGGGGTCGGGACTGTGCTGCCGCGTCTCATGGGGCCTGCGAGTCTCTACTCGAGGCATCGAACATCAGCTCCCGCGGGGATCTTTGTACCGGCGTCGTCAACCCTTGAGCGAGACCGCCCAGTAGTTGAGCACGCCGCCGGCGGCGGGGATTTCCTGGAGATTCCTCACGTTCTTGCTGGCCGCCGTGATGATGGGTGAGTAGTCGATGTAGACGCCCAGGGCGTCCTTGATGACGATGTCCTGGGCCTGCACCCAAGCAGCCCTGAGTCTGGGGCTGGTGGGTGGGAGCGACTCGATCTCCTTGGTGAGCGCATTGAGTTTCGGGTTGTCGTAGTTGCAGAGGTCACCGATGCTGCCGCCAGGGATGTACATGGTCGTCAGCTTCGAGATCCCTGGCACCCCGGCCGGGATGATGCCCATCGGGGCTTTGTGATCCTGAAACAGGTCGGTGACGAAGTTCGAGGACTGGACGATGGTGACCTTGACCCCGATCTGGGCCCACTCGGCCTGAAGCGCCGGGGCCAGCTGGTCGGGAAGGTTTGGCCCTGGAATGATCGTTGTGGAGAACCCGGTTGCGGCGAAGAGCCGAATCAGTGACATGGATTCCGTCGATGCGCATTCCGACCTTGAGAACAATCTCGTTCCATTCCGGAGCAGCAGGAAGACTCGTGGTCAGGGTTCGATGAAGTACACTGCATCGGTCTCGGGCGGGCCGCGAGCGACCAGTGAGAAGTTGCAAAATCTCTTCGGAAAAGTGCCCAGAACGGCCGACTTTGGGGGTATGTGATGGAAGAGACAGAACTTTCGGAGGAGTTGTTCCTCCCTGAACCACTGCCGCGCCAGGTGAAGTACACCGTGATCTCAGTCGACGATCACGTCGTGGAACCGCCCCACACCTTCGAAGGCCGCCTTCCCGCAAACTTGCAGGACGGCGCTCCAAAGTTGATCGACACACCCCAGGGCCAGCAGATCTGGGAGTTCGAGGGAGAGCTCTTCACCCAGGCCGGCATGAACGCCATCGCCGGGCGCCGGCCCACGCAGCGGTTCGAGCCCTTCCGTTTCGATCAGATGCGCCCGAGCTGTTACGACGTCGACGCGCGCGTGCGCGACATGGACATCAACGGGGTGTGGGCCGCCGTCAACTTCCCGTCGATGATCACCGGCTTCTGCGGTCGGGTGTTCTTCAACGCCAAGGACCCTGAGCTCGGAAAGGCATGCATCCGGGCCTGGAACGACTGGCTCTACGAGGAGTGGTACCTGGCGCATCCCACCCGCATCATCCCTCTGGGCATCGCGTTCCTCAGTGACCCCGAGACCGCGGTGGCGGAGATACACCGCAATGCCGACCGTGGCTTCACCGGCATCAGCATGCCGGAACGCCCCCATCTCATCGGCCTACCCACGTTGTGGGACCGTGCGCACTGGGACCCGATCTTCCGGGCCTGTGTCGAGACCGACACCGTGGTGTCGCTCCACGTCGGGAGCTCGGGTGGGCTCGACATCCCCGAAGGCGCACCCGGTCTCCAACTCGGTGCGACGCTCTTCGGCCAGCTCTCGTTGGCGTCGTGCGCGGAGTGGCTCTGGTCCGGGTACCCCTACGAGAATCCGACGCTCAAGATCGCCATGAGCGAGGGTGGGATCGGCTGGGTGGCGATGCTGCTCGACCGCCTGGACAACCTCATCGACCGCTCGGGGTACGGGGCTGGATGGGACGAGCGGCCGGCGGACGTCGTCAAGCGCAACTTCTCGTTCTGCACCATCGACGACCCATCGACCATCGACACCCGGCACCGCATCGGCGTGGAGAACATCATGATGGAGACCGACTTCCCGCACGGTGACGGCACCTGGCCCGACACGCAACTCGTGATCGAAAAGCTCTGGGGCCACATTCCCAACAATGAGTTGCGCATGATGTGCAGCGAGAACGCAGCCAAGCTCTACCGGCATCCGTTGCCCGAGGTCGTCCTACCGCTCTGAGCTCCCGGTCAGGACCTGCCTTCCACCGGCTGGTTGTGCCGAACTTCGTCGAACGGCTTGTCGAGATCGGCTGCATGCTCTCTCGGCATGGCCAGGACGCGCTCACTGATCAGGTTGCGCTGCATCTCGTTGCTTCCGCCGGCCAAGCTGCCCCCCTGCCGGTACAGGTACTTCTCGCCCCATTCCCCGCCGGGGTCGTCATCGCACCACGTTCCGCCGGACGCTCCGGCCAGTTCGAGACCGATGTCGTGCCGGCGTTCGCCATTGATGGCGGCGAAGAGCCGGAGGAAGGCACCCGCCGGGAGCGGGAAGTGCTCGTTCTTGATGCCGGTCGTCACGCGCTCGATCAATTGCTGCTGCACCCTGTCGTTGATCACGGCCTCGGCCACGAGTTGGCGAACCCGGGGGTCGTCGCCCTGGCCGGTCGCCGTGGCGAGCTCGATCAGGTCGGTTTGTTGGCCGCCCTCCTCGGCATTGCCCGAGACGACGCCACTCACGTAGTGCGAGCCGCCACCTGCAGCTTCCCGTTCGTGGTACAGCAGCCGCGACGCAACCGCCCAGCCCTTGTTCTCCTCACCCACGACGTCCTCGACCGGCACGAGGAGATCGTCGAAGAACTCCTGGCAAAAATCCATGTTGCCGTTGACCCGTTTGATCCGGCGCACCTCGATGCGAGGCTGATGGATCTTCACGATGAGCATGGTCAGGCCGCGATGCTTGGGGGCGTGCCAGTCCGTACGCACGAGGCACATGGCGTAGTCGGCCCTGAAGGCGCCGGACGTCCAGATTTTGGACCCGTTCACCACGAAGACATCGCCGTCACGCTTTCCACTTGTCACCAGTCCGGCGAGATCAGAGCCGCCGCTCGGTTCGGACAGCATCTGCACCCAGATCTCGTCTCCTCGGATGATGGCAGGGAGGTGGCGCTTCTTCTGTTCCTCGGTGCCGAAGTCCAGCAGCGTGGGGGCAAGGATCGACAACGTCGGCACGTTGAAGACGACCGGCATCGGGTACGGGACGGACTCCTCCGTGAAGGCCTGTTGGTGGGCCCGGGTCAGCCCCTGCCCCCCGTACTCGACGGGGAAGCACAATCCGGCAAACCCGGCGTCGTGCAGCACCCGCTGGAGTGCACGGGCCCGCAGTCCGTATTCGTCATCTTCGAGGAGCGATTGGTTGTCGACGCCGTCGGGGAGCCTCGGCATGTGCCGGGCCAACCACTGACGTGCCCGCAGGCGGAATGCGGCAACGTCCTCCACCGCACCGGGGGGGCTCACGATCCCGGCCTTCCCCTCACCGGCAGGTGCGCAGGCGCGGCCAGGGTGGGCCGGGCGGCACGTTGCGCGTCCTCCTCGGTTCCCCGACTCCCCGGCCGGGGGCTGGCCCAGGGTAGGTGGCGGCGATAAATAGGCATCTATTTTAGACAATAGAGGATTGCCCGCTCTGCGGGCGACCCTGGACCGGTCGACTTTACCGATGGGGCCCGGCGTCACGCGGGAAAAGAATCGAGCGATGTCCTACGCTGTGCCGATGGGGGAAACGACGGACACTGAAGCGTTACGGATCGGGTTCATCGGGCTGGGGAACATCGGGGGCGCCATGTGCGCCAACCTTGTCGCCGACGGCCGCTCGGTCACTGCATTCGACCTCGATCCGGCTCGCCTCGCCACGCAGGTGGAGGCGGGGGCACACGCCGGCACATCACCCGAGGACGTGGCGGCCAACTCCGACATCACGTTCCTGTCCCTGCCGACACCCGAGGTCATGGCAGCCGTGGCGGAGGAGTGGCTGCGCGGTGCGGCGGCCGGCTCGCTGCTCGTCGATCTCACGACGAACTCACCCGCCACCGTGCGCGCCATCGGCCGGCGTCTCGCCGCGGGAGGATGCCACCTCGTCGAAGCGCCACTCACCGGCGGCGCCATCGGCTCGCGCAATCGCCAGCTGGTGTTCATCATCGGCGGTGACGCCGACCAGGTGGCGCGGGTCGCCCCACTTTTCGAAACGCTCGGGCGGGGCCAGTTCCACCTCGGTCCCCTCGGGACGGGGAACGTGGGCAAGCTCGTGAACTCCCTCATGGCCTTCACGACCATGTGGGTGTCGCTCGAAGGCCTCGCCCTGGCCGCGGGCAACGACATCGATCTCCAACTCCTGCTGAAGATGGTCCGCTTTTCGGGCGGGGCCAACTCCTACCTCGAAAAACGCGTCGACGAGATCGGGACCAGAGGGAGGCCGGCCGACTTCGCCATCGAGCTGGCTGCCAAGGACGCCGGGCTCATGCTCGAGCTGGGTCGCGACTCAGCCGTGCCCCTCCCCGTCGCGTCCGCCATCCATCAGATGCTCGTGTACGCCAAGGCGCAAGGCTTGGGCGGGCACGACATCAGTGACCTCGTCGAAGTGATGGAACGCGCCACGGGCGTCCCCCTGGTACTCGGCCCGGCCGAGGAATAACCCGATCCCCGCCGGGCCCGCCGGCTCGGGGTCCGTTACTCGGTCCCGAGTACCTGCCCCGCCGTGTTGAGCGCAGCCACGCCCATGGGGACGCCGGCGTAGACACCGGCCTGCATGAGCACCTCGATCAGCTCTTCCCGCGTCACCCCGGCGTTCAGGGCGCCGCGGAGATGCCCCGCCAACTCCTCTTGCCGGCCCAGAGCCGCCAGCATGGCCACCGTGATCATCGAGCGGTCCCGCAGGGCGAGATTCGGCCGACTCCAGAACATGCCGAAGCAGAATTTCCGCACGAGGGCGAAGTAGTCCGGGGCCAGCTTGGCGCCCGGCATGGCGGGGGCGGTCGAACCGCCCACTCGCTCTCCCCAGAGCTGGCTTTGTATGGCCGCACCGGCTGCGTCGTAGTCCGTCTCGTCTGCCATCTCAGCGTTCCTCCACAGTCATAGGTGCAATCTCGGGCAAGTTGTACAGCTTCGCGTAGTTGTCCCACAAGAGCTTCTTCTTGGTGCTTTCCTCGAACGGGAGCTCCATGAAGGCCTTCGTGGCATGGGGAAACTTCGAATCAGCGTGGGGATAGTCGGTCGAGAACACGACGTTGTCATCGCCGTAGTCTTCGAAGTAGTGCACCGCGGGCGTCTCGTCCGCCTCGCACGAGAGGTAGCAGTTGCGCAGCAGGTACTCCGACGGCTTCATGCGCAGGTCCGGTGCCTCGAACCGGCCCGTCCACTCCCAATGCTCGTCGAGCCGGTACATCATGAAGGGGGCCCACGAGCAATTGCCTTCGAGGAGAGCGACCTTCAACGTCGGGAATCGCTCGAGAATGCCCCCGGACGTGAAGCAGGTGGCCACGAACATGATGCCCAGCGGCTGGTTGAACGGGTGCCACAACATGAGCTTGTCGAGATGGTCGCTGAAGGCGAAGTCCGGCTTGAGCGACGTGATGCCTCCCCCGTGGAAGCACACCGGGACGTTGAGACGCTCCGCCTCACGCCACAGCGGGTCGTACTTCTTGTCGTGCCACGGCAAGTTGTCGATCATCCCCGGGGTGAGGAATGCGGCGACGAATCCCCGCTCGACGTTGCGGTTGAGCTCCTCCACCGCGGCCCCCACGTCGTGCGGAGCCAGCATGGCGGCGCCGAAGACCCGGCCCGGCCGCTCGCAGCCGGCCACGAAATCAGCCATCCAGTCGTTGTACCCCTGAGAGATGGCCGTGGCCAGCTCGGGCTCCAGGCCGTTGGGCCCGATGTGATCGGTGCTCTGCATGGCCAGCACGAAGAGGCCCCGGCTGGGGAAGAACACGGCGGAGTCGAGGTGCTCCATCTCCATGGCGGTCACCTGCGAGGCGGAATCCCACCGTTGCGTCTCGGCGTGCGCGAAGGCCGAATCCTGATCCGCCTTCCAGGCGCGACCCGCGGCCTGGAGGCGCATGGGACCGAGGCGGAGCAGCACCTCGTTCTTGACCTTGACCCGCATGTCCCGCTCGATCTCCTCGAGACCGACCGGGATGGCGTGCCCCCACCGCGGATCCATGTAGCGCTGCCACAGGTCCGCCGGCTCCATCACATGCATGTCGCTGTCGGCGGCCAACAATCCATCTACGGCCATGATGAACCTCCCTCATCTCGGCGTTGCGTGCGTGATGCTGCGCCGTCTCGGCCCCTAGTCGAACAGGAACTCGTCGATGGCCCGGTGATAGTTCCAGATCGTCATCTCTTGTTGCGTGTTGAGCCGGTGCCCGTCGTAGTGACGTGAGTGCAGACCTGCCGTCACCTCGGACATGTTGGAGAAGTCCTGCGTGAGGATGGCACCGACGTCCCCGTCGCGCCAGTTCTCGAAGAACTGCGGCAGGGCGGTGGTGATCCCCGTTGACGGCGGGAGCTCCAGTCCCTGGACGTCGAAGATGCAGCTGTCGGGGTCGTTCCCGTTGGGCCGGGCGCGATAGGCCAACATGCAGCCCATGTCGACCAGGAAGACCGTGTTCGGGAAGACATGCCAGTCGTACATGCCGTTCTTCAACTGCGCCTGGGTGAGCTCCGGGTAGTCGATACCGACCGCCCGCGCATGCTTCCGGCGCAGCTGCTGGTAGATGGCGTTGCCCGACGGCCCGTCGGCCCCCTCCGTCGTCCTGAGCTCGGCGGCGGCGGCCAAGTCGGTCGGGAGGTAGAGGGCACGCAGCTCACGCAACGAGTACTCCACGTTCCGGTAGATCGCGGCGGAGTCCACACCGTAGGCCGCCCGCAGTTTGTCGGAGTCCCCGTCCGGCCCGTAGCGGAAGTTGTCCGCGTGCCGTGAGTGGTAGCGGAACAACTCGTTGAACGTCGCCCCGTAATTCTGCGACTCGGCGATCGTCGGCGGGGACCCTTGCTTGTCCGGCCGGAGGAGCTGCGGGTGGGTGCCCGGCACGTGCCAACTCTCGATGAATGCGTCGAGCGATGTCTTCCAGTTCGCTCGAAGGATGATCGTCTTGTACCAGGCGATGCGCATGTCCTCGAGCTTGTAGCCCTCCATACGCTCGGGGAGGGGCGCCAAGTACTCCAGGAGCGGCTCGGCGCGGCCGTCCATGTTGATGAAGACCCATCCACCCCAGGTGTCGACGCGGCACTCGGGGAGGCAGAGCTCGTCCGCCGGACGAGGATCGAAGTTGGCGTCGTCCGCCAGGTATTTGAGGGAGCCGTCCAGGTTCCAGCGCCAGGCGTGGAACGGGCAACGGAACTCCCCGATCCGCCCCTGGCCGTGCACCAGCCGGGTCCCGCGGTGGCGGCAGGCGTTGAAGTACGCCCTGAGACCGTCCTCGGTGCGTACGACCACGATGGACTGGCCACCGATCTCGAAATCGACGTACTGGCCCACGCGCTCCACTTCATCGACCCGGCAGGCGTTGAGCCAGGTCCTCGGGAAGAGGCGCTCCATTTCGAGTGCGGCGAACTCGGGATCGATGTAACGGCCCCGAGGGACGAAGGCCCTCGAGAGGCGCCACTGGGGTGGGACGTCCAGAGAACCCTCACCGCTCTCGCTCCGTGCCTCCACGGTCACGCTACTCATGCTGCATCCACCTCCCGATCCGACTGGCCGGGGCCTGGTCGAGATCACCTTGTGTTCCTTCGGTCGGCCAACACCAGGTCGTCGCTGCGATCTTATGGCTGGACGGCAGTTTCTCCACTTCTTCGAGCTCGGTCCCCCGGGGCACGGCGACACCAAGGTCAACCCACTGCCCCCGACGACGTCACCCCCCCGAGCCATGGACCGAGTCCGGCGGTCCCGAACAGTTGGACCGAGTCCGGCGCTCCCGAACAGTTATACCATTGGGCACCATGGCCCCTGCGAATGCAGAGGGCCGTCCCGCAATGGACGCATCGGCGTCACCTAGCGCAAAGTGAAGGAGATGGGGGAATCATGGGTCTGACCACCGAGGATCAGCTGGAAATCCAGGGGCTCGCCGCCCGCTACAACCACGCCGTCGACAGTGGCGACGCCGAGGGCTTTGTCGCCGTCTTCTCGGAAAAGGGCTCGCTCATTGCCGGTGAGCTCCAGGTCGAGGGGCACGACGCACTCGGGGACTTCGCCAAGAAGTTCGCCTCCTCGGTGCGCGCCCCGCGCCACATCGCCACGAACCTGGTCATCGACGGTGACGGCGACAAGGCGACCCTGAAGGCCTACGTCCAGATGTTCGTCCTGAACGGTGATCCGGCGCAGCAGATCGTGACGACCTCGGGCAAGTACGACGACGTGCTCGCCAAGGAGGACGGCTCCTGGAAGTTCACCAAGCGCGTCTTCACCGCGGACAGCTGAGCCCGATGAGGGCCTCCCTCAGCGGGCAGCCCTAAAGAGGAAGCACCCGCCGGGGGTTCCACCACCGGTGCTGACGACGCCCACCTGGGCGCCGTCGACCTGGCGCTCCCCGCCGTGCCCGCGGAGCTGGACCACCGCCTCGTGGAGGAAACCGTACCCATGGGTGCGTCCGGCGGAGAGCTGCCCGCCGAATGTGTTCAGCGGCAGCTGGCCGCCGAGAGCGATCCGGCCGGGGTCGGCCAGGAAGTCGCCGGCCTCTCCGACGCCGCAGAAGCCGAGGCCCTCGAGCCAGCTGAGGCAATTGAACGTAAAGCCGTCGTAGAGCTGGGCGAAGTCGACGTCCTCCTGGCGCAACGAGGTCCGGCTCCACAGGTGGGCGGCCGGACCCTGGGTCTGCGGCTCGTGGCTGAGCGTCCCCTGGTCCCAACTGACGCGGTCGATGATCTGGGTGCCGACCGCCTCCACGTAGACCGGCGGCTGCGCCAGGTCCGGCGCGACGTCGGCAGCCGAGACCACCAGGGCGATCGAGCCGTCGCAGGGAACGTCGCAGTCGAAGAGCCCGAAGGGGCTGGTGATCATGCGGGCCGCGAAGTAGTCGTCCATCGTCATCGGCTCGCGATAGATCGCCGCCGGGTTGAGCCCCGCGTTGCGGCGGGCGTTGACGGCGATCGCCCCGAGGGCGGCGCGGGTCGTGCCGTAGCGGTAGAAGTGGTTGGACGCGTTCATGGCGATCCAATTGGCGGCGCTCATGGCGCCGAAGGGGGCGCGCCACGCCATGAAATCGCCTTCCACCCTGGACCCGGGCGACGGGGGGCGGCTGCGGACCCTTTCCGCCCACGTCGACTCCCACACGGTGCGAAAACACAGCACATGACGACAGAGCCCGGCCGCCACGGCCAGCATGGCGGCCACGACCGAGCCCCCTTGACCCGGGGTCTCGCCTGTTCCGTTGAACCAGGTCGGACGGATCCGCAACGATTCTTCGAGGGCGGTGACCCCGCCTTCGGAGTGCCCACCCGCGGCGAACCCACCGGGGTACGTCGACAGGCCGTCGATGTCGGCCATGGTCAGGCCGGCGTCGGCCACCGCATTGCGGGCGGCCTCCACCGTGAGGCTGAGCGGATCGACGCCCAGTCGCCTCCCGAGCCGCGACATGCCGATGCCGGTGATGGCAACCTTGTCCTCGAATTTTTCGGGGCTCACCATGGGCCGGACCCACTGCTCGGGGCGCTCGTCCTCGGGCACGGGACCGTCCGGCGCACCGTCGGCGGCATAGGTGAACAAGGGCAACCAGACGTCCTCCACCTGCGTGAAGCGCACCTCGACCCGGCGCCCCACCGCGAGCTCCGATACCGGTACCTCGACGATGTTGGTGGTCAGCCGGACGCGTGGGTCCTCCTCGATGGCCACGATCCCGATGACGTAGGGGGGCGGCATCGAGGGTATCCACATGTGCTCGTTCACCGTGAACCCCACGAGCACGCCGCGGCCTGAGACGTCCTCGGGCGCGAGATCGGAGGAGCCGCAGGTCCGGCAGATCGGCCCCGGCGGGTGCTGGAAGGACCGGCAGTCGGCGCACCGGCGGAACCTCAGCACCCCCTCGGAACCGCTCACCCAGAAGAACTCGGACTCGGGGACGAGCATCGGCAAAGGTGGGGACACGGCGGCCACTCTATGAGGACCACGCTCCCCCGTGTCAGGATGCCGGGCGCCCGGCCCCACGGAGGTGCCCGTCGGAGCGCGACAAGGAGGAGACAATGGGTGCGATCGAGGGACCGGTGGCGTTCGTCACGGGGGCGAGCCGGGGCATCGGCAAGGCGGTCGCGATCGCCTTCGCGGAGGCTGGCTACGACGTGGCCATCACTGCCCGCAGCCAGGTCGAAGGCGAAGAACGAGAGCATTCCTCGACGGTCAGGGAGACCAATACCCGCCCCCTGCCGGGATCGCTGAGCGCCACGGCCGAGGCGATCAGGGCCACGGGTCGCTCCGTGCTGGCGGTGCCCTCGGACCTCATGGACCTGGCCTCGGTCGGCGCCGCCACCGCGATCGTCCTGGAACGCTGGGGACGGGTCGACGTCCTCGTCAACAACGGCCGCTACGTGGGCCCGGGGCACATGGATCTCTTCCTCGACACGCCGGTCGAGCTCATCGAGCGCCATCTCACCGCCAACGTGATCTCCCCTCTGCACATCTTGCAGATGGTGCTCCCGGGCATGCTCGAGCGCGGGAGCGGCACCGTGATCACCATGTCGTCGGGCGCCGGGACCTCTGATCCCCCGGCTGCCGCCGGCGCCGGCGGTTGGGGCATGGGCTACAGCGTCAGCAAGGGTGCGCTGCACCGCGTCGCGGGCGTGCTGGCCGTCGAGCATGCCGACAGCGGCATCCGCTTCTTCAACGTGAACCCGGGCGGCGTGGCCACGGAGCGGATCAAGGCGGACATGGCCGGCTTCGGCTTCTCCGGAGCGGACTGGGCGCCGCCCGCCCTCATCGGCGCCGTCCTGACGTGGCTGGCCATCTCCGACGACGCGCTGTCACTCGGCGGCATCGACATTCAGGCTCAGGAGCTCTCCCTGGCGCGCGGGCTGTACCCCGAGTGGACCGGCAATGCGCACGCCTGACGCCTGACCAGGGCCTCAGGCCTGGCCCATCTTTCGGAAATCCCAGCTCACGATCTTTTCCGGCACGATGCGAAGCCACGCGTGCCGCCCGTCGTGCCCGAACGCACCGCCGGCGTACTTGTCGCCGAAGAGCTGCTCAGGCACGACGAGCTCGTCGTTGGGCTCGCCCACGCGGGGCACCTCACCCATGACGTGAGCCGTCCCGGAGATCTCGACGCCACGGAGCTCACCGAAGTCGTGGCCCGTGTCGACGAGGACACTGACCCGCGGCTCGCGCTCGATATCGGTCCAGCGCTGACTCTTCACGATGGACGTCAGCCAGAGCGCCTCGCCGTCCCAGACGAACCACAAGGCACTGAGATGCGGCGCGCCGTCGCCCTTGACCGAGGCCACCCGGCACGTCCGTTCCGCACGGAGAAACGCATCGCGCTCTTCGGGCGACATGGCGATCCGCCGCGAGCGGCGCTGTTCCTTCATATCTTCCTTCCTGATGCCGCCCGGGGCGGCATGCGGCGTAGCAGGCTGGGTGCGGCGGCCCGGTAGCGGTCGCGCCGGCGACGGCCCCGACCGCAGATGGCCGACCGCGATCCGTTCAGTCGACGACCTTGATGGCAGCCTTCGGGCAGGCCCTGGCCGCGGCCTCGACCTTCTCCCGTAGCTCCTCGGGGGGCTCCTCCAAGAGCACGTAGAGGAAATCGTCGTCCCGCACTTCGAACACCTCAGGGGCGGCCGCCATGCACAGGGCGTTGGATTCACACAGGTCGAAGTCGACGACAATTCGCATGCCCCAAATGTAGCGACACCGGGCCCGGTCCGTGAGGCCCGCCGAACCTGGCGGCGCGCCACCCTGCGCCGTGGCCGTGCCCTCCCACCCTGGACACGTCGCAGTTCCGGTACCGTGTCGCTCCACTACAGCACAGCGGGGTGACCATGATTCTCGAACGCAGTCAATTTGGCCTGGTCCAGGTACTGACCCTGAACCGGCCGGAAGCAGCAAACTCCCTGAACCCGGAGCTCCTCGACGCCCTCGGCCTGGCCTTCCATGAGATCGCAACCGATGACGCCACCCAGGTGGTCGTCCTCACCGGGGCGGGGGAACGGATCTTCTGCGCCGGCATGGACCTGCGGGCGTTCAGCGAGGGTGGCGGGGGCACGGCCCGCGAGCGGGATGAGTCGGCGCCGAAGTATGACGCCAAGAACCTCTCCCCCAAACCCGTGATCGCCGCCGTCAACGGTGCCGCGGTCGGCGGTGGCTTCGAATTGGCGCTCTCCTGCGACCTGGTCGTCGCCGCCGAGAGCGCCCGCTTCGGGCTGCCCGAGGTGAAGCGGGGCCTGATCGCCGGAGGGGGTGGCACGTTGCTCGGCACCCGGCTCCCCCTGTCGCTGGCGCTCGAAGTAGCGCTGACGGGCGAGCTCATTTCCGCCGCGCAGGCCTCGACCTGGGGGCTGGTGAACCGGGTGGTGCCGGCGGCAGAGCTGCTCGACGCCAGCCTTGCGCTGGCCGCCACCATCGCCGCCAATGGGCCGATCGCCATCCGGACGACGAAAGAGCTCGTGCGGAGAGCGGTGCTGGACGACCCCAAGCGTGGCTGGGCGACACCTGAGGAACTCTCTGCGGTCTTCGGGAGCGAGGACGCCAAGGAGGGAGCGCAGGCCTTCATCGAGAAACGCCAACCGAGCTGGAAGGGCCGCTAGCCGCCACGTGCGGCGAAAAAAGGTGTGACGATAGAACCCATGGAAACAGAACGAAAGATCTTTGAGGGCTTCGAGGGCGTGCGCCTGGTGGCCGACGTCCGGGGGGATCCCGACGCGTGGCCCGTGCTCTTCCTTCATGGTGGCGGCCAGACCCGTTATGCCTGGGGTCGCACGGCAGAGATCGTGGCGAGTGAGGGCTGGCGCACCGTTGCGCTCGACTTGCGAGGCCATGGGGAGAGCGACTGGGCGCCCAACGGCGATTACTCCTTCACCTCGTTCTGTGCCGACACGCTCGCCGTCGCCGACGAACTCGGGAAGCCACCCGTGCTCGTCGGCGCCTCGCTGGGCGGCATGTCCGCCATGCTCGCGGAAGGGACGAGCGATCGAACCGTCTCCTCCGGCTTGGTGCTGGTCGACATCACACCGAAGGCCAACCCGGAGGGAATCGAGCGCATCCGCAGCTTCATGCAGTCCGGGCTCGACGGCTTCGCCACGCTCGAGGACGCGGCCGAGGCCATCGCCGCCTACACGCCGAACCGCGAGAAGCGGGTCAACCCGACGGGCTTGAAGAAAGTCCTCCGGGAACGCGACGGACGTTGGTACTGGCACTGGGATCCGGCATTCATCGGTCGGGGCCGGACGGAGGTCGTCCCCGACCGCTTGGCCGGGCTGCTCGACGTGGCCATGAGCAACATCCATGTGCCCACCCTTCTCGTGCGCGGACTCCTCAGTGACGTCGTCACGGAGGAGGGCGCCGAGGAATTCGTGGCCCGGATCCCCGGTGCCCGGATGGTGGGGGTGGAGGGGGCGGCGCACATGATCGCCGGGGACCGCAACGATGCCTTCTCCGACGCCGTGGTCACCTTCTTGGACGAAAGCGTCCGGCCTCTCATCTCGTAGGGGCTGCTACCGGCCGAGCACGATCACTCCGTCGCGGGCCAGTCGGGCCACCTCCTCCTCGGAGTAGCCGGCCAACTCCCCCAAGACGCTCGCGCTGTGTTCGCCGAACGCGGGGGGATGCCCATCGGTCCGGACGATGGGCGGTGTCGCAGAGAAGGGCGACCCCGGAAGCTTCACCGCCTGCCCCCGTAGTGGGACCTCGACGAAGTACCCCCGCTGCGCCAACTGGGCATCCGCCACCAGGTCGACTGCGGTGGCCACCGGAAACGCCTCGATCCCGTCAGCCTGAAGCGCGACGGCCAGCGTGACCTTGTCCGCCGAGGACGTCCAGCGGGCGATGGACCGGTCGAGCTCGTCCCGGTGCGAAAGGCGACCCGAGGCCGGGCGGAAGCGCTCGTCGTCGAGGCCCTCGGCCGCCGCCACCTTGACCAACCGTGCCCACTCGTCGTCAGTGGCCACCGCCAGCGCGATCCACTGGTCATCGCCGCGGCATGGGTAGACCCCATGCGGGCTGACCTCGCGGCCCTGGTTGCCACGACGGGGTATGTCCTGGGCCGACACGGAGGAGGCCAAGAGCTCCTCGCCGCTCATGGCGCAGTACGCCTCGAGCTGGGAGAGGTCATAGCGACCTCCCTTCCCGGTGGCATGGCGACGGCGCAGGCCGTCCAGCGCCGCCAGTGTGCCGACGAGCCCTCCCACTCCGTCGGGCAGGGTGTGGCCCAGACGGAGCGGTTCCCCACCCACGTAGCCGGTGCGCGATTCGATCGACGAGGCCGCTTCTATCGTGGGCCCGTAGGAACGCCACGGCGACCACGGACCGGTGTCCCCGAACCCGCTCAGCGAGACGTAGACCAGCTCCGGATGGTCGGCCGACAAGGACTCGTAGCCGAGCCCCAGTCGATCCATCACACCGGCCCTGTAGTTCTCGACCACGACATCGGCCCGAGCGGCCAAGGACCGTAGGACTTCCTTTCCCGCCCCGGTGCGCAGGTCGAGGACGACACTCTCCTTGTTCCGGTTCATCTTGTAGTCGAAGAGGTAGCCGACGAGAACGCCCTCGTCCGAGTTGTCGGCATAGTCCACCCTCGAGCGAGGACGTTCCACCCGGACCACCCTGGCTCCCAGGTCGGCCAAATTCCTGGTGGCGCTGGGGCCGGCCCAGAACGCGGTGAGGTCGAGCACCAGGATCGGCGGGTCGCCGCCGAGCGGGAGGCCGGACGGTCCTGGCGGGAGCGGTCGGGAACCGGCGGTGCGCTGGTGGGCCGAGACGATCGCGTGCAGGCCTTCCGCCGAGACGGGCCCGGGGGCCGCCCGAACCGGCGGTGAGCCCCTTGCCAGCACCGGACTTCCCGGCATGCGGCCCGGTGCGCCTTCGACGGTGATGTGCTCCCAGAAGCCCCTCTCGGCCAGCTGCGGATTGGCCAGGACCTCGGTCGTCGTGGCCACCTTGGCGCACGGGAGTCCGGCCGCCTGCAGGATCGCCACCACCTCCGCCGCATCTCGTACGGCGAGCCAGGGGAGCAGCACGTCATCGAGCTCATCGCGATGCTGTGTGCGAGCGGCCGGTGTGGCGAACCGGGGGTCACTGAGGATCTCGGGCTGGCCGATGGCGATCGACAACTGATCGAACTCGGCATCGAGCGCCACGCCGAGCGACACGTGGCCCCCCCGGCAGGGCAGCACGGTCAGGGGGTAGACCTCGGTGTAGCGACCGGTCCTGGCACGGACCACGCCGCCGACCCCCAGTCGGGAGAAGGTGGATTGGTGCATGCTCAACATCGAGGCCATCACGCTGACGTCGACATGGCTGCCCCGGCCGGTGCGCTCCCGGAGAATGGAGGCCGCCTGCACGGCGATCGCCGCCGTGTACCCCCCGACGTAGCCGCACAGGTTGACCGGTCCGCACAATGGCTCACGGGACGGATCTCCGGTGATGTAGAGGTACCCGCCGGCGGCCCATTCGGCCAACGACCCACCGCGCCACGCGGCATAGGGGCCCGCCGTCCCATACGAGCTCGTGGTGACGTGCACGGCACCGGGATTCAGCGCGCGCACCCCGTCCGCGTCGAGTGGCCCCAGGTAGCGACCGCGGTCGAACGACGTGACGACGACATCCGAGGCGCGCACCACCTCGAGGAGCGAGGCGGGGTCGGCTCCGGCCGCCGCGGCCTGCTCGGCCTCCTGGACCACCCATTTGTGCGGATCGAGGTAGGCGCCGAGCCAATCGGTGGCCGGGCGCGGTGCGCCCCCCTCGGAGCGCGGCTCGGGATACGACACGACATCGGCTCCGCCCAGGGCCAGCAGGCGTGTGCAGAAGCGACCCGCCACGTCACGGCTGAGGTCCGTTACCAACATCGGCCGAGCTCCTCTTGAGTGCGGGTCCCACCTACGGCGCACCACACTACGCCGCGCCGCCACGCGCGAGGCTGAAGGTGGCCTGCGCCGCCCGGGCCCACACGGCCCAGTCGTGTGCTACCTGATGGGCCATCCGCTCGACGAGACGATCGACGAGTTCTTCACCTTGGGCCGCGCCCCGGCGGAGATGGGCCGCTACTCCCAGGCGCTGCCCAAGCAGTACCTGGCGGGACTCAGGCTGCTGCTCGCCCAGGCCTCACCGCGGGCACTCATCTCCGACGAGGCGGTCCCCTACCGCCCCAACCGCGGGATCTACCTCATTGTCGAAGAGCCGACCGACGCCGCATTGCAGGACGCCTACATCCAACGCATGCACTCCGACGTGCTGCCCACACTGGTCGCGGTGCCCGGTGTCGCCGGCGCCCTCGCCTTCGGGACAACTCCGGCCATGCGGCGCGACACCTTCAGCCCCGGTTCGTACCGGATCACGACCTGCTACCTCGACGACGACCCGGCCACGGTCGGCGAGCGGTTGGCCCCGGTCCTCGAGGAGATCTGGAAGGACGCACCGGTTCGACCGGTGCTCGCGGCCCCGTTCTAGTCGATGATGCTATGGAACTGGGAGCGATTCGGCCCGGCCCAGGGCTGAGGCCTACGCCGCCGGCCCGGACTCCCGTGGCGTGACGGAGAACGTCAACGTCGACGTGGCGACATAGAGGTTGTCCGCACCCAGGTCGTGCACGTCCACCCGCACCACGGCGCTCCTCCGGCCGCGGCGCAGGATGTGGGCCACGGCACGCACCGGCCCGACCCGGGCTCCCGCGAGGAAGCTGACCTGCATCTCGCTCGTGGCGTTGCGCAGGTAGGCCTTCTCCCCGCGCTGGAGCGACACGCCGGCGACCATGTCGATCAGCGTGGCCAGGAGGCCGCCCTGGAGGACGCCCGAACTGTTCACGACCCGCGACGTGACCTCCATCTCCATGGCCCAGTCGGCGCCGTCGACCACGACGTCCCTCCAGCTGAACGCTTCGAAGGCGTGCCCGGCGGCCAGCTCGACGCGTGCCGTCGTCTGTGTCGGCGGCTTTTCGTCCGGGCTCACCGGAGTCGGACCCCGGCAGCCGAGGCCTGCAGCCTCACGGGGTGACCCTTACTTCGGGCTCTTGGGCCCGAAGCGGATGGCGCCGTCGATCCGGATCACTTCGCCGTTGAGGTAGGAGTTCTCGACGATGGACTGCACCAGCTTGGCGTACTCGTCCGGTTGCCCCATCCGCTTGGGGAACGGGATGGCGGGAGCCCAGTAGGCCTCCACCGCCTCGAGGTCGTTCCCGTAGGCAGGCGTGATGAACGTCCCCGGGGCGATGGTCATCACCCGGATGCCGGCCACGGCCAGATCGCGCGCGGCGGCGATCGTCAACCCGATGACGCCTGCCTTGGCGGTGGCATAGGCCACCTGGCCGATGGTCCCCTCGTAGCCGGCGATCGAGGCCGTGTTGATGATGACGCCACGCTCACCGTCCTCCAGGGGCTCGGACTTGGAGATCGCGGCGGACGCCAGGCGCAGGACGTTGAAGGTCCCCACCAGGTACGGGTCGATCACGTTGCGGAAGTCCTCGAGCGAGTGCGGCGTCCCGTCGGCCTTCAACGTCCGGCCCCCCCCGCCGAACCCACCGTGCACGGCGACCGAGATCCGCACCGGCCCCATGCTGGCTGCCTGGTCGAGTGCTTCCTGCACGCTGGACTCACTCGTGCTGTCCGTCTTGACGAACGCAACCGAGGACCCCAGTTCCTTGACCATCTCCTCGGCCTTCTCGGTGGCGAGGTCAGCGATGACCACCTTCGCCCCGGCGGCGACCAGCCGGCGTACGGTCGCCCCACCCAGGCCCCCGGCACCGCCGGTCACGATCGCTGATGCACCACGTATCTCCATGCGACTCCCCTGTCTCTTTGCGTGAACGGTGAACCGGGCTCGGTCGGGCGAGATTGCCCGATCCCCGAAAGAGGGGCCTCGTCGACTCCCTGGTCGGCGGTCACACTAGACGACGCCGAGCAGGCGCAACCATATGGCTCGCCGGGCCGAATGCCCTACTATTGGCCGGAGACGCACTGACCACAGGGGGACGCACGATGCGGTTCAATCACATGGAGCTGACCTTCGCCCGGGGTGCCTTGGACGAGGAGACCCGAGCCGACATCGACCGCTTCTACGGCGACGTCCTCAATTGGCGGTGCAGCCCCTACGTGCTGTTCGGACAACCGGGCCATCTGTTGGTTCCCGACGAGGGACAGTTCATCCTTCTCATGGAGGTGGACGAGCCGATCCATTCCCCGAGCTACGACCACCTCGGCCTCCTGATGGACACCAGGGAAGAGGTCGACGACGTGCTCGAGGCCTGCCGGCGCTACCAGGAGAAGGACGATCGCCTGCGGCTCAAGCTGTTCGACGACATCGTCACTCCCACCGTCACCCAGCGCGCCTTCTACGTGAGGTACCTCCTCCCCATCTGGTTCGACGTCTGCGCGCTCGAGTACCCGCCGGGGGCCGAGCCCGCGAGACGCTGGCGCTTCACGGAGGGGTAGCCCACCCGGCCCCGTCGAGGGCACCGTGCACGCAGGGACACCCCATGGTTCCCGCAGTACGGTTGGGGTGCGACGGGGTGACCCGTTCGTGCACCGGGCGGTGGTTCGCGCAGGAGGGGAAGACCCGATGGTCGAAGATTGGTCAGCAGGAGCGACGATCGGGGGGAGACCCATTCCGGCCCTGCCGGACATGGCACGCCTGCGGGCGGAAAGGTTCGCCAACGTCCAAGACCAGCTCGAGGCCCAAGGGATCGATGGGTTGGTGCTCCTGGGTTCGGCGGGCGTGGCGCATTCGACGGGGGCCGACGCACCGGGTGAGGATGCCGGCAAGGCCGGCCTGTTCCGGGCCGTTGCCGTCGTGCTGCGGGGCGAGAGCTCCCCACACCTCTACACGCCCTTCTTGGACGGGGTGCCGCCCGAGTTCCCGGCCGATCACGTGCATGGCCCGCTCTTCCCCGACCTCGACGACGGGATCGGAGAGCTCGCCGACGCGTTGAGCGGGTACTTCCCCGCGGGGGCCCGCCTCGGAGTCGACGAGCAGACCCACCCGATGCTGCGCGCGCTCGATCGGTACGCATGGAGCGACTCGAGCGCGGTGCTCGGCGCGGCCAAGATCATCAAGACACCCGACGAGGTATCCGCGATCCGCGAGGCCCAGCGGATCACCGAGCAGGCGATGGAGAGCGCACGCGAGGCGCTGCGCCCGGGCCTGCGCCAGACGGAGCTGAGCGGCATCTTCCTCCGGCGCATCTTCGAGTTGGGCGCGATGGCCAACGCGATCGACCCCATCTGGCAGGTCATGACCGCGACGAAGGCCGAGGGGCCGTGGACCACCCATGGCGACCTGGCCTACCCCATCTCGACGACCGATCAGCTCCTGCGCGAAGGCGACGTCATCTGGGTCGACGCCGGGATCTGCCACCGGGGCTACGCCTCTGACTTCGGACGTACGTGGGTCACGAGCTCGCACCTGCACCTCACCGCGCGGCAGACGTCGCACTTCGAGCGCTGGCGCTCGGTGGTGGCCGCCGCCCGCGACATCCTCAAGCCGGGGGTGTCCGCCCTCGAGCTCGGACGAGCCGCCATTGCCGCCAACGATGGCAAAAAACCCTGGATGGAGCACTTCTACCTGGCCCACGGCATCGGGACCGACAGCGCCGAGATGCCCCTCATCGGAACCGATCTCGGCGAGGGCTTCGACGGATCGCTGATCATGGCCCCGGGCATGGTCCTCGTCTTCGAACCGGTCATCTGGGATGAGGGATACGCCGGCTACCGGTCCGAGGACATCGTCGCCGTCACTGACACCGGCTGGGTGCAGCTCAGCGGGCTGCGTTACGACCCCTTCGAGGTGTCCGGATGACCGGGACCATGGCCCTCGAGGACGGCGCACGCGTCGATTTCACCCGGCTCCGGCAGGAGCGCCGCCGTCGGGTGCTCGACGCGGCGGGGAGTGCCGGGCTCGATGCGCTGGTTCTCGGCCGTCCCGGCAATGTCCGCTACGCCACCGGGGCCCGTCAGCTGTGGCGTTCGGGGGCCAACCCCTTCGCCCCGTTGTGCGTCGTCATACCCAAGACGGGCAGGATCCACCTCCTCTCGACCTGGGACGACGGCATCCCGCCCGAGATCGGCCACGACGATCTCTACGGCATGTTCTGGGACCCGGCCCACCTGGTCGCGGCGCTGGCGAGCATCCCCGGCCTGTCCGAGGCCCATCGGGTCGGCACGGACTCGCTCACTCCCTTCTTCGGGCAGGTACTGGCCGACCTCGTGCCCAACTTCGAGCTGGTCGACGCCACGGGGATCCTGGCCGGGTTGCGTGCCGACAAGACGGCCGATGAGCTGGCGTGCCTGCAGATGGCCCTGACCCTGGCCGAAGCGGGGCTGGCCGCCCTCGAGGCCGCACTTACGCCTGGGATCTCCGAGCGCGACCTCCTCGGCGTCTACGTGGAGACCGTGGCCGCGCTCGGGGCGCCCACGCCCCCGAGCGAGAGCGTCGTCTTCGCCACCCCACGCGTCGGCCCGGTCCACTTCCGCTACCTGGCCGGCGACCGCATCATCACCCGGGGCGAGCTCGTCGTCCTCTCCCCCGGCGCCCTCTATGCGGCGTACGAGGGCGGTGTGGCCCGCACCAGGACGGCCGGGGCCGCACCAACGCCCGGGGCCATCGCTTTGGCCGACCGGTGCCGCCGGGCCACCGACGCGCTCGTCGCGGCATGCCGGGCCGGCAACACGGGTGCCGACCTCTACCGGGCCTGGGAGTCGACCGGCGAACGGCCGGCGGAGATCGCGTTGGCCTTCGGGATGGGGATCGGCACGGAGACGCCGATGATCGGCTTCGGGCGGAGCGCCGGCCTCACCCTCCACGAAGGTGCAGTCCTGAGCGTCCAGGCGTGGGTGAGCCAGGAGGGCGTCGGCGGGTGCTTCGAGCGGGAAATGCTGCGCATCGGGGAGGGCGGCCCCGAGGTCCTGACCCGGAGTGAGCGGTCATGAGCGTCACCGACAGGCCCGAGGTCGATTTCGATCTGTTCTCCGAGGAGTTCGCCCACAACAGGCACGACGAATGGGCGAGGATGCGGGCCCGGTGCCCGGTGGCCTTCAACACCCGGTACGGCGGGTTCTGGGCCGTGAGCGGCTACGACGAGGTGGTGGCGGTGTCCCGCGACCACGCGACGTTCTCTTCGAAGTACGAGGAGAACGCACCCGATGGGATCGACTACATCGGCATCATGGGGGTCCCCCGCGTGTCGGGTGTGCCATCCGCGCAAATTTCCGAGAAAGAGGGGCCGACGCACGTCGCGCTCCGCCGTCTGTTGAACCCGTTCATGCTGCCGCCCGCGGTGGCCGCGTACCGGCCCTTCGCCGAGCAGTGCGCCACCTGGCTCCTGGATCGGAGGATCGCGGACGGCCACATGGACATGGTCGCGGACTTCACCAATCCGCTGCCGGCCATCCTCACCATGAAGATGATGGGCCTCCCGTGCGAGAGCTGGCCGTACTACGCCGAGGTGTTCCACGCCGTCAATGCGTACTCGGCCGACACGGAGGAATTCGCCCGTTCGATGATGCTGATGGACGACATGAACAGCGAGCTTCTCAAGCTGGCCGACGTGCGCCGCCACGATCCGAAGGAGGACATCATCTCGAAGCTGGCGGCCATGGAGATCGAGGACGGCCGCAAGCTGACCGACAACGAGCTTCTCGGCGCGTTTCGCAACCTGATCGCCGGTGGCCTCGACACCACCACCTCGCTGACCTCGCTGTCCCTCCTCCACCTCGACGCGCACCACGATCTCCGTCAGCGGCTCATCGACGAGCCCGACCTCTTGGCTCGCGCCACCGAGGAGTTCCTCCGGTTCACCTCGGTCAACGAATTCCTCAGCCGTACGGTGACCAAGGACGTGGAGCTGGGCGGCCAGAAGCTACGCCGGGGCGACTACCTGGTCTTGAGCTGGCTGTCGGCCAACTTCGACGAGAAGGTCTTCGAACGGCCCGACGAGGTGATCCTGGATCGATCCCCCAACCCCCACATGGCCTTCGGCGTCGGCCCCCACCGCTGCATCGGCATGCACATCGCACGGTCGCTCTTCGAGGTGATGATGCGCGAGGTGCTGGCGCGCATCCCCGACTACGTCGTGGACCGCGAAGCCACCGACTTCTACTCCGGCAACCCCGAGCTCGCCGGAGTGGTCGCCATGCCGGTGACGTTCACGCCGGGTGCGCCGATCGGGGTCGAGCGACCCTTCTGAGAGCGCCGGCGCCACACCCGCGGCCTCGTCGGACTCCCGTGGGAAAGGTCTAGGGTGACGATCCATGGAGTCGTGGGAGCTCGTGGCCAGAGAGTGTTGCCGCGACACGCTGGCCCTCTACACGCATGCGGGTGACAGGTACCGCATTGAGGAGCTCGGGTCGACATTCTGCGAAGACGGCGTGCTGGAGATCAGGGGCGTCGAACCGATCGTGGGCCGGGCGGCCATAGTGGCCACATTCAGTGGTGACACGAGCGGCCTGCAGGCGCAGATGGAGGCTG
>Ga0307372_10002728_pt1 | contig 28815 bp, 26 predicted proteins | sample OX1MG_FD_202533 | JGI IMG/M metagenome (GOLD analysis project Ga0307372, IMG submission 202533) | Soil microbial communities from Risofladan, Vaasa, Finland - OX-1 | ecosystem: Environmental > Terrestrial > Soil > Coastal area > Acid sulfate soil | place: Finland: Risofladan, Vaasa | collected... | reverse complement strand
ATCCAATACACGCGGATTTGTAAATTATTGTGGAGAGCCAGGGTACCCGCAAGCTTTTGCCAGAACTATCTACAATCCAATACACGCGGATTTGTAAATTATTGTGGAGAGCCAGGGTACCCGCAAGCTTTTGCCAGAACTATCTACAATCCAATACACGCGGATTTGTAAATTATTGTGGAGAGCCAGGGTACCCGCAAGGGGATACCCCTACTATATACGCGGGCGTATATAGTAGGGGTATCCCCTTGCGGGTACCCTGGCTCTCCATGCTGTTTGTAAGTGACCTATAGTTTTTCCAGTTTCGCGAAATCCATGCTCAAGTGTTTTTTGCCTATGGCACCCTGGAATTGTACCTCGACGAATTCGGTACCTTGCTCCATAATGCTTTTGAGGATCACGCCTTCGCCAAATTTGTCGTGCAATACTCTATCGCCGGGCTTAAATAGTTGCACCTTTGGTTTTGCCGGCGGGGGTGGAGGAGTCGGCTGTGTTGGCTGATTTGTCTTACCATCGCTCTTTTTTATTGAAGATGAGGATGGCGGTACGGTTGGAGCAGAGTAGGAACCGGGGCGCGGTGTCCATGTCGGCGCGGTGTTGTGGGATTTTGGCACGTTGCCGCTGCCGAAGACGCGCCCACTCTGTTCAGAAGAGTAGCTATCCTGATTGAAGTCATCCTCCTTCCAGCGCTGACTACGGCGGTTCTCGCTGGCGGCTGTAGTTCGCTTCACGCTGGTATCCGAGTTCACCATGAGCTTTTTAGGGATATCGTCGAGGAAGCGCGAGGGGATGGTTGATTGCGTCTCGCCAAAGTACGAGCGGCGACCGGCCCGTATCAGGTAGAGACGGTGCATAGCGCGGGTGAACCCGACGTAGGCGAGGCGGCGCTCCTCCTCCAACTGCTCCGGTTTGTCCACTGAGCGTGAATGTGGCAGCGAGCCCTCGTCCAACCCGACGATAAAGACGACAGGAAACTCCAGTCCTTTCGCGGCATGCAGCGTAATCAGCGTAACCGCGTCGGTATTCTCTTCTCGCACGAGCGTGCCATCCTCGCTGGTCTGCGTGGTATCGGCACCGCCGACGAGCGCGACATTTTCGAGGAACAGTTCAAGTGCGGTGCGCGTATCAATTTCAGAATAGTCGTCAGCCACGCGGCGCAATTCCAGTACGTTGGCCCAGCGGTCAAGTTCGCCTTCGGGATGTTCGCGTAATTCGGGGCCGATGCCGCTGCGTTCCGCGATGCGGTCAATCAATTCGGGCAGGTGCAACTCCTCGATAGCTTGCGTCAGGTCGGTAATCAGCGTGCCGAAGCTGGTCAGCGCGGTTTTGGCGGCTTTGCCCAGTGTGGGATGTGCATTGATGCGCAGGATGGCCTCGAAGAGCGAAATTTGTTGCTGGTTGGCCCATTGCTGCAAATCGCCAAAGGTTTTGGGGCCTATTTTGCGGTTTGGAACGTTAATGATGCGCTGTAAACTCAATTCGTCGTGCTGGTTCATGATGAGGCGCAGGTAGGCCAGCATGTCCTTGATTTCCTTACGCTCATAGAACTTGCGGCTGCCAATTACTTTATAGGGGATGTTGAAACGCAAGAATTGTTCTTCGAGAGCGCGTGACTGTGCGTTGGTACGATACATGACCGCGACATCGCCGCGCCGCTCGATGTCGCCGCGTGCGAGCAGACGCAGGATTTCATGGGCGATAAACTGTCCCTCGCCCTCTTCGTCGAAGGCTTTATAAAAGAAGACTTTTTCGCCAGTACCGAGCGCAGTCCACAGTTTTTTGTCCTTGCGTTGCCGATTGCGCCGGACCACGTTCTGTGCTGCGTCGAGAATTGTTTGCGTCGAGCGGTAGTTTTGTTCGAGCAAAATCACCTTTGTTTGAGGAAAGTCGCGCTCGAAGCGTTCGACATTTTCGGCGCTGGCACCACGCCAGGTATAAATCATCTGGTCATCGTCGCCGACAACGCAGACATTGCCCAATCCTTCGTGCCGGTCGTCTGTACCAAAGCCGAGCAGACGTATCAGCTTATATTGCGGTAAATTGCAGTCCTGGAATTCGTCCACATGCAGGTATTGCCAGCGTTGCTGGTAGTGCCGTAGCACTTCTGGCTCCATGCGCCACAAGCGTTCGGTGAGCATGAGCAGGTCATCGAAATCCACGCTGTTATTGCTGCGCATCAACTTCTGGTAGCGTTTGTAGACACGGGCCGCCACCTCTTCTATATATTTCGCCGCCAGTTCGGCCATCTGCTCCGGTCCTTGCAACTCGTTCTTGGCACGTGAGATCAGCGCCTGCATAACATTGGGCCGGTAATTTTTCTCGTCGAGATTGAGTTCGCGAATCGCTTGTTTGATGAGCGTCGTCTGGTCGTCGGTATCGAGAATGACGAATGAGCGGTTGAGGCCAAGTGGCGCGAGGTAGTCTGCCTCAATACGCAGCACGCGGGCGCATACAGCATGGAACGTGCCAATCGTCATTTCTCTGGCGTCATTGACGCCGACCAGCTTCTCCAGCCGTTCGCGCATCTCTTTTGCCGCCTTATTGGTAAACGTCACCGCCAGTATATGGCGCGGCCATACCCGCTCATGTTGCACAAGATAAGCGATACGATGCGTAATCACGCGAGTTTTGCCGCTGCCCGGCCCCGCCAGAATCAGCACCGGCCCTGCCGTCGTTGTCACGGCCTTTTTCTGCGGCTCATTGAGTCCCGCCAATAAATCGTTCTGTTCCAACATCGTCATCACCTTTATAAAAATAGCAGTCGTTTTCATGTGTTCTTGCAATTAGCCCTGTCATTGTACCACAGGTGGGGGAGAGGTGGGATGTATCACAGATGCTATGATGCTATCTGGCTTGAACGAAATTGGGAGGCGCGAAACGCAGTCTCCAATTTGGTACATTCTGGTAGTACCTTTCCGCTTTTTCCTCCAGCGTAGGTATAGAAGAGATATCAAGCAAAAAATTGGAGGATATCATGACATGGCAAAACCCTGGGATGATTTAATGAAAAGACTGTTTGCTACGAGTCCGCAGCAAATGGTGCAATGGCTTATTCCGGGAGCCCAATTTATAGGCGAACGCTCTCTTGAATTGAAAAGCCGCACTATTGAAGCGGATATATTGTACAATATAGTTGTACATGGTAAGAAGATGGTGCTGCATGTTGAGTTCCAGAGAAGGGGTGATCGCACGATGGGTAAACGCCTCTGGGAGTACAACGCTTTGACAGTAATCACATCTGGCCTTCCTGTCCGTTCCATGGTCATTTACTTGAAAAAAACCGGGAGTGTTGTAGAATCGCCATACACGTTGAAGCTACCTGATGGGGACCCTTCACACGTATTCTTTTACAGGAACATTAAACTGTGGGAACTTTCATCTGAAGTATTCCGACAACCGGGAACAGAGGGATTGCTCCCATTAATACCGCTCACACGGGATGGTACTCGTCGTGAAGTGGTGGATGAGATGATTGTAGGGCTGCTGGCCGCACAGAAAGCGGAGTTATTGTCCATAGGATATATGTTATCGGCACTTGTCTTTAAGAAGGATGATGAGCGTGAGTGGCTCAACAGGAGGTTTGCAATGTTCAAGGACATACTGGAAGAATCATGGGCGTATCAGGATATATTGCGCGAAGGGTTAGAAGAGGGGCGTGAGCAGGGGCGTGAGCAAGGGATTGAGCAAGGGATTGAGCAAGGGATTGAGCAGGGACGTCAGGAGGAGCGGGATGCCAACCTTAAAATGTGGCGTCAGGCACTCATGACTTTTACAGATACACATTACTCAAGCTTGTCTTCTCTTGCAAAAAAATGGGCGGACACTGTCGAAGACCCTATGATATTGCAGCGAGTAATGGTTAGCCTGTTTTCCGCCAATACTGTGGAAGAAGCCAGGCAATGCCTGCTCCCATTGGGGAACGATAACGATACGAAGCAGGACTAAGAAAAGCAACAAAAGCCAGAGTCAAGCACCATCCTTGACCCTGGCTTTTGTGTTATTGTCTTTTTGTTCCTCCTATAGACAAACCTCTGCTATGTGATATATTCTTACCTCATGCGTTTAAAAGGTATGAGGATTTCTCATATGATTACGTATCAGTTAACCGTTATACAAGGAGGTATATATGCCTGGAGTACGGAGTGTAATTTCAACTCTTTCCACGAATGGGGAAGAGATTATGGGGCCGGAAGTGCTACTGTGGCACTACCCCAACAACGACATTGTTAATGGTTCACTACTCACCGTGGAAAGTAACCATTTCTGTGTCCTCAAGTCACGCGGTGCTATTCTGAACATCTATGAGACGGGTCAATACACCGTGCAAACGCCTGATCGCCCGCTTTTTGGCTCGATGCAACAGGCTTTCTATGGCGGCCAGAGTCCCTGGCAATATGAAGCACTTTATATCAACCGTTCCAAGCTGGTATTGAAAACGAGCGGTGTGGCCCTCTCACGCGAAATGGCCGAGATGGTTTACAGCGTGGACTATTATATCCATGTCGAGACACGTGATGCAGCCATGCTCCTGGTACAACATATGCCCTACTCAGGGCATGCACTGATGATACAGGAAGTGAACTCTTACGCTGGTCCTGCTATTGAACAGGCTGTGAATCAGGTCGTGCAAATCACTCCGCTGGAGTCCGTGAACGAAAAGATTCATGATCTTTCACAGGTGGTGTTTCAGCACCTGCAACAATTCCTGGGCGTCTATGGTATCACTGTTGACGCGATCAAAGTGCTGGTGTTTCCCCGTGACGAGCGCATGAAGGCGCTGATTTCGCTCAAAGCCTTTGGACTGAGCGAAATAGACGCGGTGCGTTATTACACGGCGATGTTAATGGCTGAACGCGGCGTGGTCTCTGCCCCCAATATGGCAATTGGTCAACCGTTTACCATCGGCGGCGTGCAGGCAACAACCAGTGCTGATCGCTACACGCTCAATTCGCCAAACGCAACCCCCACGCAGCAAACCCGCTAACAGCACGCCCACAATGAAAACGTTGTGATACGTGGATACGTGAGATACGGGCAAGTTCAGATTTGCCCGTATCGAGAGGAGCAAGATGAGTTCCGAGCCATCGAACAATCCAATCGTGCAACAATTGCAACTCCTGCTCACGGGCTATGGCTACAATTTTTATAACAAGGCCAATCAAGCACGTGCCGATGATATGCTTGTGCGGGAGCGTGCCTCTTACAATCTTGCGCAAGCAGTAGCTCTACTCACGCAGTTGCGCAGCGATTATTACACGCGCTTTATCCCGCCTCTCACTCGTGCCAATCCCGACCCGCCACAGGAGGCAATGGCACAGATACGTGAGATCGAGGCGGTACAACAGGCGCTTTCCAATGTAGAAAGTCACATTCGTGGGATGGCGGTGCCAACGCAGGATCGTATCTGGTGGCGTTTCCGGCAGGAGCAGACGCTACTGATGCAGTTACTCCAATTTGACCTGAACCTGGTACGTAGCTGTGAGCAAATCTACTCCTATACATCACAATTGACGCCTGAAGACTGGAATAGTCAGGGCAGCAGTGGATTGCGGCACATGATACAACAACTGGCACATTTAGCGCAAGAGCGGGAACGCTTTTTGCTGGTGCCTTTGTAAATGGTGTAGGAAGCAAGCTCGCTCACAGGGAATAACAGGGGGAAACATAAAAGCCAGGGTCAAGTACAGCCCTTGACTCTAGCTTCGTTTTTTGTGAGATGTTGTGTTATGCGGTATGCATCTCCTGATGGACAGGGATTAGTCGCGGGCGACTCGTACCTTGTCGTAGCAAGGGCTACAATACACGGGACGATCATTCTTGGGCAAGAATGGCACCTGTGTCTCGGTTCCGCACTCGGCACAGATCACCGTATGCATCTCACGGGGTGCGCGTTCGCCAGAACGTCCACCCATACCGTTGGACGCACTGCGGCGTGCCGCACGGCAGGAAGGACAGCGACCGGGCTGATTCATCAGTCCTTTTTGCTGGTAGAATTCTTGCTCGCCTGCGGTAAATTCGAAATCGTTACCGCAGTCGCGGCATTTGAGAGTTTTGTCGACGAAGTTCAACTAGAGACCTCCTTGTGATATGTAGGTATTCCTTGTGTTAGGTCCATATCCTGGAAGATGCCACCAGTCGCCTGCGTACTGCTCGTTCCCATACCAGCGTGAGACCAACCAATTGACTGACAGGGCGGGTGTTCTGGACGAACCATCTTGTTCGTAAGATTGACCAATGATATTAAGGATACCGCAAGGAAGCATACACCATGGCAACGCAATTTTCAAGTGTTTTAGCACCCAGTTTTGAAAAGATTACGCATTTTTATAGAATTTTTATGTGTACTTTTAACACTAATGCCAAATTTTTATGGATTCTTCTGCTATCTCTTCGGCATGTGCGATCTACGGGTATGGTTGGCTTTTAGCTTGACGCTCATGCGAGAATAGGGGAAGAACATTGTCTGGCTAATTGAGGGATGCATGTCACCGTTTTCTTTTACCATTGATGCTGAATGCTCAGCGACCTGGGCCCGGGCTGGCACGATTGAGACACCGCATGGGGTTATTCGCACGCCCATTTTCATGCCTGTTGGCACACAGGCGACGGTCAAAAGTGTTTCGCCGGAGGAGTTGCGGGCCGCCGGGGCGCAGATTATTCTCGCTAACACCTACCATCTCATGCTGCGTCCAGGTTCAGAGCTGATTGAGGAATTTGGCGGCTTGCATTCGTTCATGCATTGGGATGGTCCGATGCTGACTGATAGCGGCGGTTTCCAGGTCTTCAGCCTGGGTCACTTACGCAAGCTGAGTGAGGAGGGCGTCGCCTTCAAATCGCACCTGGATGGTTCACCCCATCTGCTCACGCCAGAGAGCGTAATGCGCATTGAGTCTGAGTTGGGTGCTGACATTATCCTGCCGCTCGATATCTGTGCCGCGTATCCATGCGCGGAACCGGAGGCAAAGGCGGCGATGGAGCGCACGCATCGTTGGGCCGAACGGGCGCTGGCGGCAAAGGTGCAGTATCGCCCGGAGCAGACATTGTTTGGTATCGTACAGGGGGCGTTTTCGCCGGAGCTGCGCCAGCAGAGCGCTCGCTTCGTTGGCAACCTGCCATTTCCAGGGTTGTCAATCGGGGGATTATCGGTTGGTGAACCCAAAGAGCAGATGTGGGAGATGTTGGGCTATGTAACACCGGAACTGCCTCGCGGCAAGCCGCGCCACCTGCTGGGCGTTGGCTCGCCCGAAGACCTTGTCATCGGCGTGGGCCTCGGCATGGATATGTTTGATTGTGTTCTTCCCACCCGTGTAGCTCGGCACGGTGGGTTGTTTACAGCTTACGGGCGCGTCAATATCAAGTCCGCTCGTTTCCGTGCCGAGCATGCCCCAGTTGAGGAGGGTTGCGATTGTTACACCTGTCGCAATTATAGCGCGGCCTACGTGCATCACCTGGCACGCACGGAGGAGCAGTTGTATTATCGGCTGGGCAGTATTCATAACATCCGTTTCATGTTGCGTCTCGCTCAACACTTGCGCGAATCCATTCTCGCGGGAACCTATCCAGCCTTCCGCGATGAGTTCCTGGCGAAATATATTCCTGCTTCAGAGGCGAAACGAGAAGAGCAGCGCGAAAAATGGAAACTGGCACGTTTGAAGGGCTAAACAAGCGGTGTGTGTGATGGTCATAGTAGTGGCGACTCTTGTGGTTGTCACTACCATGACAATCACGTACACAAATAAACAAGGTACAGAGCTATGCAAGCATCCTATCGTTTTATCAACACGGGCAAGCAAGAGGCCGCGTTGAACATGGCAATTGACGAGGCGATCCTCATTCATCACATTCGGGGTGAAGCGCCTCCTACCTTACGTGTGTTCAACTGGTATCAACCATCCATCTCGCTGGGGCGTTTTCAGAGCATTGAGCATGAAATTGACACTGATGCTTGTGAACAATTGCACGTCGGGTTGGTACGTCGGCCAACGGGCGGGCGGGCCGTTTACCATCGCGATGAATTTACCTATAGCATTGTAATTGGTAAGCGTGAAGGTGTGCCTTCGGGCGTGGTAGCCGCGTATGCCTATCTTGCGCAGGGTCTGATGGCCGCGCTCCAGCATCTGGGTGTGCAGGCTCTATTGAGCGATGAGCATGTGAGCAAAAATCCTTCTGCTGCCTGTTTCGCCTCTTCCACGCAAGCCGACCTGACCGCCAGTGGCTATAAAGTGGTGGGTAGTGCGCAAGTTTGGAAAGACGACTCGCTTTTGCAACAGGGGTCATTGCCGCTTGAAGACCATGCCGCCGAATTCTTTTCCATGTTGCGCTACCCTACTGACGCAGCCCGTGCGGAGGCGCTGGCCCTCTACTCTAAGAAGACGACGCCCTTGCACACCTTTGTCAATGCTGGTTGGGATGAAGCCGCCGCCGCCTTCCGTGCAGGGTTCAGCGCCGCGTTAGGCGCAACATTTGAGCCAGGAACATTAACGCAATCCGAATGGAACCTTGCCCACCAACTGGTTGAGGAAAAATATCGCAAGCTGGAATGGCGTCAAGAACGAGTACGCCTCGTGTAGGGGCCCGATTTATCGCGCTCACCGCCGATTGATCGGCCCGCACCCATCGCTAATTAACCGGCCCGCGCCACCTGATCGATTAATCGCATCCCTGTCCCAATGTCGAATAGTTTTTCCATATTGCGCAGACAGGGGATATGCAATACAATAGACACGATAGAGAGCGTGCCTGCGAAAAAATGGGCTCGTATCACCATATGTGTGTAATTAAGGAGAAAAAGTCGCGTGAGCATGTCAATAGATGTAGCGCGGAGGATATTAGAGGCCAGCAAACAACGCGCTAGAGAGTTGCGGAGCCCGGTGAGCATCGCGATAGTGGATGCGGGCGGGCATCTTGTCCTCTTTGAACGAATGATGGCCCCGTATGGGTGGGCGACGGGTAGTATTAGTATTGCCAAAGCCACGACCGCCGTGATGTTTAACCAGTCAACGGACGCGGTTGCCCAGTGGGGTTCGGGTATCCCCGGCTTTGCATCAAGCATGTCGGCGATGTACGAGGGGAAGTTTATCATGGCCGCGGGTGGTTGGCCTATTAAACTGAATGGGGCCACAGTCGGTGGGATAGGTGTGAGCGGCGGCAATGCGCCCGGTCGCGATGATGAAATTGCGCGTGCAGGTCTGGGGGCGTTGGATGTAGTAACTCCGTCATGGGCATCCCCACCACAACCACAGCAGCCTCAACAGTCATATTCTTCCCCTGCGTACCAGCAGATGCCGCCAGCGCAACCCGTGCAGCCAATACAACCGATGTCATCACAACCACAGTTGAACAGGTCTACTATGCAGCCGGCTCCTTCGTATCCGTCCATGCCGTTGCCGAATAACAATAATGCGGGTCCGCAACAAGAATTTCCGCCCAGTACGCAGAATCTTCCGCCCGGTCCACCAGAGGATGCGGCATATGGTGATGAAACGGCGTCGTATAATCAATATAACAGTGACAATTATTCTGGAGGACAATCAACATGATGCAGGAGCCCATTCGTAGGCCCTATAAACGTGCCAATCATACAAAGAATCGCCCGGTGCTGGTGGCCTCAACCGGAGAGGATGCACTTGCGTCCCCGGAGCAAGAGGATGCTACACTAACTACGCCAACCACTGACAGTGCCGTCGCTGTAGAGGCGCAGCCCACGACCAGTACAACGACAACCGAGAAAACTTCACGGCGCTTGCCTGGTTTTTTTTCAACCGTAGGCAGGAAGCAGCAAGAGGAAACGACGACAGAGGCGGATATTGCCCAGGCGAGAATCGCTCGCGCTACCCGTGGGAAAACGCCGACAAAAGCGGCCAGTACTGCTGAGACACCGGCGAAAGGGACAAAAGCGGTCACGCAGCCAGAACCTAAAAAGACTGCTGCCAGACCCGCGCCACGCACCACTGGCGGGTTCAAGACGCGCTATCTCTTTGGTATGGTCATCTACCTGCTTGCCGCGAACTTCATTGGAGTTTTCCTGACCAACGCTTTCGTGTCCGCCGGTATTGATCACCTGCTCACAACGTTCAATCTCTTTGGCGGTAGTATCCAGATTCGCACATCCACACTGGCATACTTAGCTATACTTGTGATATTGCTGGTTGCGCTGGCGTACTTCGATCTTATTCCGCGTAGCTTTAGCGCGATGAGCGGGCAAAGGCAACCGGTCAAAGGTGGCACATCCAGTACAAAGCAAAATACGTCCGACAACGGGTTTGCAAGAAACACTCCGCCGCCTATGCGCCAGGGCGTTAAGGGTGCCGATGACGACCTTTACGAAGAGTATCGTTTCAATCAGCGCCGCTCCAAGAAAAAATAAGCTAGAACGCGAAAAAATGAGTATGGCATTGGGGTACCCCAATGCCATACTCATTTTTTCGCGTTCTAGCCAGAACCCTTGACAGAGTTTGGTGTAACTCTGTATAATCCAAATACGGGTACTCTTCAGTACCAGAAAAAACAGATGGAATAGTCAAAATGCTTAGCAAACATACCAGCCGACAATTTAGCTATTGGTATTGGTTTAGCCCTCCAGCATGATGGTGGGCCCTTTGGGCTGAGCAAAAACATCACCAGCATGCTGGAGCAAGCAGAGGAAACATCCTCTGCTTTTTTGTTTGTTATTTGAGGTGTGCATACCTCAATGGAAGCGCGGAAACTTCCACACAAAAAGAGAGAAGGTTTTGTATGATCGTCATTATTCGTAGCCAGGCCACCAGCGCACAACGCGCTCAATTGCTCGCACTTGTCAATCGTTTAACAGGCAGCCACGGCGGCCAGCAACCCCTCACGAGCGTGAAAATAGACGGGCGAGAAGTTATCGTCTGCGAGAGTGGTCATCTGGATGCACAATCTCTGCCATTGCTCAAACAGCAGGAAGCAGTCGAGCGCGTGGTACCTATCGCAACAGCGTACAAGCTTGTCAGCAGGGCATTCAAAACACAGACGAGCAGTATCGTGGTTGGCGCTGCTACAATTGCTGAGCCAGTTGTTATTGGCGGTGCTGACAGTATGCCGGTGGTGATTGCCGGTCCCTGTGCGGTGGAGGGCCGCGAACAGTTGCTAACTATTGCTCATGCTGTCAAAGCGGCAGGCGGTCGCATGTTACGCGGGGGAGCGTTCAAGCCTCGCACCTCACCATACCAGTTCCAGGGACTGGGTATTCAGGGCTTACAGTTGTTGGCCGAAGCGCGTGCGGAGACAGGTTTGCCGATCATAACCGAAGTGATGGAACCCGACCTCGTGGAGACAGTTGCACACTATGCCGATGTCCTGCAAATTGGCAGCCGTAACATGCAAAACTTCCCCCTGCTGCTGGCAGCCGGGCGCAATAGCTGCAAACGCCCCGTCATGCTTAAGCGCGGCCTTTCGGCAACCATTGACGAGTGGCTGCTGGCGGCTGAATACATTGTCTCCGCCGGTAATCCGAACGTGATACTGTGCGAACGCGGTATTCGCAGTTTCGATATCCAGACCCGCAACGTACTCGATCTCGCCTGTGTTCCCCTGCTGCACGAGTTGACCCACCTGCCGGTAATTGTAGATCCCAGCCATGCGACGGGACGACGTGAACTGGTGCCAACCATGTCCCGCGCAGCCATTGCTGCCGGTGCCGAAGGCCTGATTCTCGAAGTACACCCAGAGCCGAACCACGCGCTCTGTGATGGTCGCCAGTCCATTACGCCGGAGCAGTTGCAAACAATCGTGCATGAGACCGATGTCATGGCCCAATTTATGTATAACACCGTGCGCGTCCCCCAGGTCGCGTAGCTATCATTTTTTCTTTTTGCATCCTTAATGCGCTGTCGCGCTGTCACTGTTGACACAAGGGAGGCGCAGGTGTGGTTCGATGCTGAAACACGCCATTCTACATCGTCTTCTTTCACGAAAGCCTGTTTTTATGCAAACTCGATAGGTAGATTGTCTGTTTTTGGTAGCCTACTGAACCTATGTTATTTCCTATAGCAGTATGGTATACTCTGAATATCGAAGCATCTGGACAATCACATAACTCCCAGGTTATGCTGATGAATTGTTGCCAGGTGAGGACTTATATATAAAGGGTGATGTACATGCCAACACGAGTTATTATTGCTGATGATGAAACGATTCAGCGCATGGATTTGAAAGACATATTGACCAGACAGGGATATCTGGTGATTGGTGAGGCGGGCGATGGCGTAAGTGCCATCAATCTTGCTCGCGAACTGCGCCCAGACCTGGTTATCATGGATATTCGTATGCCCGATATGGACGGCATTACCGCCGCCGAGACACTTACACAGGAAAAGTTGGCACCAGTGTTGTTGCTCACTGCTTTCGGGGATATGCCTCTGGTTGAACGCGCAAAAGAAGCAGGGGTGGTGAACTATATCGTCAAACCACTGCGTGAAAGCGAAGTGACGCCGGCCATCGAAATCGCTCTGGCACGCTATATGGAGTTTCGTGCGCTTGAGGACGAGACGCGCTCACTGAGTGAAAAGCTAGAGACGCGCAAAATCGTTGAGCGGGCCAAAGGTCTGCTGATGGAGAAACAGGGGTTGAGCGAGCAGGAAGCCTTCCGCAAAATTCAGAAGGCCAGCATGAACAACCGCAAATCCATGCGCGAAGTGGCCGAGGCCATCCTGCTCACGAATGAGATGTAGCGGTACCCCGGTGAAGTTGACGTAAACAGGGAAATGCGGCAATGAAGCGGCGTGTTTCCCTCTTCCTACTAGTAAAGATAGTGTTTAATGTCACTAGCAATAAGTAGCGAGAAGACTGTTGCCATCGTCGGCATTCGTTTTCGCCCGGCTGGGCGCATCTACTACTTTGACCCGCAAGGGCAGTCTTTTACTAATGGGCAATATGTCATTGTGGAGACGGTGCGCGGCGTTGAGGCGGGTCGGGTTGTGATCGCGGCAAAGAAACTAGCCGAGAGCGACCTGAGTGACCCACTCAAGCCAGTCTTGCGCCTGGCAAGCGAAGACGAATTGCGCATGATGCTCTCATTTAAGAGCAAAGAAAAGGATGCCCTTGTCAAGTGCGCGGATCGTGTGAAAGAACACGCTTTGCCGATGAAACTGGTGGAGGCCGAGTACACATTTGATGGTAGTCGGCTTACCTTCTATTTTACGGCGGAGGAGCGTGTAGACTTTCGCGCCCTGGTGCGAGACCTTGCCGCGCTGTTTCGTACACGTATCGAGTTGCGCCAGATAGGTGCCCGCGATCAGGCGAAATTGCAGGGCGGGTTGGGACCATGCGGCAAATCGTTGTGCTGTAGTTCCTGGATTGCAGATTTTGGCGTTATCTCAATCAAAATGGCGAAGGAACAGGGTTTGCCGCTGAACCCCGCCAAAATTTCCGGCGTCTGCGGGCGTTTACTCTGCTGTCTCTCTTATGAAAATGACAATTACATTCAGGCGAAGCAAAGTATGCCGCAAATCGGGGCATTCCTTGAAACGCCGAGCGGCCCCGGCAAAGTGGTTTCAGTCAATGTGCCGCAAAATTCGGTCGAGGTGATGCTGGAGAGCGGGGCTACTGTTCAGGTTCCGGTAGAGCGCATGAGCGAGCAGGAGCCAAAGAGTGCATGCGGTACCTGCGGCACCAAAGGCGGGTGTGGGAGTGGAAGTTGTGGTAGCGGCGGCGGGTGTGGGAGTGGAAGTTGTGGCAGCAGCGGCGGGTGTGGCGCGAAAAAAGGTGGCTGTGGGTCTTGCGGTGTGAAGAAAACTCAGGCATAATGTATGTAGAGATGTACCTGTGGACAAAAGCCGATGAGAGTGAGGTGTGCATATGACGCCTGATAGGAACGAACCCAATGCGAATCCACAGAGGCAAAGTACAAGCGCGTATAATGTTGGATGGGACGATACCCCCGTTTCATTTGATGATATGTCGAAACAAACGAATGTACTGGAGAATGAAGACCTCGACTTTACTTCAGGGGGAAATTTCGACGACGAGAGCGATGCTGGCGATGATGAAGATACTCCATCATCCACATCTGGTGTCTCGCGCTCTGAACTGTTTCGGCAGGTGGGACTGCAGCTTTCGCCCATTCTGATACCGCTCCTGTTCGGGGGCCTCACGTTCTTATGTACCTTGCCATTTGTTCTCAACGGGCATGCCTATATCCCGTTCAATCGCTTCTGGCCCGTTGGATTGGTCATCGTTGCGCTGGCTATTTTGCAAGGAATGGGACTCTATTATGCTGGCTCGAACAACGTCTATTGGATGATGGGCGTCGTCGGCGGTTTCTGCCTGTTTTTGCTTGTCGGCTGCTTTACTGTTATCGGCGCGGTTTTTAGCCTTTTCCTTCTGCTAATCCTGCTCGCCGTGAGTATTTTGGGCATGCGCACATCAATGCGTTCGATCAAAGAGGGTTCTGTTGCTATCGTGAGTGCTTCCGGCAAGTATAGCCGCACACTGCTGCCCGGCCTCAATTTTCTGCTGCCCTGGGAGAAGATAGAGATGACTGTCAATACGCGGGAAGTGCAATGGCAGTGTCCTGAGCAACAGGTGCGTATCTCTCGTGAAGAAGATGTGTTGTTGCGTGCCGCCATCTCCTATCAATTGGAGCCGGAAGACGCCCATATCGCTGCTCTTCAGGTCGAGAAGTGGGAAGATAGTCTGCGAAATTTATTCAACGCCGCTGTTCAAACTGTTGCCACCGAACTTACGCCCGAAGATTTTTTAGCCTGGTCGAAAGGGTTTCGCTCACGACAGCCCGTCAATGGTCCGCAATTGTCAGGCGATGTCTCGCGCTGGGAGCGCATCAACGCCCTATTGTATCAGCGTATGCGTGATAAAGTGGCATTATGGGGTGTACAAATCAACTGGATACAGGTTCACGATATTCTGCTTGTGCCGCACGTTGCATCACTAGCGGATATGGCAAACGGAGCAGGAGGAATGCCTCTCCAGCAAGCTACAAGACAGGCGAGTGCCGGGCAATCTTCAGCTCCTCCATTGAGCGGAACGCCACAACCCTCTGCTGCTGCAAATGCAGGGGCGGCAGCGAAGGAGTTGAAAAATATGAATCCTGCACAATTGATAGCCGCTTACAACAGCGTCAAGAAAGGCACGATTACCGACCCCTCAACTATACGCGGGATAGCGGCACGCTTTGAAGTTATCGCGAATGATCCTGAAGAGAGCCAGAAGGTAGAATTTGATGCCGCTCGTGCTGCTCGCAACCTCTATGCACGGGCGCAGTTATTTGAGGAGCAAATGAGTCAGGTGGACTTCAGTGATGATTTTAATGACGTCACCCAGGCCGATTTTAACGAAATCAAGCAACCTGTTTGGAATATGCGCCGTCCCACCGACGATGATTGATGGCTGACCGCTCATACAATGTACGTGTGCAAAGATGCAAAGAAAGGCCCCCCAGCACGCTGGAGGGCCTTTCTTTGCATCTTTGCACACGTACATTACTTTTCGATGGGTGCGCCAATCAAGCTACCCCATTCAGTCCAGGAACCATCGTAGTTGCGCACGTTGTTGTAACCCAGCAGGTAGGATAGTACGAACCAGGTATGGCTGCTGCGCTCGCCGATACGGCAGTAGGCAATCACCCCTTTATCAGGCGTAACGCCTTTGCCGCCGTACAGCGCACGCAACTCGTCCGCCGATTTGAAGGTCGCATCCTCGCGTACCGCCTGTGACCAGGGAATATTGGCCGCACCGGGAATATGGCCGCCGCGTTGCGCACCCTCCTGCGGCAAGTTCGCCGGAGCAAGCAACTCTCCGCTATACTCGCCCGGAGAACGAACATCTACTAGCGCCAGATTGCTGCTGCCCAATTCTTTCAGCACCTGGTCGCGGAATACACGAATACTGGCGTTCGGCTCAGAGGCATGATAGGTTGTCGCGGCATAATGTGGAATCTCGCTCGTGATCTCGCGCTTGTCGGCGAGCCATTTGGCCCGTCCGCCATCCAGAATGCGCACGTCCTGATGCCCATAATACTTGAATATCCATAAAGCCCAGGCGGCGAACCAGTTGTTATTATCGCCATAGACCACGATGGTGGTGTCGTTGCTCACGCCTGCGCTGCTCAACAGGCTTTCCAACTGCTCTTTGTCAATGGGGGCCCGCACAACCTGATCCTGGAGTTCCTTCTGCCAGTTGAAGCCAACTGCACCAGGGATGTGGCCCTGATCGTAAGCCTTTGTATCAACATCAATCTCGATCATCCGCACTTTTGGATCATTGAGATGCGCCTGTACCCAATCCGCGTCAACCAGACCTTCTGGATGGGCATAGCCTTTGTTTTCTGCCATAACATTCTCCTTTTTCATCGAGGAAATAGATAATCCATATTGTTGATAAAACAAATCATGTTTGTCAACAATCCTGTCTTTTCATTATAACATGGTTTGCGGCAAATTTCTTCCCTAATGACGACGAATTTATGAGATTACGCTAACCCTTTTTCATTTGCCCCTTTTTGCGCATGGAGCGTCTGAAAAAGTAGATGGGAATGAGAACGAGAGCAATAACTAAGGCGTAGGCCAGGATAGTCGCCACGGTTTCCCAAACGTCCGATTGTTGCGGCGTGGTGCCGATGGCTGGTGGGTAGAGGCCGGTGATAATGAAGTGAGGCGTGCCGCCGACTGTGAAGGTGTTGGCAATGCGCTCACCGGGAATATCAATCATGGCGACGTTGCCACTGCTCAAGGCAACAACGCCGAGTTGTCCATCGCCGGTGATGGCGACCGACTCCGGCACGACGCCCAGAGAATAGACATGGCTCGGCTCTTTCGGCAGCGCTGAACTGCCGGAACTCACGGGAGCCAGTACATCAATTTGCTTGTGCAACTGATCGGGAACGAAAACCTCATCGGTTATTTCGTCAAAATCCATCGGGCCGAACTTGCCGCCTGTCAGCAGTGTGACGACCTGGTAGGTACTGAAGTCTACCGCGTCAACGTCTCCCTGGCGCGTGGTGATATACGCTTCTGTACCAGGAGGAAAGGTGATATATTGCGGGCCGCCAGCGATGGGGAAGCTTGCCAGTTGCGTATGTTTGCCGGTATCGAGGATCGTCACCGAGCTAGTGCCGGAGACCCAGAGTTGGTTGCTTGTGCCATTCGCAGAGCCGACATTGGCTACTGCCAGCCCATAGATGGGGCTGCCGATTTTGAACGTATACACGATTTTGCACGAATTGCCGTCTATTTCGGTGACGCTCGCGGCATCATTTGCTGCTGCGAACAACAGATTATCGGTTGTGTCATACGTGAGCAAGGTAGGATGTCCCGGCACGTTGGCCGTACAGATGGTTTGTCCTGTCTTAGCTGAAAGCATGGTAAATAGTCCCAACGTTGGTTGCGTCACATAGAGATAACGCCCATCGAGGCTGAGCATAATGGTATGGGGGTCGCCTTTTACAGAGAGCGTTCTCGTCACTTTTTGTTGCTGAATATCTATGGCACTAATGCCTTGTGGTGTACCAGCTACATATGCCAGTTGGGGTGCGCCGCCATCGGCATGTGCAACGATTGGGAAAAGTGCGCTGATGAATAACAACGTGATAGTTGCCATCGTGGTGCGAAACCCATATGGTAGAAGTTTCTGCAAACTAATCATTGCCTCTATCCTTTAAGCCCTTGTAAGGGCGGCTTATACAGACGAACAAATACATCTGAACATAAACGGATTGACTGGCACAGCGCTGCGACGCGTGCCGTGGGCGCGATAATGCTGATGAACGAAATAACCCGCCAATGATACAACCCTACGGTTGTTCATCGTCATAATCGCGCCCGATTCGGCTCATTTCTGCACCTGTGGTGTTAATGAATGCCATGTCGTGTCATTTTGCGCCAGTTGATACACTGCGGACGGGTAGGAAAGGGACAGGTAGACTTGCGAGGCGTTGCCTGGATTAATCGCAAGCACGGCGAGATTGCCGTTAATGTGCGGTAAAGGCTGCCATGTTTGCCCACCGTTTGTACTGCGATAGGTGGATAGGCCCGTTTTGCCGTAGAGTACCTGGGACTGAGTTGGTGAGACGGCCAGTGCAGCGTAAGATGCCTGGGAATTGACTAGCTTAAAGCTGGCACCGTTATCCTGTGAGACCATGATCCCGGCATCGCCTGAAGCATAGATTGGACTGTTTGGGCCGGACATTGCCATGTCGGAAACGCCGCCGGTAATCCCTTTCAGTATTTGCCAGTGTATGCCGCCGTCGGTGCTGCGTGCTATCCCGCTATCGCCGTAAGCCAGCAGATGACCGGGGGCGTTGGGAATGGGCTGTAAGCCCAGGATATTGCCGAAAGGCAGCGCGCCGGCGCTAGAAAAATGCTGCCCATCATCCATACTCACCTGGAGACCCAGATTGCCCAGGTCGTTGCGATAGATATAGACTTCGTTCGGGTTATCATTGCCTGGTGCCTCCAGGAAAAACACACTGGAAAATCCCGTTGGGGCCGCGCTTGCAAGCTTCCATGTTTGTCCCTGGTCGGTACTGGTATAGAGTCCAAGCGTTGCATGCGATGTCAGGGCAATTTGGGTTAAGACATACAATCTTTGCGGGTTGAAGAGACTTACGCCGAGGGAGTAGGCCATTGAGCCATACATCAATTGATTGGGGCCGCCGGCCACCTCCTTCCAGGTGGTACCGCCATCGGCTGAACGAAACAGCCCGTAATGTGTCGCCAGTACCAGCACGTTCCCTGGCAAAGCCAACATCGCGTGCGTGTGGTTTGCCGCACTGCCAAAACCATTGACAGGAACCTGTGTGGGGACGCCTGTCGCTTGCCCCGTGGACGAACTGCCACCGCCGCAAGCCGCGATGAACAGCATGAGCAAACTCAATAGCGGGCCGATCAGCCATTTGCTCTGAATATGATGTGCGTGTGTTCTTTTCATGAGTATTCCAACCTTGTAGCAGAAAATTTAAAATGGTGTGAATAGCTTGAATATGGCTTCGTGGAACGTCCCATCGAGAGCATGTATCGCTACACGTATCTCCCAGTGGCCGCCCATCGCAAGTTCCCCGGAGGCGCTGTAACTCCCTTTGCTGTTGGATTGGAGCGCGACGGTATCGGTTCCCATATCCATATCAAGCATCGTGGTAAATAACGAAACGTTGACGTTGGTGGTTGCTTTACTGGTACCGTTGTCTATTATCGTCACGGTGAACACGTTTGTGCCGAAGCGATTGGGATTGATATTCAATTTCACAGTGAATGTATTATCCGTTGTTTGTGCCGTTGCATTGTAAACCGATGTTTTGCCCGGCGTTGGCTGTTGTTGGCCTGGCGTTGTCGCCGACAGCGTACTGGCGAAAACGCTCATCAGGCCGACGCATACCAGAACGGCAAGACCGATCAATGGTTCCCAGCGCAGAACCATTGTCAAACGCTGCGTGCGTTGCGTTAAGCGCTCCTCGCGCAATTTTATCTGTTGTGCCTGATGAAATTGTACGCGCTCTTGCGCAAAGAGATACTTTTTGTACTCTTTTGCCAGCCGTGGTCGCAGGAAGAATAGATGGCTTAGGCTGGTTATCAGCAGCACGACGACTAGCACACTTTTCACAATCAATGTGCGACCATAGGCAGTACCTGGCAGTTGCTGCGACGCGGTCAGGTGAACTTCTGAACTGAAAATTCCCGTCACCGCCATAATTGTGATGCCGACTATTGCTAACCGGGCATAATAGGGCAGTGTTGTGATTAGCGAGTACACCTGCTCTGGTAGCGATCTGCGTTGCAGGACGGGCAAATACGCCGTTGCGATATACAGCATACTACCGACCCAGAGCGCAGCCGCGACGAGATGGAACCAGTCAACCAGCACCGCGTAGGTCTGAAAGTTACTGCTGACGACTGAAGTTTTGCCGGATATGCTCATAGCGATGAAAATGATGGCCCCAAGCAAGAGGTTGACCGAAGGCAGGATGGTATTGATAGCGTGTGGCCGCTCTTTGAAGAAGAGGACATACAATGCCAGTACCAACGCTACGGCGATACTGATTTCGCGTAGCATCCAGAATGTGCCAAATTGACCGCTAGTAGCAATTTGCCACAGCAGTGACGGCGAAAACGCGCTGCTCCATTGGCCGCTGACAGACAAAATCTGGCCGACGATGATGCCAATATTGGCGAGCAACAATACCAGCAATGTTGGGACTGCCCATACGCGCTCAAATCGTCGCTGCACTTTCAGATTGATTGCCTGCACGTTTGTATGCGCATCTTTGTTGTCATGTACCAGTTGCAGTACAAACAAAAGCCAGAGTTGCGCTCCCACCCAGAAGACGGCACAGATTTCGACCAGTGTAATCATGACCAGATTAAAGAGCGTTGGCCCATCAATCGAACCATTGGATGCGCCAGCAAGATTGTTACTAAGAGCATGCTGTGCCTGTATACTATGTGCGCTTGCCACGGCGGGAACAAGTAATAGCAGGCCGAGCGCACATGGCAATGCTAGCAGAAAAAAATGTCGGGTGATACCCGCACGGGAACGTCTATTCATTATCTATAATCCTAACCTGGCTCTACTGTCTTCATTATATTGCTGCCTGTCCATATGCCAGTTGTCATGTGCCGGTTGTCATGCGTCTACCAGGATAAGCCTGTGACGAATGGCGAAACGTACTAGCTGTGTAATATCGTGTAACTCCAATTTTTCCATCACATTGGCACGGTGTGCCTGCACCGTTTTGATGCTCAAGACAAGCAGGTCGGCAATTTCTTGATTGGTATGACCTTCGGCAACGAGTTTGAGAACTTCCATTTCACGTGGTGTCAGGCGTTGCAGTTCTTGCGCGATAGTTGGCGATTGTTCTTCTTGTCCTGTTTGCCTAGATTGTTCGTCATTATGTGTTGCGGGAGCAGTTGAATATTGCTCGACATAGCTGCGCACCAGCGACTTTGCCAGTCCTGGGTAGAGAAATACGCCACCGTGGGCAACAGCCTGAATTGCCATGTGTAGATCGGCTGGAGCTGCTTTCTTCACAACATAACCGGCAGCACCGGCACGTAACGATTGCAGAAAATATTCCTCGCTTTCATGCATGGTCAGTATCAGCACCTGGATAGATGGTGCCTGTGCGCGAATGCGCCGGCATGCTTCTAATCCGTCCATGTCGGGCATGCTAATATCCATGACGACGACTGCGGGTTTGAGCGTCAATGCCATGTCCACGGCTTCTATGCCGGTGCGTGCCTCACCTATTACCTGTATGCCCGGTTGTAGCTCTAAAAGCAGTTTGAGGCCGTGGCGCAAAATATTATGGTCGTCGGCAAGCACGACCTGTATGATTGTTTCAGCAGCAGGCTCTTCAAGCATGAATGTTCCCCTTTGCAACTTTTACGGACAACGGCAACACTGCCTCGATGGTTGTTCCGCGTCCAGGTTGCGCTTCAATGTGGATGGTACCGTCCAACAAGGCCGCTCGCTCGCGCATACTGAAGATACCGAGTCCCTGTTTTTGTGCTGATGGATCAAAGCCATTGCCATCGTCGTGAATGCGCAAGTGAATGCCCTCTCGTTGTTGTACAAGGGAGATAGAGACATGCTGGGCGTGTGCGTGACGTGCTACGTTGGTCAGACTCTCCTGCGCGATACGGAATAGCGTTGTTTCGTAGATTGCCTGTTGCGCATTTCCTTGCAGTGCGTGTTCAATATTTTCTATGTGTAGCTCTACCGACAACTGGAGTCGTTGGCGCACATCTTCGGCCAGCCAGCGAAAGGCGGCCTGTAGTCCGAGGTCATCCAGCACGCTGGGGCGCAATTGTTGTGCGAGGACGCGAATATCTTCTAATGTTTGTTGGGTGATGCCTGTCAAATAATCCAGTTCCGCGTTCAAGCGCCGGCGTGTATCGGGGATAGAGGCTGTGTCCGGTAACGTTCGCAGCGTCTGTTTGAGAACTTCAATGTGTACAAGCAGCGCCGTGAGGTTTTGACTGCTCTCATCATGCAATTCAAGCGCGAGGCGGCGACGTTCCTCTTCCTGCGCCTGCAAGATCAAGAGCGATTGCTCGCGTCTGGCAGCCTCCAGACTGTCCAGCATGGTATTGAATGTGTGCGCCAGTTCGCCAATTTCTGAACCGGGTGTTATCCCCGTCACGCGCTCATCAGTTTTGCCTTTGCTCACCGCTCGCATGGCAGCCAGCAGAGTGAAGAGCGGTCGGAAACTGGCACGCAGTAAAAATATATTGACGACCAATCCTATCAATGTGGCAAGCACAATAAAACCGGTGTCAATGAAATAGTGACGTGTCTCGATATTATGGCTTGTCACCCACAGGCCCGCCAGTGCCTCACCTATCAGTATCAGGCTATTGGCGAGAATAACTTTTTCAAAGATTGAGAGTTGCCATCTTTTCACAGGTCGCGTGCGTTTGAACACAAGAAACTCACTTATTGCCGTGCTGAAATCTCCATTTCTTGTCACTATACGCCTGATACGTGCTAGAATCAAGTTCGCTATTCATGTAGGGGCCGGTTGATCGCGCCCACCGCCGATAGATCGGCCCGTGTGCCCGGTAGTAGAAATGACAAATATTCCCCACATTGCCGATCAATCGGCGGTGGGCGCGATCAATCGGCCCCTACCTGGACAAACAGTGTTTGTTGCAGTGCGTTAAAGCCGTTAGCCCGCGCTTGAACAGTGATGAGCCAGGGACCGGTCATAGAAAAGTGCAATTGTACCGTGTACATTCCCTGTCCCAGTGCCTTCACGCTGCTCTGGTGCGTTCCCATCTGCATGTTGGTCATGCGGGCCTGTGAAAAAACGCTGGCACCATCAACAGGTAAACCCTGGGGGTCGCTCAGGTGCAAATCTATCGTGGTCAATCCTTCAGCCACAGGTCGCTGCTCAATATGCACCTGCATCACTGCCGCGATATCTTCTCGCATGGTCGCAGCGAAAACCAGCACACCCAGACAGGAAGTAAGCAGCAATAACCAGAAAAACGGCCTGACGCGCATCATTCCAGACATAAGCAAGCCCTCCTTGTTGTATGTGGTATTCGCTTGCAGGTGAACACATGAGAACGCATGAGAAGAGCATAAAACAGGTCGCTGCATCTGTCTATTAGGATAAATCCCTATTTTTCACCGTAGGGTGTGCTGTCAGTTTTATGGCTTTCTCAATAGCTCATTGTGTATAGCCTTCTTCGACTTCTCTAAAGCTGTCTCTACATGATCTATTCCGTTCTCTTGCAATGACTTCATCTTTACGGATCAAAAAGGATTTCATCCACCGCTCATTAGTTGAGCTTACCAACCGGTATGATGTTGACACCATTATTGATGTGCATACGCATCCGTTTACGCAGGCGAGCGTCTCATTTTCAGCAACGGATGATGGAGACGAAAAAGCCTTTTTTCAGTTTCTGAACGACAGGTTTGAGGGTATCAAGTATGCGAGTATTGTTTTTTCGCAAAGCCAGTATTCCGCACGAGTATGGACATTCGGTAACAACAACTCCGGCGGTTCTAGCGGAACTATCACAGCCAAAAGGGCTGTGCTAAAAACGCAAACGAGTCGAGAGAACATCGTTAGTGCTGACTTTCATGAGTACGCCGATGAGCAATACGAAAAAACGGCGGTGACAGAAAAAGATGGCTTTTTCAATCGCAGTGCATTGGCGCTTGGGTTGGATGTGATGCGCACAATTATGCACGATCAGGTCATCTCAATCGTTGGCGTTGGTGGATTGGGGTCAATTGTGGCGGAGCATCTCATCCACATGGGGTTTCACGAAGTCAATCTCATAGACCCTGATGTTTTGGAAATGTCGAATCTGAACCGTGTGGTGGGGGCATACTACGAGGATGCGCAACAGAAACGCTTTAAAGTTGATGTGGTCAGGAGACATCTGACAAAAATCAATCCAAAGGCGACGGTGCTGGCCTATAAATTGGATGTTCACGATCGGGAGATGGAAAAAGTGCTGGCACTCTCCGATTGGATCATCGTGGCAACCGATAATCATTCCAGCAGGTTGCGTGTGCAGCAGCTATCGGTACAGTATTTTGTGCCACTCATCTCCGTCGGCGTCAATATTACGGTCAAAGACGGCAACATTGAGGACATGAGTGGAGAGGTGGTTACGGCCAGGGTAGGAGATTATGTGTGTTTACAGTGCCTCAATCGGATCAATCCCATCAAAGTTGCCAGTGAGAGGCATTCAGATAAGACGATTCGAGAAGCATTGGTGAAGCGGGGATACGTGAGCGGTATGGATGTCAAAGAGCCCGCGGTAAAGACGCTGAACACGTCCCTGGCAACGATGGCAGTCGAGGTGCTGGTCAATCAATACACCGATGTGAGAAGGCATGTGCCTGTCCTGGTCTATGAAAACAACGGGTACATGAGCATTTACGAGGATACAGAGAGTGTGCAACTCAGGAACAAGCACTGCTTTCTTTGCAATGTGTGATAGACAGGATGGACGCCCGCAAGAGACAACGGTGTTCACAACAAAGGATGACGCCCGCCAGGGGCCCCGCCCCACATCAGCTCCGCCCCCGTCCCTACGATGACGGTCGCGTGGGGGAAAGATCGGACATAGTAGGGACGGGGGCGGAGCTGATGTGGGGCGGGGCCCCTGGCGGGCGTCCGTCATCCTTCATAGGCGAGCATGCTTCGTATGAGAACAGGATTGCCCTGGCGGGCGTCCGTCATCCTTCATAGGCGAGCATGCTTCGTATGAGAACAGGATTGCCCCTGGCGGGCGTCCGTCATCCTTCATAGGCGAGCATGCTTCGTATGAGAACAGGATTGCCCTGGCGGGCGTCCGTCCGGTACTTTTGAAAGTGAGTCAGCCAGCTAGATGAAGGATAAGAAACCACCGGGAACCCGGCGTCCAGCACAGATGCCCAATCTCGCAAATCAGGGCCGCAATAATGTACCCTGGACGGCATTAGAGCAGCAGGTAGTGCGTATGCAAAAGCAGATAGCGCAGGCTTGCCAGCGTGGTGACAGACAGACAGTTCACAACTTGCAACAACAGTTGATGGAATCGGAAGCGGCACGTCTGCTGGCAGTACGCCGGATTACTGAAGAGAATCAAGGTAGACATACGGCGGGAGTTGACGGCGTCAAATCTCTTACCGCCGACGAGCGGCTGGCGATGGCGTCTGCCATTCATCCGAATTACTGGAACAATCAGCCTCCTATGCCGGTGCGGCGCGTGTGGGTTGCCAAGCCTGGAACGGCAGAACGGCGCCCGCTTGCCATCTTACCGATGATTGATCGCTGTAAGCAGGCACTGGTGAAATTGGCACTTGAGCCGGAGTGGGAGGTCAAATTTGAACTCCATAGCTACGGCTTTCGCCCTGGTCGTGGCGCACATGATGCAATCGCTGCCATTCTGGTGGCGATTGAACGCCATCCCACTTTTGTGTTCGATGCCGATATCGAAGGTGCATTCGAGCATGTTAACCAGAGCGTAGTGTTGGAGAAGTTGCAAACCTTTCCCGCACTTCGGCAAGCCATTCATGCCTGGTTTGCCGCTGGAGTGATGGATGGCAACACCTACTATGCCAGCAAAACGGGGATAGCGCAAGGCGGCGTGCTTTCGCCTTTGCTCATGAATGTCGCGCTGCATGGCATGGAAACGGTGGTCACAGACAGTCATAGCAGAGAACCGCCGTTATTGGTGCGCTACGCGGATGATTTTGTGGTGCTGCACTCTGATCTCAAAGAACTACAACAGGCGGTCAGGCGCATCAATCACTGGTTAGCAACGATGGGATTACATTTGCATGCTGACAAAACGCGCATCACGCATACGCTGACGCCCTATCAAGGACAGGTTGGCTTTGATTTTCTAGGTTTCAACATTCGCCAGCAGCGTAGTGGCGCAATTCATAGCACCCAGACCATTATCAGTCCCAGTAAGGAAGCGATCAATCGCCACCTGACTGTCGTTGAGCAACGCTTGCAGCAATTGCAAACTGCCCCACAGGCACGGGTTATTGCAGAACTCAATCCGCTGATCGTGGGATGGGCCGCCTACTACAACGGGGTCGTCCCGGCAGCAACCATGAGCCAGTACGATGATCTTGTCGAGCAGCGACTTCTGCACTGGGCGAGCAAACGCCATCCCGGCAAAGCACGCGACTGGCTGCTCAACCGCTACTGGCAGCGCGTAGGGAACCAGAGAAAGGTCTTTGCTACCGCCGATGGCGTCCAGTTGCGTGCATACAGTCAAACGAGCATTCTGAAAGGATGATAGATCGGGATATGCGCACTCAACCAGGGCAAACCCTTTGCGGACGCCCGCTCAGCATCGAAGAAGAAACACAGTGGAGGACGGAGGCCCGCGAGGGGCCCCACTCATCCACACCACATCCCCCGTCCCTACTATGCAACGATACTGGTTCTATGCGGACATAGTAGGGACGGGGGTCGGGTGGAAGTGGTGCGGGGCCCCTCGCGGGCCTCCGTCCTCGAAGGCTCGTGGGCGTCCTGGTTCCACCGCATTTGCAATAGCTTACAACAAAGGCAGCAGAAAGGAAGGTGAACAATGGCAGATACATCTCAAGGGGAAATGATTCCGATTTCCGCGCTCAATGCGCTGGAGTATTGTCCGCGCAAGTTTTACTACCAGTTTGTGCAGGGGGAGACGCTGGTCAACGAATTTGTGCTGGAAGGAACGCTGGCTCACGAGCGCGTTCATCAGGCTGGAACTCATGCAATAGCAGAAGGAGAGATGGAGACTACACGGCTGTATCTCTACAGCGAAGCATTACGCCTCACTGGCTTTGCTGATGTGGTCGAGGAGCGAGCCGGTGTGCTTATTCCGGTGGAATACAAGCATGGACAGCAGGGCAACTGGCTCAACGATCATATCCAATTGTGCGCCCAGGCGTTGTGTCTGGAAGAACGGCAGCCGGGCAAAGCGCCCATTGCCTATGGCTACATCTACTACGTTGGCTCACGACGACGGGTAAAGGTTCCATTTACGCCGCAACTGCGAGCCAGGACGCGAGCCGCTATCACGCAGGCATTGCAGGTAGCTGCCCTTGAAACGCCGCCGCCCCTTCTGACAGGCACGCTGGCGGCGCGGTGTCCCAATTGTAGCCTGATGCCCCTCTGCATGCCGGAGGAAGTACGACTGCTACAGGCGAAAAAGAGAAGATAACGAAGGAGCATTTCTATGCCAACACTGTACTTAACAGAAGACTATGCCCTTGTGCGCCGGGATGGTGAAGATAGTCTGCTGGTGCAAATTCCTGAAAGGCGAGCGAAGGATGGAGCCACGCCCGCACCTGCTCGCAAAGAGCGTATCCCGTTAATCAAAATAGATGAAGTAGTGGTGCTGGGTGAGGTGACACTGACGGCCTCGGCACTGCATTTGCTGCTGGAGCGCGATATCGAGATCACCTTTCTGGGCCATTACGGGCAGTTCAAAGGCCGCCTCTCACCACCGTTTTCGAAGAATGCTATTCTGCGTATGGCACAGTACCGGGCGCATGCTGATATGACCAGGCGCTGTGAGTTGGCGCGACGCTTCGTGATTGGCAAACTCACGAATCAGCGCACGATGTTGCAGCGGTATAACCGCCGCCAAACCGACCCTGAGATGAGCCAGGCGATTGAGCAGATGGCTACGCTACTACACCAGGTGGCAACACTGCCTTTGGAGCAGGCGCAACGGGCGCGTGTTGCTCATAGTTTGGCGGGTGGGGACAATCGTATTGCAGGCACCCCTCTGGAAACGATTCTCGGTTTAGAAGGGGCGGGCAGTGCGGCTTACTTTCGTTGCTTTGGGAAGCTGTTGACTAACCGGGAACAATGGCCTTTCGCAGGAAGAGTGAAGCGTCCTCCTACTGATCCGGTGAATGCTTTGCTGAGCTTTGGCTATGCACTTCTCTCGAACAAAGTTGCCAGCGCCGTGCAACTGGTGGGCTTCGATCACTTCGTAGGTTACTTACACAGTTCTTTCTATGGTCGTCCTTCCTTAGCATTGGATATCATGGAAGAATTTCGACCGGTTATCGTCGATTCAGTCGTGTTGACGCTTCTCAATAACCGTATGTTGACACCAAACAACTTTGTGATCGAGTTGGGAGCCTATAGGCTCAAGGATGAACAGCGCAAAGTGTTTTTTACCAAATTTGAGGAGCGACTCGATGAAGCAATCAATCATCCCGTCTTTGGCTACAAAGTGACCTATCGCCGTTGTATTGAGTTACAGGTGCGACTCCTTGCCAAGTTTATCACTGGTGAAATCGAGGAGTATGTACCTTTCTTCATTAAGTAGGTAGGAACCAATGAGAAACAAAGCCAGGATTAGTAAGCAGACGACCTGTTATGTGATCGCCTATGATATTCCTGACGACAAGAGGCGCACCAAAATCCATAAGCTCTTGTTAGGATTTGGCACCTGGACCCAATTTTCGTTGTTTGAGTGTTTCTTGACGAGGAAAGAAATGGTGCTTTTACGCTCAAAATTGGCTGAGCATCTGATTGAGGTGGAGGATAGTGTGCGCTTCTATCCACTCTGTGCCCAATGTCTCGCAAAAGTGGAGGCAGTCGGGGGACCACAACCACATGAAGATTCCGTGTTTATCGTATAAGCCGAGCCATTTCCGAGAGGCGCGGTGATGGAGGTGCTGAGCGTAGCCTCTCGGAAGTCTCCACAGGCCACTTGACAGGAAATCAGGCCAAAAAGCACCCTCATTTTTGCCTCCCAAAAGCTCTGCTATAAAGAGCCTCTCGGAAACGCTTGCGTAAATCGGCTTCCCATGCTATACTACAAGGGTAGCAGGCTAAATGGCCGAATTCCCGCTTGAGGGATTGAAACGGCGCTGTAA
>Ga0307372_10002727_pt1 | contig 28817 bp, 22 predicted proteins | sample OX1MG_FD_202533 | JGI IMG/M metagenome (GOLD analysis project Ga0307372, IMG submission 202533) | Soil microbial communities from Risofladan, Vaasa, Finland - OX-1 | ecosystem: Environmental > Terrestrial > Soil > Coastal area > Acid sulfate soil | place: Finland: Risofladan, Vaasa | collected... | reverse complement strand
GCCCTGTTACGTACGCCGTGCATGATTGACAGCTTGGAGGTGAGAGTCCTCTACCCAACCTGATGGAGGTGAAGGGTTAGCGAAGCGCAAGGGCGTCGTCGCGAGGCGGGGTCTGAAGGAAGCGTGGAGCAAAAGTGCGAGCCGATTAACAAAAAGCGGATATGAGGCATGCGGTGCCGGAAGCACAGCTTCAAGAATGAGCCGGTGCGCGAAGGCACAGTCTAGAATTCTTGAATAGCCTATGCCGGGAACCGGAGCTCTGCTTCTTCTTGTCTTTGCCAGCGCCGTGGTGGTGGTGCTGCTGGTGCTGCTGCAGCTCACACGGCTGGGATTCCTGATACGCTCGACGATTCCCGACCGGCCGCGCCGGCGGATGTTTATTGCGTCGGTTTCCTTTGTGATCACCTTTCTGGGCGTGCGGCTGATCGTGATGCTGATCCTGCGCAACCGCGGCCCATTCGGCTGGGTGGAGATCAAGGGACATCATATTCATCACCTGGTGTGGGGAATCCTGATCCTGCTGCTGGTCGGCTATGGATGGCTGCTGGACCTGGGGCGGTCGCACTCGCCGATGTCGATCTTCTTCAGCCGGCTGATGAGCGTGAGCTACGGCGTGGGCGCGGCGCTGACGCTGGACGAATTCGCGCTATGGCTGAATCTGGAGCCGGACGCGTACTGGACGCGCGAGGGGCGGGTGAGCGTGGACGCGGTGATCCTGTTCGGAGGGATTCTGGCGATGGGAGCGTGGGGCGCGCCGTTTTTTCGCGGGCTCTCCCGGATGTGGATACACCGAGGGGCGTTCGGGCGCGGGATGGGACGCGGCCTGACGTTCTCTATTCGGCACGTGCGGTTGCTTCGTCCGCGTAGATTGCGTCGACGAGGGCCGCGTAACGATGGCCGATAACGCGGCGCTTGAGCTTCATGGAGGGGGTGAGCTCGCCGCTATCCTGCGACCACTCATCGGGAACCAGGCGGAATCGCTTGATGGTTTCGAAGGTGGCGAGGCCGGCGTTGACACCGCGGATGAGATCGTCATAGAGCGCGATGATGCGGGGGTCGGCGACCAGGGCGGCTCGGGTGGGCGCGTACAGGCCGTTGTTGCGTGCCCATTCTTCGAGGGCAGGAAAATTGGGCGAGATGAGAGCGGAGATGAACTTGTGCTTGTCTCCCATGAGCGCGACCTGGGAGACGAGAATGCTGGTCTTGAGCTTGTTCTCGATGGGCTGGGGAGCGACGAGTTTGCCGCCGGAGGTCTTGAGCAGCTCTTTCTTGCGATCGGTGATGAAGAGGAAGCCATCGGCGTCGAGGTGGCCGATGTCGCCGGTGCGGAACCAGCCTTCGGCGTCGAAGCATTCGGCGTTGGCGGCGGGCTTGCGCCAGTAGCCGCCGAAGATGAAAGGGCCGCGGACGAGGAGTTCGCCATCGTCAGCGAATTTCAGCTCGACGTTGGGGAGCGGCTTGCCGACCGAGCCCATGCGCTGGGCCACGCCGGAGTTAAGGGCGATGACGGGCGAAGTTTCGGTGAGGCCGTAGCCCTCCCAGACGGGTAAGCCGACGGAAGCGAACCAGCGTGCGGTATCGATGCCGAGGGGCGCGCCGCCGGAGAGGAGAATGCGCACGCGGCCGCCGAATGCGGCTTTGACCTTGGAATAGACGAGCTTATTGGCGAGCTTCCAGGGGGCGGACGAAGGCTTTCTGCCGGCGTAGACGGTTTGGGCATGTTTGCCGCCGATGGCGACGGCGCCGGCGAGCAGGCGCTTGCGAACCGGCGACAGGCCGGCGCGGCGCTCGACTTCCTGGCGGATCTTCTCATAGACGCGGGGCACGCCGACCAACACCGTGGGCCGAATTTCGCGCATGGCAAGGGGCAGTCTGTCGAAATGTCCGCAGTAGACCACCTGGGCGCCGCGGGCGAACATGACGTAATCGAGGGCGCGAGCGGTGATGTGGGAGAGGGGAAGGAAGGAGATGCAGGCGTCGGAGGGGCCAATGTCGAAGTCGCGGACCGCGAAGTTCTGGTTGGCGGCGATGTTGCCGTGGGTGAGCACGACGCCTTTGGGCTCGCCGGTGGTGCCGGAGGTGTAAATCAGCGTGGCCGGATCGGCGGGCTGAACGGAGCGGACGATGTCATCGAATTCCCGATCGCGCTGGCTGGCGAGCGAGTCGGCGCCGGCGAGGACACTGGCGAGGGAGATAGCGCCAGGGGGCGGGTCGGCGGAATCCATGATGAGAATGCGCTGGAGGGGAGTCTGGGAGCGAACGGCATCGAGCTTGTCATACTGCTGCCGGGTGGAAACGATGGCAGTGCGGCAGCCGGCGTCCTGGAGCAGGAGGGCGATCTGCTCACCGGTAAGCGTGGGATAGATGGGGACGTTGACGGCGCCGATGGCGAGGATGGCGAAGTCGCTGACCGCCCACTCCCAGCGATTCTCCGAAATGAGCGCGATGCGGTCGCCCTTTTGCTCGCCCCAGCCCCGCAGCGCAGCGCCGAGGGCGCGGACGCGCTGGTAAATCTGATCGGAAGATACGGGGTGCCACACCGCCAGAGCGTTCTGCCAGAGCACGGCGCGAGGGTTTGCCCCCGCAGCTACACGATGGAACAGGTCATTCACGGTCTGGATAAGCGGAAAGTCGTTCATCGATTTGGTATGGCTTGGGGGGGTACGCCAATAAGGACAACGAGAGTGTACCAGCCGGAGCGGTAGCTTCTAAAGTATCGGTTTGCGAACCATCTGCGCGAACACAATGGCGCAAGGAGTTCGCGCCAACTCAAGCCTCAGGATGAGGTTCCGCGGTTTGGCTGGGATGGGCCGCGAACCGTTTGCCGCGAAGAAATTTCCCCGCAGCGGAACGGCCGCTCCGGGGCGGCGAGCAGAGGACCTGCCACGCAGATGTCGCTCCCGGTTTCTGCCTTCAGCCGGCGGACCTATGCTGGGCACTCCTGCTGCCGTGCGCAGATTCAGGATTTCTGAGTGTACCGTTGCCAAAGTGGAAGCACCGACTTGGGCTCCTGGGGCAAAATAGTTGGACAGGCCGTGATGAATCTCAGAGAACATCTGCGCACCACGGGGGGCGCGCTCAAGAACTGGGCAATTGCCCAACTCCAGGACTCTCTGGCTGTTGGAGTTCTCTGGCTGATCGGGCTCTTGATCCTGCATGTCCCGCTCGCTCCCCTGTGGGCAGTGGTCGCCGCCGTACTGCAGATCGTGCCTCACTTTGGGCCGGTCTTGAGTGTCGTTGGGCCTGTCCTGGCCGCAACCATCCGCTGGATGGATTGGGAGCACCCGCTGGGTGTGCTTGGCCTCTATGCCATTATTGTTGTGCTCGATGGGCTCCTTCTCCAGCCTTACATCATGAGAAGAACGGCGAAAGTGCCTGTCTGGGCGTCCGTTTTAGTGCCGATTGTGCTCGGAATCGTTTGGCCGTTCTGGGGCATACTCGTAGCCCCGCCTTTGCTGGCAATCGTCTACGCGTTCCGGGCACGACAAAAACATCCTGGGACGCACTCGCCCCCAGGCAGGATTTAGAACGGGCGGCGTAGCCTGCGCCAAGACAAATCGCCTATATCTCGCTCAAAAAGCAAGCCGAACTCGGCAGTTGGACCGCAGCATCTGAGAACAGCGATCCCGGAATCGCGCAAACCCGTCACTGAACAGAGCGATTGTTTGGCCGGTTGCGTCCATTCGTTATAGGATTCTTGCGGGCGGGGTTGCCGGCGCGACCGGTTGCCGGGGCGGCCCGCCGGAAGAGGGCTTTCAACATTATGAATTGCAGGAAGTGTGTAGACCGCGGAGGCCGGCGGGCAGTTCGCCGGGCTGCCGCAAACGGCTTTACGTTGATGGAACTTCTGATCGTGATGGCGGTGATCGCGATCCTGATGCTCATTGCCATTCCCACGATGGGAAACATGACGCGCTACGCCAACGAGACTTCGGCGCAGCAGTCGGTACGCGCCATCAACATGGCGGAGAGCCAGTACAACACCCTGTACCCGTCGAACGGTTATGCGTGCAATTTGACCCAATTGGGGGGCGATCAGCACTCCGGGCCGCCGACGCCGAATTCGGCGCAGGTGCTCCAGCAGGACCTGGCGACGGGGATCAAATCGGGGTACCAGTTCGCCATCAATAACTGCATCAAGAACACCTCCTCGGGGAGCGATCGCGTAACCGGCTACTCGGTGATGGCACAACCGCTGACCGTGGGTCACTCGGGGAACCGTACGTTCTGTAGCGACGAGACGGGGCAGATCAAGTTCGATCCGACGGGCGGCACCAACTGCACGCAGAACCTGGGACAGTGATGGCGGGAATCTTGCGTGCCGGCGCGGGGCTGGCTGGTCTTGTGGTGTTCTGTACCTTTTCAGCACATCCACTTCCCTCCCAGGTCTCAACGTCGAGACCCGGGGCACCCTCCTCTACTTCAGCCGTGCCCAGTGTGCATGAGATGGCGCAGCGGGTGGACCGGCATTACAACCATCTGCACACGCTGAGGGCGGAATTCACCGAGAGCTACGCCGGGATGGGCATGCAGCGGAACGAGAGCGGGACGCTGCTGCTGAAGAAGCCGGGGCGGGCGCGCTGGAATTACAGCCATCCCGCGGACAAGGTGTTTCTGCTGGACGGCAAGTATGCGTGGTTTTACAAGCAGGGCGATCCGCAGGTGCAGCGGATCGAGGCAAAGAAGCTGGACGACCTTCGCTCGCCGCTGCGATTTCTGCTGGGGCACACGCAACTCGAAAAGGAGATCGAGCACCTGAGGCTGGCGCCGGCGGCCGACGGCGAATTCACGCTGACAGGGCAGCCGAAGGGCCAGGAGGACCGCGTCACCCGGCTGGAGTTGACGGTGACCGGCGAAGGCGCAATCACCGGAATTACGATTGAGGAGACCGACGGCTCGGTTACGCGGTTCACGTTTACGGATGAGCGTACCGACGCGCCGATTGCGGCAGGCGAATTCCGCTTTACTCCGCCGCCCGGGGTGCCGGTGGTTAACATGCTGCCGCCGGTATAGCCGAGCGGAGACTAGGCCGTGATCAGCCTTCAGCCATCAGCGCAAGCCCGGCAACAATGGAATGCGATAGCATCGCGTGGTGGACACCATTGACTGGCTGCTCGAATCGGACCCGGCAATCCGCTGGCAGGCTATGCGAGATCTCACGGACGCCTCTGCCGCATTGGTCTCCTCGGAGCGCTCCCGAGTCGCCCGCCAGGGAATCGGCGCTGAAATTCTCAAGCTGCAGCAAGCGGACGGCACATGGCGTCGCGACCATGCTCCTGCGTGGCTGACTACCCTCTTCACGATGCAGTTGTTGCGAGCGACGGGCATCGATCCTGCCGACTCGGCCGTCGAGGCTGCCATGCTGCGCATCGAGAACGGCGTGCGATGGAACGACCTGGAAAGCGGCTGGGAATTGCGGCCTCCGGAGACCGGCGGCAACACCTTCTTCGAGGGAGAAGTGGAACCGTGCATCAATGGAGGCGCTCTCGCGCTGGCGGCCTACTTTGGACGACCGGCCGATGGACTTGCGCACCGTCTCATTCGCGAGCAGCTCGAGGATGGTGGCTGGAACTGTGAAGCACCGGAGAGCACTCGGTCCTCGTTCCACACCACGATCTGCGTTCTGGAGGGTTTGCTCGAATATGAGTGCGCGATGGGGCCCACGCCGGAGGTGACGTCCTCCCGCCGCAGAGGCGAAGAGTACCTCCTCAGTCGCTCTCTTTACCGGCGGCTCTCGACCGGCGAGATTGCCAATCCCGAGTTCCTTCAGTTGGCATTCCCGCCTCGCTATCACTACGACGTGCTTCGTGCGCTCGACTACTTCCGCGCTGCCGGGAATGAGCCGGATCCGCGGATGGCAGACGCTGTGGGCGTCATTCGGAGCAAGCGGCACGGCGATGGGCGATGGCTTCTGGATGCCAGCTACGGCGAGGCGCTGGCCGTCGCCCTCGATGAGTCGATTCACAGGCCCAGCCGGTGGAACGCGCTCCGGGCTCTGCGTGTGCTCCGCTGGTACGAACCATCCTCCCGGCTTTCGGCCAAAGAGGCCACGCGATTGGGCTCAATTCGCGCCGGCAGGACGATGACTGCGGGCGCAACTGGCCATACACAGGAACAGGCCTTCGAGAATATTTGAGTGATTGTCCTGATCGGAATCATTTGTCTCGCTGGGTGGGTTTACCTGATCGGTTTCCATGGCCGGTTCTGGCGCTCGTCGCCGGAGCTTGGCGCGGAAGCGCCCGGCAGGACCGCCAAGGTGGTTGCCGTTGTCCCTGCGCGCAATGAGGCAGCGCACATTGCCAGGAGCGTCGGCTCGTTGCTTTCACAGGACTACGGCGGCGAATTCTGGATTGTGCTCGTGGACGACAACAGCACCGACGGTACCGCCGCCATTGCCACTGCCCTTGCTGCGGCGCCACGGCTTGAGATCGTTGCCGGCCAGCCTCTGCCGCAGGGCTGGACCGGCAAGCTCTGGGCCATTCAACAGGGACTTGCGCACCCCCGGGCGCAGGACGGGGAGTACATCCTGCTGACTGACGCCGACATTGAGCACGCTCCTGGCCACCTGTCTTCTCTGGTCGCCAAGGCCGAACACGACCACCTGGATCTGGTATCGGAGATGGCCCACCTGCACTGCGGGACGCTGGCCGAGCGCGCCCTGATCCCCGCGTTCGTGTTCTTCTTTCAGATGCTGTACCCTTTCGCCTGGACCGCCGACCCGCGGCGCGGTCTTGCGGCTGCAGCGGGAGGCACCATCCTCGTTTCGCGCATGGCGATGGAGCGCATCGGCGGCGTCTCCCGCATCCGTGGAGAGTTGATCGACGATTGCGCGCTGGCCCGCATGGTCAAGTCGCCCGGCGGCCGCATATGGCTCGGCCACTCTTCGCGGGCCCGTTCCATCCGCGTTTACAACTGGGGCGAGATCTGGAACATGACCGCGCGGACTGCTTATGTGCAACTCGGGAATTCGGCATTCGCGCTGCTCGGATGCCTGGCAGGAATGGGACTGCTCTTCGTTGCGCCACCGGCGCTCGCTATCTGCGGCCATGGTCTTGCGCGCCTTTTGGGAGCGCTCACCTGGGCGGCAATGGCTCTTGTTTTCCAACCCACCTTGCATCGCTACCGGAGCACACCCTTCTGGGGCCTGGCCTTGCCTCTGATCGCCTTGTTCTATCTCGGCGCCACACTCGCCTCCGCGTTCCGCCACTACACCGGCAGTGGCGGCGGCTGGAAGGGCCGCGTCTACCCAACCTCATGATCGCGACGTTCCCTGCGGCCTCAGGCACGGCCTCCATACTCTGTTTGGAATAGCCGAATATGCCATCGCTGAACTGCTGCTATAGGCCATCGCATCGCGCGGGACTCACTGCGCGGTCCACCCTCCATCCATGGGGAAACAGGCGCCGGTGATGTTTGAGGCGGCGGGCGAGCAGAGAAACAGCGCCATAGCGGCGATATCCTCGACCGAGGTGAAGCGCAGAGAGGGTTCCTTTTCCAGGAGCATCCGACGGGCGGCTTCATCGGCGGAGGTCTGGCGCCCCCGGGCACGATCCTCGATTTGCTTTTGCACGAGGGGCGTAAGAACGAAGCCCGGGCAGATGGAATTACAGGTGATGCCGCGGGTTGCGTTTTCCAGAGCTACCACTTTCGTGAGCCCGATGATCCCATGCTTTGCGGCGACATACGCGGCCTTGTGAATTGAAGCGACGAGGCCGTGGACGGAAGCGATGTTGACGATCCGTCCACGATTGCGGCGCTGCATGCCCGGGAGCGCAGTTCGGATGGTGTGAAACGCGGCGGACAGATTGACGGCGAGGATCGCGTTCCAGCGATCGACGGGGAAAAGTTCCGTCGACGCGACATGCTGGATGCCGGCGTTGTTGATGAGGATATCGACGGAGCCGAAGCGCTCCTCGGCATCGCGGATCAGCTTTACGCACTGCTCAGGATCGGCAAGATCGGCGGCATGGAAGAAAACCTCAACGCAATGCTGCTGGCGGAGGCGCCGGAAAAGAAGGTCGGCCTCCTCCTGCGTGGCGATGCCGTTGATGAAGAGACGGCAGCCGGCTGCGGCAAATGCTTCTGCCATGCCGAGGCCGATGCCCGAGGTGGACCCGGTGATGACGGCGGTCGAGTCTCGAAGATTCATGCAGGATGTGCCTCGCGCGCGGGCAGGCGGCGGCCGGCAAAATCGTCGATAAGATCGGCAACGGCCGTCGCGCTACGATCGCCCATGATAATCGTATAGTGGGTGGAATCGGGGATGAGGTGCTAATCCATTTCCGGAATACAGGCGCACATTTGCTCCATGGCCGCGTCGGAAAAAGGCGGTGGCGAACCGGGCACAAAACCGGCCGGCGCGCGCAGCATGAGCACGGGTACTCGGATTCCCCGGCACCGGGCGACGATGCGCTCTCTGTCGAGCCCCTCCATGAGGTCGGAGCGGCCACGGCCCCGCAGGTCGAGGGCGAGGAGGGCATGGCGCCCGGTCAAACGCTTGGCAACTCCGGCGAAGGCGAGATAGGAAGCGGTGAGGCCGTGCAGCGCAACGAGCGGCGCGCCGCGGCCGGGCCAGTAACCGAAGGCCAGCCGGACGCCGTCGTCCGCAACGTAGCCCTGCGCCTCTCGGGTTATTCTCACGCCGGCCTGAGGTTTGCCGGCAGCCATGATCTTCCCTCTCAACCTGAAGCTGTCATGTCGCAGAGCTGATCCATTCTTCCTCTTCTTCCTCTCTACTCAAATCGCAACGCTTCGATTGGATCGAGATTCGCTGCGCGGATCGCAGGAATCATCCCGCTGGTCAGACCCGTAACAACAAGAATCACAGTGGCCACAATGAGCGAGCCGGGCGAAATAAGAAGCCGGATATCGGCGGACTCGGCATTCTGCGCGACCGCACTATAAAAGGTGATGCGCCCCACCAATGCCGAGACAAGGTAGGCCAGGCTGACCCCGGCGATTCCTCCCATTCCCGTGATCGCCATTGCCTCGGCCAGGAATTGCATGAGTATGTGGCGCCGACGCGCTCCCACGGCCTTTTCAATGCCGATTTCCCGTGTCCGCTGCTGCACCGCGACGAGCATGATGTTCATCAATCCCACGCCCGCAATGCCCAGCGTAAGTGCGCCAACCAGTGACAGCAGCACCTTCAGTGCGATCGTAAGAATTTCGAACTGATGCAACTGGGTTCGGAGATTGAAAATATGCACCGCGTCGTGATCGGTGGCGCGGAAGTGGTGGGCCGCTGCCAGGGTATTGCGAAGGGTCCGTTCGATCTTCTGATAATCGCCATGGTATCCAATCCAGACGCCATCGAGATAGGTGGTGTCTTTCAAGTCGCTCATGGTATTAAACGGTATGTAAATCGTGCGATTGATGTCGTCGTTCCCTTCCTGCATTTTGGGCTGAAGGGAGCCCACCACCGTAAAAATGACCCCATTCAATCGAATCGTCTCTCCTACCGCCCAGCCCCCGGAGAAGAGCTTGGTCTTTCCTTCCGAACCCAAAACACAGACGTGCGCCCGCTGCTGATCCTCGGCTCCGTTGAAGAAGCGGCCCTGAGCAGGAGTGAGGCGGATGATATCGGAATAAGAAGACCGGCTTCCGATCACGGTCCAACTGTATGTGTGCAGATCGTTCTGGACGGTCGCAGTCTGAAACTCCATCGGCGAGATATGAGTGATCTCCGGCAGTGCGGCACTCACGCGGTCCACGTCATCCAGAGTCAAGCGCACGAGGGTCCCCGCCTTCTCTCCGCCCGCCTGCTGGCTGCTGCGGCCGGGGAAGAATCCAATAGTGTTTGTGCCCCATTCGGCAAAGATCGTCTGAATGGCGATGCTGAACCCGTTGCCGTAAGCCAGGAGGAGCACTACCGTGGCAATTCCCCACGCCATCCCGATCATGGTGATCGTTGTCCTGCGCCGGTTGAAAAGCATCGCTTCCCATGCCTGGCCAAGAATGTCTTTCAGCATGACGTATTCCAGTCCGGCTGCTCGCCCTCCTGCGCCGCAGTCCATTCGCTCTCGGCTCGCTCACTCATTCCGTAGCGCCGCAATCGGGTCCAGCGCCGCTGCCTTGCCGGCCGGATAAAGCCCAGCGGCTACTCCGCACACCACCAGCGACCCGAGCGCCAACGCTGCCGACCACGGCACAATCCGCGGCGGATCGAATCCGGGGATCTTGTCGGTCAACAGCGCCTGCAGCACCGCCATGCAGAGCGCCGCTACCAGAACGCCGATCACTCCGCTGATTCCTGTCAGCAGCAACCCCTCCCAGAAAAACTGTGCCAGAATGGTCCTTCGCGTCGCTCCCACCGCCTTCATCACGCCGATGTCGCGGGTCCTCTCGCTCACTGAAACCAGCATGATATTGATGATTCCCACCGCTCCCAGTCCCAGGGTCACAACTCCCACGCTCCCCAGGAACACATTCATCGCCGTGAAGATGATGCCGATCGTATGCGCTTCCTGGATCGTGTCCCACTCGTTGAAGGCATCCGGCAGCGAGGGATCGAAACCATGCCGTGCCGCAATTACCCTGTGCACCGCAATCGCCGCTGCGGTGTTGTCGTTCTGGATGGCCGGACGATACTGAATCGATGTGAGTGCATCCTTGGGGATGTTGTCGCCCTTCAGCGGGAACAACTCCATCATTGTGCTCACCGGAATGTACACCTTTTCGTCGTCGTAGGTGTTGTTGCCCCTGCCGATCCTGTTCAAATTTCCGATGATCGTGAAATCCGTGCCGTTAATCGTCATGGTTTCACCCAGCAGCGGACGCCCCGGGAACAACAGCGACGCAGTCTTCCATCCCAGCACTGCTACGTGCCGGTTCTCCCGCACGTCTTCATCGTTCAGGAAACGTCCACCCGCAATGGGAATGTATCTCACCTGGGCGTAGTTTGGCTCCGTACCCGTCACGTGACCGGATGTGTTGCTCCACTGACTTACCTGATACAGATCCGAGCGCGCCAGCTCATCGGTAACGGCGCGCAGTTGGGGCAACTGCCGCAATGCGGCTTCGTCCCCCAGCGTCAACTGGTACGGCTGCATTCCCGTGTGCTGATTCGCCAGCGCCGGAATGATTCCGTTGAAGACCATCACCACGTCGTTGCCGAACTGCGCCAGTTGCTTGTGTTGTCCCTCCCGGAACCCTTCACCCAGGCCCACCAGCACCAGCAGCGACCCCACGCCCCACGCAATACCGAACATGGTCAGAAAGCTCCGCAACTTGTTCGCCAGGATGGCGCGGAAGACCTGACCGAGCGTGTCCACGAAGCTGGTCATATCACTAAGACGAGGCGGAATGCACTTTGCGCAACTTATCCAGATGCTTATTTGCGTCGGGTTCCGCTCTGCTCCTGAGGGTTACCGTTTATCGATACGCCTTGATCGTTCACCCGGTTCCACTTTCCCCCGCTCTGTCTCTTCTTTGCGCCTTCTGTGATACGGCTCACACACTGGAACCTCCGCCCTAAGTTCTGCGTATACCTGCCAGGAATTCACAATGAGACCACTGCGCCGTCCAAGGGACTGGCGGATCACTTCCAGCAGCCTCCGCCAGAGGAGCCCGGCTCCGGTCGGCGATTTGGGGAGGGTCCATGGCACCATCACGTAAGAACAAACGCCTGTGGATCATCCTGGGCGCTGCCGTCGTTCTCGTTGTCCTCATCGCCGGCGCCGCCCTCGTTCATCTGGCTAAGGGTGATCCCATCGATTCCAACCGGCTCGCCAAAGTCACGCGCGGCGATGTTGCCCGCTCCGTGGTAGCCACCGGCAAGGTCCAGCCGAGCACCAAGGTCGAAGTCAAATCCAAAGCTTCCGGCATCGTGGAGAAGCTTTACGTCGACATCAATGACCGCGTGCACAAAGGGCAGGAGTTGGCGCAACTCGATCAGCAAGAGATCGTGGCCCAAGTCGACGCGCAACGCGCGCAGCTCGCCAGCGCCGAAGCCAACGTAACCACCTACGAGGCCAACATCGAGCAGGACAAGGTGAATGCAGCGGCGCCCGATCTGCCCATGTATAAGGCGACTCTCGACCGCAACCTGCAAATGCAAAAAGACGGCATTGTCAGCAAGCAGGCGCTTGACGACGCCAACCGCGACTACCTTGCCGCGCTCACCCGGCGGGATGCCGCCAAGGCCCAGATTGGAGTGGACACCGCCAAGTTGAAGCAAGCCCGCGCGCTGGTCCAGCAAAGCCAGGCCAGTCTCAAACAACTGGCAGAGCAGCTCTCCTACACTACTATCATTGCCCCGATGGACGGCGTCATCCTCTCCCGCGATGTTGAAATCGGCGACGCCGTCAGTTCCATCCTTGTCCTCGGCTCCACGGCCACGCTCATCATGACCGAAGGCGACACCTCGGAGGTCTATGTGCAAGGCAAAGTCAATGAGGCGGACATTGCGCACGTCTACATGGGCCAGCCTGCGCGCATCAAGTTGGAAAGCTTCCGCGACCGACTCTTCCAGGGCAAAGTCACCAAGATCGCTCCCATGGGCGTTGAAAAAGACAACGTCACCACGTTTGAAGTGCGCGTCTCCATCAACAACCCCGGCGGTGAGTTGAAGGCGATTATGACCGCCAACGCCGAGATCCTTCTCGACGAGCACAAGGGCGTTCTTATGGTCCCGGAGAATGCCGTGACCTACGACAGCCAGAAACACGCATCGGTCCAGGTCCCCGATCCGCACGCAAAGAACGGCGTGCGCAAAGTTCCCGTCGCCGTCGGCATCTCCAATGGCTCCGTCACGGAAATCGTCAGCGGCCTCCAGGAAGGGGATCCGATCGTGCTTCAGCAGTGACTTTTTCCGGTCGGCATTTGAGTCTTTATGCAATCGGCGGAAGACCGTGTAATTTGCGGCGATGGTTGTTCAAGAAACCTTCCTTGACGATCTCTTGGCGAAAGACTGGAGAAACCGCAATCCGGAATCTGGCTCCTCGATGGCTAGCCACGTTTCAAAATGACCGGGCATGCGGCCTGCCAATCCGGGACCATCCATAAGCCGGCCGCTGCGGATCCCAGGGACCGCAGGTTGAGGAGGAGATCCGTTGTCCTCCACTCAGGAACACGAGGCTAGATGATGATGTAGTCTCTTTTCTGGGAGTCCGTCTATGTCCACCCGCGTTCAGGTAGTCCCTTCCCCTGCTGCTTCCTCGCAACCACCTTCGGCGCACGATCCGCTGCTCGACGATGTCGGGTATATGACCTGCATGACCCTGGTGCTGCTGGGAAATTATGCGCAGACCGGCCACCTGGGCGGACCGCTGGCCTACACGCCCTACAACGTTGCGGCGCACCTGGCGGGTCCTGAAAACGGCGGGCTCCGTTACGATTACCGCCGCCCGAAACATCCTTACTGCGACAAATTCCTGATGGCGGCGGGCCATTCTGTGCCTACGTGCTATGCCCTGTGGATGATCATGGGCCAGGCGCTCTATCGCAAGTATCAGCAGACCGGCGATCCGCGTTATCGCGTGGACCCCGAGATCGCAATGCTGCCGATTGACGCGCTGGGGTTCCGGCGCGGAGCGGGCGCGCTGAAGACTCTGCTGCGTGAAACGGGTCTCGAAGACCATCCGCTGTTCGCGCAGGCCAAGGGCCGCGGCATTCGCGCGCTCTCAGGGCACGCCGAAAGCACCGATTGCACCAACGACGTGAACGGCGGGCCTTCAGGAGTCGGCATTGCGACCGCCGCGGGCAAGGCGGCGTTCTGGGACATCGCAGGGGCAGCAGAATCGCCGAAAGTGATTGCGCTGGAAGGTGAATTCGCGCTCACCGAAGGTCACGCGCAGGAGCTGAAGACGCAGGCGCTGGCGCTGCAGGTGGGCAAGCGCTTGCGGGTGATGGTTTCCTATAACAACGCCGGTATCGACGATTGCCTGATGGGCGGTGTGATCGCCGCAAAGTACGATGGCTACGACCTGGTGAACCAATGGACGTCGTATGGATGGAATGTTTTCACGCTGGCCAATGGGAACGATTACGGGCAGGTGGTGGCGGCGCTGAAAGCCATGGACGCGGTGGACCCGCACGACCGCCGGCCGATTGTGACGATCGGCAGAACCGTCAAGGGCTACTGGCCGGCGGCGGTGGAGGAGGGAATTCCGGGCTATGGCGCGCAGTTGGTGGGTTACGCAAGCCACCCGTATGCGCTGAAGATGAACTCAGAGTATTTTGTCGCGCTGGCGCTGACATTCGAAAAGCATTACGGCGTGGAGTTCGAGGGCATTCGCAAGGGCCCGGTCAGCGACAATCGCGAGCGGCTGATCCAGTTCAAGACGAACATCGACGTGGTGATGTCGCTGCTTGACCGCAACGGATTGGGCGACCGGCTGGCCGATCGCCTGGTGGAAATCGGCGACAGCGTGCGCGACGATCTGAAGTTGCACATTCCGGTTGCGCGCGATCCGTTCCTTGACGATCGCCTGCGGGTTGCGGCGCTGCCGGAAGAGCCGCAGAAGGTGACGGTTCGCAATGCGATTTCCGGCGCGGAGAAGCAGGTAAACATTGCGCTGTTTAAAGAGCCGGGGGAAGCGGCGGGAGCGCGGCGCGCCATCTCCGAAATTATCAAGTGGATGAATTACGTCACCGACGGGCGATTCTTTACCCTGGCCGCCGACCTGTCGGAGTCAATCAACGTGGAGCACGGCAGTTTGTGGGGGCATTACAGTCCGGTTGACAATCCGCTGGGCACCCGGATCAAGGCGGCGATTCAGGAAGCGGGCAACGTGGCCACCGCCATCGGGCTGGTGAGCCAGAGCGCATCCGTCGATCCCGAAAAATTTGCCGGCGTATGGGCGTTGAGCGGCACCTACGGAGCCTTCACTCCGCTGATGTACACGCCGGCGCGGGTTTGGAGCCAGCAGAACCAGGACAGCAAATTCCGGGTTGGCGTGCTCCATATCCTTACGGCGCACTCCGGCCCTGAAACCGCGGCCGACGCGCGCACCCACTTCGGCATTTTTGCGCCGCAGGTGTGGAAGCTGTTCCCCCGCGGGCAGGTGATCAATCTGAGCTTCTGGGATTACAACGATGTCGCACCGGGCTACTTTGCGGCGGCGGAGATTGCGGCGCGGGACCCGCAGGTGGGCATCATCACCCTGGAAGTGGCGCGTCCGGACTTCGCCGTGGCCGACCGCAGCCAGTTTGCCGACTCCGATGTGCGCGCGGCCGCCAAAGGCCTGTACGTGATCCGCGACTTCGCGCCCGGCAAGCCGCGCCACGGCTACGTGATCGCGCAGGGGTCCAGTTCCACGGTGAACCTGGTGAAAGTGCTGCCCAAGCTCGAAGCGGCCGGCGTGAACGTGAAGGTGATTGCCGCCATCAGCGAGGAGCTGTTCGATCGCCAGCCGCAGGCCTATCGCGATTCCGTTCTGCCGCCAGAGGCTCGCTACGATCTGATGGTCGTATCCACGGGCACGCGGCGGATGTGGCCGCTGGCCAACCTGGGTCCGTTGACGGATGAATACTCGCTCACGTCGGACTTCGATAATTGCTGGAGGAGCGGCGGCCTCGAAGCAGAGGTGATCCGGGAAGCGCATCTCGACGCCGACACAATTCTCGCGGGTGTGGAGCGATTCGCGAGCGAACGCGAGCGCCGCATGGGCGAACAGCGCAGGATTATCGGCTAGATTCAAACAGCGTGCGGAATGTTCATTAGTCTGGTCGGCTCGCAGCGAAAAGGCGCGGGGACTGAAGCCCACGTCCTTTGTTTATGTGGCGAGTCGACACGCGACCCATCCACTGGATGGGTTCCCCGGTCGTGCCCTGTTACAAGGCGGCCGTTGGAGGAGTTCTTCCGCAGCCTGTAAGTCGCGAAGAGATGGGGGTCCGTTTTCACGGACAAAGGCAGCGAGTTAGCGCGGCTTCGCCGCGTGGCGAGTTAGCAAGTTAGCGGGATCTGCCAGTTCTCGGGCAGACGCCAACAAGTCTGCGGAAGAACTCGACGGCCTGATGCAAAATGATCCTCTGGCGCCAAACGGGTGCGCACTCCACACCCGGATCTGTTTCAGAGATGCTTGCTAACCCAGCTCTCGATGCGCTCCAGGGCCTTCGAGATATTTTCAGGGGAATTGGCGACGCTGAAGCGCAGATAGCCCTCGCCATATTTCCCGAAAGATGTTCCCGAGAGTCCCGCCACGCCCGCTTCTTCGAGGAGCCTGCCGGCCAGTTCTTGCGATTTCAAGCCGGTGCCTTCGATATTGGGAAAGACATAGAAGGCCCCTTTCGGGGACAGGCAACGGAAACCACGGATGCGGTTGAGTCCATTCACCATGAGATCGCGCCGCTCGCGGAAGGCCGTGCACATGCGGGTAACCGATGCCTGGTCGCCGGTAAGAGCCGCAACGCCGGCCATCTGCGTGAAACTGGCCGTGCAGGAATTCGAATTGGTCATCAGGCGCGCAACCTGGGCTGCCAGGTCGGGGCGCATCACCCCGTAACCCAGACGCCAGCCGGTCATGGCATAGGTCTTTGAGAAGCCGTCCAGCAGGATGGTGCGCTCACGGAAGTCCGGGATCGAGAGCGGCGAAAAGTGACTGCCTTCGAAGATCAGGCGGCTGTATATCTCGTCCGAGAGCACCATGATGTTGGCGTCGCCGATAGCGGCTGCGACCTCCCGGATGTCCTGTTCCGTCAGTACGCCGCCGGTCGGATTCGCCGGAGAATTGAGAATGATCAGGCGGGTGCGGGGGGTGATCAGCGCGGCCAGTTCGTTCACATCGAGGCGGAAATCGCGTCCCTCGCGGAGCGGAATGGGAACGGGAACGCCGCCCACAAAGTTGATCATCGACTCGTAGATCGGGAATCCGGGGTTGGGATAGATCACTTCGTCGCCGTCGCCGATGAGGGCCATCATGATGAAAAAGATGATGGGCTTGCCGCCGGGAACGACGACGACCTCCTCGGGCGTGACGGAGATGCCGCGCGTGCGGCCCACCTCGACGGCAATCGCTTGCCGCAGTGCCGGCAGCCCCGCCGAAGGTCCGTAGTGCGTCCAGCCTCCACGCAGCGCGTCCACGCCGGCCTGGATGACGTTTTCCGGGGTGTCGAAGTCCGGCTCACCGATCTCGAGATGGATGATGTCGCGCCCTTTGGCTTCGAGAGCCCGGGCGCGCACCAGAACTTCGAAAGCAGTCTCGGTGCCAAGCCTTTGCATGCGGTCGGCCAGGCGGAGGGGAGAACGGGAAGACTCGCTGGGAGTGGGGAGAGTTTGAGCCGCGACCGTCATTGTGCGCACATCCTTAATCCGAAGAGTGGGATCAACCGGCCTCAGAGGGGAGATGGCAACCCGGATGACCCGCAGGCCAGATTACCAGAAAACCGGGAGGGCACGTGGGGAACAGACGGGGACCTGGACGCAACTTCCGAATTGCCGCTCCGGGAACAGGCCGGCGGGAAACCGATCCTCATCCCAATGGAATTCTCGAGGAATCCGGCGAACGCTCCACAACCGGTGCTGACGAACCCTGCGGCAAAGTTACTTCGCCGAGACATGCGCTTGACAACACTCGCCGGTGAATCTCGCTAGGCTGTGGCCAGCCCCTGGAGGCCCCACAGCTCCGCCGATGATGCAGCGAATACACACAACCTCCTCCACTGACGACACGGCTGAAGTCGGCAATCCGCTTCGGCAATGCTGCCTCCTCCCTGCCCGCACGCCAAACATCCACATCCTCCTTTCAAGGGACTAATGCATGCGACCGGTGACTCTCCTGTGCCTTCTTGCTCTCTCGTTTGTCTCTCCCTCGTGCCCATTGGCGGCTCCGGCGCCGACGCGTGTGATCGAATTGCACGTCCATCGGTATGCTTTTGAGCCGTCAAGCATCACCGTGCATCGCGGCGACACGATCCGCTTGCGGCTGATCTCCGACGACGTCCCCCACAGCCTGCTGATTAAAGCGCTGGGGATCAACGAAACCGCATCGAAATCGCATCCGGGAGAGATTGTCTTTACCGCGGCGCAAGCCGGCGATTTTGAAGGTCGCTGTGGGCGGTTCTGCGGCAGCGGTCATGGCCGCATGCGCTTTACCGTGCACGTTTTGGGAAATTGACAGCGGTTTCGCCGGAATCGACGCCTTCGGATGGGCCACTTGTGGCCGTGAGCATGTCAGCGGTTTGTCACCAGCTTGTCAAATTGCTCTGCCAACTGGTCAGTCTTGGCAAAATTAGGTAAGAATGATCACATAATCCGAGGAATCTCGGTGGATCGGTGTGCGATGAATTCGATTCTCGTTATCGAAGACGATGCCAATATCCAGCGTGTGCTCCAGCGGCTGTTCTCGGCCGAGCACTACGATGTGAAGACGGCGGCGGAAGGAAAACAGGGCTGGGAACTCTTCGCCAGTTCCTCCCCCGATGCGGTCGTGCTGGATCTGATGCTGCCCGGCATGTCCGGCAGGGAACTCTGCCGCTCAATCAAGGAATCGTCTCCTGAAACGCCGGTCGTGGTGTTGAGTGCGATCTCGGATGTGGCGGATAAAGTCCTCCTTCTCGAATTGGGTGCTGACGATTACGTCACCAAGCCCTTCAGCCCACGAGAGTTGCTTGCGCGAGTGCAGGCGGCTATTCGCCGGGCGCGGCGAACCCGATCCCGGCCCAGCGCTGCGTTCGGCGACGTCCAGATCGATTTCGCACGCATGCAGGCGACCAGGAAGGGCGCTCAAGTGGTGTTGACGGCACACGAATTCAAACTGCTGCGATTCTTTTTCGAGAACGCCGAGCGCGTGCTGACCAGGGAAGAACTGTTGAACGAAGTATGGGGCTACAATTCGTACCCATCCACCCGCACCGTGGACAACCAGATCTTGAAACTGCGCCAAAAGTTGGAACCGAATCCCGCCGAACCTGTGCATTTCTGTACCGTGCATGGCGCGGGATACCGCTTCGTTCCGGCGCCGCAGCGGTAAAAGGCTGACACTCGGGGAGGTCCTGTCTCGTGGCCCTGCGTATGCGAACCACGCTGCTGCTTTGTCTGCTCTCCGTGTCTTTTGGCGTCGGCTCGCTCAGCCTGATCATCGTTCACAACATTGTCCGGAAGCAGATTCGCAGCGATCTTTCCACGGACCTCCAGCGCTCATTAGCTGCCTTTCGCAATCTTCAGGCGCAGCAGCAGCACACCTTGCAGCACGAAGCATCCCTTCTCGCGGCGCTTCCTGTTCTGAAATCGCTGATGACCACCGCGGATACCCGCACCATTCGCGATGGCGCCGTTGGCTTTTCGGCAATGAGTGGAGGCGATCTTTTCGCGTTGGCGGGATCGGACGGGCAGGCGATTGCCGTCTTCACCAGCAGCAACTCCGCGGGCCAGGGGGAGCCACAGGAACGTATTGCACCCGCGATTTTCCTCGAGCGGCAGCCCAATTACCTTCTCTACGATGGCGCTCTGTACGCCGTGTCCGCGCACCCGCTTTATTTCGGCCCGGAAGACAGCGGAACCCAACTGGGGTTCGTCCTGCTCGGTTACGCGGTCAACAGCCGTGTGGCCATGGAGGTAGGCCAGGATGCAGCGGCAGAAGTTGCGTTTTCTGCGGGAAATACAATTCAGGCCACGACTTTGCAGCCGCCGGCACGCGCCGCACTGGCTCAACAGATTTCATCGCTGTTGAAAGAAAATGCTGGCGAGCAGGATGTATGGCTTGCCGGCGAGCATTACGTCGGCGCCGCCACGCAACTGCAGGCAACGGCGCATGCAAGTATCGAACTCATCGTTCTCAAATCGTGGGATCGGGCCAGCAGTTATCTCACGCGTCTCAATCGATTGTTGCTGGCATGGGGCGCATTCCTGCTGGCGGTGAGCGCGCTGCTGGCCGTGCTGCTGGCAGCCACAATCACCCGCCCGCTGGACCGGCTGGTCGCGGGCACTCGCGCGATCGGATCGGGAAATTTCGATTACCACCTGCGGCAGGCAGGTGTGCGGGAGATCCGCGAGCTGGGGGGCGCCTTCGATCTGATGCGACGGCGTTTGCGTGCTCTTCGCGAGGAGTTGCTGGCAGCGGAGCGGCTGGCCACGATCGGGCAAATGGCGAGTTCCATCTCCCATGATCTGCGGCATTATCTTTCGGCGGTTTATGCCAATGCGGAGTTCCTGGGTTACGACGCCAGCAGCCCGCAGGAACGGCTGGAATTGCTGAATGAGATTCGGAAAGGTGTGCGCGGAATGACCGACCTGATCGAATCTCTGCTCCTCTTCAGCCGAACCGGGAAATCACTGCAGCTCGGGTGGGAGTCGCTGGGATCGTTGGTGGATCGATCCCTGGCGTTAGTGCGAACCCATCCAGATGCGCGCAATGTGGAGATCATCTCAGAGCCCATGCAACACATCGATGTCTGGGTGGATACCCTCAAGATTGAACGCGCGCTGAGCAATTTGATTCTGAATGGCTGCCAGGCAGCGCGCCAGGGAGCCGAAGCCCCGGAGGTGCACCTCTCCTGCACAGAGGACGCGGCGTGGGTCTTTGTACGGATCGGCGACAACGGCCCAGGCGTGCCGGAGTCGATCCGCGCCTCGCTCTTTCAGCCGTTCGTCAGCCAGGGAAAGCCCAGTGGAATGGGGCTGGGGCTGGCGCTGGCCCAGAAGATCGCGCAGGAACATTGCGGGACTGTCAAGCTTGAGGATTCTTGCCCGGGGCATACCGTCTTCACGCTTTCGCTCCCGAAGGGACGGCCCAGAGACGCGGCTGCAGCGGAGCAAGCAGCAGCACATAAGCCGGCGCCTGTCGACTGAGATCCCAACAAGGCATCGTCGTAAGGAGAGAGCACCATGAAGAGCAGAGCCGAGCTTAAACTCCAAATCGCGTTGGCAGGCGTGGCTTTCCTGGCGGCGATCCCTCTAGCGGCACAGCAGACCCCTGATCCCGCAGCACCGAGCGGAACCGGGGTCACAGAACTCGAAAAGCATGTCGATGAGATGGCGGCCCGGATCGAGAGCATGCGCCAGGAACTCATGGATTCGCGCAACGAGATGCGCGCCATGCGGGCAGAGTTGGAGCAGCTTCGTCGTGAAGTCGGCGAAGAGAATGCCGCCGACTCAGCGGTGGCGGTTGCGGCTCTCCGGACGAGTGTCGAGCAGCTTCGGGAAAGCTCTGATGTTTTGCAGTCGGAAGTCAAACAGCACGACCAGACCAAGGTGGAAACAGCATCGAAATTCCCGGTGCGGATTTCCGGCTCCGTGCTTTTCACCTCCCTTTACAACAGTGGGACAACCGACCTCGTCGATACCCCGACCGTTGCACTGGCGCCGCCGCCGAATGCGCCCCAGGGGAGCCTGACTGCGACACCGCGCCAGACGATTCTGGGGCTGGATGCAAACGGGCCCCGCTTTGGAAGCGCCCGCTCCTCCGCGGCACTGAGTGTCGATTTCTTCGGCGGGATTCCCTACGGCTATACCACAACGGCGGCGGGTTTGCTGCGCCTTCGCACAGCCCATGCCACTCTGGCGTGGCCCAACTGCGCGCTGACTGTGGCCTTTGATCGGCCGATCTTGAGCCCCCGAGAGCCCACCTCCTGGATTTCACTGGGCGAACCGGCGCTGGCGTGGTCCGGAAACCTGTGGACCTGGTCTCCACAATTCGAGTTCAGTCAGAATCTATCGCGGGGATGGACCGGAGCGCTGGCGCTCATCGACCCCGCGGCGCCTTTGGCAACCGGAGCGGACGGCCGCCGCGCGCTCGATGCCTCGGAGAAGTCTCGTCAGCCGGGCTATGAAGCGCGTTTGGGCAATGCCGCCTACTGGAAAGGACGCGCCATCGAATGGGGCGCAGGCGGCTACTACAGCCGCCAGGCCTATTCCTACGATCGCCACCTGGACGCGTGGGCCGGCACGGCCGACTGGAAGATTGCGCCGGCAGCGCCTCTGGAACTTTCCGGCGCGTTCTACCGCGGCCGCGGGATTGGTGGGCTGGGCGGCGGGGCTTTCAAAGACTACGCTCCCTTTAACAACTACACCCAAAACCGGGGCCTGGATGATGAAGGCGGCTGGGGGCAGGTGAAGTGGAGGTTTTCCCCGATTATCGAAGCAAATGTGGCAGCGGGCGAAGACAGCGCATTCGCAGGCGAACTGCGCGGTTCGGATTATTCCGCAGAGCAGGACCCCTATCAGTCTCTGGCGCGCAACCTGACCGCATATGGCAACATTGTGTATCGCCCGCACACCTATCTGCTCTTCTCCGCCGAGTACCGGCAGATTCGAAGCTGGCCAATTGCCGGGCATGCCAACGAGAGCCATCTTTTCGGTTTGACAGCGGGGTATCTGTTCTGATGAAGCGGGCCCAATTCCATCCCGTGGCCCTGCTGTTGGGTGCAATCGCATTGGCCGGTGCTGTGCGCTCGCAGACGGTCGATGTACGTGCCAACATCGAGATTGTCCAGGCTCCTTTGCACAAGGCGGAGGCGAATACACGATCCTCAGAGGTGGTGGTCTGGCTGACGCCGCTGGATCCTCCCGCTTCCTATCGGCCTCCGGCGCCGGGTCACTATCGCATGGCGCAAAAGAACAAGTCCTTTCGGCCGCACCTGCTGGTGATTCCCCTGGGAAGCACGGTGGCGTTTCCGAATCTCGACCCGTTCTTTCACAACGTGTTTTCGCAGTTCAACGGGAAACGCTTCGACCTTGGGCTCTATGAGGCAGGCAGTTCCCGCGAGGTCCGCTTCGACCATGAGGGAGTTTCCTACATCTTCTGCAACATTCACCCCGAGATGAGCGCCATCATCATCACCGTCTCCAGTCCCTGGCACACCACATCGTCCGGCGGCTCGATTGTCTTGCGCGCAGTTACCCCTGGTATGTACGAGGTACACGTATGGGCAAGTGGCGCCGATACCAGGCAACTGGATGCCCTCACACGGAGAGTGCGGATCGGTCCCGATGCCGATTCCCTGGGGACCATTTCCATTTCCACGGATGCCCGGCCGGCAACGCACAAAAACAAGTTTGGCAACGATTATCGTCCCAATACGAATTCCATTTATTGAGAACGCGCCTCGCGGCGGCCGCCCAGATTGGACAGGAGAATAGTCAGCCCATTCGCTACGAATCGGAGGACGGCCGCGCCATTGAGAAGGATGCGACTTGCAAGGTACGCCGGATATCTCCATGGCTGCCGTCGCCGCAGGATTTGCGGTGCCCCTGGAACCTTTGGCTGATTGGCGAGTCTCGTCGGACTGGGGATCACGCCTGGAGCCAGGGCTTTCCAGAGAATCCGTCGTTGCGCGCCGGTGGAATCCGACAGCAGGAACTGCAGGAGCCGCCCATCCCGCGAACGGCGAAATGTCTCAGCAAAAATACTTCCCCCACAGGTTTCGATCCACGCCCTCTGCTCCCGCGGCAGAAGTTCGATGTGTTCTTCGACCATTTCCGGCACCCGGCTGGAGAATCCAGCGGACGCGAGAGCAAACGCGATCGCCTGCATCTGCTTCAGGCGCTGAGAATACCGTGCCTCCCACTCCCGCCAGAAGGCAGCGTCATCAACACGTTGATGGAGGAAGCTTGCCAGTTCCTGCGCGTGGTGGATCACCCGTCCGCACAGGAACGCATCCCGTAGCAGATGCATTGCAAAATAGGAAAGGTGATCGACGGGGTCCAGGGAACAGAAAGTCAGAGTGTCGAGTCTTCGGTCGATTCTGCGCTTCCAAAACTCCTCTACTTCAGGAAGAGAGATCAGCCATACATCGGAATTCCACAAACACTTGTGTACCTCAAGGGCCAACGGCATCTCGGGATCGAACAGATCGCCTCGCCATTTCCATCCGCCGAATCGAGTTAACGTGGGAGGGTGATCGGCATTGAGGTAATCCTCCGGCGTCCCTGCAGGTTCATAGCCGATTGCTCCCAGGGCATCCACAGCCGCTCGGGTATGTTCTTGAGAAGTGTAGAAGTCGATATCTCCCTGCATGCGGAATTGCGGAGCTTTCACGAAATCGGGTGATTGCGTAAAGCCCTTTAGAACCAAATGAGGAATGCCGGCCTCGTCCAAAGCAGCGGCGGCTTCGCAATACGTTGCCTTGACGCGAACAAACCGCCTGGCTGCGTCCGCCAGGTTGCTCGTCAGGCGCTCCCTGACCCACACTGGAAATCCTTCGCAGGAACGTAGCGCCAGATAGAGGGTGACTTGCAGACGGTCGCAGACGGTCAAAGCCTCCTGCCACCCGGCATCGTCGAGCGAAATCAGGTTGTCGAAGTTCGGCCCTTGCAATTGCAACGCTGCAATCACGGCCGCAACTTTTCCGGAAGCTCGCGCCATCAGAAGTCCGTTACCGATCGGCTGTGGGCGCATCTACGGTGAACCTCGTTTTCCATGGGTGGGAGGATGGGGCGGTTCCGGTTCGACGGGCTGATCCAATTGCTCCCCGCAGGCGCCCGTGTAAATGCCGGGTTCACCCAAACTGCCGGCGGGCGGCAAATGACGCAGGAACTCGACGATCGACCACATCTCCTCATCGCTGAGAATGCCGCGTGAAGCAGGCATGCCTGACGGGGAGACACCGTTCTCGATGATCCACTTCAGCTGGCCGTCGGTGTACTGCTGAACCTGCTGGGAAGCCAGCGATGGAATCGGAGGGGAAATCTGGGCGGCAAAAGGAACGCCGGTGTTCTGCCCGTCAAGACCATGACACACCGTGCAGTACGAGTCAAAAGCAGCTTGTCCCTCCCGAACCGCCGCCGGACCATGGCCGAAGGGGCTCTTGTCCTTTCGGCCGCCGACAGTGATCTTGTGTTTCAGCCAGCTCATGATGGCCGATTCCGGGCGCCCCGGCTTGCTGACGCCGCACCCATTGATCGCAAATAGTACAGCGAAGCATCCGATGCATCCGAGTCTTTTCCTGTTTTTAGTCATCGCGCGCAAAGTACTCGACAGGGCTACACAGGAGCGTACTTTCTTTGTCCCTCCTCCGTGTCACGCGGATGTCGTTCGATCGTAACCCTCAGATCCACCGGCGATGGCTGGCGCGAAATGAATGCGAACCCGCTCCATCCTTACAGAAGGGATGCAAAAGGGTGACAAGCCCGTAACAAGCTGCCTTCGTGTTGCCGCCATACTCCCCTTCAGACGCTAAACCCAGGCAGTAACAGCCGTAGCGGAGCCGTGGAGGCAACCGACATGAAGATCCGTATCTGCCTTGTTCTTGCACTCGCGCCCTTCGCTCTGCGTGCGAGTGCTCAAACTCCCGGAACAGGCGCCATTTCGGGGACAGTTTTCGATCCTGCGCACGATGTCGTGGCCTCTGCCACAATCTCTGCCACCGAAGATGCAACCACGTTGGTGCGCACCGCGAGAGCCGACGCGCAAGGCGGCTTTCGGATCCCGCTGTTGCCTCCGGGCAATTACACCGTCACGATCACAGCGGATGGTTTTCAGCCGCTGACGATTCCTTCTGTGCATGTGACTGCCAGCGAAGTGCAGACCCTCGATGGGACTCTGGCGATCGCCGATGCCAAAACCGTTGTTACAGTCTCCGCTCATCAGCAGATTGCCGACACGGAGGACTCCGCGTTGGGCGGCCTTGTGGACCGTGAGACGATCCAGGCGCTGCCTCTCGCGAACCGCAATTACACGCAGATCCTGGGGCTCTCGCCGGGAGTGGTTGTCGACCTGCCGAACCCGGCGCAATTGGGCGCGGGAACCCAAAATGTTGCTTCCGATGGAGCGACGCCAACCGCCAACAACATCCAATTCAACGGTATCGATGCCAACAACCTGGTGGAGAACTCGGCCGCGACGGCCGGCACTTCCGAGGTAGGCACCGCCATTCCCGCAGTGGACGCGATCCAGGAGTTCCGGGTCCAGACCGCAAACTACGATGCCGCTTACGGACGTGGCAGCGGAGCCAACGTCGACCTCGTGAGCCGGAGCGGCAGCAACGCATTCCACGGTAGCGCATGGGAATTTGTCCGCAACAACAAATTCAACGCCAACGACTTTTTCTCGAAGCTCGCCGGCCAGCCCCGGCCCGACCTGAAGCAGAATCAGTTTGGCGCGGCTATGGGCGGACCCATCCGCAAAGACCGCTTGTTCTTCTTTGGCGCATATCAGGGCCTCACTGAAGTGAATGGCTTCGGCGACGAGCAAACCGCGATTCTCCCCATGCTGACTTCGGATCGCTCGGCAACCACGCTGGGCGCGCAATTTTGCCCAGCCGGAAACCTGGATGCGGCGGGGCAGCCGGCTGCCGGCTACTTCACCGCCGCGGGAGGGACACAGGTCGCATGCAATGGCTCCAACATCAACCCGGTCGCGCTGGCCATCCTCAACGCCAAACTCCCCAATGGTCAGCTTGCGGTGCCAAGCCCGCAGGTGATGCTGCCGGCAAGCGGTCCGGATGCTTCCGATCAGGTCCCCATGGGCCAATCCACCTTCGCAATTCCAGCGCGTTACCGAGAAGATCAATTCACGGCCAACCTTGACCAGGTCTTGACTGAGCACAACACCCTGGCGGGGCGCTTCTTCTATTCGCGGGCGCCGACCACGCAGCCATTTTCTCCCAATGCAGCAAATGTGCCGGGCTGGGGAACTACCGCGCTCAGCCGCAACACCATGTTCGTTCTCTCCGATACTCAGGCCGCCGGCAGCTCGCTCGTAAATCTGGCGCGATTCGGCTATATGCGCTTCGACGGCGCGTCGCATGTAGAGAATCCGCTCCAGGCAGCAGCAATCGGCGAAGGAACACCGACAGGCGCCACTAACGGCAACGCGCCGGGACTCATCGTGGGCGGCTTCAGCATCGGCGATGCAGGCACACCGCACCAATGGCAGGTAACGAACACCTTTGTTTGGCAGGATACGTTGGCGTGGATTCACGGTCGCCAGAGTGCGCGCTTCGGCCTTGAATTCAAGCGTGACCAGGTGGATGGAGAGCAGCCTTTCAGCATCGATGGCCTGCTCATCTTCGCTACCTTCGACGATTTCCTGCTGGGCAAGAGCGCCGCCCAGAACGGCAGCCCTTTTGGACTGAGCAATGTGACGATCAGCAACGCCGGCGGCGGCCTCTTCCGCAGGAATGAGCGCTACACCGACTTTGCCGGTTTTGCCCAGGACGACATCCGCATCGCAAAGAACCTTACCGTCAACGCCGGTGCGAGATACGAGATCTTTGGATCGCCCATCGAAACCAGCGGGCGTCTCGCCAATTTCAATCTCAGTACGGCACAACAGGGGCCGCTTCCTTCCGAGGGAACTTACAGCGGATTCACGCTGCCCTCCAATTACCGCGGCGCAGTTCCCCACGGAGTTGCAAAGACTCCGTTCGCCGGCTTTTATCGAACACCGCTGGCTGACGTATCGCCGCGGCTCGGATTCGCGTGGCAGTTGGCGCAGAGGCCGATCGTCGTGCTGCGCGGCGGCTACGGCATCTATTACGACCGGCATTCCGGCAATCTGGCCGAGCAGACCATGGATCAGCTTCCTTTTGCGTCCCAGCAGTTCATCGCCGGAGCTGCCAATGGTCCGGCCACGCTGCAGAATCCGTTTGTGCCTCTCATCCCCGCGCCGTCGCAATTCCCGCAATTTGCGCCGCGCACGCCCACGTCGACGCCGTTCCTCGAAGCCACTAACCCTGACATGCGCGACGGCATGACGCAGGAATACAACCTCAATGTGCAACTCGCTCCCGGTGAGAATTGGCTGCTGCAGATTGCGTACGTGGGCAGTCAGTCGAGTCATCGCCCCGGCCAGTGGGAATTCGATCAGGCACTGCTGGCCAGTCCTTCCAGTCCCGTGAATGGAGAGACCCGCAACTCCATCAACAACGTCACTGCCAGGTTGCCCTATCAAGGCGTCAGCGAAGGCTCGCTTTACACCGATTCGGTGTTCAGCGGCAATTACAACGCATTGCAGGTAAGCCTTCGCCGCCGCCTGCAGCATTCGCTCGAGCTCCAGGCCGGATACACCTGGTCGAAGAATCTGGATGAGGTCAATGGCGAAATTGGCACTGACGTCTATGAACTGCAGTTGCCCACGAACGATCAGCACAATCTGCGCAAATCCTCCTATGGACCCGCTGGCGATGATCGCGATCAGCGTTTGGTGGCCGATTTCAATTGGAACACTCCGCGCTGGAGATTCGGACCTGCGCTCGTCCAATATGCGCTTTCCGGTTGGCAGTTCTCCGGAGTCGGCGTAATTCAATCCGGCATTCCGCTCAGCGTCTTCGACAGTAACGCGGGATCGGTCTATGGTCTCCTCAGTGGCGAAGTACGCGCGCAACGTACAGGCACTTCTCCGCGAACCCACGGCTCGATGTATTCCCGCGTGATGAACGGCTACCTCGATCCCTCCGCGTTTACCCGCGCACCGGAGGCCCCATTCGGAACCAGCCTGGCCGATCAGGACTTCGGCAATAGCGGGGTTGGCTTTATCCGAGGTCCCGGCCAGCATAATTTCGATTTCGCAGTGGAGCGGGAGTTCCCGTTTACCGAAACCGGAAACCTCCGTCTGCGCACCGAGTTCTTCAACGCGACCAACACCCCGCAATTCGGCAATCCCGGCACCAATCTCGGATATGGCGATCCTACACAGTTGAATCCGGTGGCCAGTCCGTCTTTTGGCCGGATCACCAGCACCGTCACCGCACCACGCATCGTTCAAGTCGCAGTGCGATATGTGTTCTGACCCGTTGCCCGAAGCGGGCCCCGAGATTCTGTGGAAAGGACAATATGGCATGATCGCCGACGTAACGATGAATCTCCCGGAGGTTCCGAACGCAGAGGAGTGTGATCGCTTCCAGGACGAGGCGCCGCCGTTGACCATGGAGGGGATGTTCTTCCCGCTGGGTTTCCCCCTGCGCGTTTGCACCAACTCGGAAGAGGTGCTGCGGCAGTG
>Ga0307372_10002726_pt1 | contig 28821 bp, 25 predicted proteins | sample OX1MG_FD_202533 | JGI IMG/M metagenome (GOLD analysis project Ga0307372, IMG submission 202533) | Soil microbial communities from Risofladan, Vaasa, Finland - OX-1 | ecosystem: Environmental > Terrestrial > Soil > Coastal area > Acid sulfate soil | place: Finland: Risofladan, Vaasa | collected... | reverse complement strand
GCTCGGACCCGGCGACGATCGAGAACTTCTCGGGCTGGCTGACGACCGTAGTGTCGCGGATCTGCCTCGACATACTCCGGTCCCGGAGGTCGCGGCTGGAGGCGGACGTGGGGGCCGAGCTGGCCCATACCATCTCGGAAGGCGGGACTGAAGAACCGGATCACGACGTTCTCCTAGCCGACTCGATCGGCCCGGCGCTCATGGTCGTCCTCGACCGGCTCACGCCGGCGGAGCGCCTGGCCTTCGTGCTCCACGACCTCTTCGCCGTGCCCTTCGACGAGATCGCCCTCATCGTCGGGCGCGCGCCCGACACCACCCGCCAGCTCGCGAGCCGGGCGCGGCGCAGGGTGCGGGGCTCCGACAGTGGCACCGACTCCGTGGCCGGGGCGCGCACGGACACGGCCGCTCGTCGCCGGCAGCGTGAGATTGTGGACGCCTTCCTCGCCGCCGCCCGCGGCGGCCAGTTCGAGAGGTTGCTCGCGGCTCTCGATCCTGGCGTCGTACTCCGTGCCGACCGTGTCGCCGTCGGCATGGCGAAGCGACGGGCCGGCGCGGGGGCGCCGCCACTCGAGGACGAGATCCGGGGCGCCGATGCCGTCGCCCGCGTCTTCCTTGGCGGGGCGGCCGCCGCCCGGCCCGCCCTCGTGAACGGCTCGCCGGGGGCGGTATGGGCGGCCGGCGGAACGCCGATGGCGGTCTTCGGCTTCGTCACCGAGGGGGACCGGATCGTGGCGATCGAGGTCGTGGCTGGACGGGAGCGGATCAGGGAGCTCGACGTCGTCTTCTGAGCGGCCCTCCCACGACTCGATCAGGGCGTTCGACAGGCCGAAGTCCAAGGCGACGTCGATCGCCTCGCGGTGCTTGAGGATCTTGCGCTGCAGCTCGACGAAGGCGGGATGCGGCAGCGCCTCGCCCATCGGATCCAGGCGTCGAGAGCCAGCCCCCGGGCGTGCCCGGCTGGCGTCCTCCCTCTGGCTCGGGATCGGATCCCGCGCTGACGCGGAATCGTGCGTCCGGCGTGTCGCGCCTGAGGGGCGACCGAAGACGCGTGAGGGTGGTGGGGAGTTCACACGCTCTTCTTCGTTCCCTCATACGGTCCTTACCGCGCTGTTCTAGACAGGTCAGGCGAACTAGACAGGAGCGCGGGGCCAAGCGCGTGGAACTCCGGGCTGCGACGAGCGGGACGCTGCAGCACGGAAGGGCCGAGCCCCGGGCACGAACGGGCCCCGAGAAGGGGCTTCTCGCGATCCGACACGCAGCTTGGGAGGTAACTTGCCTGGTCGAACGTGCGCGCGCCGACATCGTCGCCGACGCGGGTCGCGCATCGACGTGCACGCCCGCCTGCGGGCGAGCCGGCTTCCGGGCTGCGCCTCCTTCGTCGGGTTCGTGCTGACGGTCGCGGCGCTTGCGCCTAGCGCAGCCGCTTCAGCGAGCACGACGCAACTGACGGTCGTCACGTCGACGATCGCGGCGGGCGAGGTCGGGGTCGCCTACGCGCAACGGGTGCAGGCGAGCGGTGGGACCCCTCCCTACGAGTGGTCCACCTCATCGCCGCTCCCCGCAGGCCTGACCTTCTCCGCGGCCGGCGTGCTCGCCGGCACCCCGCAGTCGACCGCGGTGGGACCACTGGCGGTCGCTGTCCGGGACGCGACTGGCGCAGTGCAGGGCGCCCAGCTCAGCCTGCAGATCGGCAGCGGCCCGACCGTCACCACGAACGCCATCCCTCCGCCGAGCATCGGCCAGCCCTACTCCGGCCAGCTCTCGGCGAGCGGGGGAGCGCCGCCCTACTCCTGGTCGGTGTCGAGCGGTCCCCTTCCCGTCGGCCTGGTGCTGAACTCGACCGGCTTCCTCTCCGGGCTGCCGGCGGTGGTCGGGACCACTTCCACGACGTTCACCGTCACCGATTCCGCCGGCGCGAGCGCCAGCGCGACGATCGAGGTGACCGTCGCTCCGGCGGCGCTGCCGCCAGAGACCTACCTCGTCACCTCCGGGGTCGGCGGCGTCAGCGCCTTCGCGAGCCCCGGCGTCCAAGTTCCCCAGACGACCTCCGAGTTCCCCGGTGACGTCGCCGGCATCGCGACCGACTCGACGGGGTCCGGTTACTGGATGGTCTCCGCGACCGGTCACGTCTCGGCCTCCCCGCGGACGAAGGCGTTCGGGTCGGTCGGCGCGAAGCACCTCTCCAGCCGCATCATCGGTATCGCAGTGAAGCCCGACGGCTCGGGGTACTGGATCGCGAGCTCGACCGGCCACGTCTACGGCTTCGGCGGCGCGCGGTCGCTCGGCTCCGTGGCGCGACGCCAGCTGTCAGGCACGATCGTCGGCATCGCCGCCAGCCCCAACGGGAGGGGTTACTGGCTCGCCAGCTCCTCGGGGCATGTCTACGCGTTCGGCACCGCGCACACGCTCCGCGAGCGCGGCAGGGTACGGCTCAACCCGAGCATCGTCGCCATCGCCGCGGACCCGGTGATCAGCGGCTACTGGCTGGTCAGCCGGGCCGGGCGCGTCTACGCATTCGGGCATGCCGCCGTCGCCGGCTCCATCGCCGCCGGCCGGCACGTGCGCTCCGTGGTCGGTATCGCCGCGGCGCCCGATGGTGGCGGCTACTGGATCGCGCTGCGCAACGGCACCGTCGAGGCGTTCAGGAGCGCATCGGTGCTTCGCGCCGTCGAGGTCGCGCCGGTGGCGGGTGCCGTGGCGATCGCGAGCGCCGCATGAAGCCGGCCCGCCGGCATCGCCCCCGCGCCACCCTCGCCGCCGCCCTCGTCACCCTCGCCGCGCTCCTCGCCGCGCCTGCGGTTCCCGGCGCCGGTGCCGTCACCCGACATCCAACGGCGGCGCCGGCCGGCGCGACCACGAAGACCGGCCACCTAGGCGCTCCCCCGACGCCGTTCCCGGCACCGACCTGGATCGACACCGTCGGACCGATCGCGCTCTCCTCGCCGACGGTCGCGACCATCGACGGCGTGGAGGCGGTGGTCTTCGCCTCGGAGAACGGCGAGCTCTACGTGGTCGATGCCGCGACCGGCGCGAACCTGCCGGGCTGGCCGGAGCCCGTCAACCTCTCGGGTGGCGCCGCGACCGCGATCGAGTCGAGCCCGACCGTCGCCTACCTGGACGGGCCCGACAAGCCCCCGACGATCATCGTCGGAGCAGGCTCCACCTACGTCCGCAACCAGCAAGGTGGGCTCGTCGCCTTCCGGGCGGACGGCGCGGTGCGCTTCACGTTCCACACGTACGACATCTACAACGAGTGGTCGGGCACGAGCGACCCCCGGCCCGACGGCTACGACGAGGGGGTGGTCTCCACACCAGCCGTCGGCGACCTCACCGGCAACGGCCAGCGGGACATCGTCTTCGGCTCCTACGACCATCGCCTCTACGCGCTCACGCCGCAGGGGACACTCGTCCCGGGCTTCCCGATCGACACCGAGGACACGATCTGGTCCTCGCCGGCGCTCGTCCACGCCCGCGGCAAGAAGACACAGAAGGACATCTTCATCGGCGGCGACGCGTCAGGCCGCCGGGGCTGCTACGGCGGGTTCCTCTACGACGTCACGTACCATAAGGAGCACCCGAAGATCGTCTGGCAGCACTGCGAGGAACAGACCATCTGGTCCAGCCCGGCCGCCGGGGTGATCAATTCCACCGGGCGCCTCGCGATCGTCGTCGGGACCGGCTTCGGCTGGCCGCCGCCGTACAAGTCGGGAGCGAACGCGGTCTATGCCTACTATGCCGACAACGGCGCCCCCGTCGCAGGCTGGCCCGTAGCGACGGCCGGTCCGACCTTCGGGTCTCCCGCGATCGGCACCGTCGGCTCGAGCGGTACCCCGGTCGTCGTCGACACCTCGTGGTGCACGAGCTGCGACGCCACGCCGGGAACGTCGATGGTCTACGCGTGGACCGGCTCGGGGGCTCAGCTGTGGTCCCAGACGCTCCAGGGAGCGCAAGACTTCTCCTCGCCGGTGCTCGTCGACCTCACCGGCTCCGGTCAGAACGACGTCCTCGTCGGGGCGGCCTCCGGGCTCTTCCCGCTCGACGGCTCGACGGGTGGCTTCCTGTTCGGGACCACGTCTTCCGTGGCGATCAACACGTGCTCGATGCAGGGCGCTCCCGCCGTCGCCTACGTGCCCGGAAGCGGATCGGGTGCCGGCTGGCACCTCTTCGAGACCTGCGGCGGCCCCCAGCAGGAGATCTCGACGGGCCGCCTGTTTGACTATCCGCTTCCGGCCACCCCCGCGACATTGCCACCGTGGCCGATGTGGCGGGCCGATCCCTCGCACAACGGGATCACCGCGTCGCAGGGATTGGGCACGGTCCCGTGAGCGTGCGTCTCAGCCGGGGGCTGCCGGGCTGCGGGGAGCACTGGTCAGCGGGGTGAGCGAGGGCGTCATCGGCCGGTCACGCAGCGACGAGGACGGCGCAGGCGTCACCAGGCCTCGCGCGGCGCTCGCGCGCGGCGCGAGCAAGCGGAGCGACGGGGATCGACGCCCGCGGGGGGCATGCCGGCCCCACCCGCCCACGAGAACCGCACTTCCCATGGGCGGGCAGAGCAGGCCACGTCCTGCCGCGGACGCTTCAGGAGATACGTAGTCCGGCTAGGAGCCGGATCTTTCACGCTGGCGAAAGAGTCAGGGCCCGTGCGACTCCGAAAGGATTGTGCCGCCGCCCGGGCGTCCAGCGCTGCGGTCGCCCTCGGAGCATTCACAAGCCATCGCATGCCGTTACATGCACGGCGACACCGAATTGGCGCAGTCCGCCGGGAGAACTGGCGGCCCGTTAGCGGAGTTGCTCGGCGAGCCACTCCAGCACCGGGCCGAGCATGTCGTCCCGCCGGTCGCCGACGAGCGCGAAGGGGCTCGCGGCACGCATGCCGAGGCCGGACACGCGCATCTGCCACACCGGCGCACCCGTCCGTCGCAGCGCCGAGGCCACCAGCTCGTCCTCTGACGACGGCAGCCGAGCGTCGCCGCCGATTAAGGCGATCGGGATGCCCACGAGGTGCTCCGTCGGATCCGTCGGCGCGAGACCGAGCACCCCGAGCGGCGCCACGGCGTCGGCGATGCGGCCGACCACGCTTACCGCGGTTCCGGGCGGCTCGACGTCGATCCGGACCTCGCTCGCCGGGGCGAGTGGTGGAAACGCCTCGCCCGGCCAGCCGCCGGGCGCGACCGCGACGATGGCCTTCACCAGCTCCGGTCGCTCGCACGCGGCGAGCCACGCCAGCTCGGCGCCGGAGGCGTGGGTGACGAGCACCGCCGGCCCGATCCGGTCCAGCAGTTCTGCCCCCCTCGTCCGGTCGAGCTCCCGCCGGCTGGACGGGTCTGCGATCGAAGGACCGAGCTGGGCCAGCAGCTGGTCGACGGCGTCGCGCTCCACCCCCGCGATGCCGCCACCGGCGGCCGGGGGGTGCATCCGTGCGATGCGCTCGAGCGAAGGCGGGGGCGCCATCTCGCCGAGGACCGCCGGGTCGAGCGGGGGGCGACCCTGGCCAGGCCGGTCGAGCACGTAGGTGGCGTAGCCGTCCGCGAGGAAACGGTGGACCCATCCCGGCTCGCCCCCGCCGGGCCCGAAGAACGCGAGCCCCTGCATCCCGTCGCCGTGGACGAGCACCGCCGGATACGGCCGGGTGACGGCAGCCGGCACGAGATAGCGGACGAACATCTGGCCATGCGCGACCGTGCCGGGCTCGATCGCGAGCGGCGCCACGCCGACCCAGAAGTGCCCGCTCTCCGCGAGAGCTGGCGCGGTCACGCCGGCTCGGTACTTGCGCTGCGCCTCCGGGATGCCGAGCCGCTCGTAGGTGCTCGTCAACGCGGCCGGGAGCTGCACCGCATCCTCGCCCGGCTCCTCCGGCGCCGGCTCCGGCGGGGCACCGCTCGTCACCGAGCGCCGGTCCAGCCAGTCCAGGATCGGCTCGAGAGCCCGCTCGGCGAGATCGCTGAGCATCACGAAGTGGCGGCTGCCCCCGATGCCGTGGTCCCGCAGGCAAAGCTCGGTGGCGTCGCAGCCGGCCTGGGCGAGGAACGCAACCGTCGCGGGGTCGCGGTCGGCGAAGAACGGCTCGTCGGTCGACACCACGAGGATGGGGACGGCCCCGAGGTTCGCGAGCCGGCGCGCCGGCTCCGCCTGGAGGAGGTAGGGCACCCGTGCCGAGGACACCTCCACCTTCTCGAGCTCGGAGGGGTCTGCCACCGGGGGCTCGTAGGCGACGGGACTCGCGGTGAGACCCCAGGTGAGGTCGGCGCCGGGACCGAAGCTCGTGAACGCCGGCCCGACCGGTTCCACCGCGACGACCGCCCGCACGAGCGCCGGCCGCTCGTCGGCCACCAGCCAGCCGAAGGACCCTCCCATCGAGTGCGTGAAGAGCACCGCGGGACCGATCCGGTCCAAGAGCTCGGCGCCGCGCACCCTCCACAGCTCGTGCGAGCGCCCGAGATCTGCCATCGACGGGCCCGACGACGCCATCGTCGCGTCGATCGAGCGGTCGATCCCTCCGGCCGCAGCGTCGGCGGAGCGCGCGAACATCGACGCGACCATCTCGTAGGTCGGCGTCGGCGTCATCCGCCCGAGGAGCGGGGGGTAGAACGGCGAGCGGCCGAGGCCCGGGCGGTCGACCACGTACACGGCGAAGCCGGCGGCGGTGAGCAGCTCCGCCCATCCCGGCCCGCCGTCCAGCCGGCCGAGATAGTCGAGCCCCTGACCGCCTCCGCCGTGGACCAGGACCACCGGGAGCTCGTGGCGCAGCTCGGCGGGGATCCTGAACTCGACGAACATCTGCCCGCCGCTCGCGTGGGTGCCCTGTTCGTCGACGACCCGCTCGACCCCAACCCAAAAGTGCCCCTGCTCGGCCAGCGCGACCGGAGGGCGCCTCACCTTGCTGCCACGGACCCCCACCGGCTCCGCTCCTCTCCCACCGCGCCGCCGACGGGCGAGCACCGTCCGCACGATATCGAGCGCCACGCCGGACCCGCGACCGCTAGGGCGCTCAAGCGCCCGGCTCCCAGCTGTGCGGTGCGAGCTCGAAGCCGGCGAACTCGAAGGCGGGTGAGACGGTGCAGCCGGCGAGCGTCCAAGGACCGAGCGGCCGAGCGGCCTGCCAGGTGTTGGGCGGCACCACGACCTGAGGCCGCTCGCCTGCGGCGAGGTCGGACCCGAGCGCCTGCCGGTTGACCTCGACCCCGTCGGCCGAGGTGAGGAGCTCGAGAGGATCGCCCGCGTAGTGGTGCCACACCTCGGTGGCGTCGACCCGGTGCCAGTGCGAGCGCTCACCCTCGCAGAGCAGGTAGTAGATGGCCGTACCGGCACCACGTCCGCCGGCCGCCGGCGCGTCCCGCCACGTCTCCCGGTACCAGCCCCCTTCTGGGTGCGCGGCGAGTCCGAGGCGCTCGATCACCGCGTCTGGCACCGCCCGCCCGGGACGACGCCGGCGCCCGTCCGACGCCCGGCCCGCTCCACTCCCGTCCTCCACCGCCCGGCGCCCTCCTCGTGATGAATCATCGTGCCGACCGATCTTCGCTCGGCGGCCGCCTCGCTGTCCTGTCCGCGCCTCGCGCGGCTATGGGGACGCCCGCAATCCACCGGCCCCCTCCGCGCCGTATGGTCACAGCGTGGCGACCACCCCGCTCCCGGCGTCGGACCCTCTCCGACGGGTCGCGGTCGGGCGCCGGGTCTTCCTCGGGATGGCCGCCCTCGGCGCGCTCGGCATCGCCTTCGGCGCGGGCGTCCAGCGGGTCGTCGGCGACGCCCTCGGATCGGGCCTCGGCGGCCTGCTGCCGGGGGGCAACCGGTTCCGGATCTACACGATCACGGGGTCGTACCCGGCGATCACCGAGTCGGCCTACCGCCTGCGGGTGTCCGGTCTCGTCGAGCGCCCGGTGGCACTCACCCTGGCGGACCTCGAGGCGATGCCGCGGACCAAGCTCGTGAAGGACTTCCAGTGCGTCACCGGTTGGCGCGTGCCCGGAGTCCACTGGGAGGGCGTCCAGCTCGCCCACATCCTCGACGCCGCCGGGGTGAAGCCCGGCGCGTTCGCGCTGGCGTTCGACTCCTACGACGGCGCCGACACGGAGAGCCTCACGCTCGACCAGGCGAGGCGCCCGGACGTCATCGTCGCCGACCGGATGCTCGGCGCCCCGATCACCACCGCGCACGGCGGCCCCGTGCGGCTCTACGTCGCGCCGATGTACGGCTACAAGTCGCTGAAGTGGCTGTCGGGAATCCGGGTGCTCGATCGGGTCGAGCCGGGCTTCTGGGAGCAGAACGGGTACGCGGTCGACGGCTGGGTGGGCGCCTCCAACGGCCGCCATGACGCGCCCATCAGCTGACCGGCGGCACCGCCAGGCCGGCGCCGCGTCCTCGCCCAGGCGGCAACTCCTCAGATTCGACCGGGCCGAGCGCTCCGCCCACTGGGCGAACGCCTTGCTGTTCACCATCCTCATGCTGACGGCGCTGCCGCTCTACTTCCCGGGCGTCGAAGCGGTCGTCGGGCGCCGGGCGCTCGTGGCCGAGATCCATACCTGGGCGGGCATCGTCCTCCCGGTGCCGCTGATCGTGGCCATGTCTGGTCGCTGGGGCGCCGGGCTCCGGCGCGATATCCGGCGCTTCAACCTGTGGACCCACGACGAGATCCGCTGGCTCGTCTCCCTCGGGCGCCGGGCGACCCCGCGCTTTGACAAGTTCAATCCGGGCCAGAAGCTGAACGCGGTCTTCACCGCCGGCGCGATCGTGGTGATGCTGGCGACGGGGCTGGTGCTGAAGTGGGTCCGGGTCTTCCCGCTGCAGTGGCGAACCGGGGCGACGTTCGTCCACGACGTGCTGGCGGCCGCGATCTTCGTCGTCGTGGTCGGCCACGTGGCGTTCGCACTCACCCACCGCGACGCCCTCCGCGCGATCGTCAAAGGGTGGGTCAGCGAAGCCTGGGCGGCACGTCACGCCGAGGCGTGGCTCGAGGAGGAGCGGGCGTCCGCGCCCGCCGCGGCATCCGGGACCGCCGCCGCGCCACACGGCGCCGAGGCCGCGGCGGCGGCCGAAGCGGCCCGGAGCGGCCCGGCGGTGCCCCGCTGCTAGACCGCGGAGCGGCGCATCGCTCGGCGCTCGCGCTCCGAGGTGCCACCCCACACGCCGCGGAGGTCCGGCGCTCGCAACGCCTCGTCCAGGCATTCGAGCCGGACCGGACAGCGCCAGCAGACGGCCTTGGCAGCGGCGACGCCCTCGGAATCACGCCGGAAGAAGCGCTGCACGTCCATCCCCCGGCAACGAGCGAACTCGGACCAGTCGAGCGACCCGGCCCCGACGAGCTGATCCACCTGAACGGCTGCCTGCATCTCCCTCACCCCGATCCACCTGCACGTTCCCCGTGCTGGGCGCTCGTCCCCTCCTGGCCGGCCTGCGGCCCGGCGGGGTTCTTCCGCTCGAGTGCACCGTAGGTAGCGCGGCTGGGAGGGGGTTGTGCGCGAGATGAGAGGTTCTTGATAGTCGAGGCGCCGTGAGCGCGCCGCGCAGAGCGGCGCGATCAGGCGCCCTCGGCTCGCAGGTACGCGTGGAGCTCCCTGCGCACCTGCATGAGGAGCACGCCGAGCTGGTTATCGCCGCGGTCCTTGTAGACGCCCCAGTAGGTGTCGGTCGCATCCCAGAGGTTCCGGTTGACGAGCAGCGCGTCGCCGGTCGCGAGCAGCCGATCGGCGAGCTCGGTTCCGGGCGCGAACTTCTGGCGCAGGAGCTCGACCATCGTGTCCTCGCCGACGTGCCACCAGTGCTTCGGCACCGCCCGTCCGATCCTGCGGGCGACCGACGGGGTACGCGCCTCCCGGATCGCCTTGCGCACGCTCTCGTCCTCGGTGCGCGCCGCTGAGTAGGCGGCCTCGACGTTCGCGTACATCTCCCCGTCGAGCTTGACGGGCGCAGGATAGGAATTGAGGAGGAAGGAGTACGGGCCGACAAAGGGGCCGATCGTCGCTTGCCTGGCGTTGGCTGCGTCAACTGGTTCTTCGGTGGCCACGATTCGGCTAACGGCCGGAGGTGGCGCACCGTTGATCGCTCCGAGACGATTACCCGTCGATTCCTGGAGGAGATGCCCGGCGGTGCTCACCGGAGCGCGCGCAACGCCTCGCAGTACTATGAAGCGGTGCCAGACGCGGCGCCCTCGTACCTCCTCGGCTCGGTGGACAACTGCCTTCGCCTCCTGGTCCTCGTCGTCGAGCGTGGGCGCGTCCGTGTCGCCGAGGCCGCGGAGGATCTGGGCGTCGTGCCGTCGACGGCCCACCGCCTCCTTGCCACGCTCCGCCACAACGGCTTCGTGGTCCAGGACCACCGCGGTGGCGCCTACTCGCCCGGGCCGCGGCTGACCGAGCTCGGCCTCGCCGCGCTCGGGGGCATGAGCATCACCGCCGCGGCGCGACCGGTGCTGGAGCGTCTACGGGAGGAGCTCGAGGAGACCGTCAGCCTCGTCGTGCTCAACGGGGCGCGCGCCTGCTTCCTCGACTCGGTCGAGGGGACGCGCCCGGTCCGGGTCAGCTCCCGGACCGGGCTCGTCCTCCCCGCCCACTGCGCCTCGGCGGGCAAAGCCCTCCTGGCCGCGCTCTCGCCCGAGGACCTCGCCCGCCGCTACCCGGACCGTCGGCTCGACTACCGCACCACCCGGTCGATCAATAGCTGGGAGCAGCTGGAACAGGAGCTCGAGGAGGTACGACGCACCGGCTGGGCGACGAACTTCGAAGAGGGTGACACCGGCATCAGCGCCGTCGCTGCCTGCATCCACGACACTGGGGGAACCGCGATCGCGGCGCTCGCCATCGCAGCGCCGTCCTTCCGGATCTCGGGACGCGTGGAAGCGGAGCGGTTCGCGCCCGTCCTGTTGGGCGCCGTCGCCGAGATCGAGCAGTACCTGCACAAGTCCTCCGGCGCCGTCGCCTGCAAGCTCGTCTACGACGAGCCCGGCTTCGTCCCGACGCAGGTCGTGTACGGCGCCGGCGCAACCTGACCGCTGCGCTCCCTCCCGCCGTCGGGGCCAGGTGTCGGCTCGCGTCGGCGAACGAGCTGCCCAGGTCGGTGAACCCACCCCTGGACCCGCCCTGGTACCGCGTCTCGGCCTGACCCGGTCCCGGGCATCCAATTGCGCCCTGAGGAATGGCGAGGGGCTCTCTTGCATCTCCCGGGACGCGCCCCTACATTCACGACCACGGCGCCAAGGGACGCCGGACCGGACGGTGAGCCGAGCGGGGGACCGGTAGCAGGACGACGAATCGACGAGTCGCAGCGGAGTGAGGACACGGTCGGCCACCCGACCGGGGTGCCGCGCCGTGCAGGCTCGTCGGTCGCCCCGTTGGCACCTTGCGGTGCCCGACGGGAGTCTCCGCTCGCCTCGACCAGGGGATTAGGGGGATCAGGCATGAGACGCTCTTCGGACGACGACAGCAGCAACGCACCGGCGCCGGGCGCCGGCCGGCGAGGTCGCCGGCTGCGCCGACGCTGGTCGCCGCTCGTCACGGCCGGGGTTGGCGTGCTCGTCCTCGCCGGCTTCGGCACCGCCGGCGCGACGACGCACTCCCGCCCGCACGCCGCGAAGGGGGCACTAGACATCCTCCAGATCACGGCACTCACCGGCAGTGAGTCGTTCGAGGCCAACTACGCCGCCTCGGGCTACTTCCCGTCGCTCTACGCCTTGAACAGCGCGGGCGGCATCCTCGGCCACCAGGTGAAGATCACCATCGTCGACACGCGCAGCGACCCCGCGGACGCCCTCACCTCGGCGCAGCAGGCCCTCGCCACGAACTCGAACGTCATCGGCGTGCAGGGGCCGGACACGACCTCGGCGCCGACGCTCGTCCCGCTGTTCACCTCCCAGAAGCTGCCGATGTTCGTCACCGCGGGCCAGGCGCAGTACGACCGGAACAGCTCGCCGTACTTCTGGCGACTTCTCCCACCGGACCCGGCCAACGGTGAGGCGATGGCGATCTGGGCCAAGAAGAAGGGCTACACGCGCATCGCGGCGGTGTTCGGGACGGACCCCGGATCACAGGGCGACCTGCCCGGCGTGCTCGACGGGGTCCGGCGCATCCACGCCAAGCTCGTCGCCAACGTCGGGCTGACCCCCGACCAGTCGAGCTACCGCTCAGACGTCGCGAAGGTGCTCGCGGCGAAGCCGCAGGTGATCATGACCGAGACGGACGGGCCGACCGCGGCGACGTTCTTCAGCGAGGTCCAGCAGCTCGGCGCGCTGCCCCAGGTCATGCCCGACGGCACGACGGCGAACTCGACGTACATCAACCCCGTGCTGCAGGCGGTCGGGGCCTCGACCTTCAACAAGATGTTCACCTTCGTCTCTGAGGGCTCGCCCCCGAACAACCCCGCGACCGCAGCGCTGAACTCGGCCCTGCGGCACGTCGCCTCGCACCTGCAGAAGCCACTCAGCCAGTGGGAGAACAACCCGTTCACCGACGCCTTCTTCGACTCCTTCGTGATCGAGGGCCTCGCGGCCACCGCCGCGAAGAGCACCAACCCGGCGACCATCAACGCCTGGATCACGAAGGTGACGTCGCCGGGGCGCGGCAAGAAGGTCGTCTACACCTACCCCGCTGGAGTGGCCGCGCTGAAGGCCGGGAAGCAGATCCAGTACATCGGCGCGAGCGGCGTGATCAACTTCAACAAGTACCACAACTTCTACGGCAACCAGGCGGTCCAGAAGTACAGCCAGTCCAAGGGGCTGGTGACCATCGCCAACGTCCTGGCGTCGCAGATCGAGAAGCTTGGATGATAAGCACGCTGACCGCAGCGACCCCGGCGCACGCCGGGGTCGCTGCGGGGGACCCCCCACGGACGGCGCAGTGACCGAGAAGACGACTCCGGCCAGTCTGGCGAGGAGAACGGGATCGACGGGCGAGCCCGTCGCGTGACGAGATGAACACGCTGCTCGAATCCATCGGATTCGGCGTCGTCACGGCGTCGATCATCGCCATCGCGGCCATGGGCTTCAGCCTCCAGTTCGCGCTGACGAACGTCTTCAACGTCGCCTACGGCGCCGTGCTGACGGTCGGCGCGTTCACGGCACTGATCACCGAGCGCATCGGCGCGAACCCCTGGGTCGGGCTCGCGACCGGAGCGGCGCTCGGCATCGTCGTCACGGTGCTGATCGGCAAGGGCGTCTTCGTCTTCTTCGCGCGGCGGGGGAACGGGATCTTCGAGCTCGTGATGGTCTCCCTCGCCCTCGAGCTGATCATCCAGTACGGCATCCAGGCCTTCGACCACGAGCAGGTGTACAACTTCGCCTTCCACCAGGGGACGTCGGTGAAGTTCGGCGCGTTCGTGATCACCGCCACTCAGTTCGTGATCATCGGCATCGCGGTCGTCGCGTTCGCCCTGCTCGAAGGGATGCTCCGCTTCACCAAGCTCGGCAAGGCCCTGCGGGCCGTCGCCGAGGAGCCGCGCCTCGCGCGTGCGTGTGGCATCTCGACCGGCCGGGTGGTGAACGTCGCCTGGATCGCGAGCGGGGCGCTCGCCGGGCTGGCCGGCGTCGCCTACGTGGTGAACAGCCTGACGGTCACCGCCTTCAGCGGGACCGACTTCCTGCCCCTCGTGCTCGCCGCCGCGATCCTCGGCCGCGCCGGCTCGGTCGCCGGCGCCGTGCTCGCCTCGCTGGCCATCGGGATCGTGATCGAGGTCGTCTCGGCCCTCGGGGGTTCGGCGTACTCGACGGTCGCCGGTTTCGGGATCCTGGTGATCGTCCTCCTCGTCAAGCCCGGTGGTGTGATCGGCCAGATCGCGGCAAAGACGGAGGTGACGCTGTGAATCTCGGCGCGATGGAGTTTTACGTCGCGACGGTGCTCGTGATCTTCGGCGTCGACCTGCTCGCCGCGTGGGCCCTCAACTTGCAGTTCGGCTATGCCGGGGTGCCCAACTTCGCCTTCATCGTGTTCCAGGCCGCCGGCGCCTACGTCGCGAGCGTCGTCACCCTCGGGCCCACGACGCCGACCGGGTACCAGCGCTACATCTTCGGGGCGAACCTGCCCTTCCCGGTCCCGCTCATCGTCGCGGCGGCGGCGGGCGCGGCGCTCGCCGCCCTGATCGGCCTGTTCTCGGTGCGGCGGATGCGCGTCGACTACCAGGCGGCGATCCTGCTCATCGTGTCGCTGATCATCGCCCAGGTGGTGACCGCCGATGTCCCGCTGTTCAACGGCTCGCTCGGCGTCACCGGCATCCAAAAGCCCCTCGCCGGCTTCTTCAACGTCTCGCTCAAGGCCTACGAGTGGATCTTCGCCGGCTTCGTCTGGGCGCTCGCGCTGGTCGTCTTCTCCCTGGTGCGACGCCTCTCCCGCTCGGGTTGGGGGCGGGCCCTCCGGGCCCAGCGGGATCACGAGAACGCGGCGGCATCGGTCGGCCTGAACGGCACCGCGCTTCGCATGCAGGTGTTCGTCATCGGCGGAGCGATCGCCGGGCTGTCGGGCGGCCTGCTCGTCGAGTACCTCGGCGCGTGGTCGCCGGCCTCGTGGGGCTACGCAGAGACCTTCGCCATCTTCGTCTCGGTGATCGTCGGCGGCGTCGGCAACAACTGGGGGGTGATCCTCGGGACCTTCCTCGTGCAGATCGTCTTCCAAGAAGTGCCCCAGCTGCTCCCCCAGATCGGCTACATCGGGCTCATCGACTCCCTCGAATGGGTCATCGTCGGCGTCTTGTGGCTCCTCTGCCTCGCCTACCGCCCGAAGGGCATCGTCCCCGAGCGGCGCCTTCGCGCCCCGCACCCGCTCGGCCGCGCCGAACGGGCGACGCGAGCCGTCGACGAGGGGCGCTCCCCCGTACCGGCGCTCGGGCAGGCCGGTGCCGCCGAGGCGGCCGTCGGAGGCGAGCGTTGAGCGCCGAGGCGGTCGCTCCCGCGAGCGCTCCGCCGGTCCTCGAGGTGCACGACCTCGTCGTCAACTACGGGGGGGCCCGAGCCGTGGACGGCGTCAGCTTGCGAGCGGCGCGAGGCGAGGTCGTCGGGATCGTCGGGCCGAACGGCGCGGGCAAGTCGTCGCTCCTCGCCGCCATCGGCGGCCAGATGCGGCCGAGCGCCGGAAAGATCCTGCTCGACGGGCGCGACGTCACCCGGGACCCGGCGCACAACCGGGCTCGCAAGGGGATCTCGCGCACCTTCCAGGACACGAGCGAGTTCGCCAGGATGACCGTGTTCGAGAACCTGCTGGTCGCGGGGCTCGGCCACATCGGCGGCTCGCTCTGGCAATGCACCTTCCACCCGGCCCGCCAGGCTCGCCGCTCCGAGCAGATGGGTGAGCGCGCCTGGCAGCTGCTCGAGCGCTTCGAGCTCGCCCCGTTGAGCGACGCCTACGGTTCCGAGCTGAGCGGTGGTCAGCGCCGGCTGGTCGAGGTGATGCGCTGCCTGATGCGGGACCCGAGCGTGCTGCTGCTCGACGAGCCGACCGTCGGCGTCGCGCAGCACCTCTCGAAGCAGCTAATGGGCGAGTACCGCAAGATCCGTGACGACGGCGTCTGCGTCGTCATCATCGAGCACGTGCTCGAGGTCGTCGAGCAGGTCTGCGACCGGGTCGTCGTGATGGACCGCGGCAGCGTGATCGCGGAGGGGACCTTCGGCGAGGTCATGCGGGCGAACGCCGTGCAGACGGCGTACTTCGGCTGACGCGGGCCGGCGAGACGGATCGGGGACGCCCACGATGCACCATGCCACCGGAACGGGGACAGTCGAGGAGGAGCACGTGGTGACGGAGCGAGCGGGCGGCGACCAACGGCCTGCGCTGCTCCGCGCCGTCGACATCGCCGCCGGCTACGGGCGCGAGCCGATCGTGAAAGGGATCGGGCTCGAGGTGCACCACGGCCAGGTCGCCCTCGTGATGGGGCCGAACGGCGCCGGGAAGAGCACCTTTGTGAAGGCCGTCACCGGTGAGCTCCCGCTGCTCTCCGGCGCCGTGTACCTGCGGGGCGACGACGTCTCGCGCTGGGGCGAGGAGCGGCGGGCCGCCGCCGGCGTCGGCTACGTGCCCCAGGTCCGTGACGTCTTCCCCGGCCTGACCGTCCAGGAGAACCTGGAGATGGGCGGCTACCGCCTCGACCGGGTACGCGCACGTGAGCGGATCGCCAAGGTCCTCGACACCTTCCCGCAGCTGACCGCGTTCCTCCGCCGGCCCGCACGCCAGCTGAGCGGCGGCGAGCGCAAGCTCGTCGGCGTCGCCCGTGCACTCGTTCCCGAGCCGGAGCTGATCATCCTCGACGAGCCGACGGCCAACCTCTCGCCACGAGTGGCCGAGAGCGTGCTGGAGCAGGTCGTGACGGGGCTGAGCCGGCTGAACCGCGGCGTACTGCTGATCGAGCAGCGCGTCGCCGTCGCGCTCGAGCGCGCCGACACGGTCCTCGTGCTCGTCGACGGCCGCCACCGCCATTCGGGACCCGCCGCGGAGCTGCGGGGCATGACCGACCTGAGCGACCTGTTCTTCGGCCGCGCCCTGGCCGAGGACGCCGGCCCGAGGGCCCCCCGGGCCGACGCCGGCCCGGGCGCGAGCTGAGCCGCACGCTCGCTCGCGGCCGCGCGGTCAGGCGGCCGTCGGGGACGACCGAGCGCGACCCCGGAGGCGTCCTCAGCCGAGCGGGTGCTCCGCCAGGAAGCGGCGGATGAGGTCGGGCGCCTCGGGGACCTCGCCGAGCACGAGGTGACCGGCATCCGCGACGAGCTCGAGTCTGGCGTCGGGCAGCAGCGAGAGCCACGTCGGCGCCTGGGCGGCTGGCACGAGCCGGTCCCGTTCCCCCCAGATCATCAGCGTCGGCACCTTCACGCGGTGCAGCCAGCGCGCCAGCTTCAGGTCGAAGTTGCGCTCCCAGAAGAGCTGGGCGACGGTCGTGCTCTCGCGGTAGCGCTCGACGAGCTGGTCCACGTCCGGCGGAGCGGCGGGATCGCCGTACCGCTCCGGACGGTCGGTGAGGTAGCCGAGCACCTCCTGTGGCGGGATCCGGAACATGTCGACCGTCGGGGCCTCGGGCACGAGCAGGCCCGCCGGGCTGACGAGCACGAGGCTGGCGAGGCGGGCAGCGTGCTCGACCGCGAAGCTCGCCGCGAGGTAGCCGCCGAGCGAGTGGCCGATCAGGTGGAAGCGCTCCAGGCCGAGCTCGTCGAACAGGTCGAGGTAGTGCAGCACGTAGTCGTGGATCGAGTCGATCGTCGGGTCGTCACCGGAGTCGCCGAAGCCGGGATGGACGGGAAGGACCACCCGGTACTCGTCCGCGAGGGTCTCGGCCCAGGCGGTGCCGCCGAGGCGGCCCGCACCGTGCAGGAAGACGACGGGGGTGCCGTCGCCGAGATCGTCCACTGCGCTCGGGATGCCGCTGATCTCGAGCACTCGACGGCCGCGCGTGGGCGCGCGGGTGCCGGCTGCCTCAACGCCCGACATGCATGCCTCCCGCAGCAGTGACGCTCTCGCCGGTCACGCCGTCCCCGGCGATGTCCGAGCCGATCAGGCGGCGGACACGCGGGACGACCTCCTCGGCGAAGAGCGTCAGGTTCTTCACCGTCTTCCAGTGGGGCATGTCGCCGAGGTGCAGGTGGCAGATCACCCTGCTGGAACCGGCGTCGCGCACCCAGCCCGCGATGGCGTTGGCCACGGTGTCGGGCGATCCGCAGATGACGCGCGACAGTTTCGTCAAGGTGTCCCAGTTCGTGTTGCCGTGGACGCCCTGGGCGAGCATCCGCTCGATGCGGCGGCGGTACTCGCCGAGCTCGACGTAGCCGGGCGGCGCGAGGTAGCGGGGCGTCGTCCGCATCATGTTGTTGAAGTAGAAGAGGATGTGCTGACGGCCCTCCTCGAGCGCCTCCTCGTCGGTATCGGCGACGTAGGCCATCACCCCGAGGATGAGCGAGTCTGCGCTCGGCGAGCCGCCCGCCTCGGTCACCTTGGCCCGGTAGCGGTCGAACGCGGCGAGCTGCTGGGTGATCGGGATGAAGGTGACCGAGTACCCGAAGCCGAGCTCGGCGGCGAGGTCGATCGTGCCCGGGCTGCCGCTCCCCATGATGTAGAGCTTCGGGTGCGGCTGTTGGAACGGCTTCGGCCAGACGTTCAGGTAGCGGTAGTTGTAGTAACGGCCCGAGTACGTGGACGGCCCGTCGGTCGTCCAGGCCTGGCGGATGACGTCGAGCGCCTCGCGGTAGCGGGCCCTCGCCGTCGCCGGGGCGATCTCGTTCGCGTTCGACCAGTACTCCATGCCGGTGCCGAGCGGGAAGGCCAGCTCGGTCCTCCCCCCGGACATCACGTCCAGCATGGCGTACTCCTCGGCGAGGCGATTCGGGTACGTCAGGTTGACGGGCGTGCCGAAGATGCAGATCTTCGCCCGTTCGGTCAGGGCGACGAGCGTCGATGCCATGACCGTGCACGAGGGCATCATCGAGTAGGGGGATGAGTGGTGCTCGTTGACGACGAGCCCGTCGTAGCCGAGCCGGTCGGCGAGGACCATCTCCTCGACGTAGCGCTCGTAGTAGCGCTTGCCGACCGCCGGGTCGTAATGGCTGTTCGGGTAGTCGACCCACACCGAATCGGAGCCGTCCGCCGGGCGGTCCGCATAAGGCATGAAGTGCATAAAGTAGAACTGAAGCTCGTCAGCCGACAGCACGTACGACCCTCCCTGCCCGGCGCGACCGGGCGTTCGATGTGACCCGGCGCCGGTCGGCGTGTCCGCACGGTCCGAGTGACGCCATGTGGGGTTACGACGCGCGATCGCGACCCGCCGGCCCCTCCTCCCCGCCCCGTCGCGGGTCTCGCGGCCAGACTATCGACGCCTTCGCCTAGAGGCAATGAAGGAAGCAACGATTCCACGAGACAGAATTGGTGCGCAAGGGTGGCGGGCGGCAGGGCGGCCCCGTCGCACGGTGGGCATCCGCCGCCGAGCCTCCCGGCGGCCGCTTGCCGGTCACAGCGCCCTGGTAGAACCTCGGCGTGCTCCCTGGCCGAATCCTCCTCGCAGCGCTCGCGCTCGCCGTCTCGCTCGGCGGGCCCGCCTCGGCCGCGCTGCGACCGCCGGGGACGTCCCGCGCCGATCACCCGGCGGGCCACGGCAGCGCCACCCCGACGACGGCGGGGGCGCTGACCCTGCTGAGCGAGCCGGACGACGGGGTCGGACCGCTCTACGCCCTGCTCTCCTCCCCGCGCCGCAGCCTCGACGTCGAGCTCTACGAGCTGCGCGATCCCCTGGCCGAGCGCCTCCTCGCGGCCGACGCCCGCCGGGGCGTACGCGTACGCGTCCTACTCGACCGGCACTACCTGGAGGCGAGGAACCTCCCCGCCTACCGCTACCTCTCCACCCACGGCGTGGCGGTCCGCTGGGCGCCGGCCGCCTTCGATCTCGTCCACGAGAAGGCCTTCGTGGTCGACGGCCGCGTCGCGACCATCATGTCGCTCAACCTGGAGCGCGAGTACTACGCGTCGACCAGGGACTTCGCGGTGGTCGTGCGCGACCCGCTCGACGCGGCGGCGGTCGAGGCCGTCTTCGACGCCGACTGGGCCGGCCGCGCCGGGCCGGCCCCGGCCGGGACAGCGCTCGTCTGGAGCCCCGAGGACTCGCAGGCCGCGCTGTTGGCCCTGATCGGCGGCGCCCGGCGCTCCCTGCTGGTCGAGAACGAGGAGATGGAGGACCCCGAGATCGTCGCGGCGCTCGTCGCCGCGGCGCGCCGCGGCGTCGACGTCAATGTCTGCATGACCGATGATCTTCGGTGGCACGCGGCGTTCGCCCGGCTGTCGGCCGGAGGTGTCCACGTGCGCACGTACGCACCGGACGCGCCCCTCTACATCCATGCCAAGGCGCTGCTCGCCGACGTCGGGCTCGGCGACGAGCGTGGGTTCGTCGGGTCCGAGAACTTCTCGGTCGCCTCGCTCCGCTACAACCGCGAGCTCGGGATCGAGCTCAGCGCGCCGGCGCTGCTCCGCCAACTGGCGACGGTGCTCACCGCGGACATCTCCGGCGCCCGGCCCTGGGCCTGAGCAGGCGCGCGCGGGACCGACGCCCGAGGACCAGGGATAACGTGTCCGCCATGGCCACGCCCGCGATCGCCGGCAGCGACCTCGTCGTCCGTCTCTCGCCGCTCGAGAAGCTCGGCGCGTTCCGCCTCGGCGACGTCAGGGTGCCCCTGTCCTCGATCGCCGCGGCGCGTGCCGTCGACGACCCCTGGTCGGAGCTTCGGGGGATCCGTTCGCCCGGGACCGGCCTTCCCGGCGTCATCGCGCTCGGGACACGCCGCGGCGGGTTCGGCAAGGACTTCGCCGCCGTCTACGGCAAGCGTCCGGGGGTCGTCATCGAGCTCGACGGGGCCGACTGGGGCCGCATCGTCCTCACGACGGACGACCCTGCCGGCACCCTCCGCGCGATCGGACGCTGACGCGCCGGAGGGGCCGCCGCGCCAGGTTGGGTCCCGGCGCCCGCTTGACATAGGAGATTCGCATGACCGAAGCCGCTGACGCGAGCGCTCCCCGCACCTATCGACAGGTGCGGTTCGAGCACGCGCCGGGCTCCACGGAGATCCTCCTCGTCCGCCACGGCGAGTCGGCCGTCGCCGACCCGGGCAACCCGTTCACGTTGCTCGACGGGCGGGGTGACCCCGAGCTCTCGCCCGAGGGATGTGTCCAGGCCGAGGCGCTCGCCGAGCGGCTGGCGAAAGTGGGGATCGACGCGATCTACGTCACGCCGCTGCGCCGCACCGCAGAGACCGCCGCGCCGCTCGCCGCTCGACTCGGGGTGGAGCCGGTCGTCGAGCCCGGCATGGTCGAGGTCAACATGGGCGAGTGGGAGGGGGGCCTCTACCGACGGATGATCGCGGAGCGGAGCCCGCTCGCGATGAGGGTGTTCAGGGAGGAGCGCTGGGACGTCATCCCGGGCGCCGAGTCGAACGAGTCGCTGTTCACGCGCACCGGCGCCGCCATCGGGCGCATCGCCGAACGCCACCGTGACGGCCGGGTCGTCGTCGTGGCGCACGCCGTGTCGATCGGCACGGTCCTCGCCCAGGCGGCGCGCTCCTCACCGTTCGCCTTCGTCGCGGGGGACAACGCGTCCGTCTCGACGCTCGTGGTCGCGGGCGACCGCTGGACGGTGCGCCGCTTCAACGACACCGCTCACCTCGAGTAGGGCGTCCGAGCGGGGCGCCGGCTCATCGCTCGGTGTCCGGCGCCGCCGTCACGACGGGGACCTCCGGGGGTGACGGCGCCCGATCGGTGGCGATCGCGGGAGGCTCTGCGCCGTCGGCGTGACCGTCCGGCGGTCCGATGGCGGCGTCACGGTCCTCCGCGGGCGACTCGATCCCGCTCCCGAGTGGAAGCTCCACGACGAAGGTGCTGCCCGCGCCGCGGCCCGTGTCGAGGCGCGCCACCCCGCCGTGGGCCTCGGCGATCGACGCGACGATCGCGAGGCCGAGGCCCGACCCGCCGCTGCCGCGGGTGCGGGAGGGGTCAGCGCGGTAGAAGCGCTTGAAGACGTGGGGGGCGTGCTCGGGCGCGACGCCCGGGCCGTCGTCGTGGACGGCCAGGACCGCGCGTTCTCCTTCGGTGCGCACGGAGACCTCGACGGCGGTGCCCGGCGGTGTGTGGCGGATCGCGTTCTGCACCAGGTTCCCGACGACCTGCCGGAGGCGCTGCTCGTCGCCCTCGAGCACCACGGGCGTCGGCGCCTCGACGCTCAGGGTGCGGTCGGGTGCGACCACCTGTGCGTCGGCGGCCGCGTCGATCGCGATCGCGGCGAGGTCGACCGGGGCGCGCTCGAGCGGCCGGCCCTGGTCGAGGCGGGCCAGCAGGAGGAGGTCGTCGACCAGGACCCCCATGCGCGCCGCCTCGTCCTCGATCCTGCGCATGGCGAGCGCCAGGTCCTCGGGCCGGTTCGCCGCCCCGCGCCGGAACAGCTCCGAGTAGCCGCGGATCGAGGTGACCGGCGTCCGCAGCTCGTGCGAGGCGTCGGCCAGGAACTGGCGGAGCCGGTCCTCAGAGGCGCGCTGCTCGGTGAAGGCGTGCTCGATCTGGGCGAGCATGACGTTGAGGGCGGCACCGAGCCGTCCGACCTCGGTCGCGGGGTCGTCGTCGTCCACCCTGAGCGACAGGTCGCCGTCCGCGATCTGCCCGGCCGTCTCCTCGATGCGCTCGAGCGGGCGCAGCCCGACACGCACGACGGCGTAGCCGAGGCCGATGAGGACGAGGAGCGCCGCCGCCGACACCGCGATCTCGATCAGGACGAGCTGGCCGAGCGTGCCCTCGAGCCCGCTCAAGGGGACGCCGAGGAGCGCGACGCCGAGCGAGGGGAGCGACCCGAAACCGGAGCTGACGTACACGTTCTCCGCCAGGACCCGGTACGAGCCCGACGTCCCGTTCAGGCTTCCGGTCATGGTGAACTGCAGCGTGGCGCCGGAGGAGGCGTTGAGCAGGGGCACCAACGAGCCCTTCGCGATCGTGAGGTGGAACCCGCTCGGTACCGAGAACAGCGGCACGCCGTTCGTCGAGACGACCTCCGCGGCCGTGTTCAACGGGAGCTTGGGCAGGTCGGAGAAGTGCGGGTTGCGCAGCTCGGCGAGCGCGATCTGCGCCCCGGTCTGCAACTGGGTGTCGACCTGGTTGTTCAGGTAGGCACCGATCTCGTTGTAGACGACGACATCGGCGACGACGAGACCGACCGCGGCGACGAGGACGAGCCCGAGCAGCAGACGCGACCGGAGCGACAGCCTCCGGGCATGGCGAGCGGCGGCCGGGCCGATCGCCCGGAGCCGCCTCGACGCCGGCATCGCGGTGCCTACGTCGTCGCCGGGACCCGCAGGCTGTAACCCGCGCCCCGCAGCGTGTGGATCAGCGGCGGTCCAAGGGTGTCGATCTTCTTGCGCAGGTAGCTGATGTAGGTCTCGACGACGTTGGCGTCGCCGCCGAAGTCGTACTCCCAGACGTGGTCGAGGATCTGCGCCTTCGACAGGACGCGGCGCGGGTTCAGCATCAGGTAGCGGAGGAGCTTGAACTCGGTGGGCGTGAGCTCGATCGACGTCGTGCCGCGGAAGACCTCGCGGGTGTCCTCGTCGAGCTCGAGGTCGGCGAAGACGAGCCGGGACGACACCTCCTCGGAGTCGAGGACCCGGCGCAGCACCGCGCGCACCCGTGCGAGCAGCTCCTCCAGGCTGAAGGGCTTCGTCACGTAGTCGTCGCCGCCGAGCGTGAGGCCGCGCACCTTGTCCTCGGTCGCGTCCTTCGCCGTTAGGAACAGGATCGGGACCCGCCGGCCCTCCTGGCGGATCCGGCGCGCGACCTCGAATCCGTCGAGGTCGGGCAGCATCACGTCGAGGACGAGGAGGTGGGGACGGTAGGAGGCGAGGAGCTCGATCGCCGCCCGACCCGTGGCCGCCGTCTCCACCTCGAATCCCTCGTACCTGAGCGCGGTCGCGACGAGATCGGTGATGTTCGGCTCGTCGTCGACGACCAGCACGCGTCCCGCAGTCGACTCCACCGCACCATTGTGCCGCTCATCTCTGTGGGCTCGCTGTGCATCTCCTGTCAGCAAGCGGTGGCCCGTCGGGCAGGGCGCGGGACGTCCCGCCGGGACCACCGCGCGGCTCACGTCGGCGCGACGAGACGGCTGCGCGGGCGGCCGGGCGGGCGCGCGGAGCACGGGTCGGAGCGAATGGACGGAGCCGGGCCGGAGCACCGCGTGAACGTGAGCCACGCCGCCACCTTTGCGCCGTAGACCAACATGAAGGCTCCGCGGTCTCGCTGTGGTGCTCGATGAAGGCGAGCAGCTCCTCGACCACGTCGTCTCGCGAGAACTCGCCGGGCGGAGCAGCTCGCGGGTGAGGACCGGAAGAAGCACTCGACCTGGTTGAGCCGGCTCGCGTGCGCGGGGTGTGGTGGACGACGAAGCGCGGATGGGTTGCCAACCAGGCCTCGGTCGCCTTCGAGGTGTGCCGGGAGCCGTCGTCCGTGACGACGTGGATCGACAGGTCGTCCTCGATGCTTACGTCGATCTCCTCCAAGAAGGAGATGGAGGTGACCGAGTCGTTGCGACCGATGTCCTTTGCGCGGACCTTGCCGGTCGCGACGTCGAGCGAGGCGGTGCCGTAGCGGACGTGCTCGAGCTCGCGCCGGGCAGGACGACCCGGGCGGACCGGCGTCTCGGGTGCTTCCTGCTCTTTGCCTGGATGCCGGTCGTCTCGTCGATGGACAGCGCGACGGCGTTCTCCGACGGGGCGAGGTAGAGCCGACAGATGCCCGCTGCCCGCTCCGAGAACTCCGGGGTGGCCCGCCGCGTCAGCCAGCCCTCTACCTTGTGGGGGCGCCGTCGTCAGCCGCGAGGAGGCACCTGATCTGGGAGGTGGAGATGGCGATCCCGGCCCTTGCCATCGCTCCTGCAAGCTCGGAGTGGCTCCACTGCGGGGAGAGCTCGGGATGCTCGGAATGCTCGGAATGCTCGGGAGGTGACCTCGGCCACGAGCACGAGCCGGTCGGTCGGTCGACGGGGGGACGACCGGAGCGCTCAGCGTCGTCCGGAGGGCGAGGCCGAGATCCAGGATGCCGATCCGCCGTTTGCAGACCGACTGGGGAGCGTCCGACCTCCCCGGCGATCCGGCGGCCGGTCACGCCGTCCGCCGCGGGTAGGACCACCTCGGCGCGCTGGCGATCGCGATGCGGCGTCGTCTGGGCGCGCACCCGGTGCTCGAACTCGGTGTGCTCCTCCACGGTCAAGGCAAGCGGCTCCACGCTCCACACTGTCGACCTCCTGGAGTCGTCGATGTGGACGGTTCACGATGTTCGAGCCACCGATGCGGGGGTGCGCTAGGCGCCGAGCTCCGTGGCAAGCGTCGCCTCGTCGTGCGCCTCGACGGCGATGACCTGGGCATCGCTCGCCCGACGGGGCAGCGCCACGGCGATCAGCGCGGCGAGGACTGCGATGCCCGCAGCCACGGCGAACGCGAGCCCGAACCCGGCGCTCAGCGCCGCCCCCGCAGGGTGCGGTCCCGGGCGGGCAAGCAGGCTGTCCGACCTCGAGGTCGCGACGGTCGCGAGCGCGGCCAGTCCGAGCGAAGCGCCCACCTGGCGCGACGTGTTCACCAGCCCCGAGGCGAGACCGGCTTCGCCGCCGCGGATCCCGCTCGTCGCGGCCAGGGTGATCGGCGTCAGCGCGACCCCGATGCCGAACGCCGCGACGGCGCCGGCGAGGATCACGACCGTCAACGGCTCGCGGGTGACACCGATGCGCGACAGCACGGCGAGCCCGACCGCCATGAGCAGGGGGCCGGCGATCACCAACCGCCGCGTGCCGAGGCGCCCGACCAGCCGGACCGTCACCTGGGAGCCCGCGACGACGCTCAGCGAGAGCGGCGCGAACAGCAGGCCGGTGACGATCGGCGACAGGTCGCGGACCTCCTGGCAGTAGAGGGAGAGGAAGTACCACATCGGGAACAGCGCGGCCGCCACCGCGAGCATCGCGAGGTTCGCGCTGCTCACCGAGCGCGAACCGAAGAGCCGAAGCGGCATGATCGGCGCGGCGGCGATCCGGGCCTCGTGGACGACGAAGGCGACGAGCAGCAGCACCGCCAGCGCCAAGGCGAGCACGGTGTCCCTCGAGGCCCAGCCGACGGCATCGGTGCGGACGACGCCGTAGACCAGCGCGCAGAGACCCGCGGTGACGAGGAAGGCGCCCGGCAGGTCGAGCCCGCGACGCTCACGGCCGCGGCTCTCCGAGAGGACCGCGTAGCCGGCGACCAGCACGACGGCGCCGATCGGGACGTTGATGAACAGCACCCAGCGCCAAGTCAGCTCCTGGGTGATGATCCCGCTCAGCAGATTGCCGACGGCACCACCGGCCCCAGCGACACCGGCCCAGGTCCCCATCGCCCTTGCCCGCTCACGCGGCTCGGTGAAGGCGGTCGTGAGGATCGCCAGGGTGGACGGGGCGAGGATGGCGCCGCCGAGCCCCTGCGCGGCGCGCGCCGCGACGAGCATCGTCTGGCTGGTGGCGAAGCCGCCGACGAGGCTGGCCAAGCTGAACACGCCGAGTCCGAGGAGGAAGATCCGGCGTCGGCCGAACAGGTCGCCTGCTCGGCCTCCGAGCAGGAGGAAGCCGGCGAAGGTGAGCGTGTACGCGTTGACCACCCATTGGAGTCCGGCCGTCGAGAAGCCGAGGTCACGGTGGATGGAGGGGAGCGCGACGTTCACCACGGAGATGTCGAGCACCACCATGAACTGCCCGGTGCAGGCGAGCGCGAGGATCATCCACGACGGCGCGCGGCCCGAACCGCCCCGCAAGCGGGCCGCCGCCTCGCGAACTGTCGCCATCGCTCTCCTCCGTGCGCGCCGAAGCAGGCGCACTGCTGGGCTCGAGGGGAGCAACCGCTCCCGGCTCCGAGCTATTCCCGCCACTAGCCTCGCTCGCCATGGACGCGCCGGTCCCCCTGGAGCACGCCGAGGCCGCGAACCCGTGGAGCTGAGCCGGCGCGGCGGAGCGGACGAGCCGGAGGACCCCGCCAGCGCGCTCGCCGACGCCGTCGCCGCCTCGCTCCCCGGCTGGGTCGAACGATGCGTGGCGCGTCGACTCGCCGAGCGGCCCGGTCCGCCGGGCGCGACCGGTGAGGCGCTGGAGCGTGCGCGCGAGGCGGGCCGGCTGGCCGCTGCCGAGATCGTCCCGAAGCTGCGGGCGCTGCTCGCGAGCGACGTCGACGAGCAGTGGACGACGCCCCTCGCCCTCGTGCGAGAGGCGGTGCCCTTCGCCACCGCGGTGCTGCGAGAGCAGGGCGCGCCGATCCCGGCGCGTGACGCGTTCGCCGCGAGCCGCCTCCCGGACGACCTCTACGACCTGACGCCCGCCAATCTCCAGGCGCTCGGCGACGAGGTCGGCGAGCTTGGCATCAGATGGGGAGCGGCCAAGGCATGGGAGCACAAGCGCCGCCACGGCGCGCCCTGAACGTCACCACGCAGAACGGCCGTCCACTCACGGTGCGCGCGTACCCGGGCGCGGGCCGCCGCAGCTGCCTAGGCTGCGCGGCCGAACGCTGAAGCCGCGCCGCCACGTGGGCGGTCAGCGGCGTACCCGCGTCGGGCACCGCCCGCGGCGCGTGGCTCGCAGAGGGGGTGTGGATCACGAGCGAACCATGGCGTCGGCTCGTCGCCCCCCGGGTGCGTCGAACCCTGGCCCGCTCCGTCGGCGTGCTCGCTCGCCGGTACCGCAGCGCCGGCTGCGTCGCCTTCCTGGTGGCGATCGCGCTCGCGTGGTGCGCGCCGGCGCTCGCCCACGGCACCCTGTTCGGCAGCTACGACACCGCGCTGCGCGCCGGGCTCGGTGCTTCGCTCGTCTCGAGCGTCCACAACCCCTTGAGCGGGGACACCGCTAGGCAGGACGCCGTGTGGGCGCAGCTCAACTGGCTCGCGGTGCACCACGGCACCCTCCCGCTCTGGAACCCCTACAACGAGCTCGGCATCCCCGAGCTCGCCAACTTCCAGTCCGCTCCGGCCGCGCTTCCCTCGCTCGTCAGCTACCTCGTGCCGCTGTCGTCCGCGTACACCGTCGCCGTCCTCGTGAAGCTGCTCATCGCGGGGACCGGGTGCTTCTTCGCCGCCCGCGTGCTCGGCACCTCCCGCGTCGCGGCCCTCCTCGCCGGGGTCGTCGGCGAGCTGGCCGGCCCGAGCGCGGCCTGGGTCGGCTGGCCCCAGGCCGGCGTCGCCGCCTGGACCGGTTGGGTGCTCGGCTTCGTCCTGCTGATCTGCCGCAGGCCACGGTGGCGCTACGTGGTGGGGCTCGCGGTGGCGGTCGCGTTCGCCATCGCCGGCGGCTTTCCCGAGGTGCTGGCGATCCTCGCGATCGCGGCCGGCGCGGTCCTCCTCGCTCGCCTCGGGGTCGGCCGGATGCTGCACGGGGAACGGCGCAGCGGCGTGGCCGGCCCGTCCCTGCGGCGTCGGCTCGGCGGCGTGACCGGCGGTGTCGGTCTCGGCGTGCTCCTCGCCGCGCCCGTATGGCTGCCGGGGCTCGCGGTCCTGCGCGCCAGCGTCACCGTCAACCGGCCCTCGCCGTTCTTCCTGCCTGCGGGAGAGCTGGCGCTGTTCTGGGACCCGACCTACTGGGGGCTCCCGACCGCCTCCAGCACGTGGTTCGGACCGATCAACTACTACGAGACCGCCGCGTTCGTCGGTCCCGTCGTGTGCTGCTGCGTTGCCGTCGCCCTGCTGCGCCGGTGGAGGCGACCCGAGGTGCTGGCGCTCGCGCTGGCGGGGACGCTCGTGCTGCTCCTCGCCCTCGGCGTGCCGCCGTTGCGCGAGCTCGCGACCTCGGCCCCGCTGCTCAGGTCGATCGCCTTCGGCCGGGGCCTCCTCGTCGTGTGCGCGCTCCTCGGCATCCTCGCCGCGGTCGGCTTCGACGAGCTGCGCGGCGGCCGGCCGGGGTGGGCCGGATGGGGGACCTTCGCCCTCGCGGCGGCGCTGACGATCGACCTGATCTCGACGACGGCCGGCGGCGGCCTGAGCGGCGCTGAGCGCCACCTGCGCCTCGAGGGGCTCTGGCTGGACTGCGGCGAGCTCGCGGTCTTCGGCGCCTTCTTGTGCTGGTCCGAGCTGCGCGCCCGCGCCCGCGCGACGTCGGCGCTGCTCAGGGCGCGCCGGGTCGGCGCGGCACCGCTTGTGCCTCGCGGCGGCGTCACCCTCGTCGCGGTGGCCGTCACGCTCGTCGTCGCCGGCGCCTCGGTCAACACCTGGTCGAGCCGGTACCTCCCGCGCAACGCCGCAGTGGACGCCTACGCGAAACGCGTCGGCGGCGCGCTCGTCGCCCTCGGTGGGGGTCACGTGCCGTCACAGCCGCCGCAGCTCGGTCTCGTCCCGGAGCTGAACGCGGCGTACCGTG
>Ga0307372_10002725_pt1 | contig 28825 bp, 28 predicted proteins | sample OX1MG_FD_202533 | JGI IMG/M metagenome (GOLD analysis project Ga0307372, IMG submission 202533) | Soil microbial communities from Risofladan, Vaasa, Finland - OX-1 | ecosystem: Environmental > Terrestrial > Soil > Coastal area > Acid sulfate soil | place: Finland: Risofladan, Vaasa | collected... | reverse complement strand
GCGATGCTATCGCGAGTCATGAGCGCCCTGTCGCGTGATTTTAAGTCCAGCGATATGGACCAAATAAATCTGTCGTTCCATTTTTTTCCGGAAGACTGGGAGAAGGAATACCCCCGGCGCGCCAGGCATCTGGTCCTCTATCCTGACGTAAGCCAGCGCGACGGCATGAGCGGCATCTCCCGATCTGTAAAAAGAGCGTTCGATATCGCTGGCAGTGCGCTCACGCTGATCCTCTTGTCGCCGCTGCTCCTCGTGATCGCGCTGGCAATCAAGCTGACGTCCAAAGGCCCTGTCGTTTTTAGGCAGCAGCGTGTGGGGCAATTCAATGGGCGCTTCACGTTCTTGAAATTCAGGTCGATGCACGCCGCCAACGACGCATCCATTCACAAAGAGTATATCAAGCATTTTATAGCGGGCGATGTCGGCAATCCGGCGTCAGAACAGAGCGGCCCTGTCGTTTACAAGATCCAAAACGATCCGCGCGTGACTGCGGTGGGCAGGCTGCTCAGAAAAACGAGCTTGGACGAACTTCCGCAGCTCTGGAATGTGCTGCGAGGTGAAATGTCCCTCGTCGGGCCGCGGCCTCCTATTCCCTACGAACTTGAGTCCTACGAACCCTGGCACAGGCGCCGCGTGCTCGAAGCGAAGCCGGGAATCACGGGATTATGGCAGGTGAGTGGGCGAAGCAGGACTGACTTCGATGACATGGTCCGGCTGGACCTTCGCTATGTCCTGACCTGGTCGATTTGGCTGGACGTTAAGATCTTGCTGCAAACTCCGCGGGCTGTCTTCTCGGGTGATGGAGCGTATTGAGTGTCCGATGTGGTTCACTCGGTTGCTGGCATCTTCCGCGAAACAGATCGTGTAGGTAGGCGCGTTGTATGGCAAGCAGCTGACCCGTCCCGCGAGCAGATCGCGGATTATCAAGCCAGTTTAAGCTTCGTCTTCCCGAAATTCGCCGCACTTTCTAAGACTTACTAACAGGAGCAAATAGATGATCAGAATAGGCGTGATGGGTTATGGCTACTGGGGCCCCAACATCGTCCGGAATTTGCAGGGCCTGGACTACTCGAACGTCGTGGCCGTCTGCGACAAAAATCCGCAGGCTCTCAAGCGGATACGGCAGGCCTATCCCGGAATCGAAGCCACCTCGGATTGCTCCTCGATTTTGTCCTCCCCGGAGATTGACGCAGTCGCGATCGTCACGCCGGTGTGGACTCACTTCGATCTCGCCAAAAAAGCGCTCGAAAACGGCAAGCACGTTTTCGTGGAAAAACCGTTTACGTCGAACGTCGCGCAGGCGGATGAGCTGATCGAACTCGCCGCGAAAAAGAATCTTACCATCATGGTCGATCACACCTTCCTCTTCACGGGCGCAGTGAAAAAGATTCGCCAGTTGATCGAGGATGGTTCTTTGGGCGGCCTCTACTACTACGATTCAACGCGCGTGAATTTGGGCCTGTTCCAGCATGACGTGAACGTGCTGTGGGATCTGGCGCCGCATGACCTCTCGATCATGGACTATCTGATTCAGGAAAAGCCGGAAGCCGTCGTCGCTACGGGCGAGCGGCATTTGAACGGCCACGTGGATATCGCGTTCATGACCGTATATTTCCCGAAGAACATCATTGCGCACATCAATGTGAACTGGCTCTCGCCGGTGAAGGTTCGCACCACGTTGGTTGGCGGCGAAAAGAAAATGCTGGTTTGGAACGATCTCGAGGCCGACGAAAAGATCAAGGTCTACGACAAGGGCGTGCAAATGGAGAACCGCCAAGGCGTCTACGACCTGCTCGTGAGTTACCGCTCCGGTGACATGTGGGCGCCGAAAGTCGAGCAGACCGAGGCGCTGAAGTTGGAACTGGCCTACTTCGTCGACTGCGTGAAGGAAAGCAAGACGCCGCACAATGACGGACACGCCGGCCGGCGAGTCGTCCAGATGCTCGAGGCTGCCGACAAATCTTTGAAGGAAAAGGGAGAGATCGTCCAGCTATGAACGAGCATGTTTGCATCGCTCCGGACGTACGATTAGGCGAGAACGTCCGGCTATCGAAATTCATTAATTTGTACGGCTGTGAAATAGGCAATAACACCAAAATCGGTGCGTTCGTCGAAGTCCAGAAGAATGCCAAGGTTGGCAAGAACTGCAAAATCTCCAGCCATACGTTCATCTGCGAAGGCGTCACGATCGAGGATAACGTCTTCATCGGCCATTCTGTGACCTTCATCAACGATTCGTATCCGCGCGCTACGGCCCCTGGCGGGGAACTGCAAACAGAGAATGACTGGAAGGTTGAGCCGACGCGCGTAAAAAATGGCGCCTCGATCGGTTCTGGTTCAACGATCTTATCTAACGTGACGATCGGCGAAAACGCGATGGTCGGGGCCGGCAGTGTCGTCACAAAAGACGTTCCCGACAACGCCATCGTGGCAGGAAACCCTGCGAAATTCCGCCGATTTATTAATACACCTGTGGAGGTGCAAAAGTGAGCAGCAACGGAAACAATGGCCATATTCCCTTCGTTGATCTTGTGACGCTTCATAAGGAACTGCAGGATGAGCTAGTGCCTGTATTTCGTACGGCGCTCGAAACCGCCGGGTTTATTGGTGGCCCCATGGTCGAGCAGTTCGAGACGAACTTTGCGGCCTTCTGTGATGCGCGTCACTGCATCGGGGTTAGCAGCGGGACCGATGCGCTGCGATTTGCGCTGATCGCGGCAGGTGTTCAGCCAGGAGAAGTTGTGATCACCGTGCCGAACACGTTCATCGCGACCACAGAAGCAATTTCCCAGGCTGGTGCGCGCCCCGCGTTCGTCGATATCGACGACCGCACCTACAACATGGACCCATTGAAGCTTCAGGAATTCCTGGAAACTGAATGTTCCCTGGATCGAGAAACGGGTCGGCCGTTCCATCGGGGGCTGCAGAAGATGATCTCCGCTGTCGTCCCCGTCCATCTCTACGGGCAAATGGCCGATATGGATCCGATCCTTGAGCTTGCGCGCCGCTACAATTTGATTGTTGTTGAAGACGCGTGCCAGGCTCACGGTGCCGAATATTTTTCGGCTAAGGAAAATCGTTGGCGCAAGGCTGGTTCCATGGGCCATGCGGCCGCGTTTAGTTTTTATCCGGGCAAGAATCTTGGCGCCTGCGGCGAAGGCGGCGCCGTCACGACTAACGATGCGGAGATCGCGCGAAAAGTCCGCATGCTGCGCGACCACGGCCAGTCGAAAAAGTATTACCACGACATGGAAGGCTACAACGGTCGCCTCGACGCAATCCAAGCCGGCATTTTGAACGTTAAACTGCAACACTTGTCGCGATGGAACGAACAGCGCCGGGAATGCGCACGCATCTACAATCAATTGTTTGCGCCAATGGCAGGCGGCATCACTTCTCCGTTCCAAGCGGACTGTTCCAATGCGGTGTATCACCTATACGTGGTCCGCACACAATTCCGGGACGAGCTTCAGCGACACATGACAGCGGCCGGCATCGGTACTGGTATCCACTATCCCATCCCGGTCCATTTACAGGCAGCCTACGCTTCCCGAGGTTGGAAGCGTGGAGATTTTCCAGCGGCAGAGACCGCTGCGGATCAAATTCTCTCCCTGCCTATGTTTGGCGGGCTGAAGCCAGAGCAGCAAACGAAGGTGGCCGAAACGGTGGCCGAGTTTGCTTCGATGCGATCTGTTAGTTAGGATGGGTTAGGCCGAGATGCAAGTCGCTTGTTTCGCGGACATCGAATGCTCCTGTCGTGGCACGCAAGCGATTGCGAAATGATCGGTAAATGCTGAAAACCTCCAGTGTCTTGCCTGCGGGACAGCGGGAGTTGAATATGACGCTACCTCGCGAGAATCTCGCCGTCGGCGGAAAACTGCGCGCGGAAAGCTTACTGACGCAGCCGAAAATCTGGATCGATCTAGATAATTCTCCGCACGTTCCGTTCTTCATTCCCATCATTGAGGAGCTTCGCAAGAGGGGGTATGAAGTAATCCTGACGGCAAGAGATTCTTATCAAGTCTGTGATTTGCTCGAGTTCCATCACATTTCTTGCAAGGTAGTAGGCAAGCATTGGGGCAAGCATCGGGCGTTAAAGTTGGTGGGAACGTTCCTGCGCGCGCTGCGATTGGCAACGATAATGGCCAAAGAAAAACCTGCGTTGGCAGTTTCTCATGGCTCCCGTGGCCAGTTCATGTGCGGCGTAATCTTGGGTATTCCTACGTTGATGGTTTATGACTACGAGCATACCGCCGGGACCGGGTTCCTACGTCCAGATTGGATTCTGGCACCCGAAGTTATTGCTGATTTTCCGCCATATAAGGCAAAAAACCAAGCGATGAAATATCCAGGCCTGAAGGAAGATGTGTATGTGCCACGGTTCCGCCCGGATCCGTCGGTGAAAAGCGAGCTGGGCTTGGATCCGACAGACTTGGTCGTTACCGTCCGTCCGCCAGCAACGGAGGCCCATTACCACAATCCGGAAGCTGAAGTCTTGTTTAACGCCGCTATGAATCTCCTCACCGCGCGCCCCGATGTTCGTGTGATTCTGCTTCCCCGTAACGACAAACAGGCGAACACCCTTCGGAAACAATGGAGACCGTGGATCGATAAGCGCAAGATCGTGATCCCTGAACAAGTTCTTGATGGACTCAACCTGATATGGTTCTCGGATCTTGTGATCAGCGGTGGGGGCACGATGAATCGGGAGTCTGCCGCCCTCGGCGTGCCCGTTTACAGCATATTCCGAGGCAAAATCGGCGCGGTAGATCAGTACTTAGCGGATACGGGCCGTTTGGTCCTTCTCAAGAGCGTGGACGACGTCCGAGAGCAGATTCGGCTGGTCCCACGGAATCGTCCGGCGAGTCCGGCGCTCTCGGGGATTACGGTGCTCGAACATGTTGTAAATCAGATTGAAGGTATTTTGGAGAGGACAGCCGCGGCAAGCAAGGGGCGCACGAGATGAATTCGACCTCTGTTCTGCAAAAGGGCACGGAAGCAATCGCGCGGATTGACGTTTCGGCGCTGAACGATCTCGCCGTCCGCGGGCTCGAACGGATGTACGACCCGCAGACGCATCGTTTTTGTTTCCGGCTGAATCAGACTGAAAGAGGTCTCGTTGCGGAAGGGCTCTCGCACCGGTATACAGCGATGTCGCTTCTCGGCCTTTGCCGGCTGGAGGCGGTCGGTACGCCCTCGCCGGTTCCGGTCCGAGCGGAGACGCTGCGACTGCTTGAGCAGGCGGACTGGCTCGACAACATTGGTGATCTGGGATTGTTGCTTTGGCTAGTGGCCCTGGCTGTTCCGCAAGAGTTCCCGCGTATATGGTCCAAGTTAGGGGTTGAGTGGGCGCTTCAACGTTATCCGGATGTACGCCGCATCCCGACAATGGAGCTGTCCTGGTTCCTGACGGGTCTCTCACATGCTGCCTTGGAGCGCACGGGTTCTCGTCCGAACCTGGAACGAGTGGCGCGGGAGACTTGGAGTTTGCTCAAGAAGAACTGGGGCCATTGCGGATTTTTTGGCCACCAGGCGAGACGTGGCACGCTCGGCGGTTTTGTCCGTGGCCACATAGGCAGCTTTGCCGATCAAATCTATCCTGTTTATGCGCTTGCGCGATTTGCCCAGGCCTTCGAGGATGACGAGGCTCTCCCGATAGCTCGCGCGTGCGGCGAAGCCCTCTGTCTCGCGCAGGGTCCACTCGGACAGTGGTGGTGGCACTACGATTCGGAAGTCGGGAGGGTCGCCGGACGGTACCCGGTCTACGGGGTTCATCAGGACGGGATGGCTCCCATGGCGCTGTTCGCCCTCGGCGAGGTTGCTTCCATCAGTTTTGAGCGGTTCATTTGGAAAGGCTTGGACTGGATTGCGGGACGCAATGAACTGGAGTGCGATCTGCGAGTTCCCGCGGAAGGTCTGATCTGGCGCTGCATCTATCGTCCTTCACACAAGCAATTCACCGAAAGTATGCTGAGCTCGCTCCGCCCAGAGCGTGCGAGCGCGTCGCCGCAGGACCTCCGCATCCGCTTCGAGTGCCGTCCGTACCATCTGGGCTGGTTGCTCTACGCCTTTGCGGGGCGCTAGCGGTCCTGACGCAGGCGGAGCGCCACCGCGTGATGCCAGCGTTGCCCCGATTCCCTTACACTGATACGCCGATTGTCTATGCTGCTGCGCTCGAGTTGGGAACAAGTCGGTGCGACGGCTCGCCGTCGCCCGCATCACCCGGCGCAGCATGAGTCGAAGAGGCGGAAAACATGAAAATTTTGAGCGTGGTCGGAGCCCGGCCGAACTTCATGAAGGTAGCTCCGATTCTGTCGGCAATTCAAGGTCACAATGAGCGGCTCGGCGCGACGAGGTCGGATCATTCCGAGCCTGCTTACGGCGAGCAGATTCAACACGTTCTCGTGCACACGGGCCAGCACTACGATCAGGCGATGTCGGACTCATTCTTCGCTGATCTTGGACTGCCGCAGCCCGATGTTCATCTTGGAGTCGGCTCCGGCTCGCACGCCGCCCAGACTGCGGAGATCATGAAGCGGTTTGAGGAAGTTCTACTGCGGGAACGGCCGGACGTGGTCGTAGTCGTGGGCGACGTAAATTCCACATTGGGCTGCGCCCTGGTGACGGCGAAGATTTCGTTCGATGCAAACGGAACCCGCCCGCTGATCGCGCACATCGAAGCTGGTCTGCGCTCGTTCGATCGCACCATGCCGGAGGAGTACAACCGGCTCCTGACTGACCATCTCTCCGATCTGCTATTTGTCACCGAGGAAAGCGGGCTGCGCAATCTAAAAGCAGAGGGGATTCCAGAAGAGAAAGTGTTTTTCGTCGGCAATACTATGATTGATTCACTCATTGCCTGCGAGCCGCGTGCGGAAAAATCTCACATCCTCGAAGACTGCGACCTGGCGGGTGGCTCGGCTACGAACGGCCAAGATAGTTCTGTGGCGCCGTATGCCCTTCTGACGCTGCACCGCCCCGGAAATGTGGACACGCTCTCCGCGTTCGTCAACATCCTCGAGGGCTTGGCCGAACTCGCCTCGAGCTATCCGATTGTCTTTCCCGCGCACCCGCGTACCCAGAAACGGATCGGTGAATTTGGTTTGGCGCGATATTTCACCGGAGCCCGCACGGTCGCCCGGCATGACGACAACGGGATCTACCTGCTTCCTCCGTGCGGCTACCTGGACTTTCTGTGCCTGATGAAGAATGCGCGGCTCGTCGTCACCGATTCCGGGGGCATCCAGGAGGAGACCACTTGTCTCGGTGTGCCGTGTGTCACGGTTCGAGAGAACACGGAGCGGCCGGTGACCGTCACCGCGGGAACCAACGTCATCGCCGGAGTCACTGCTGAGGGAATCCGTGAGGCGATCCGCAGTCAGCTTCGCCGGAAAGTGCAGAAGGATCGACCACCCAAGTGGGATGGGCGAAGCAGCATGCGAATTGTCCAAGCAGTTGTTGCGACCTCCGGATGCACTAAACGGATACTTCTCGAGGTGCCCCGGTGAACGCCGCCCATGAAGCGCGGCGCAGCGGCCTCTTGGCGAGATTTCGGTGACAGTGACGCGGAGCGTCGGCGAGGTCATCGCACTGCGGGGCGCAGTAGGGGAAAATGAAAGGTCATCTGGACGCGGACATAGACTTCTATCTAAACGTGGTCGAAATTAGTACTGGAGTGAACAATTACAAAGTTGTAGAACGCAGATAGCGCAACAGGATTCATGTAAACGATGTATCCGGGTGGGAAGGCGATGTGTCGCAGGAACGAGCATGTGTGTATCGCTCCGGACGTACGATTAGGCGAGAAAGCGAGGGTCGGAGCCGGCAGTGTGGTGATGAGTGACGGTCCGGCCCGCGCAATCTTGGCACGAACTCCGGTGAAGCTCCTGCGCCAAATCCCTCCGAGAAGGCTCAACGAATTGCCACAGTCGCGAGCATAGATTTGTTTGCTTCATTTCGTATTCTTGAGTTCTCGTTTTTTCCGCAGTGATTCACGATATCGTAGGGAACGATGGAAATCAAAATTGAGTCAAGATTCTTGCGCGACGTTGTGGTACTCGTCCCGGACATTTTTCGGGACACGCGCGGCTTTTTCATGGAAACTTTTCGGGAGGATCAATTTCAGGTAAACGACTTACCCACTCATTTTGTCCAGGACAATCATTCGCGCTCTCCAAGGGGTGTCTTGCGAGGTTTGCACTTTCAATGGGATCCGCCCATGGGAAAGTTGATGCGCGTTTCGCTGGGCACTGCATTCCTAGTTGCTGTAGATATTCGCAAGGGTTCACCCACGCTCGGAAAGTGGGTCGGCGTGGAAGCATCCGCCGAGAACCGCCGGCAGGTCTGGGCTCCGGCCGGGTTCGCACGGGGGTTCTGCGTACTTTCCGACGTGGCGGAAATTCAGTACAAGTGCACCGGGACATACAACACTAAGGGAGAATCCGGCATTCGTTGGGACGACCCCGAAATTGGCATCGAGTGGCCCATTCAGGATGTGTCGCTCTCGGAGAAAGACGCAAAGGCACAAACCTTGGCCAAATGGTTATCGCGACCGGAATCTGCGAATTTCAATTTTTGATCGAAATGCTACCGATTTCAAGGAGGCACCGTGAAACTTCTCATCGCCGGCGGCGCAGGGTATGTTGGTTCGACGCTGATCCCCAAACTGCTCGACCGGGGCTACAAAGTCGACGTCGTTGATCTTTTCTGGTTCGGAAATCACTTGCCTCGGCAAGTCGGGGTTCTAAACAAAGACATCTTTCAGCTCACAGAGGAGGACCTGGAGCCTTACGACCAGGTTGTTTTCTTGGCGGGTCTTTCCAACGACCCTATGGCGGAATATTCACCCAGCAAGAACTTCGTGTTCAACGCCGCCGCCCCGTCCTACTTGGCTTACACGGCCAAGAAGGCCAAGGTAAAGAGGTATGTCTATGCGAGCTCCTGCTCTGTGTACGGGTATACGGAAAATGAGCTATACGACGAGACGCGCCCGGTGAGCTCCAGCTATCCATATGGCATCTCCAAGCTGCAGGGTGAACAGGCCGCGCTGCAACTGGTCGACGACAATTTCTCCGTCATCTCGCTGCGGAAAGGAACGATCTCTGGCTACAGCCCGCGCATGCGTTTCGATCTGATCATCAATACCATGTTCAAGAGCGCCATGAAAGACCGCACCATCACCATCAACAATCCCTCCATCTGGAGGCCCATTCTGAGCATTCAGGACGCTGCGACGGCGTACATTCGTGCCATCGAAGCAAACCATACGATTTCGGGCGTCTTCAACGTCGCCTCGGGCAATTACACGGTCGGTGAAGTTGGCGACCTGGTTAAAGGAGCGATTGAGGAGCGGTTGGGGAGATCGATTCACCTGGTTATCAAGCACATCGAGGATTTTCGAAATTACAAAGTCAGTATCGAGAAAGCAAAAAACGTCCTGAGTTTCCACCCGGCTGATAATCTGAAATCCATCGTGATGGACTTGATCGACAACATGGACAAGTTCCAAGACTGGGACAACCCGCTGTATTCCAACATTGGGACATTCAAGGCGATCGAAAATGGCATCGAAATTCACGCCATGGAGAAGGTACTCTAACAATGAAGATTGCCGTGATCGGTGCCAACGGACAGCTCGGGAGCGATCTTGTTGCCGCTTTCTCCGAGAACGGCGATGCCGTTTGCGGGCTGACACATTCAGACATCGAAATCTCCGATCTTCACTCCGTCTCGCGTGCGCTCGAGGGGATTGAAGCCCAGGTGATCGTGAACACGGCCGCGATGCATCAGGTCGAGAACTGCGAGCGTGAACCCGAGAGAGCGTTCGCCGTCAACGCGCTCGGTCCAAGAAACCTAGCCATCGTGGCGCGGGATCCGAGTACGGTGCTGATGCATGTGAGCACCGATTACGTGTTCGACGGCAGCAAAGCAAGCCCGTACATTGAAGAGGACAACCCGCGGCCACTGAATGCCTACGGCATCAGCAAGCTGGCCGGCGAGCACTTTGTCCGGGCGACGACGGCAAGGCACTTTGTAATTCGCACCTCCGGCCTGTACGGGAACAGCCCGTGCCGTGCCAAAGGAGGCCTGAATTTCGTAGAACTCATGCTGAAAGTGGCGAAGGAGCGAGGAGAGGTGCGCGTTGTGAATAGTGAGGTGATTACACCGACCTCGACAGCGGAGCTTGCGCAGCAAATTGTTCAGCTCAGCCGTTCGGATTGCTACGGTCTTTACCATGCCACGGCGGAAGGCAGTTGCTCGTGGTATGAATTCGCCCGAGAAATCTTCGCGATCACTGACACTCCCGCCCGCTTGAAGGTGGCGGCACCGGGCGAATTCCCAGCAAAGGTGGCTCGGCCGACATACTCTGTACTCGAAAATCGAGCTCTGAAAAGCCGCGGTTTGAATGCGTTTAAACCGTGGCAGGATGCACTTCACAAGTACCTTGAGAACCGAATTAAAGCACCATCTCCTCAAATTTGTACTTAGCAACACGGTCGTGGCGGGAATCCCGGCCGAAGAGAATTCTATTGCACCCGGGAGTCAAGGATATGGAGATGTCAACCAATTGAAAAATCCCGCTTCTGGATCTGGTCGGCTTCCATGTAGAAGTCGAGAAGGACCTTGGTCCTCAGTCTTTCAGAAGACACTGAGAACCGCAGGATCCATCGGCGGGCCAATGGTTGAGGGATTCGAGCGCGACTTCGCGCACTTCACCGATGCTGCGCACTGCCTCGGAGTCTCGATCGGCACCGACGCAGTCCGCTTTGCCTTGATGGCAGCGGGCGTCCAGCGCGGCGATATTGTTGTTACCGTGCCCCCACACGTTTATTGCAACCACAGAAGCCATCAACCAGGCGGGCGCGCAGCCGGATTTCGTCGCGCTTCGCTCATGCAGATGGGCGAATCCGCTGAGTTGAGCCGCTTGGATATCTTGATTTTCTGTGCCTGATGGAACACGCCGTCGTGCTCGTGACCGACTCCGGCGGCATCCAAGAAGAAACTAGATGGCGTGGAATTCGATGTGTCACCGCGCGTGAGAATATGGAACAGCCTGTCACGGTCAAAGTCGGCACGAATATCCTTGTGGGAACAAGAGAGGAAGGCATTCGCCAAGCCGCACGACAGCAACTCGAATCGAGAGTTTCCCGTGCCGTGCCGGAAGCATCGGATGGCAAGAGCGCTCGGCGCAGTCTGAACCCGATTTGCCGCGAGATTAAAAAGAGACGGTTGCTGTGAAGCCCGTTGGCGTGGGCAGATTTAGGCCGAGGCCGGAGCGCCCGAGCGATGATCCCGGGCTCTCACCTGTATGTCACGGTGAACGCAAGATGGCGCGATATGTAATCATCACTCCCGCGCGCGATGAGGAGAAATACATCGAGGGAACCATCGAATCTGTCCGTCGCCAGACGATACTACCTGCGGAATGGGCGATCGTGGACGACGGCTCTGCCGACCGAACGGGTGACATCGTCGATCGAGTCGCGGCCCAGTTGCCATGGATCCGCGTCACACACCGAACGAATAGAGGTTTCCGGAAGTCGGGCGGCGGTGTAATGGAAGCGTTTTACGACGGGTACAACACACTCCGACGCATTGACTGGGACTTCATAGTGAAGCTCGATGGAGACTTGAGTTTTGCTCCAGATTATTTCGAAAAATGCTTCGAGTATTTCCGCAGAGATCCCGACCTTGGGATTGGCGGTGGAGAAATCCATCACAACATCTCTGGAAAGCTGAAAGTCGAAGAAAATCCGCGGTTCCACGTGCGAGGCGCTACGAAGATTTACAGGCGAGCTTGCTGGGAAGCTATTGGCGGACTCTGGCCGGCCCCGGGATGGGACACGATCGACGAAGTCAAAGCCAATATGTTGGGCTGGAAGACATACGCTTTTGCGGATCTGTATCTTCTTCATCATCGTTTCACGGGATCTGAGGACGGCCTGCTGCAAGACAGGATAAAGCACGGAATGGTCTGCTACGTTTCCGGGTATCACCCCCTCTTTGTTGCGGCCAGTTGCTTGCGCCGGGTTACTCAGAAGCCTTACGTCATCGGTTCGGCTGCAATTTTGTATGGATTTCTAAAGGCCCATTTGACCCATCCGCCGCGTTTGGAGGATCAGTCGTATGTCTCCTACATACGCGGTCAGCAGCTAAGGCGTCTATTGGGGATGCAGACTATCTGGAGGTGATCTCCAGGCTGGAGCTGTCGGACTCGATATATGTGTGGAATCTGCGGAAAATTGATGTTTAACAGTGAGGCAAAGGTGCCGGCATCGCTCGTGAAAGCAATGGGGGATACGATTCGCCATCGCGGGCCGGACGATGAGGGGCGATATGTTTCAGGGCCCATCGGCCTCGGTTTTCGCCGACTCTCTATCATCGACCTTCAAAGTGGCCATCAACCGCTCTCGAACGAGGATGGCACGATCTGGATCGTCTTCAACGGAGAGATCTATAATTTTCAGGAACTCCGCGCATTTCTCTTAAGCAAAGGCCATGTTTTCAAAACCCAGAGCGACACGGAAGTGATCGTCCATCTGTACGAGGAGCTCGGATTTCAATGTTTGGAAATGCTGCGTGGGATGTTCGCCTTCGCCATATGGGATGAAAATGCTAAGACTCTCTTCCTAGCGAGAGACCGTGTTGGAATAAAACCTCTCTACTATTGCCTCACCGATAGCTCTCTGGTCTTCGCTTCCGAGATCAAGGCCATCCTGGCCGACCCCTCGATCGATCGAGAGATCGCTCCCGAAATGATCGACCGATTCCTGACTTTTCTGTACATGCCGGGTGATGAGACTTTGCTCAAGGGGATCCGCAAGCTCGCCCCGGGACATTATCTTGTGATCAAGGATGGCAAGCCGGTCATAAGGCAGTATTGGGACCTTCGCTTCGCGGAGCCTACGCGCAACCGAAGTTTCAAGGACGCAGAGGCCGATTTGCTGAGCCTCTTGGACGAAACAGTTGGACTTCACATGATCGCAGACGTGCCGGTAGGCGTCCTTCTGAGCGGTGGAGTGGATTCGACAGGCGTGCTCAGCTTCGCCGTGCATGGGACCGATAAGGAGATCAGTAGCTTTACCGTGGGTTTCTCCGGGGGCGAAGTTGCCGACGAGAGACCTTATGCCAGATTGGCGGCAGAAAGGTTCGGCACCCAGCATCATGACATCACCATTACGTCCAAGGACTTTGCGGCCTTCATGCCCGAATACGTATGGCACATGGAAGAGCCCATCTGCGAGCCGCCTGCGATTGCCCTATATTACGTCTCGAAGTTGGCGAGAAACTATGTCAAGGTGCTCCTGTCGGGAGAAGGTGGAGACGAAGCTTTTGCGGGGTACAGCAATTATCGCAATCTCGTTTGGCTTGAGCGTGTTAAACGTGGGCTCTTTCAGCTGAAAGGCACCGTCGCCCGGGGACTTTCTTTTGCCGACTCGCTCTTCCACTTGCCTCGCGTAGCTAAATATCTGCCATTGATGAACGACCGTTTCCCCGACTACTACTACAGCCGAACCTCAAACCCGTATCGCTACGCTGGAAACCGATTTGGGGGGGTGTACTCTGACGATTTTGCGCAAGCGATTGACCGCGAGCACACGCTTCGACCCGTGCGCCGTCTGCAGGCGCATGTCCGGGAGCAGAATACCCTGGACGCAATGCTCTATATCGATACGAAGACGTGGTTACCCGACGACCTGCTGATCAAGGCCGACAAAATGACCATGGCCAACTCGGTGGAACTCCGCGTGCCTTTGCTCGATCACAGAGTCTTGGAATTCGCGGCGTCGTTGCCGCCCAACTTCAAGCTAAAGGGGTTCACCACGAAACACATTTTGAAGAAAGCGTTGTCCGAAAAAATTCCCAAAGAGATCCGCGACCGGAAGAAGACCGGTTTCCCTGTGCCTTACGAGTCGTGGCTTCGGAACGATCTCAAGGATGTCGTGTGGGATGTGCTGATGGACCGCAGGACAGTTGAACGAGGTTATTTCCGTAAGGAGGCTGTCGAGGCCTTGCTCCAAGCCAACTCCAATGGCACCAACTATTCCAAGGAGATTTTTTCGCTGTTGAGCCTTGAGCTATGGCAGCGGACGTTCCTGGAGCGCGAACAAGTTGTCCTACAGTAGATTTCGGAACGTCGCGATAAACGTGGCTGCGGAGGCATTTTGGCGAATACCTGGGTGTTTCCGGATCGCACGCCTGCTCGGCCCCTCCTATTCGCTGCGATGTGTGGTCTTTCATAATATCTCGGCTGCGGAGTCGCCGTTCACCCGGGGTATGAGCGTAAGTATCACCCCCAGGAAATTTGAGGGCGCGCTGAGATTTCTCACCTCGTATTACAACCCCGTGTCCCTGCAGGATGTTCTGACTGATTCTGATGGCCGAGGACTTCCGCCCCGTGCGGTGCTTGTGACCTTCGACGATGCTTATGCATCGGTTGCGGAGTCGGCCGCACCTTTGTGCCTCCGGTTTGGTGTGCCAGCTGTCTTTTTCGTCAACGCCGCATTTCTCGATAACGAACGATTGGCGCCGGACAATCTTGTCTGCTATGTGGCCAACGTGCTGGGAATGGAGACAATCCGTGCCGCAGCTCGGGCCGTCCGGGGCGCAGGAGCGCCCGAATTGCATTCTCTTTCCGAGGTATTCGCGCGTTTCTTTCCGGCAATCTCATTGGCTGAAAGGGAAATCTTTCTTGACGTACTGCGGCAATTAGCGGGGATCAATGAGAGTCGTATGGCGAAGGAAGCGGGTCTGTACTTGACCAGCAAACAGCTTTGCGACCTGGCGGCTTTCGATTTCGAGATCGGGAACCACACTTACGATCACGTGCACTGCAGGTCCCTCTCGCGGGAAGACTTCTGCGCCGAGGTAGACAGGAATAAGACAGAATTGGAGGCCGTCTCAAGGACAAATGTGCGGTCATTTAGCCAGCCTTATGGCTCCTCAGCAGACCTTACCCGTGACTTAGCGGAACATCTTGAACGTTCCGGGCACAAGGCCGTCTTCCTTAGCGAGAGTGTCGCCAACCCTCGAGGCACTGACCCATTTTGTCTGGACAGGGTCAGCTCCCGCGCCGAGAGCGATGGCTCTTTTTTTCTCGAGCTTGAAGCCCTGCCGCGGCTTCGCGCAGTGCGGAACCGGTTTTTCGACAATTTGTTTTTTGCGGGCCAGCCGAATCGGCCCCTCGGCGGGCCCGCAAGCGGCGACAGGGAGAGACGACTACCGCGAAGGAATCGACAGGAGGCAAGAGCATGCACGAGAATCGAAGATCAATGACCCGCGAAGAATTCCTTTTGGAGATGGACGAGATTCTCGGCATAAGGACAGGCACGCTTCAAGGCGACGAGAAACTCGAAGACCTGCCGAATTGGGACTCCACTGCACTTATCAGCCTAATTGCCTTGGCGGAAACGACCAATAATGCGCTTATCTCTCCTGAGCAGGTCATTGGCTGCTCAACGGTCGCCGATCTCCTCCGGTTGGCTCAGGTGGATGGTAGCCCTAGATGAGCGCATCAACCGTATGGATCTACTCCGTGCCATCGTCCAAACGATGAAACGGTCATCCGGTATTTTGAGTGTGTTTGAACAGGCGATGCCGCAAACGACGGCTGCCCTGTAGCGGAGGTTTGCATTGGCATCGGAAACCCAGGCGTCCAAATCAGAGATCCCAAAGGATCTGCGATTCCCGATCACACCGGCGGATATTCTGCGAAAGCGCCGATCTCTCAAGAGGGAACTGCTTAGGCAGACAAATTTATTTCCTACGCGAATTGCAATTCTTGGCGGCTCTACGACTGCGGAAGTTAAAAGCATGCTAGAGCTGTTTCTCTTGGCGCATGGTATCCAGCCGATGTTCTATGAATCGGGATATGATCGGTACAGCGAGGACGTCCTGTTTAAGAACCCGGCGCTGTGGAATTTCAAACCGGACATCGTTTTCATTCACACGACCTGGCGCAACGTGTCACAATTCCCCGAACTAATGGAAGGCGAAAGAGAGGTCGAACACCGCGTCTGCCGTGAGAAGGCCCGGTTTGAGTCTCTTTGGGAGAAAATTCAGACAGACCTCGGCGCGCTCATCATCCAGAACAACTTTGACCTGCCGAGCCTCAGGCCGCTCGGGAATCTGGAAGCCTTCGAATCGTCCGGCCGCGTGAACTTTTTGTTGAGGTTGAATGCCGAGTTCGCGGATTACGCACGCAAGCACTCGCGCTTCCTTATTAATGACATTCATTACCTTTCCGCGCAAGTCGGTCTGGGGGTGTGGCACGGCCACACCTACTGGTATAACTTTCATATGGCCGTGAGCCCGATGGCCACAGTGGCTCTGGCTCAAAACGTTGCCGCCATTGTCAAGTCTGTTTATGGGAGGTCCAAAAAATGCCTCGTCCTGGACTTAGACAACACACTTTGGGGGGGGGTCGTTGGCGACGACGGCATGCAAAACCTGATTTTAGGGCGCGACCACCCCGTGGGTGAAGCCTTCTTAGATTTTCAGCGATATATCAAAAACCTCCAGCGGCGCGGGATTATCCTCGCTGTGTGTTCCAAAAACGACATCGAAAACGCTAAGGAGGGCCTCTCGCACCCGGACAGCATGCTAAAGCCGGAAGATTTTAGCGCATTCAGAGCCAACTGGGATCCAAAGCCTCAAAACATCCGTGCGATCGCCGCAGAACTCAATATCGGGCTTGATAGTATGGTATTTCTTGATGATAACCCAGCGGAGAGGGCTCTGGTAGCGAACCAACTGCCAGAAGTGGCAGTGCCAGATATAGGTACAGACGTTTCCCGTTTCGCAGAGATACTCGAGCAGGAGCGGTACTTCGAAGTGGACAAGGTGGTTCAGGACGATCTCAACCGTTCAGCTTACTACGGCGCAAATGCACAGCGGAGCGCTTCGGAGGGCAGCTTTCATGATCATGGCGAATTCCTCGCGTCGCTCAACATGACCGCCGAGATCGCCCCGTTTTGCGCTGTCTACCTTGAGCGAATCACTCAGTTGATCAACAAGACCAATCAGTTCAATCTCACAACTAGGCGGTACACAAGCGCTGAGGTCGAGGCCATTGCTCAGGATCCGGGTTTTATCGCGCTGTACGGTCGGCTGACTGACAGATTTGGCGATAATGGCCTAGTTTCAGTCTTGATCGGACGGGTGCTTGACGAAACAGTTGAGCTGGACCTTTGGCTGATGAGTTGCCGTGTTTTGAACCGCGAGATGGAATTTGCGATGTTCGATGCGTTGGTTGAGCAGTGCTTGGCACGGGGCGCCCGCAAAATCGTGGGCGTCTATATTCCCTCCAAAAAGAACAGCATGGTCGCCGGCCACTATGCCGACCTTGGTTTCACTCGCCTAAGCGAACCCTCCGCAGGCCACGAGTCGTGGCAGTACGACATTCCTAAGTCTTATTCTGCGAGAACTCGCTCCATTCACAGGACAGTGAAGGCGCGACTGACGTTTGCGAATGCGTGAGGGTTAACTCACCCACTTCGCCGTACAGCTCGACGGTCGCTAGAAAGAACTAAAATTCATGCGGAATCTTGGCTGGCAAGTCGAAGTGGATCGGGCGAGCCCCGCGGAGTGGTCAAAGATGCTTGATCTGTTCGACGATGCGAACATTTACCAAACATCCGAGTATGGCGGAGTCCGGTGGGGAGAAAAGAATCTCAGCCGCATCGTTTTGAAGCGGGACAGCGAAGTCCGGGGAATGGCTCAGCTCAGGATCATTCGGCCGACGCCTCTCAAGTTTGGCATGGCCTATCTGCGTTGGGGTCCTCTCTGGGAGCGGCGCGGGCTGCCCGTCGATCCCGAGGTTCCCAGCCGCATGGCCCGCGCTATCGAAGATGAATACTTGGGAAAAAGGAAGCTCTTCCTGCGCATACTTCCGAATGCTTTTGAGGGATCACCACGAGCCGCAACGATGCGAACTGCCTTTTGCAGATTCACGCCGGAGTCTCCCGAGATCGGCAACACGTACAGGACTTTTGTCCTAGACCTCGCTCCTACGCTTGAAGAATTACGGAAGGGCCTCGACCCGAAATGGCGCAATAAACTCGCCGGTGCCGAAAAGAACGACCTCGACATTGTTGTAGGAAACGGATGCAACGAATACCGAATTTTCTGCCAAATGTACAACCAGATGCGAGAGCGCAAGGCGTTCGAAACCACCGTCGATGTCGCGGAGTTTGGGCGAATGCAGGGCACCCTGGCAGAGTCCCAACGCATGCACATTCTGATTTGTGAAAACAAGCGCGTCCCGGTGGCCGGTTTGGTTGCCTCGGCGATGGGTGATTCCGCGATTTACCTGCTCGGCGCGACCAGCGACGACGGACTGAATTCCAAAGGCGCCTATCTGCTGCAGTGGGCTCTGATCAAATGGCTCAAGGAAAATGGCGTCAAATGGTACGACATGGGAGGCATCGATCCCAAAGGGAACCCGGGCGTCTATCACTTCAAGAGAGGATTGTCCGGGGCGGATGTTTGTCAGGTGAACCCACTGGTGGGGTCGGATAGTTCTATTTCTACTGGAATCGTCAAGGCAGGTTTGGCGATACGGCGCACTCTGCGCGGTTCCCCGAGCTCTCTAAACCTTACTCGCTGTCTTAGTGAGCTTATAATCGGGAGTTACTAATCGGAGCATAATATAGATGACATACAACAGGTAATGTGGTAGTGTGTCGGGCATGGGAAAACAGGATGCTCGCTCGCTGCCTGCGAAAGTGCAAGAAGACCTTCGCCGGCGAGTCGTGGAGGCCGTTCAGAAAGGTCTGTCGCAAACCGCGGCGGCGCGGATCTTCGGGATGGCCCGGGGTACGGTGAACCGCTGGATGGGGCTCGTGGAACGCGTAGGGCGCCGGGCGCTGAAGGCCCGACGTCGAGGACGGCCTACGGTTTCGCGATTGGCCCCGCATCAGGCCGCCACCACGGTACGCTACATTATCAGCGGTTGTCCGGACCAGTTGAGCTTGCCGTTCGCACTGTGGACGAGGGAAGCGGTGCAAGAGTTGCTGTCGCGAAAATTCGATCTGCGGGTTTCGGTGTGGACGGTGGGACGCTATTTGCGAGCCTGGGGTCTGACTCCGCAGAAGCCGGTGCGACGAGCGTACGAACAAAACCCGGTAGCGGTACGGAAATGGCTGGAGGAAGAATACCCCGCGATTCGAGAAGTGGCGCGACAGTTTAAGGCCCAAGTTCATTGGCTGGATGAGATGGGCTTGCGTGCGAACCATCAAGCGGGACGATCCTGGGGACGTCGCGGGGAGACGCCGATGGTGTTCGGTACCGGTCAGCGTTTCCGCTGCAACATGATCTCGTCGATCACCAATCGGGGCCGGTTGGCCTTCATGATTTTTCGTCAGCGTTTCACGGCGCGGGTATTTCTGAATTTTCTCCGTCGTCTCCTGCGATTGACGCGGAAGACCAGAAGGAAAGTGTTTCTGATTGTGGACGGTCACCCCGTGCACAAGTCGCGGCCAGTGAGTCGATGGTTGGCAGAGCTCAGTGAGCAAATCCGGATTTTCTGCCTGCCTTCGTACAGCCCGGAACTGAATCCGGACGAATTGCTGAACCAAGATGTGAAGACCAACGCGCTGGGCCGTGTCCGTCCTGTGAACGTTCAGGAAATGATGGCCAACGTTCGTTCTTACCTTCGGATCACGCAGGCAAGGCCCAAGTTGGTGAAGAATTATTTTCGCGAACGCCACTTCCAATACGCCGCCCGCTGAAAAGTGTCATCAATTTAGTGCTCGGAGTAGTAAGCTTAGCCCATCAATCTCGATGGCGTTTCTGCATCGTACTTGTCAACCGGAATGAGAGGCTTGAAGAAAATGCTTGGGCAGGTCAGGCGAAGAGCTTGGACAACCAGCATCTGCCGCATCTGCAGAATTGTATTCGTCGAACGCAGATTCCCCGGGAGGTTTTATCAACTTTACTTCAGTCTCTTGGACAGAGTTGGGATCCGACTTACGATCATAAAGCTTGACAATGGCTTTACCGTTAAGGCTTACACCCATTGTTTTTCCATGTTCTATGAAGTCTGGAGAAAGAAAGATTACGATATTCCGGGCTTCGCGCTGGCGCGGAATATGACCGTAATTGATATCGGAGCCAACCAAGGTTTCTTTTCCCTGTATGCTGCTAGTAAGGGAGCAGTTGTTTATGCCTTCGAGCCGTGCATCGATAACTTTCAAATACTCCAATGGAATATTTCGACGAACGGATTAGAAGATCGCGTAAGAATGTTCAATGCGGCAGTTACAAACAAGCAAGGAAAGGTGGACTTCTTTGTTGGTTTGGACGGTTCGGGAGAGATCATGTCGGGGACTGCTAGCACACGCAATGAAGACAGGGGTGGTAAACGGGTGCAAACGCGATCGGTAGAATCGGTCACATTAGACTCACTGCTTAGTGATTTGCGGATTGGAAAGTGTAACTTCCTTAAAATGGACTGCGAAGGCGCTGAATACGAAATTTTGGCCGGTACTTCGCAGGCGTCATTGCAAAAAATCGCAAGAATATGCGTGGAATGTCATGAAAATCGCATGCAGGAGGCTGTGACCATTCTAAAGAATGCTGGCTTTGAAATCGTATATGAAGGGCAGGGGGAAGCGGCTGTTCTTAAGGCTACGAATACTTTCGCGACCGTATAGGTTTGGCCATGCAACACCCCCTTCGCGGCTCCCTAAGCCTCTACGCCTTGCCCGCTCCGTCAAACAGTTCGCGACACGAAATTAAGTTCAGTGCATGTCGTCTCCATCCACATTCATAGATATCTCGGTTGTCATTGTCGGCTGGAATGCCAAACACTATTTGGAGTTGTGCCTGGAGAGTTTGGCGAAGGCCCCTCCACGGCGCAGCATGGAAGTATTGGTGGTCGACAATGCGTCCACGGACGGCTCGGTGGAGATGATCGAAGCGAAATTTCCGTGGGTGAAGTTGATCAAGAGCAGCGAAAACCTGGGCTTCGCCAAGGGCAACAACGTCGCCATCCGGCGATGCGAGGGACGCTACATCGCGTTGGTAAATCCGGACGTGATCGTGTTCCCAGGCTGCCTGGATGCATTAGCGGATTTCCTGGATCAAAACCTCGAGGTGGGCAATGTGGGCCCGCGTATCCTCAACCCAGACAGGACACTGCAGAGTTCGTGCCGACGATTTCCGAGTCTGTGGAACAACTTTTGTTCGGCAACGGGCCTGGCAAGCGCGTTCAAAGGCTCGCGTTTTTTTGCCGGCGAGCATATGTTCTTCTTTCCCCATGACAGGACGATGGCGGTGGACGTCCTGGTGGGTTGTTTCTCTATGATCCGCCGCGAAACCTTTGAAGAGGTGGGACTGCTCGATGAAGGCCTGTTCATGTATGGCGATGACGTGGATTGGTGCCGGCGCTGTTGGAAGGCGGGATGGCTGGTCGCTTTCTACCCCGGTGCCGAGGCAATTCATGACCGAGGCAAAATCACGGCCCCGTATCCTGTTCGCTTTGCAGTCGCGCAACAGTACTCGGTCTTGCACTATTGGACGAAGCATCACGGCTTTTGGGGTGTGCTGGGGATCCGGAGCATAATGCTTTTCCATCACCTGGTGCGGTACACGTTTGCTTTTCTCCCGGGATTGGCACATTCACGGGCAAGTGTGCAACGCGGCGTGCGGAAGCAAGTGAGCGGTGCGTGCCTGCGGGAACTTCTCTCCGGAAGACTTCTGAGCAAGACCTGAGGGCGGACCTTACTATGGGTATCTCCAGTTCCATCTCGCGTTTCGGGGCCTATTACGCGCGCCACGGCTTCGGGGCGACGTTCCGCCGTGCCGGCGTGGCTGCAAAACGGGCGCTCTTCTCGAGCCGCATGGTCGTCTTCTACTGTGACCTCGGGAAGGAAACAGCGGCTCCAGTAAACATCCCGAGTTCTCTGAGAGTGGAGCGCCTGAGAAGCTATGCCGAACTCGACGCACAGGATTTGCAGGAAATGACCAGTTTCTGGAATCCGAAGCAGGCCCACCGAAACATCCGAGAACAGTTCGATCAAGGGGCGTCTTTATGGTTGATCAAGTTTGGAGACAAGTTGGCAGGGTATGGCTGGACGTTACAGGGGCGCACCATCGCGCCGTATTACTTTCCCACGGGGCACGAGGATGCACAGCTCTTCGATTTTTACGTATTTCCCAAATTTCGCGGCCGGGCAATGCATTGGGTTCTGACCGCCCATATCCTGCAGACGCTTGCATCTGAAGGCGGAGCGCGAGCGTTTGCTGACACAGCAGAGTGGAATCAAGCGCAGCTGTCGTCTTTCAAAATGACTCATTTTCGCCGTCTAGGAGTGGCCAGATCTTTTACGATTTTCGGTCATACTTTCGTATCCTGGGTTGAAAATGAGGCCGTCGAGGAAATGCAGAAAGATACGCAACGGAGGAGCGGAGCGCCAATCATGGTGAGGTCGCATGAGCAATGAATCCTGGGAGAGTGTCCGCCCACCGGGTCACCTCAAGCTTCACCACATTGGTTTCGTGGTGCTCTCGATTCAGGAAAGCGCTGAGTCTTTTGCACGCTCGCTAGGCGCGACGTGGGATGGGAACATCGTTTTTGATCCGGTGCAGAAGGTCCACGTGACGTTTTTTCAGGGACATACCCCCACGGACCCATTGATAGAATTGGTCGAGCCGGGCGGACCGGAATCACCGGTGTCGGGATTCCTGAAGGGTGGAGGCGGGCTACACCACTTGTGCTATGAGGTGAAGGATTTGGACCTGTACCTCCGGTTCTGTCAGTCGGTCGGCGTTACGATTATTCGCCCTCCGGTCCCCGCAGTGGCCTTCGGGGGACGGCGAATTGCTTGGGGTGTGACAAAAAGGAGACTCCTGATGGAATTCCTTGAATGCTAGAGCATCCGATTTGACGTTGCAGTACAGATAGTTCGGCCCTGTCCTAACTCTGGTCTCTGAGCCAGTAGGAGCCGGGGGGGCGCTGAATGTAAGCTTGAGCGATGAAAATAACTTGTACGAGGGAAAGACTAATGGCGAGGAGCTTTCGCGCCGCAATCTTGATAGCTTGCCTTCTCACTGCCGGGAGGGCTTTCGCTGCTGGGGGATCTTGTCCGAGCGCGGCGAATTATCTGAATGCCACTACCGAGAAACTTGTCACGCTATCCAGTCTCGGAGTGACGAGTTGCTATTATGTGGCCGCGAATGGCGCTGACACGAACGCAGGAACATCAGAAGCGTCTCCGTGGATGCACGCGCCGGGGATGCCCAATTGTGTCAGCACATGCGCCTCTGTAACGCCCGTAGCAGGAGAAGGATTCATCCTCCGTGGCGGCGACACCTGGCACTTTGGTAACAGTGCACTCACTCCCTATACAGGACTTTCTGCGTTCGCAACCTATTATCCTGCTTGCGGGCAACCATCCGGCAATATGTGCGGTTGGTATTTCCACTGGGCCGGGACGAGCAGTAACCCTATTTATATAGGCGTGGACCAGGGCTGGTATTCGGGTGGCTCTTGGACGCGTCCGGTAATGAATGGAGACAATCCACTGAGCACTACCAGCGTAGCAAACTGCACCTACGACGACAGTACGGTGATGATGTTCAGCGTAGTTAATCTTGGTTTTCATTTGATTATCGATAATTTTGAATGGACCGGAGTGTGCTGGAGCGGCCCCGATAACAATGCCGGGACTACAAGGTCGGGCGCGGCCTACGTGAACATGAATCAGGGGCTAGGGGCGGGCAGTTACAACACATTTCAAAATAATTACATCCACGGCTGGACGCATGTGACTTTCAACTGCGTTGCCGGGAACCCGGAAACAGGAAATTGTCAGTGGGCTCAAGCGGTAGACGGAGGGCCTTCGCCTTATGCCGATGGTGACGTTCTGGCGAACAACGTGGTTGATGGCTCGGATTCAGACGACCACAGCTACGTGGCCTTCTGGTATGGAGGGTACGACGTTCACGACAACGTGATACGGCATATCGGAACCGCAGCAGTCCTCAACAACAATCACACTTTCCACGACAATTTGATTGAGTATGTCCAAGGGAACACGGATGGCGTGGCCCACGGAAACGCGGTGGAGTTCAATACGGAATGGAACGGCAATAATGTCGTTTACAACAACGTATTTCGGGATGAATTTGGGTATCCAGGTACGACAGGATGCGGAAACATTCAGTTTCAGCAGGCTCCGAGGCAGAATGCCACCGATTATACGTTCAACAACCTGATATATAACTACCCTTGCGGAAACGGCAACTACTGGGACTTATGCTCCGCTCCGAAAAGCGACTGCATAAACGTCACAACCGCCACGGTCAATCTTTTCAATAATACATGGGTTATGACAGCAGGCTATGACCAGGCATGGCTCTCCCCCGGTGCACCCTCGACCCTGGTGGCAAATTGGTACAACAACCATTGCATCATTCCTGGCGGTGGAGCGGCATCAGCCTGCTTTTGGAGTTCCAGCGGCACGATCAATTATCTGACGGACGTGGTGCAGGATACGACCGTGGCAAGCGGTCAAGGCTACACGTCGTCAGAGCCGTATGCCTACTCGCCCACCTCGGCCAGCAATGCGACGGTCATAGCTGGTACGAACGAGAAAGGCTATTGCTCGGCGCTTACTGGAAGCAGCGATGCGGACTTGCAAGCAGCTGGCATTGCGTGTCAATCGGATACAGGGTATGCCTGCACATACAATTCAACGAACCACACGGTAAGCTGCCCAGCGAGAACTACCATTGCACGGCCGACTATCACTGCATGGGACGCGGGAGCGTATCAGTTGTCGGGCTCGCAAGCCCAGGGTCCCCAGCCGCCAACCAATTTGCAGTCAACGGTCTATTAAGATGCCGCTTCTGCCCGCTTGCGAAAACGGCAGCTGCCGGCACCGGGAGACTAATACCAACCACAAACTAGTACGACCCTCGGCACGTCTACGAACCAACCCAGCACATTGAAATTTTTAACACATGGTACCTGCACACCTTAGATTTGGAGGCGGCGCAGCCGCAAGCACGATTCACCCGCTGGTAGCGATATACCTGTTGATCGCCGTCGTGCTAATCCTGACTCTTCCACGGGGGAAGGCGATCGTTCCTTTCCTCGTGGCCTTTTTCACAATCCCAATAGGACAAGTGGTAGTTCTGGGGGGCCTACATTTTACGGCCCTGCGCGTCTTGATTTTGGCTGGGTTAGCTCGAAGGGCCAGTTTCAGGAAGTCATCAGCTGAAGGGAAGTACCCGGGCGGATTCAACGGCGTGGACTGGGTAGTGGTACTTTGGTCGGTCTCGGCCGTAATTGCCTTCTGTTTCGAGTTCCGGGCGATGCAGGCATTTGTCGATGCTCTAGGGGTTCTCGTGGATACCCTTGGTGGCTATCTTGTGGTGAGATTTCTGGTTCCCGACGGCGAGGCAATGCGGCGCACGATCAAGGTCTTGGCCGCGACCTGCGTGATTAACGGCGTCTGCATGATTAACGAACAAATTAGCCATATGAACGTATTCGGCCTGCTGGGAGGGATTTCGCGGGAAGTGACGATCAGAGAGGGGCACATACGTTCTGCGGGAGTGATGGGTTGCCTCTATGCCGGCACGTTCGCCGGCGTCTTGATTCCCGTGTTCCTTTGGCTGTGGACAGAAGGAAAATCGCGGATGGCAGCTCTCGCGGGGCTTGCGGGGGCCACAGCCATGGTGATCACTTCGTACTCGAGCACATCGTTGCTGGCGTATGCTGGGAGCCTCGTGGGGCTTGCCTTCTGGCCTCTCCGCAAGCAGATGCACTTGATTCGGTGGGGATTTGTCATGATGCTAGTTGGACTCCAGCTCGTAATGAAAGCGCCAGTATGGGCTCTGATCGCGCGCGTCGACCTGACCGGCTCCTCGTCCAGCTATCAGCGCTATCAACTAGTGGACATGTGCATACGGCATTTCAGCGACTGGTGGCTTCTGGGCACTGCATCCTACACCACATGGGGATGGGATACTTGGGATCTCTGCAACCAGTTTGTTGCTGTTGCGTTGACGGGGGGCCTGCTGACGCTGATTTTCTATATCGCCATCTTCAAACGGAGCTTTGGAGCGATTGGGACAACAAGGAAGCTGGTCAATGGGGACCGCGAGCAGGAATGGCTGCTCTGGTGCCTGGGTGCCGCACTGTTCGCCGTTGTAGTATCGTCTTTCGGCATTAACTATGTTCCCCAACTACTCATGGGTTTATTTCCCTTGCTGGCCTGCATTTCCATGGCAACCTTCGAGGCAAGGCAGGTGGCAGTCCCAAGTGTGGAGGCGCCGAGCCATGAGCGGTTCGCATCCGCTCCGGGCGCAGTGGCGGCTTATCTGCCAATCAACGGAGCAACGCAAGAAGTATGGCACGCCTTTTCCGCAGGAACAAGAGCGCGCTTTAGGTCATGGCTGAAGTCCTAGCCTTCTAAAGCGAAACGGTCCAGAAGCAGACCTCAAGGGAAAATAATGAGTGACAGAAACGAGCGCGTGCGGGCGCTATATAGCTTCCCGCTAAGGCTGGGCGCGGACCGGGTATGCTACACGGCCTGGCAGCAGGTGAACGGTCTGGCTGCAGCAGGAGCGGACCTGCTCGTTTTCCCCGCCTCTGTTTCCCGGCGAGTTGCCCCGGGCGTGGCAGTCTCCCCCACGCTCGCAAGGGGAAGGTTCCGGGTCCCCTACAGGCTCGTGGGTACCATGCGCGCTGTGGCTTTGCACGACTGGATTGTGGCACGCAGAATCGAGAAATTGGTGGGGCAGATTGATATCATCCATACGTGGCCCCTGGGAGCGCTCGAAACGCTCAAGACAGCGGCACGATTGGGAATTCCGACCGTACTGGAAAGGCCGAATGCTCACACGGGCTTTGCCATGGAAGTGGTGCAGAAGGAGTGCGACCGGCTGGGCGTGCCTCTGCCGCCCGGTCACGAGCACGCCTACAACGCGGGGAAGTTGAGCAAAGAGGAAGAAGAGTACAGGCTCGCGAGCCGCCTCCTGTGCCCATCGGATTTTGTGGTGAAGACCTTTCTCGATAAGGGATTCGCGAAGGAACAGCTCGCCCGCCACATCTACGGTTATGACGAGAAAGTGTACTATCCCAGCAACGAGCCCCAGGATTCCAAGCGCGGACTGACGATGCTATTTGTAGGTGTCTGCGCCGTGCGGAAGGGCGTGCATTATGCCCTAGAAGCATGGCTCCAGTCCCCGGCCTCGAAAGATGGGACTTTCCTCATTGCCGGGGAATTCCTGCCGGCCTACCAGGAAAAACTCGCGCAGATGCTTTCGCATTCGAGCGTCAAGGTCCTCGGCCACCGGAACGATGTGCCGGAACTAATGCGGAAGAGCGACATTTTGGTGCTTCCCAGCATTGAGGAAGGCTTTGGTCTGGTGATTGCGGAGGCCATGGGCAGCGGCTGTGTCCCTCTTGCCTCGGAAGCCTGCACCGAGATTTGCAGCCATATGAAAACGGGGCTCATGCATCGCGTGGGAGACGTCGAAGCTGTGACGCAACACATAACCATGCTGCACGAAAATCGCGCCCTGCTCGAAAGACTCCGCGCTGCATGTCTCGAAGCTGCCCCAGAAGTGACGTGGACTGCCGCCGGGCGGTCGCTCCTCGAGGTGTATCGCGAAACGATTGCGGCACACAGAGCAGGAGCGCCCCGCGAGAGCGGCCGAGCTCAAGATATGGTTTGCCTTAAACCGTGATGAGGCTGCAATGAAAGGTGAGCAATCAATTGCAGCACCAAACGTTGCTGAATCCGGTCGCTCTGACCTAAATCCGGCGTGAAAGTTAGCGTTTTCGCGCGAATTTGCCCAAAATTCGACATTTGCTCTCGATATTTATGCAGCGGTCGATCAAATTTCACAACCGTAGCTTCAGCCTTCCAGCGGTTTCAACCGATGAGCTCGACCCAGTATCTTCTCGGCCCTCTGAGCAACGAGCGGCGAGTTCACTAACCGCAGGGTAGCTCGGTTCTGCGGACGCGTAAGTTCGCCGGGCAACCAGAAGAGCCTGTGCCGGAGTTTGCTTAAGGTCAGGCTTTGCCATTCTTCGGGGAGACACGTCCGCTGAAAAGCTGTCACTAGGTTGTAGGCCAGTCGAATCACTTCTAGATACAGAGCATTAGCCTCAAAAGCGCGAGTGGGAATCTTCCGGAGCGCGTAGTCCTCACGAATCTCACGAATGCGTCGCTCCATTCCGGCGCGACCATCGTAGAAATGCCACACTCCGGCTGGCGTCATCGGCAGGTTCGTGTGCCAGGCTCGATAGGCGTAATGCTTCATGACAAACAAGGTCGGCTCTGGGTCGCTCTCCTCGATTAACCTGCGCGCCACAATGCAACGCCGGGCGTGTGTCCAATCGTGGGGACGGTGCTCAAATTCCGCGATCTCCCAACGGGGATTCAGTCGTTCATAGCGCAAACCTCCGAGTTCGCGTTTCAACGAGGGGATCATGCGCGAAACCACGGCGTATTGGGCCGTCCGACGCATTTCCAGCAAGTCTAAGACTGGCCCGTAGCCGAAGCCGGCATCGGCTCGCACCCGGAACTCGCGAATGTCGGAAGGACTGGAGAGAAAACAGCAGGCCAGCAGTCCGTCGCTGCCCGCCCAAGTTCCCGCGTCGCCGCGCCGCAGCTCGACATCCCACAAGAAGGAAGAGTTTGCTTCCACACAAAGCAAGGGATCATAAGACCGCTTGCCACGATAGCGTGGGTTGTAGCCGACCTCAGCGCCCTCCTGATGACCAAAGGATGTGACTACCGTGCTGTCAAGGTCGAAGAGCAGACGTGAACGATGCTCCGGTGAGTGGACGAACCTTTGCAGCAGT